>Ga0335082_10000284_pt1 | contig 51795 bp, 35 predicted proteins | sample Lox_Sample_41_FD_206718 | JGI IMG/M metagenome (GOLD analysis project Ga0335082, IMG submission 206718) | Soil microbial communities from Loxahatchee National Wildlife Refuge, Florida, United States - Lox_Sample_4.1 | ecosystem: Environmental > Terrestrial > Soil > Wetlands | place: USA... | reverse complement strand
CACGCCCTCGTAGCTCAGATGGATAGAGCACAGGATTCCTAATCCTGGGGTCACGCGTTCGAATCGCGTCGAGGGCAGTGTTTTCTCGGCGCGGTTTGCGCCCGACGCCTTTTGACTGTCAAACCGCCATGACGCTTCTGAATCGAGGGTCAGCTCGATAGCGGCGTCGGTGCCGAGTCGACGGCGGCATCGCCGCGCACCGTTGTCCATTCCCCCGGCACCGTGCATTGGTACCGCCTCGGCAAGGGCGGGCGCGAAATGCGTTCAATGACGTCGCGGTTTGGCGCCTCGAAGCGGTTCGCCGACTTGCGCGATCGGCGCCGGTCGAGAGGGTGGTTCACGGGCCTCTCAAACCGGCGTCCCCGTCGGCGTGACTCTCGGGACGAGCGGAGGCTCTCACTCGTTTCACGAGACTCAGAAAGACCTCGGCTGTGGGTACGAACGAGCCGGCAGTGTTGTTGCCTGTCCTGGTGCGCTGATGATGGCTTCCAGTTGAGCGAGGCGGGTGGCGAGGGCGTCGATGTCGCGCATCCGTGCGTTTGCCCGCCGCACCTGCGCCTTTAGGCTGTCAATCTGGTGCGCCTGCTTCTGCAACTCGTTGAGCATCATGGCGTAGACGAAGTGGTAGCGCACCGCCTGCGGCCGGCCCTCGTCGTCGTATACGACCAGGTCGGGGTACACCTTGGCGACCTCTTCGGCGACCAGGCCGTACTGCTCCAAGCCGGAAGGGTCGATGTCCGTCTTGTAACGGAAACGCACCGGCCGCAGCTTCATGAGGCCGCGGCTGCCGTCGGCCATGTCCTGGACGTCGTCCTTGAAGCGGGCCGATGAGGTGAGGGTCCCGAGCTGGCCGCTAGCGTTGACGAACACCGCCACGCCGCCACTGCTGGTGACGCCGTTGATCCCGGCGATGAAGGCCGCCGTCTGCGTCCCACTGACACCGATCTTGATGGTGCTTGCGTCGCCGGCGACGCCGGGGTTGCCAATGTCGATGTTGTTGCTCCCGATCGTGAGATTGGACCCTGCGTCCACCCCGATGGCGATGTTAGAGTCGCCGCTGGTGTTGGACACCAGCGCGTCGAAGCCCAGCGCGGTGTTGCTGCCGCCGGTCGTGTTCGCGTGGAGCGAGGCCTCCCCGAGTGCCGTGTTGAGGGCGCCGGAGACATTCGAGGCAAGCGAGCTGTGCCCCACTGCGGTGTTGACGTTGCCGCTGGTGTTGGCGCCGAGCGCCCCTAACCCGACGGCCGTGTTATAGTCCCCGGTATTGGTGCCAAGCGCTTCCCACCCCACGGCGGTGTTTTCGGTGCCGCTGACGTTGGACGCCAGCGCGGCGACGCCCAGCGCAGTATTGTTGAAGCCGGTGGTGTTGGAGATGAGTGCGGCGTTGCCGAGCGCGGTGTTCCCGCTGCCGGTCGTATCAGCCCCGAGCGCCAACGAGCCCACCGCGGTATTGCCGTCAGCAGTGGTGTTGGAGCTCAGCGCCCCGGTGCCTACGGCGGTGTTGGCGGTGCCGGTGGTGTTTAACTGGAGCGCGATCTCACCCACCGCGGTATTGCTGTCGCCGCTGGTGTTACTGCGCAGCGCTTCCGCGCCGACTGCCGTGTTGAAGGGAGCGGCGAGGTTGGATGAAAGCGCGGCGCGGCCCACGGCGGTGTTGTCGAGGCCGCTGACGTTCGACTGGAGAGCGCCTTGGCCCACCGCCGTGTTGCCGTCACCGGTGGTGTTGGACTGCAGCGCCCCGGAGCCCACCGCCGTGTTGCTGTTGCCGCTGGAATTGCTTGCCAGCGCGCTCGCACCGACGGCCGTGCCGTCGCCCCCGCTGTTGCCGCACTTGCCCGTGGCGGCTCCCGTGCAACACGCGACCGGTCTGCCGAGGGCGGTGCATACGGCATTGTCCCCGCACGTCCCTATTCCCGCTCCGGTGCAGCAAGCGAGCGGGACGCCGGCGCCGGTGCACGCTGCGTTCGGATTCAATGCATGAAAGCCCAGTGCGGTGTTGTTGTCGCCGCTGTTCCTGATCAACGCCCTGGTCCCAAGCAGCGTATTGCCTACGGGAGCCGCGGACCCTCCCGCTGCCAAGATGAGCTGAACGAGCGTGGTCATCACAACAACTCGGACCGCGTGCTTCATGAGTACCCCCATCTCGCGCCGATGCGCAGTTGTGTGTGAAGGCGCGCGTTTGGCGGCGGAGCCGTCGTGCCCCCGCGCACGCCGTGGACGTATCCGGTCCCGAAGATGGTGCTCACTAGACATTCCCTACGCGAGAAACATTGTCAATCGACGCGGGGATGGTGTTTGGTGATGTCGCGGCGGGTGTGGAGGAGGCGATGGGATGGCTCGATGCTGGCTGATGTTGGTCGTCGACCGTGCGACGAATTTGCTTGACACCGGGGCGCCTCGGGGTTCATACTCCGCCGCACTTGTCCAACACGCAGAGCGTCTTGACACCCGCGCTAGCGGGAGGAGGGGCTTATGAGAACGCTCGTTGCCGGTTTGTCGACGGGAAGGCGATCTGGCCGCACAATCGCACTGGCGGTGGCGCTCGCCGCTGGCCTCACCCGCGTCGCTATGGCTGAAGACGGGAGCCTGGTCAGTGAGGTCATCCTCGACCCGTCCATCACTGTCAGCGCGGCGTCCCCACGCATAGCGCCATACGCCACGCTGAGTACCGGCCTGGTCATCACGCCGGTGTTCGACGGGTCGATCACCAGCGATCCCAACGGCGCGACCATCATGAACACGATCAATTCGGCGATAGTGTTCTACGAGTCACACATCACCGATCCGATCAGCGTGGTGATCAAGTTTCGGAAGATGGGCAAAGGCTTGGGACTGAGTCAGACCTCGGTACCCTGCGCCACGCCGTGCCCCACCACGTGCGGCTGCGGCAGCATTACCTATTCGAGTTACCTGACCGCCTTGACGAGTCAGGCGACGTCGGCCGACGACGCCACCGCGCTGGCGCATCTCGCTCCAGGCCCGAACAACCCCGTCAACGGCAACCCAAACATGTGGGTCAAGAATGCCAATCTGCGCGCCCTCGGGTTCGTCGTCACTGCCTTCCCAGGTCAACCGGACAGCACGATCAGCCTGAATACCAAGCTCTGCAATCTCGATCGCGTCACCATCGACCCGATGAAATTCGACCTCATGGCCGTAGTGTCGCATGAGATCGACGAAGCCCTCGGCCTCGGCTCGGTGATGCGCGGACCGAACGGCGCGGCTGCGCCGACCGGGGCGATCTACCCGGAAGATCTCTTCCGTTATGATCAGCTGGGCGCACGCAGCTTCAACATGACGCTGAGCTCGCAGGCCTTCTTTTCCCTCGACGGCCCGACGCAGCTGGCGCGCTTCAATCAAGACGCCAGGGGTGACTTCGGCGACTGGTACAGCCCCTCCGACGTGCCCCACGTCGCGCAGGTGCAGGACGCCTTCGCCACACAAGGGGTGACGCCGAATCCGGTGGTCGAGCTGACGGCACTCGACGTGATCGGCTACACGTTGGGCAGCGCCACACCGCCGTCGCAAGACGACGACACCGGCTTCGTCCCGCCGGACACCAACACGGAAACGTGCGAGGTCGGCGTCGCGAAGAACGTGCGAACCATCGAGAGCTGCATCGAAGCCTGCCACATCACGGCCGCGGCGAAGGCATTTGCCGCAAAGTCGTTCGACGAGGAAACCTGCGAGACGTCGTGCCGCACGAGGTACAATTCGAAGCAAACCAAGCTGCTGACGCCAGGCACCTGTCCCGCGTGTCTTGACGCGACGCACCAATCGACGCTGGCCGATCAGGCGGAGACCAGCCTCGACAGCGCCAACGGCGGCGTCTTCTGTGCAGGGAGCGTCCCGTTTAGCGGAGACGACACGGGCTTCGTTCCGCCGGACCTCAACGCGTCCAAATGTGAAGCGGCCGTCGCCACCAATCTCAAGACGCTGAGAACTTGCATCGAGACCTGCCATTTGAACGCGGCCATCAAGGCGTTCAAAGGCAAGCCGTTCGACGAGGAAGGGTGCCAATCGGCCGATCCGAAGAAGTCGTGTCGGGCGAAGTTCAACGCCAAGGTCACGAAGCTGATGCTCAAGGGCATCTGTCCGGCATGCCTCGACGCCGCGCAGCAGGCCACGCTCGCCGATCAGGTGGAGACGGGCCTCGACTCCGGCAACGGCGCGCTCTTCTGTGCCGGATCGACGCCGCTGCCGCCGCCCTGGTGAGCTGCACCCACGGCCTCTACAGGTTGGGTATCGACGCATCTGGACGCCGGATCTCCATCCGTGGTTTGCCTTGACGGGCCGGCTTGACATACAAGACGGGCAACGTCGGGGCAGGCCGGGACCTGATCCGGTGACGAGGGAGGACGGGCGCACGACGGGACGGTGAATCGCGGAGTGGGCGTGTAGATGCTGCGGCGCCGACAGGCGACGCGCTGACCCGGCGTCGGAACGCCTCGGTTTGCGTTGGTCAGGGCTCCGCGGGCTTGTTCAGATCCCGCAGCAGCTCCCGCGCCTCGGCTGCGTGCTCGGGGCGCACCTGAACCTCGACGGGGCCCGCCGCGAGCAGGTTCTCCACCCCTTCGTTCCTGGCGAAGAACGGAATGCCGGCTCCCTCGAGTAGTGATTTCGCCAACGCAAGCTCGGAGTGGTCGCGCGTGACAAGCACGGTGACGAAGTCGACCCACTCCGGCGCGTCGCCGGCGGCGAGGGCTGGAACGAGCGGCACGCCGCACTCGCGGCACTGCGATATCCCCTCTTGATACTCAGCTTCACATTGTGGACAGAACACAGCGTCCTCCTCGCACACTTTGTTCATACTCCCTGGCGATCAGCGATACCATACAAGGATGAGGCGAGACACGGCTGATCTCAGACCGCCACGGTGCGTGCACGCCGCCCTGACAGCAACCAGGCGAGGACGGTCGCGCTGGCCAGGAAGCCGAGCACGGCTCCGAGGAAGAGATACGGACGCCAGCGGTCTACAGCCGAGACGCCGCGGCTGGCGCGACGCACCATGCCCGCCAACTCCGTGGGGCTGAAACTGACCCCGAAGAGGTAGCCTGCGAGGCGCTGATCCGGCGCCAGCACCGTGATGAGGTTCGGATGCTCGAAGGTGCCGTCGCCGATCGTGATGGCGCGGAAGTCGAGGCTGGCGAGCGTGCGGTCCAGAGCCGCGCGATCGCGAGCGCGCAGGAGCACCCACTCCTTCGGCAATCGCATGCGGCCGCGAAACTGCCGCAGGCCGTCGTCGGTCTCGTCCGGATCGAAGGAAAAGCTCACGACACGATACTCCGACGGCGCCAACCCCGCTTGCTCGACCGCGCGCCGCAGCCCGTCGGTCACCGCCGAGCAGGTCGTCGGGCAACGCGTGTACATCGGGCTGATGATCCACGGCCGCGCGTCGCCACCGGGTGGTGCGCTGAGCTCGTGACCGTCGGCGTCGACGAAGCCGTCGAACGGGATGCGACGCCCGACTGCAGACGCGACGTCCGGAGGCAGCAAGGTGATGGCCGGCGCGACGGTCGTGAGGCCGATGACGAGCAACAGCGTCAGCGCACCGAGCCGTCTACCGCGGCGCGGCAATCGGGCTCGCGGGCTCATACGCCGGAACACGCTGGGTCGGGCCGCTGACGATCTCGTACAGTGGCGGAATGTATGCGAGCGCCAGCAACACCAGCGCCGCAACCACCCACGGACGGAAGTTCGACACGAAGCGACCCGTGCCATCGTGATAGGCCTCCGCCGTCGGGAAGCGCAGCGCCGGCGGCTGCTCTGCCCGGCTGAGCAACGTGGCGAAGAAGACGATGAAGAACAGCAGCATCGCGCCCGTCATGATGATCCCACCCACGGCCCCGAGCTGAGACCAGACTTGCCAGCCCGGATGGTAGAGCGGCGACGCCGCATTGGCGTACGTCGGCCCGAGATTGGAGCGGCGTGGCTCGCCGAGCAGACCGGCGACCGACAGGCCGATGGAGAACACGAATACTCCCGCCGTCCACAGGTACGGCACACACAGGTTGAGCATCGGGAAACGCACGCGCTTCCCCAAGAGCTGTGCCGTCAGAAACAACGACATCCCCAGAAAGCTCAAGAACACGGGCCCGCCGACGGTGGTGTGGAAGTGGCCCGGAATCCACGCGGTGTTGTGCACCACGTTGTTCATGGGCGCCGAGGCGTTGATGATGCCGGTGATCCCGCCGAAGACGAAGAGCACCAGGCCGGTGAAGAAGTAGGCGAACAGGTAGCGCTCGGGATCGAAGTACGGCAGGTGGCGCCACCAGCCGAAGAGGCCGCACCCGCCACGCGCGCGGGCCGCATACTCAAGAGACGCGGCCACGGTGAACGCGGTGACGAAGCTCGGCAGCGCCACCAGGAACGTCAACCCGCCGTGCAGCCACTTGTAACTGCTGGAGATCCCCGGATCGGCGAATTGGTGATGCAAACCCACGGGACACGACAGGACGATGAAGAGCATGAAGACCAGGCGGCCGGCATCATCGGAGTACAACTTGCCCCCGGCGAGCGCGGGCAGCATGACGTAGAACATCACGTACGCCGGCAGCAACCAGAAATAGACGAGCGGGTGGCCGAAGAACCAGAAGAGGGTGCGGGCCAACACCACGTCGACCGTCGCCGTCCATCCCAACGACCACGGGATGAGCAGCACCACCACCTCATACGCGAGCGGCACCGTGGCCATCAGCCAGATGGTGAACGTGCTCAGCATGCCGACGACGCCGACCGGCGTCTGCTGTCCCGGATGCTCGCGCCGCCAGCGCACGTACGCCGGGATCCATTGAAAGAACGGCACCCACGATCCGACCACCAGAAGCGCCGCGCCGATGTAAAAGAGCGGGCTCGCCCGCAGCGGCGGGTAGAACGTGTAGAGCACCGACGCCGTGCCGGCGAGCATCGCCGCCGCGGCCATGAGCGTGCCGCCGAGCATGAGGCCGAACGCCAGCCAGGTCACGCGTGCGTCGAAGCCGCAGCGCAGGTAGTACGCCAGCACGGCGTAACCGAAGGCCACCTCGAAGAACGTGGTGAACACCAGGGCGTTGATGACGCCGTGGAGCGTCAGCCCCTGATAGTAGTCCAACCCCAGAAAGGCATTGGATTGAATCACCCCCGCTCGATAGAGCACCTGCAGCAGGCCGTGATAGATGCCGAGCACCAGCAGCACCGTCGGGATGACGATCAGCAGCAGCACCACGGTGCGGTGCGTCGCGTCGAGTGGGAGGCCGTCGTCACGTGTCGTAGGTTGCATGTCAGTGCTCCGCCGTATCGGCCCGCGTCCGTCAGGACAGGGTCTTGAGGTACGCCACCAGGGCGTCCACTTCCGCGTCGGTCAGCGGCACCTCCGGCATCACCGGCGGGAACCCTTTCACCACGTGCTTGCCCGGCTCGCGAATCTCCTCGGCGACGTGCGCGTCATCGGACATGATCCGCTCGCCATCCTCCATCTCCGTTTCATGTCCGAACAGTCCCTTCATCGTCGGTCCAACGCTGGCCGAGCCGTCGACGGTGTGGCAAGCCGCGCAGCCCTTGCTGTCGAAGAGGGCCTGGCCGCGCTCCGCCGCGCTGCGCTCGCCACCCGGCGCCGGCGCCGCGGCCGCCGCGACGGTGGCCCCCGTGGCGATGACGAACTTGCCCATCATGTTGTGGTGGCCGACGCCGCAGTATTCGTGGCAGATCACATCGTACGCGCCCTCCTTGTCGAAGTGGATGCGCGCCGCATTGACCGACCCGGGCACGGCCATGAGGTTCACGTTGGTGTGCTCGATGTACAGGCCATGCGTGACATCGAGGGCGCTGAGGTAGAGATCGACGTCGCTCCCCGGGGGCAGCCGAACCTCGGGCGGATCGAAGGCCCACATCCGCGCCACCATGTGGACCTCGTAGTGATGGTTGCCCTTGTCGATGATCTTCCCCTCCTTGAATGGGGCGACGTCGGTGACGCACGTCGGCAACGACAAGCGCAAGCCGGCGGCGGCATAGACCAGTGCGGCGAAGAAGACGCACATCAAGGACGCGGCGATGACGATCGCGCTACGCTCGGCTCGATCCATATGGCCGGCTCAGCCGCGGTGCACCATCAGCAGGTACAGCGCGCACCAGAATACCGCGTAGAAGGCGATCATCGCCAGGAAGGCTGCGACCGCGCCGCTCGGAAAGAAGGATTCCTGTTTGCCTCGCTGTGGCATCGCCATCGCCCTCCCACACCGCGGTCGTGCTGCACCCTTGCTGCGTTCGCCTCTTATCGCGTTCGCTGAAACTTTTCCATCCGCTGGCGATGCGTTGCTACGACAAGCCTGCGTCGTCATGGCGAGGTCGTCGTGTGCGGTTCGACGGCGTGATGGTGACGGGCTGGTCAAGCAGAATGAATTGAGGTAGGTGCGAAAGACAGTCACCGTCCGCGGAGTCCGCCATTGGGTGCGCGGCGGAGAACCGCTTGGCGGCGTCCGATGCTACCGATGAGGACAACGTTCCGCTTCCTGCCGCTCGGCAAGAGCCTGTCGCTCATCGTCGTCATTTTCGTCGGCATCGTTGTCTTCGTCGTCGGGCTCAACAACCTGCGCAGCGAGATCCTCTCGGGTGTGCGTGCCTACGTGAGTGGTGAGGGCCTCTATTCCAAGGGGCAGAAGGACGCGGTGAACTATCTCGTGCGTTACGCCCACTCGCACGCCGAGCGCGACTACGCCAAATACCTCGCTGCGCTCGCGATCCCGTTGGGCGACCGGCAAGCGCGGCTGGAGCTCGAGAAGCCGCAGCCCAACCTCGACGTGGCCTACCGGGGCTTCCGCGCCGCCCACAATCACCCCGAAGACATCGAGAACATGGCCAAGCTGTTCCGGCGCTTCCGCAACGTCAGCTTCATGGCCAGGGCGATCGACGTGTGGGCCCAAGGCGATGCCTTGATCGAAGCGCTCCAAGGCCTCGGCGAGGAGCTGCACGCGTCGATCACCTCGGGGCAAGCGGACGCGGCACGCACCGGCCGCGTCCTCGAACAGATCGACGTCTTGAATGAACGGTTGACCGGCTTGGAGGATGAGTTCTCGCGCACGCTCGGACAGGGCAACCGCTGGCTCGAACACCGCCTCTTGCAGATCACCTACGGCACCACCGCCCTGCTGGTGATTGCAGGCATGCTGGGATCGTGGATGATCCTGCGCGAGGTACGCGAAGCCGACCGGGTGTTGCGAGCCCAGGCGGAGCGCTGGCGGGTGACACTGGCGAGCATCGGCGACGCCGTGTTGGTCACCGACGCCGCCGCCACCGTGGTCTCGCTCAATGCCGTGGCGGAAGCGTTGACGGGGTGGTCGGAAGCCGAAGCCATCGGCCGCAACCTGGACGAGGTGCTGCGCATCACCGGCGAGCGGCCGGATCAGGTGGTGCAGAATCCGGCTCGGCGCGTGCTTCAGGAAGGGCGCATCGTCGGCTTGAGCAATCGCTCCGTGCTGCGGGGGCGTGATGGCACGCAGCGACCCATCGATGACAGCGCCGCACCGATCAAGGACCAGGAAGGGAGGATCGTCGGGGTCGTGCTGGTGTTTCGGGACGTCAGCGAGCGGCGGCGGGCCGAGGAACAGGCCGCGGCACGGGCGCGCGAGCACGAGGCGATTGCGCGCCTCGGCGAAACCGCCCTCAGCGGCCATGACCTCCACGCCCTGATGAGCGATGCCGCCGGTTACGTCACCGGCACGCTCGCCACCGATCTGTGCGAGGTGCTCGAGCTGACGGCGGACGGGCGGAAGCTGCTGCTGCGTGCCGGCGTCGGCTGGGAAGCCTCGGCGCTCGGCACAACAACCCTGCCGGCCGATTCCGGCTCGCCGGCTGCGTGTGCGCTCGCGTCGGGCACACCGCTGGTCCTCGACGATCTGCGCACCGAGAGCCGTTGTTCGGCGTCAGCGCTGCTGCAGGCGCACGGCGCCGTCAGCGGCATGAGCGTGGTCATCGCCGGCGAGGAGGGGCGCCGCTACGGCGTGCTCGGCACCTACGTGACGCGCCGGCGCGCCTTTGGCCGCGACGAGGTCAACTTTCTGTGCGCCGTGGCCAACGTGTTGGCGGTGGCGATCGAACGCAAGCACGCCGAGGAAGCGCTGCACGATGCCAACCGTCAGAAGGACAATGTTCTCGCCATGCTCGCCCACGAACTGCGCAACCCGTTGAGCCCGATCCGCAACGCCATGCACGTGCTGCGCCGTCGCGGCGTGGACGCAGCGCAGCTCGAGTGGGCAGGAGAGATGATCGATCGACAAGTGGCACACATGAGTCGCCTGCTCGACGACCTGCTCGATGTGTCGCGGGTCGCCCGCGGCAAGATCTCGTTGCACAAGGAACGCCTCGACTTCGGGCAGGTGGTGCGCGTCACCGCCGAGGACTACCGCGCCACGCTGGAGGCGCAGGGGCTGCGCATGACGGTGGATGTGCCGGAGCAGGCACTGCCGGTGCGCGGCGACCCGACGCGCTTGTCACAAGCGGTGGGTAACCTCCTCCACAATGCGGGCAAGTTCACCAACCCCGGCGGCCAGGTGACCGTGCGCCTCGAGAAGGTCGCGGAGAGCGACGGCGTGCTCCTCCGCATCCGCGATACCGGGATCGGTATCGAGCCCGCTGTACTGGCGCGGGTCTTCGACACCTTCAGCCAGGCCGACCACAGTCTGGATCGGAGCCGCGGCGGGCTCGGTCTCGGTCTCGCACTAGTGAAGGGGTTGGTGGAGCTACATGGCGGTGCAGTCGAGGCGCACAGCGGCGGGCTGGGATGCGGCTCCGAGTTCGTCATTCACCTGCCGCTCGACACCGCGCCGGCCGAGCCGGCGGCGGCGCCCGGGGCACGGGCGGGCGGCGTGCGCCCTTGTCGTGTGCTGGTCATCGAAGACAACCGCGACGTTGCGGACAGCATGAAGTATCTCCTGGAGAGCGACGGCCATAGCGTCGCCGTGGCCCATACCGGTGCCGCCGGAATCGAAGCGGCGCGCCGTTTCTTCCCGCAGGTGGTGCTGTGCGATATCGGCCTGCCGGGCGGGCTGGACGGCTTCGGCGTCGCCCGCATGATGCGGGACGACACGGCGCTCAGTTCGGCGTATCTCGTTGCATTGACGGGATACGGCCAGGCTGAAGACCGTCGCCGCGTCGAGGAAGCCGGCTTCGACATGCATTTGATCAAGCCCGTCGATCCGGACGTCCTGGATCAAGTGCTCGCCAAGGTAACAGAGCGCGCTGTGTCGTAGCGCCACCGTGCGCGCGCCGGACCTTGACCCTCGTTGGTCGATCCGATAACCGTGCGCGCCATGAGCCGTCAGTCGCCTTGGGGTCACGCCGTTCTGGTCATCGCCATGGCCGCCTCGCTGGGCGGCTGCGGTGATTCCGACAACAACGGGGTCGTCGTCACGGCGCCCCCGAACCCGCCCCCGCGTAATGTCGCGGCAGAGGGGGAGCGCGCCTTCTTCGCGACGCTGCACGGAACGACGATGGGTGAGGACGAAACCATCGCGTTGTTGGAAAGCGCGGTTCGCGACGACCCCACTGACGGCCGTTCCTACTTCCTGTTGGGCATGACGCACATGTTCCGATTCGCCCGGAACGTCGCCGACTATCACAACGTCAGTGCAGCCCTGCAGCAAGAGATCGCTGCGGCGCAGGCGGCGCTCGACCATGCCGTGCCGCTGCAGCCGCAGGACCGTCGCGTCCCTGGGTTCCGTGGTGCAGCGACCTTCACGCACGGAATTGCGAGCCACGACACGAGGCTGACAACGCTGGGATTGACGCAGCTACGCGAGTCGATCGCGCTCTACCCGGAGTTCAACAACTTTTCCTTCATGGGCACCGTCGGCAACGTCGTCGCGCCGACCGACCCGCTGTTCAGCGAGGCGCTCGGCTATGTCGGGGATCCGCTGAAAGGCAGCTGCACGCCGTTCACCGAGCCGGAGATCTGCGGCAACGCCGGCAAGGCGCCGCACAACGTGGAAGGTGCGCTGCTGCTCTTCGGTGATCTGTTCGCCAAGAACGGCGACGTGCGGCAGGCGCGCTTCTACTACCAGCTAAGCCTGAGCTTCGCGACCAACTCGACGTGGCGCTTCAAGTCGGTCGTCGAGAACCGCCTGCAGACGGTAGCTCAGCGCGTCGCGTTGTATGCGGATGACGATCCGAGCAACGATCCGCCGCTGGCTGGATATCGCGACGAAGCATGCGCCATGTGCCACTTCGACTAGAAGCCCGGCCCTGCGGACGGCGACTGTTCTATGGACCGTTCCCCGATGGGTCGCTGCGCCTGCCCGGTCCGACAGGCCCATGCCTCTTAGTGATGGAGCGCAGCGAGCAGTGAAGCTACTGGCTGAGCTTCTTGTAGCTCAGCAGATGCACGAGCGCTTGGTGGCGACGCCCCAATCGATCGAGGAGGCGCGCCAGGTTGAAGTGTGCATCGGCGAAGGTTGGATCACACGCCAGGGCGCGCCGGTAGTGTGCAACCGCTGCGGCGGGCTTCCGCACGTCCTCGAACGCCAGCGCCAGGTTGTAGTGGGCGACGGCGTCGTCGGGGGCGCGCTCGACCGCCAGATGATACAGCTGCACGGCCTCGGTTGCGTCGCCGTCCTCGTGCACGAGGCGGCCGAGATTGATGTAGGCGTCGGCCAGGTCTGGATCGAGCTCCAGCGCCCGTCGGTAGGCCGTACAGGCGGCGGGACGATCGTTGGCTTCCTCCAACGCCAGGGCGCGCTCGAACCATCGCCAGGCACTGTCCGCAGCGGGTCGGCGTGGGCCGAGCGGCCGCGCCGGCCGGGTCGTTCCCGGTGTGAGGGCACGGGCCTGACGCGCGAGCTCGTCGACGGCGAAGCTGAAGACGATCTGCCCGCTCTCCGGACGCCATACGGCGCGCCGGTCGCGCGCCACGACCTGCTTGCCGTCCGCATAGACGCGAACCCCGGACAGCGGCCGATCGGCGGGCAGTTGATGCGCCAGCTCGGCGAGCGCTTGCCGCAAGCGGCGCGCCGGTACGCGCGCCTGCAGCAGGCTATGGGCGGCGCGCAGGAGCACCAGATCCTGGAAGGAAAATTCCAGCCCGCGCCCGCGGCGCTGCGGCCGGCACACGCCGAGGCGGGCCATCGCGCGGACGCGGTGGGGCGTGATGCCAAGGATGCGCGCTACCTCCGCCGTGCCGAAGACGCGTACGGGCTCTGGACCTGATCGCAACTGCCGCGCCGCCGCCATCATCCCCGCTCCGCCTGTGTGCCCGCGCCAACGCGGGCAGCGTGGTTACTTGCCCTTGCCGGCCGCTCGTCGCGCAGGTGCTGCGGCGCCCTTCACGCGCGAGGGCTTGCGTGCCGGGACCTCGAGTGGTGCTGCTTGCTCACCCTGCTTGGCGGCCAGACTGGCCTTCAAGGCCTCCATCAGATCGATGACCTGGGCACGCGGTGCCGCCGTCGGCGCGACGATGATCTCCTGGCCGGCGACCTTCTGCTCGATCACCGCGAGGACCTGCTTACGGTACTCGTCCTCGTATTTCGCCGGATCGAAGCCACGCGACGCGAGCTGCTCGATAAGCTGCACGGCCAGCTCGAGCTCGCCATCCTTCGGCGTGATGGATTCGCCGCGGTCGATCTCCTCGAAGCCGCGCACCTCGTCGGCGTAGAACAGGGCGTGCAGCATCAAGCCCCCCTGCGTCTCGCGCAGCAAGACGAGCTGCTGCTTGCCGCGCGTGGAGAACTTGGCCACCGCGCCCTTGCCGGCGCGTCGCATCGCATCACAGAGCAGCCGGTAGGCCTTGGGCCCGCCCTTGTCGGGGCCGAGCAGGTAGGCTTTCTCGAAGTACACCGGATCGACGTCGGCGATGGGCACGAACTCCTCGATCTCGATGGACTGTTCGGTCTTCTGCTCCAGGGCGCGCAACTCCTCATCGGTGAGGGTGACGTACTGATCCTTGGCGTACTCGTATCCCTTCACCATGGCCCCGCGCTCGACCACCTCACCGCAGGTGGCGCAGACGTACTGCTGCCGCAGGCGCGACTTGTCCTTGCCGTGCAGGAGATTGAACGACACGTTCTTGGGCTTGGTGGCGGCGTACAGCTTGACGGGCACCGACACGAGTCCAAAGCTGATGGTTCCGGAGGCGATTGCATGCGCTGCCATGGCTCCACCCTTTGCAGTTAGACGGCGTCCACCCATATCATTGATCGCGTGAGGACGCGAGGAGAACGTGAGCCGGCCGCGCCGGCGGATGGCGCGCTGGAGCGCTACCGGGGGAAGCGCGACCCGGCCCGCACGCCCGAGCCGTTCGGCGGCGGGGCGAGCGTCGCGGTGGCCGCGGGCGGCAGCGCCGGACGCTTCGTGGTGCAGCAGCACGCCGCGCGCCGCCTGCATTGGGACCTACGTCTCGAGATTGACGGGGTGTTGGTGAGCTGGGCGGTGCCGCGCGGACCGTCGGTGGATCCCAAGGAGCGCCGGTTGGCCGTTCAGACGGAGGACCATCCACTGGAGTACGCCGACTTCGAGGGATTGATCCCGCCGGGAAACTACGGCGCCGGCGCGATGATCGTCTGGGACCGCGGCGTGTACAGAACCGTCGATGCGAGCGCCGCGGCTCTTGGTCTGAGCCGTGGGAAGCTCGACGTGGAGCTGTACGGCCACAAGCTGCGTGGGCGCTGGGCGCTGGTGCGGACGAAGGGGGAAGGCGGCAGGGACTGGCTGCTGCTCAAGAAGGCCGACGGCAGACCCATCGCACCGGAGCCGGTGGCATCCCAGCCAGCCTCGGTGCTCTCCGGTCTGACCGTCGACGAGCTCCGGCAGGGTCTGCGCCGCACCGCGGCGTTGGCCGTGTCAGCGCAGGCTGCCGGCGCGGCCCGGCGTGACATCGAGGTCTCGGCCCTCGTGCCGATGCTCGCGGAGACGGCTGAGCGCGCATTCTCGCGGCCCGGCTGGGTCTTCGAGCTGAAGCATGACGGTGTGCGCGTGCTCGCCATTCGGGAAGCCGGGAAGCCGGTGCGCTTGCAGTATCGAACGCGTCGCGACGCGACCGCGAGCTTTCCCGAGATCGCACGCGCCGTGGGGCATCTTCCGTGCGATGACTTCGTGCTCGACGGCGAGATTTGTGCGCTCGACGCCAGGGGTGCGAGCTCGTTCGAGCTCCTGCAAGGGCGTCTCGGGCTCGGCGACGCGGGCGCGATCGCCCGCGCCGCCGTCGAGATCCCCGTCGTCATGTTCGGCTTCGATCTGTTGGCCGTCGCCGGCTACGACCTGCGGCCGTTGCCTTTGAGCACGCGCAAGACGTTGCTGCAGATGCTGGTGCCGGCGGTCGGCGTGTTGCGGTACTCCGAGCACTTCGAGCGCGCCGGCGAAGCCTTGTTTCACGCCGCCAGCGAGCTGGGGCTCGAGGGCATCGTAGCGAAACGAGTGACGTCGACGTACCAAAGCGGCAGGCGCTCGCGCGACTGGTTGAAGATCAAAGCGCTCAAGACAGCCGACGTTGCCATCGTCGGGTTCGTGCGCGGTCGGGGCGCGCGGCGGGCGCTCGGGGCGCTCATGATGGCTTGGTACGACGGCGATGCGTTGGTGTACGCCGGCAACGTCGGCACCGGCTTCGATGCGCCGACCATCGACCGCTTGCTCGCGCGTCTCGAAGCGCTGCGCCGCACCAGCCCGGCGTTCCAGGGCACCCCACCGGGGTCGGCGCGCGACAACGTATTCGTCGAGCCACAGCTGGTGGCGGAGGTACGCTACAGCGCAGTCACCGCGGGCGGCGTGTTGCGACAACCGGTGTTCGTCCGTCTGCGTGACGACAAGACGGTCGCCGAGTGCATCGCGCCGCACGCCACCAAGCCGGTGCCGGAGATGGTCGTCAGCACGCCGGCGGTGACCGGGGAGTTGCGGCTCACCAATCTGGACAAGGTGTTCTGGCCGCGCGAGGGATATACCAAGGGCGACTTGCTGCAGTACTACGAGGCGGTGTGGCCGGGCCTGGCGCCGTACTTGCGTGACCGTCCAGTGGTGTTGACGCGCTATCCCGATGGCATCGAAGGCAAGAGCTTCTTTCAGAAGAACGCGCCGGAGTTCACGCCAACGTGGGTCGAAACGTGCCGGATCGACGCGAACGACTACTTCATCTGCAACGAGCTGCGCACGCTCCTCTACGTGATCAATTCCGGCTGCATTCCGCTGCACGTGTGGAGTGCGCGCCGGGGCTCGCTTGAGCGGCCTGACTGGGCCGTCTTGGATCTCGACCCGAAGGGGGCGCCGTTTCGGCAGGTGGTCGAAGTCGCGCGATATCTCCGCGTGCTCCTCGATGAACTGGGCGTGCCGAGCTTCGTGAAGACGTCGGGACAAGATGGGCTGCATGTGCTGGTGCCGCTCGGTGCGACGCTCACGCACGCAGGGGCGCGCCTGTTCGCCGAAGTGCTGGCACGGGTTGCGGTGGCGGAGCGGCCGGACGTGGCGACGGTAGCCCGGCCGCTCGGGCAACGCGGCGGCAAGGTCTACGTCGATTTTCTACAGAACGGCTTTGGGAAGACGATCGCGGGGCCGTTCTCCGTGCGGTCGCGGCCGGGCGCTCCGGTGTCTACTCCGCTCAACTGGCGCGAGGTCGGCGCGCGGTTGGACCCAACGGGCTTCACCATTCGCACGGTGCCGGCTCGCTTGCAGCGGCTCGGGGACCCAATGCGCGAGATACTCGCAGCCCGCGCCGACGTGCACGCTGCGCTGCAGGCATTGACGGTACGGCTTGCGTGACAGGCCGCCAGATGCCGGGTGGTGGGCTTGCATTCCGTTGGGGCATGGTGATAACGCGCCCGGCGTGCTGGCTGGCGGCCGTTTGGAGCTTCCTTTCGCGGAGAGAGCCGGGTAGAGTACGGATATGAGCCTTGGGGCTGTAAGGATCGAATCGCATCGGTGAGCCGACCGATTGGCTGGCAAGCGCAATCGCCGGCGATGGCCCCAGAACCGCAGCCACACGACGCGCGTTAGGTCCGCGCTTACGGTGTGTGCTGTTCAAGTGCCGAGAGCACAGATACGAAAGAGGAGAGCACATGATGTCGACCAATGGTCGAGGCGCTCGCGCTCAGTACGGAACCCCGAGCGGCGGCCTGGCAACCCAGCCGGGTTCGGGCAACGACGTCCAGCGCCGCGCCGGTGAGAACGGCCACGCCGATTTGCAGCCCGGTGGGGGAGCGTCACGGCGCAAGCGGCGGCGCCAGCGCTCCCAACGCGGCAAGCGGCGACAACCCACCGAAAGCCGTGCTCCGCAAATCGATCTTGTCAGTCGCGAGCGGATCTTTCAGGAGCTCGAGGGCTTGCTGCGTCAGATTCGTGAGCAGGCCGAAGAGGGAATGCCCTGGCCGCAGGAACGCCTGGACGATTTTACGCAGGCCGTCGTGAGCTTCACCAAGTCTCTCGAGGAGCAGGGCGAAGCCGTGTCCGATCGTGTGCGTAGCGAGTACCAACGCATCCGTGACAAGCTCAGTCAGGCACTCAAGGGTTGAGGAGGCGGTAGCAGAGGCGCGCAGATCTTACACTCAAAGGCCCCTGAGGTCCGCCGCCGTGATCAGGCTGCCCTGATTGGCCGCGACGGCACGTGACAGGCATGCTGCCAAGTCGTCGAGCGTCCAACGTCGCGTGACCAAGAAGCGCGCCGCGTCTGCCGACAGACCGGGAACATCGCGACCGTAGGCTAGAGCAAAGTGATCAACGAGCTGCGCTGCCAGTGCCAGCAGTTGGGGCCGATAGAGCGGGGTAGCACTGTGCACGAGCAGGGGGCGCGGCGTGTGTACCCGGCGCGTCGGGTCGGCGACCGGCGCCGCATCGGACGCGGTTTTCCTGGATAGCGGACCTCGAGGCGACACTACGGGAAGAGGAACGCATTCTGGTGCGTGCGCGCGGCGAGACTCTGCGAGAGGACGGCGCCGTTGATCGACACATTCAGACTCATGAGCACATCCGCGTCGGCCAAATTGACGCCGCTGCCGGAAATCGAGAGCGTGTAGTTGGGTTGGCGCTTGGCGCGCGAGATCAATACTTTGATGATGGCGCCGTTGGCGTCCACGATGCGGGCACGGAAGCGCTTGCCCCGTTGGGTCGACGCCGTCAACGCGTCGGGTTGCGGTGCGCTGTCGACGACCATGCCTCGATCAGTGCTCAACGTGATGCCGATGGAGTTCGAGGTCGTATCGAGGGCCATGCCATCCGGCAACGCGAACAATGCGTTCACGGACAGCATGCCGCCAACGCCGCCTCGCCGCCGCGGTGCAACGCGGGCGTGGCGCACCGCCAAACCGACGCCCTCGGTCACGTGGACGTGCACCGCCTTGGAGAGTTTGACGTTGCCGGCGGCATCGTAGCCGCGTGCCCGCAGGACGTGGCCGCCGGGGCTGAGCGCGGTCGTGTCCCACACGAAGCTGAAGGGTGGGGCGCCATCGGTGGTGACGACGATTCCGTCCGCCAACAAGTCGACCCCCGTCACCCCCACGTCGTCGGCGGCGGCGACGTCAACTCCGGCGATGCCGTAGACGAGGGCGTTGTTGGCCGGCGAGATGATCTTCACGCTGGGCGGGTGCTTGTCGACCACATTGGGGGGCGTCGGAACCGGGGTCGGACCGGGTGCGCTGACACCGAGGGCTGCGCCCACGTCGATGCGGCCCACACCGAAGTATGGATCCCAGCCGTCGCTTCCCAGATCGTGCGCCGCGCCTGCCATGACTGCCACCGCCTCGCTGCTCGAGAGCTCGGGACGTGCCGATAGCAGCAGGGCGAACGCTCCGGAGGCGAACGCGGCTGCGGGTGATGTGCCGCTGCTGCCAACGTAGGGCAGGGCACCCGTGCCGGTCCAGTTCGTTGTGAGCACGTTGACGCCCGGGGCGCTGAGGCTGATCCATGCCCCATGATTCGAGAAGCTGGCGATGCTGTCGTCTGCGTCGGTTGCGCCGATGCCGACGGCGTTGGCACATGCGGCCGGGTAGACGGGGTCGGTGCTGCCGTAGTTGCCACCCGCGGCCACCACAATGGCGCCGCGCGCCGTGGCGTAGTCGACGGCACTCTGCAGCGCCGGCGACGCCGCCGAACCGGCGAGACTGAGGTTGATCACCCGCGCGCCGTGATCCGCCGCGTACGTGATGCCGCTGACGATGGTGCTGTACGCACCCGAACCATCCGCTCCGAGCACCTTCACGGGCATCAGCTTGCAATTCGGCGCTACTCCACTCACGCCGATTCCGTTGAAGCCCTGCGCGGCGATGATCCCGGCCATGCGCGTTCCGTGGCCGTTGTCGTCGGAGGGATCGGCATCGTCGTTGGCGAGGTCGTATCCGGACACGACTTGATTCTGCAGGTCGACTTGACTCGCGTCGACTCCGGTGTCGAGCACCGCTACGACGATCGAATCCGATCCATGGGTCAGGTCCCATGCTGCTGGCGCGCCGATTTTCGGGAGCCCCCACTGATTGTGATACTCTGGATCGTCCGGCACGTCCGCGGCGACCGCGCGCGCATCGCGTTCGATCGTCTTGAAGTAACCGGAACGACGCAAGGCGCGCTCGACGCCGGCCAACCGATCGTGTGGTACGCGCACGACGACCGCCCCCAGCGCCGCGATGTCGTGTAACTCCTCGGCCCCCTGTGCGGCAACCAGCGCTCGTCGGACGTGTCGCGGCAGTCCAGCGCGGCCGCGCAGCACCAACACATCGCTACGCGATAAAGCTAGCACCCGTGGCGGAGGAGCGCCCATCGCTGCCAGGATTGCGAAGCTCAGTGTCGCTGCGAATCGGAGGGACGGAGGGATCTGTAAGCGTGGCATCGGTCTCGCCTGGGCAATCGACTGGGCTGCCGCCGACGCAAGCGATATGCCACTCGACACTTCTTGTGCGCGGAGTGTTTTCCAGTCGGCGCGACGCGGGCTGCTTCATGCGAGTGTTTGTTTCTTGGCGAAGCGTCGACGCCGTCCCACCGACCTACGGCGTAGGCTTGGGATACTGACACAGCGGATGCCAGGTGACGCGCGCGGGCCGCGCGCGTCTACTTGGTGCTGATGCCGTGCTTTTCGAGGCGATAGCGCAGCGCCCCGCGTCCAAGACCGAGCAGGCGCGCCGCACGCGTGAGGTTGTTGCCGGCACGCTCGAGCGCCTGCACCAGCAACAAGCGCTCGAGTTGCTGCAGGTCGACACCCGTGGGAGGCAGCGCGCTGGAGGTGGCCACCACAGCGTGGTCGCTGGGGAAGTCGGCGGCGGCGATCAGGCTGCCGCGACAGACGATGACGGCCCGCTCGATGGCGTTGGCAAGCTCTCGAATGTTTCCTTCCCAGGGCGCGTTCAGCAGGTAGTCGACGGCGTCTTGCGAGAAGCCGGGCAGCTCCTTGCCGGTTTCGCGCGCCAACCGCTCGAGGATCTGCGACGCCAGCAGCAAGACGTCCTCGCGGCGCTCGCGCAGGGGAACGATATGAATCGGAAAGACGTTGAGGCGAAAGAACAGGTCCTCCCGAAACTGCTTGGCACGAACCCGCGCCCGCAGGTCGGCGTTGGTCGCCGCCATGAGTCGTGCCGCCACCCGCACCGGCTGGGTGCCGCCGACCGGAATCATCTCGCGTGTCTCGATGACCCGCAGGAGCTTGGCTTGCGCCGGAAGGGGCAGATCCCCGATTTCGTCGAGCAACAAGCTGCCCTGGGCGGCCTGCTCCAGCAAGCCAGCCTTGCGCTGTTGCGCCCCCGAGAAGGCGCCCTTCTCGTAGCCGAACAGCTCGCTCTCGACGAGCGTCTCCGGGATCGCCGCGCAGTTGAGCGCGAAGAACGGGCCGGCACGACGCGCGCTGTTGTAGTGAACGGCCCGGGCCAACACTTCCTTGCCGACGCCGCTTTCGCCCGTGATCAGCAGGATGACCTCGCGATGCGCGGCTTCCTCCGCGAGCTGCACCACTTTCTGCATCGCATCGGAACGGGCAACCAGCTGCGAGAAGTCGTAGCGACTGCCAATGGCTTCGCGCAGCCGCCGGTTCTCGGCCACCAACGAGCTCATGGCCAACGCCTTTTCGACCTGCGCCAGCAACACCTCGCTGCGCACCGGCTTGGTGAGAAAGTCCAGTGCCCCAGCCTTCATCGCTTCGACGGCACGCTCGATCGAGCCGTACGCGGTCACCACAATCGCTTGAAAGTGCGCGTCCCGTTGCCGCAGCTTCTTCAGGAGCGTGATCCCGTCCATGTCCGGCATCGACAGGTCGATCAGCGCGACGTCGATAGTCTCCTGAGCATGAATCTTGAGGGCGGCCTGGCCGCAATCGGCGGTCCGCACCGTGTAGCCGGCCCGTCGCAAGGGAAATTGCATGATGCGCCGGTTGTCGGCGTTGTCGTCCACGACGAGAACACAGCCCTTCGACATAACCTCAAACCCATACCAAAAAGACCCTGCCGCTCCAATTCGTTCCTGCGCCGGCGTGGTGACGGCCCAGGGCGCGAATTGCACCCCGCGCGGGCCATCGGTATGGTCGCCGCCATGAGGTCCCTGGTCGAGACACGATCGGTCGTGCGCTGGTTCCTCGCTGCGGCCGCGCTCGGCGGGTTGTCCTTCGCAGCGGCGCGGCTGGCAGCGCCTGTCGAATGGCAATTGCCACGGTGATCGCGAACGCCGACGAGTGCCGATGATCGCGCTACTGCAGCGGCTCCTGTGGAGTGTGGCGATCTTGCTGGGCGTCACCGCGCTCACCTTCCTTATTGCCTTCATCATCCCCAGTGATCCGGCGCGCACGGTGGCGGGACCCAAGGCCGACCGCGAGACGCTGGCGGCGATTCGCGCCGACCTCGGGCTCGACCAGCCGCTGCCCGTACAGTACGCGCGCTATCTGCAACGGCTGCTGCGCGGCGACTTCGGACGCTCGTACCTGACCCGGCAAAGCGTGTTGCAGGCCATCGTGAATCGCTTGCCAGCCACCGCCTATCTCGCCTTGACCAGCCTTGCTGCGGCCGCATTCGTCGGCGTTGCGCTCGGCTGCTTCACGGCCCTGCGACACGGCTCCGCCACGGACCTCGCGGTGCTGATCTCCTCGCTGGTCGTGCTCTCCTTTCCGATCTTTTGGATCGGTCTCTTGCTGCTCTATGTGTTCGCCTATCGGCTCGGATGGTTTCCCCTCGGTGGATTCGGTGCGCTCAACGTCGTGCTGCCGGCGACGGCGCTGGGCCTCAGCGGGGCCGCGTACTACACGCGCCTGGTGCATACCGGCATGCGGACCGTCCTTGAGCAGGACTATATCCGCACGGCGCACGCCAAGGGGCTCTCGGCATGGCGGGTGTATGGCAAGCACGCCCTGCGCAACTCGCTGATTCCGGTGGTGACGTTGCTCGGGCTCGATTTGGCGGGGTTGATGAGCGGCGTGGTGCTCACCGAGACGGTCTTCAACTGGCCCGGACTCGGCCGGCTGGCGGTTGAAGCGGTGTTCAACCAAGACATCCCGATGATCATGGGAACGGTCTTGTTCAGCGCCGCCTTGGTGGTCGGCGCCAACATCGTGGTCGATGTCCTCTACGTCCTCATCGACCCACGCATTCGGTATCGGCCGCGATGAGCGCGCCTGGCGGCACCACGCACGGGTTGCGAGGCCCCTGGCTCGCGCGGGCCGGCGCCGGGATGATCCTCCTCCTCGCGGGTCTCGCCCTCGCCGCTCCCTGGGTGGCGCCGTTCGACCCGTTGAAGGCGGTGGCCGATAGCTTCGGCGCTCCGTTCCCGCCGGGTTGGCCGCATGTGCTCGGCACCGACGAGCTCGGACGTGACGTCCTCAGTCGTCTTCTCTATGGTGCACGCCTCTCCTTGTTGGTTGCCGTGGTTGCCACCAGCCTCACGCTGTTGATCGGCGTCTCAGTTGGTGTCTGCGCCGGCTATTTCGGCGGCTGGGTCGATACCCTGCTCATGCGGATGACCGATGTCGTTCTATCGTTCCCCGCGCTGCTGCTGGCCATCGCGCTCGCGGCGCTGTTTCAACCCGGTCTGACATCGATCTTCGTCGTCATCGCGATCGTCAGTTGGACCAGCGTCGCGCGCGCGCTGCGCGGAGAGGTCCTGTCGCTGCGCGAGCGCGACTTCGTGGCGGCGGCGCGTGCTCTGGGTGCGACTCCCGCGCACCTCATCGTGCGTCACATCCTCCCCAACGTGTTGCCGACGATTCTGGTGATGGGTGCGCTGAGCACCTGCAACACCGTCCTGCTGGATGCCGGACTGAGCTACCTGGGCCTCGGCGTGCCGGTGCCGATGCCGAGCTGGGGACGGATGATCAGCGACAGTCAGATGTACTATCGCCTCGCCCCGTGGCTGATGGTCTTTCCCGGCCTGGCGATTGTCTACGCGGTCATGGCATTCAACTTCCTCGGGCACGGACTGCTGGCGCTCAGCGCTCGACGGGACGGCCACTGATGCGCGGCGCCGGGCTCGGGTTGCTGCTGCTGGCCTGCATCGGCTGCACATCGTCAGCCGGCTCCAACGGCGAGGCGGGCCCCTTCCTACGACTCGCGGACCAGGACGACGTGCCGACCCTCGACCCGGCGCGTGGCTATGACACGGCCTCGTGGCAGTTCGAAGAGATGCTGTTCAACACGCTGCTCGACTACGATGCGGAAGGGAACCTCGTCGGCGAGCTGGCCACCGACTGGACGACCTCCGCCGATCACCGGACTTACACCTTTCACCTGCGTGACGATGCGCGCTTCAGCAACGGGCGGCCGGTGGTGAGTGGCGATCTCCGCTTTGCCATCGAGCGCGTGCTGCAGCCGCACACGCGCTCGCAGGGAGCCGAGTTCTTCCGCAACCTGGTGGGCGCGGAGGACTGCGCGGCGGGGCAGTGCGAGGTGCGCGGCATCGAAACTCCGGATGCCCTCACCATACGGTTCGTGCTGCGCGACTTCGATCCGCTTTTCCCGCACAAACTGGCGATGCCGTTTGCCGCCGCCGTGCCGGCAGAAGAGGTGGAGCGGTGGGGCGAGGATTTCGCGCGACATCCGGTCGGGAGCGGACCGTTCATCCTCCAGGAGTGGATCAACGGTCAGCGTCTCCTCTTCGTGCGCAACCCGCACTACTTCGTTCCCGATGTGCCGCGCGTGGCCGGCGTGCTGCGCTTGGTCGGGGTCAACGATGATCTCGCCTGGTTGAAGTTTGAATCGGGACAAGTCGACGTCGCCAACATTCCGCCGCCGGAATTCCCGCGCGTCATGCGCGAGGCGCGCTATCAACCCCTTTTGCGGCACGTCACCACGATGCGCACGCAGTATCTCGGCATGAACTGTCAGCTGGCGCCGTTTACCGAGCGGCGCGTGCGGCAGGCGCTGAACTTCGCCGTCAACAAAGACAAGCTGCTGCGTCTCATCAACAACCGCGGGGTCGTTGCCCGCGGGGTCGTGCCGCCCAACATGCCCGGCTACAACCCCAACGTACCGGGGTATCCCTTCGATCCGCAGCGGGCGCGACAGCTGCTCAGCGAAGCGGGCTACCCGCAGGGGTTCAGCACCACGCTCTGGGTCCGATCGGACGACACTACGCTGCGGTTGGCGCAGTCGGTCCAGCAAGACCTCGCCGAGGTGCAGGTCGCCGCACAGATCAAGGCGATCGCGTGGGGACCGTTTCTCGAGGCCATTCGTTCGCCGGATCTCGTGCCGTTCTTCCTGCTCGGATGGGAAGCGGACTTTCCCGATCCGAGCAACTTCCTCGAAGTCTTGCTGCACTCGAAGGCGATCGGGGCCAACAACAACACCAACTACAGCAATCCAGAGGTGGATGCGTTGCTCGACGAAGCGGCGCACACCGTCGATCCGGCGGCACGCCTGGCGCGCCTGCAGGCGGCCGAGCTGCGTGTCATTGAGGATGCGCCGTGGGTATTTCTCTACCACCCGGTGAGCTACGAGATCACCAACCCCCGGGTTCGCGACTTCCGACTGCATCCATTGCGGCCGGCGCGCTTCGAGCGTGTGTGGCTGGCGGACGGAAGCGATGCCGAGCCGCGCGCGGGCGCGCCGCGTGCCGGCACTAGCGGTGGCGCGACGCCCGCGGTTGCTCGGGTTGCTGCGCCTGCATCTTGAAGATCAAGTCGGTGACCCGAGTTGCCAGCTTGAGCTTGTTCGCCAGTTCCTCGGTGCGCCGATGTTCCTCCTCGAGGCGGGTGCGCAGGGCAGCATTCTCGGCCTGCACGGCGGGGTCGGCGACCGCGGTCCCACCGCTGCGGGCGGCAGCCAGCTGCGTTTCAAGCTCGGCCGCATGCTGCTGACTGGCCGCGAGGCTGCGGTTGAAGCTCTCGACGATCGCCTGCTTCTCTGCTTGCAGCCCGTCGAGACGCGCGCGCAGCTCGGCATTCTCCGGTGTGTCGGCCGGCGGCGCGGCTGGTGCGTCGCTCTTCGAGTTTTCCAGCGTGTGTAGCTGGTCCGCCAGACGTTGGCGCGTCGCCCGCTCCTCATCGAGTGCCTGCCGCAGGTCGGTGATCTCCTGCTGGGCGCTGGTCAGCTCGGTCGCTGCCGTGTCGTCGGCGTACGGTGGCGTCGAGGTCTCTTCCTTCAAGCGAGACAGGGCGGTCTCCGCGGCGGCGCGCCGCTCCTGTTCGTCGGCGATCTGCTTGCGGAGCGCCGCGACTTCAGCGGACGACGCACGGCTACTCCCGCCATCGCCGCCGCCATCGCCGGCTTCGGCGCCCTGCGGACGAGCGTCGCGCGACGTGCGTCCACTCTTCGCGAGCGCCTGGGTCAGGTTGGCGCGCAGCTCACTTTGATGTTCCTGCAGCTGCTGCACCTGTTCGTGCAGCTGATCGATTTCGGTGGTCCGGGCAACCAGCTGCGCCTGCAGATCGGCGCTCCGTGCCTGCTCGCGCGCGAGTAGCACACCGAGGGCGTAGGTACCGGGGTCGGCCGACGCCTGTGCCGCCGCGGCCGGGTCGGCAACGCGCCCACGAGCGCCGCATCCAACGAGGAGGAGCAGGAGAGGGCAGGGGAGCACGGCCCTGCCGAACCGCCACACACGCACCGCCACCGTCATCGCCGCGGAGGCTACCGAGTTGCGGCGCGCTTGTCTAGCGCATTTGTGGCGCGGGCAACGGGACCTCGCGGTAGGCCGTTTCGCACGGCGGCCCGTCGGCGTGCCACATGCGAAAGCATCGAGTCGCGGCTGAGTACACGAGCAGCGTCGACGAACGCGTGCCGAAGCGCTCGGTGTGCACGCAGAGGTTGTTCGGAAAGGCTTGCTCGCGTGGATCCAGCGCGGTCGAATGATCAGCCAGTATGCGACCGAGCTCCCTGCGGAAGGCTTCTCCGCCCGCCGCCTCGAGATGACGGCGCGCCGCGTCGAAGAGCGCATACGACTTGGCGATACGCGGACACTCCGGATCGTTCAGCTCCAGATTGGTCAGTAGGTGAAGGCCCGGCTGCAGCGTCGTCACCGCCATCGTCCCGCTGACGTTTCCGACAACACAGCTGGCGTCCGGTGAGGCGATCAGCAGGTTGAAGGGGTTGTAGCGCGTGCCGGGGTCGGTGCGCACACGCGCCGCGGCCGTCGCCACGGAGGCCGTCTCGAGCACGTCCAAGCACAGCAAGCCGCGCGAGCGACGGCTCGGATCGGGAGGGAGCGTCGAGCGACGGTTGAGAATGCCGGCGACCACGTTGTGGGCGTTGACACCGAGCCAGGTGCCGCCGGCGACCTCGTCCAGCCCGGCGACCACCCACGGCTCATCAAGGAGGCGACGCGGCGAGCGCGCCGCCCGGGCAAACAACTCGTCGCGGTTCGCCGCAATGACTACGGGAAACTCGGCGTTCATCTGAAAGTAGATCGCCAGGGTGCACACGGACGGATTATAGGAACGGGGCCGCGCAGCAGCAATCAGGTCGCCTCCACGCCATTGGTCGGTGCGCACCGTTGCGTTGCCAGGCCCCGGGATCCTGCGCTACAAACTGCGGCGTATCGGGGTGAGCACATGAACCAGCGCGTCCAGATCATCGGGAGCTACATCTCACCCTATGTGCGCAAGGTGCTCGTCGTCCTCGATCTGAAGGGCGTTCCCTACGAGATCGATCCGATCATCCCCTTCATGGGCGATGACCGGTTCGCGCAGTTGAGCCCGGTGCGCCGCATCCCGGTGCTGCTGGACGATCACGTGGCCTTGGCCGACTCGTCGGTCATCTGCCAATACCTCGAGGACCGCTATCCCGAACCGGCGCTCTACCCACGGGACATCGCCGAGCGGGCCCGCGCTCGCTGGCTCGAGGAGTTCGCCGACACGCGCATGGGCGAGGTGTTCATCTGGCGCTTGTTCAACCAGGTGGCCATCAACCCGTTCGTCTGGGGTGAGCCCACGGATCCCGCGGTCGTGGAGAAGACGCTGCAGGAAGACATTCCGCACGTGCTCGACTATCTGGAGACGCAGGCGCCGGGTGCGGGCTATCTGTTCGGCGAGCTCTCCATTGCCGATATCTCCATCGCCAGCTTCTTTCGCAACGCGGCCTTCGCGCGCTTCCGCATCGACGCCGAGCGCTGGCCGCGCACGGCGGGTCTCGTCGATCGGGCGTTGGCGCTCGCCAGCTTCGCGAAGCTGGTGCCGTTCGAAACGCGCAGCATCCGGACACCGATCGACCAGCACCGGACGGTGCTGGCCGAGATGGGCGCGCCGGTGATGCGCGAGACGTACGGAACCAAGACGCCGCGGCGCGGTGTGTTGCGAATTTGAACCGCTCACGACGCGAACTCTGCTACGCTGGCGGCGGACCTTTTCTATTTGACGGAAGCCGCCGCGAGGGTGTACAAGCAGGCACGTCAACAACATCACGGGCACGCGGGCCGATGTGGTAAGGCACGCACCGCTTCAAGGGAGGACGACGATGGGAGCTCACCTTCAGCCGACATCGCAACGGTCACTGCGTTTCGTCCTCGCCGCCGTTGTGCTCGGCAGCGCTGCAACCGCCCACGCGCTCGAACGCCCGGTGGCAGTCGCCGCCGCGCCGCCAGCGGTAAGCACCGGCCTCCCACAGGTCGCCGATCTCAACGGGGACGGCGTTCCTGACTTGGTCGTCGTCAACGCCGCGAGTAACTCGCTGGATCTGTATTTCGGCACCGGGACCTTCCTACCCCTCGCTCCCGATGCGACGTTGACCGGTACACCGACGAATCGGCTCAGGTCGCCTCGCGACATCGCGCTCGGTGACTTCAACGGCGATGGCGTCACCGATATCGCGGTGACCAATTTCCGTGGCGCCAGCGTTTCGATCTTCCTGGGCAACCAGAATGCGATCACGCACCTGGGCGACGGGACGTTCGCGGGCCCGACCAATATCCCGGTACCGCGTGGTCCGTTGGGCCTAGCGGCCGGGCGATTTCGCGGCGTCGGCCAACCGCTCGATCTTGCCGTCGTCGGACACAGCAATCGGAAGGACGGCACCGTGACCGTCCTGTTGGGAAACGGCGACGGGACGTTCACATCAGCCGGTGACTTCGCGGTCGGCCGTAAGCCCAAGCACATCGCGGTGGGAGACTTCGGTACCATGCACGGCAACGGCATCCGCGACGGGGTGCTCGACGTCGCCGTAACGGTTCGGGGAGAGCAGCGCGTGGCGGTGCTGTTCGGCGACGGCACGGGTAACCTCAGTGCGCCGGACCTGTACTCCGGCAGCTTGGGTCCCGACGCCATCATCACCGGTGACTTCAATGACGACGGCTGCTCTGACCTGATCACGACCAACCATTGGGCGAAGGACAACGTGATCAACATGTACCTGGGCATCTGTGCCGTCAGCCCGTTCGGCACCTTCGGCGGAGCCACTGAGATGGCCCGCTTCAGCGCGCATGCCAAGACGGCTGGCGTCACGGCCGTCGACTTGAACGGCGATGCATACCCTGACCTGGCGGTGACCAATCCGCGTGACAATCAGGTGTTCCTGCTGGTCAACAACGGCCGCCTGGGGCCGAACTTGATCATCATCAGCTACACGAAGGTCGCCTGTGCGACGGCTGGTCGGGCGCCCTTGGGTATCACCGCGGCGCATTTCAATCCGAACACCGACGCGCGTGACGATTTGGCTGTTGCCAATAGCCGAAGCGAGGACCTGTTGATCTTCTTGGGTACCGGCTCGACCACGCTGTGCCCGGGGCCGCTGGAGATTGGCCATCCGTGAGCAGTCTGCCGGAACTCTGAGAGCTTCGGTTGTGCCCGCGACGGGCATGTGTCACAGGTTGCTCGGCGTGGCCGGGTATCAGAAGCCATGCTTGTCGACTACATCGATGACCAGCCTGGTGGTGTTGTTGCTCGGGTCCCGGTCCGGGTCTGTAGGCCCGGCGGCCCTCACCAACGCGGTGCAGCGTCCGGGCGACTTGGCGTTGGGCGTTGTGAACGCCAACGCGTTGATGGTGATGGGCACAATGCCTCCCTTGGTGACACCGCCGGGGATGATGACCATGGGCTGCGGCCCGCTGGTGCCGAGGTCGAGGTCGGCGAGACCGACAGTGCCGACCGGGCAGTCACCATCGAGCGCGGACAGGGTAATTGCGTGGCCGGGCTCGGGTGTTGGCAGGTAGTCGGCGTTGACGACCTTGGGATGCACGTTCTTGATCTTGGCAGAAGCCGTCTTCGGAATCGTTATCTGCACCGGCGCCAAGCTCTTGATGACCGTTTCGTGAGCGGCGCTCTGCTCGGCGTCGCTCTTGTCGATGATGTTCACCTCGACCGTAACCGAATCGTTCGAGCGGCTCGGATCAGCGTTGGGTGAAGGATCGACTGTTGCGACGGTTGCGGTGAGCGTGCAGCGGAACGGCGCCTTGAGATTGTAGTTGGTCAACAAGCCACGCGAGAAGCTCAACAGCACCACCGCGGCCTTGGTCTTGCCGCCCGCGACCAGCACGGCGTCTTGCGCGCCGGCGGTGCTGCGGTCGAAGTCCGGCGTCCCGACGGTAACCCCGGCTGGGCAATCGGTGCTGACGCCAAGCCTGATGGTGTGTCCGGGCTGCTCCGGCGCCGGGAGAATGTCGGCGTTGCGCACTTTGAGTGCGAGCTTCTTGGTCACCGGGTCGCTGCCGGTCTTCGGCAGCGTCACGGTGAGCGGCTTACGTGGCAGGACGACCGAGTCATGCGTGAACGGCGTCGGCGTCGACGTTGCGGGGTTGGTCGGATTGGGTGTGTGTGTCGCCGTGGCCGTGCGCGTGAATGTATCGGTCCCGGTCGGAGTGCGCGTCGCGCTGCCGCTTGGGCTCGACGTCTGCGTCGCGGTTGCCGTCGCCAGCGCAGTCGCGGTGAGGCTTGGTGTGTCAGCTGCGGTTGGTGCGATCGTGGGGGTGGCAGTAGCGAGACTGGGTGGGCACGTACAATCGGACTGGCACTGCCCGGGGCAGAGGCTGGCATCGCTCCCATCGCAGGCCTCGCCGTTTGCGTACGCCACAGCGACGTTCACCAGATCGCCGACGTCGTACAACTGGAGGTAGTGGAAATAGTGATAGTGGTGGAGCGTCCCATCGGTGTTCTGGACTCCCGCGTAGGCAAACTGATCACCGGCTTGGGCGCTGAGGTAGTGGATCTCCGCGCGGTTGCCATCGTGGTGGAGCTGGTATTGAAAGCTGGCAGAGCCGGAACCATCGAAGCTGGGCACATTGTCGGCTTGGACGACAAAGACGTTTCCGACCGGCGCGTAGGAATACACAACGCCCGCATCGAGGTTTACGGGGGTCGAGAAGCCGATGAGGTAGTTGTTGCTTTCACCGAACCGAACAAAGCCGTAGGCGTCGACGGAGATCTGAGAGAATGCCTGACCAAAGAAGTTGAAATCGAAGCCGAGCGGAATTGGGACGCTGAGCCCGCTGGCGTCGAACGACACTGGCGTCGCCACCGCTGAGATGTCGATGTAGCCGAACGGAATGTCGCTGAACTGCTCGCTGCCGTTGCCGACGGAGCCGTCGCCGCAGACATTCCATGTGCAGTCGTTCTTGCACGCATCGTGATCGTCGGCGTTGCCGTCGTCGCACGCTTCGGTCTGCTCACGCACACCGTTCCCGCACAGCGCCGCAGCGCAAGTACAATCGACCTGGCACGTCGTGCCGCCACAGTTGGCATTGTCGCCGGCATCGCACTGCTCGGTGCTGCCCCGGATGCCGTCACCGCAGATGCCGCAGGTGCAATCGGCATTGCAGTTGCCGCCACAGGCGGCTGCGTCTGCCCCATCACACTGCTCGGATCCGTCGCGGACATCATCGCCACAGACTGCTGGACAGGTGCAGTCAAATTGGCAGTTGCCGGGACACGAGCTGTCGTCGGTGCCGTCGCAGTGCTCGGCGCCGGCGCGCACGTTGTCGCCGCAGACCGGCGGGCACGTGCAGTCACCCTGGCAGTGACCGGGGCAGGAGCCGTCATCCGAGCCGTCGCACTGCTCAGCGCCGTTGCGGACGTTGTCGCCGCATACCGGACAGGTGCAGCTCGGTTGGCATAGGCCGGGACAGGTCGGGGAATCGTTGCCGTCACAGACTTCCGCCGACTGGCGGACATTGTCGCCGCAGGTCGTGATGTCGCACGCATCGCCGACGCCGTCGTGGTCCGTGTCGGTCTGGTCGGCGTTCTTTACGTACGGACAGTTGTCGAGCTGATCGGGGATGCCGTCGCCGTCGGCGTCGGCACTCGCGGCAACGATCGATCCGTTGATGGCGGACTGGTCGCACGTCGCACCGCCGGTGCAATCAGCATCGCTGCCACACACGCGTTGTTCGCGCGTACAGGTGAACGCGTAGCAGAAGGCTGGAGCCGTGCAGCCGGCGTCGCTGCTGCATGCGGTGCCGAGGTTCTCCAGGCAGCGGCCGAATGATTGGTAGATTGTGGCGCCGCCCGCGGCGTCTTCGGGTGTCTCGCCGGCCTGCAACGGGTCGCCGGAGCCGGACAGTCCGCCGTCGCTGGTGGGGCTGCCCCCGGCGAGCTTGCCGATGTAGCGCGTCGTGCCGGTACGCACATTGAAGGACTGAATGACCAGGTCACCCGCGAAGGGCGGCAGGTCGCCGCTGATGTCCGTGCCGCCGCCGCCGCAGCCGCTGGTCACGCTCCCGCCCTGATCACACTCGTAGGCGATGAACTTCACTGTGTCAGCGTCGACCTTGTATGGGATGCGCGGGTTGCACGCATCGAGCCGGCACGGGCGCACCGCGTCGCGGCTGTTGGACAAGCAGGTCGATGGCGCGCCCAGTGCCACGCACTCAGGCCGGCCGGTGTCGTAGGTCTGGAGCACGTAGTCATCGGTGTCCGTGTCGCCGCCGCCGTCGTTGAGGTTCTGATTGCCTTGTGCGCTTTCCGCGGTGCGGAAGGCGACGAGTCCGGTCGGGCCGCACACGAACTCCTCGGCGGCCTGGCCGACGTTGATCACTGTATGGTTGGCGGGATTGAAGATCTGCAGAACGCGGTCGTTCTGGTCGCCGTCGCCGTTGAGATCGACACCCTGCGCCGCCTCCGGTGTGATGAAGACCGCCAGCGAGCCACACACCTGGACGCTGTCCGCCGCCTGCATGCTGTTCTGCCAGGAGCCGCCCACGACGGGGTGCGTTTCGACGACGGTGTCGTTGGTATCGCCATCGCCGTTGAGTATCGTGTTTCCTTCACCGGCTTCGGACACCAGCGCCGCGATCTGTGTGTCGGACATGGCGACGGCGGTTGCGGCGACGCCGAGGTTCTGCGGGGTGCCCGAGCCGGGCCAGAGCTGCACCACCAGGTCGCTGGTGTCGCCGTCGCTGTTGAGTGACCCGCTCGGACAAGTCGCCGTGCCGAATGTCGACTCCGGGCGCAGGAACACTGCCGTGCCACCGTTGATGACGACTTGATCGGCCGGACACAACGTGGTGGCCGTGTTTGCATTGGAGTCGAACACTTCCAAGACGGAGTCATGCAGAACACCGTCGGGGAAGATGTCGGCCGAGGTGTCGGTTACATCGATGGAGCGAACGAAGACATCCTGAGCCCCGTTCGTGTCGCTCGGAACCAGATTGCTCGAGTCGCTGCTGAACGCGATCGTGCGTCCGTCGGATGAAAGAGCGGGAAGGATGTTGGGATCCGGCGGGGCGGCTGCGACACCTGCCACGCTCGTGTCGACGCGCTGGTTGAGGCCGCTGAGGCGGTCGTGCAGGAACAGACTTCCACCCGAGCTGCCGTCGGATCCCAGATTGGTGGCCTGGGTCGAAAACACAACCCAGCGGCCATCCTCGGACGCCGCGGCATTGTAGCCGAAGCCGTTGTTTGCGGGGCCGCCGGTTCCGACATACTCGGTGACACCGCGCTGCAGGTCGCGGACGAAGATGCTGCTTTGCCCGCTGGAGGCACCGGGTGCGAAGTTTGCCGAGGCGTTGTTGAAGAGGACGAAGCGACCGTTCTTGGAGATGAACGGATTTGCCGAGACCGAGGGGGAATCGGGCGCGCTGCCATCACTGCGCAGATCGACGCGCTCAGTCGTGCCGCGCTGACGATCGCGCATGACGATGCTGGACGACGGTCCGGCAACCAGATTGGTCGAATTCGTCAGGAAAACGACGAAGCGGCCGTCACCGGAGATCCACGATTGGAAGGAGTCGCCGTTGGCTTCTGCGCCGCCCGTGGCGACACTCACGCGTTCGGTTGTGCCGAGCTGGCGGTCGCGGACAAACACATCAAAGTGGCCGTTGGCATCACCCGCAACCAGATTGTCGGCCTGACTATCAAATGCCACGAAGCGTCCATCGGCAGAGAGGTGTGGGGACGACGAGATGCCGTTGCCCGGTGCGCCCCCGATGCCGGCGCTAACGATCTCGGTGGTGTCGAGCTGGCGATCGCGCACGAACACGTCGGCATCGTTGTTGGTGTCGTTGGCCGTCAGGTTGGTAGCGTTGCTTTCGAACGCCACGAAGCGCCCGTCGATAGACAGACTCGGCGCCCTCGAGAGGCGATTCCCCAGTCGCAGATTGTCGTCGAACGACCCTGACAGCTGTGCACTTCCGGTGGCGACGCTAACGATCTCGGTGGTGTTGAGCACCCGGTCGCGGACAAACACGTCTGACGCGTTGTTGGTGTCGCCCGACACCAGGTTGCTGGCACGGCTGCGGAACGCCACGAAGCGGCCGTCTGGCGACAACGACGGGCCGGAGATGGCGGAGTCGTCTCCACTGGCTTCGGCGCCGGCGGTTGAGATGCTGACGCGGTCGAGGAGGTTGTGCGCCTGACCCACTTCGGAGCGCCGGTAGAATACCAGGCCATGTGAGATCGCTATGCTACTGCCATTCACCACCGGGGCGGCGTCCAGGGTGCGCGGCGGCGTCAGGCCGGCGGTAAGCTCGCCGGCGCCAAGCCGGAAGACCCGTAGGGTCACATCGGAGAAGCCGCCGTTGCCATTCTGGTCGCAGTGGTTTTCCGACGCTTCACTTTCCAGAAAGGCCACCACGTCGTTTTCACTCACCACTGCGGGATAGATGAACGGTGCCTGGAAGATGGGCGCCACGGCGCGGCCTTCCGGCGCGCCACCGATCCCGCACCCCGCCGGGGCGCCGAGCGCTTGCTGCTGTCCGGTGGTGCGATTGCTCAGGGTCACCACCTGATCGACCATATCGCCGTCACCATTGCGATCCGTCAGATCGATCGACTCGTCGAGAACGAACGCGAACACATCCTGACTGCCGGTGAGGCCCTCGAGTGGCACCGGGTTGTGCGCTTCGAAGGCATAGAGGACGCAGATGTCCGTTCCACCGGCGCAGTCGCCGTCGGTCATGCAATCGGCATGCGGCGGCAGTTGACAGACGCCGTTGAAGGCCCCCGCGGTGCGCTGCAGCACGAACGGGCCGCCGCCTGACGTCAGGGCTGAGAGCACGTTCGCATCGTACAGCGATCCACACACCCCGCCCGGGCAGTCGGCGTTCGATGTGCACGCGAGACCATCGTGCGCACCACCGCCGCACGCGTCGATGCACATACCGGTACCGCAATCCGTGTTGATCGAGCACGGATGCCCGTCGTCGTTGCCACCCGCACAGCGGCCGCGATGTTTCGCGAAGCGCAACACCGTTGCCGCCGCATCGGCAGAACCGAAGAGGGTGACCACGTCGGTGCCAGTGACGCTCGGATCGAACTGCGGTTCGAAGATCGGTGGCAATCTTCCACCTTCGGGCGTGAAGGACGCGACGAACGCCTGCGACGGAACCCCGAACGGCAGCGGTGATTTCAGGGTGATCCGCAACAAGCGCGGCACCGGAATCCCACCCGGGCGCAAGATGATGCCCTGCCAGTTGACCGGCATCAGCAAGTTGCCGCTCTTGTCCAGTGCGAAGCGCAGCTCGCTGGCGAGGGGGTTGCACGGCGGACTGTCTGCGAAGCAATCCAGCTGGTAGTTGTTCGGTGGGGGAAGCGCCGTGAAGTGCGGGAAGACGGGGTCCGGGTTGGGTTGGCAGCTGCCGTCGAGCGCAAACAGGTCATCGACACAGGCGAGCAGCCCGGTTTGGCTGCCGCACGTGGTGGTGGCGAGGCTGCACGGCAGGGTGGAACTGGTGCTCGGGGTCACCGCGATGCTCACCGACCCGCTCAATGTGAGGCTGTCCGCGGCAGGCGCAAAGACGGCGTCGGTGTCCGGAAAGCGGAAGCTCAATCGCTGGTCGCCGTTGCGGGTCACCGCTACCAAGCCGGGGGGCTGGCCGGACTGGTTGACCTGCTGGCACGATACGGAGGCAACCCCGCCGGTCGCTTGGCAGAGCGCCGCGCGGGTCTGGTTGATGCCGCTGTTGCACGCATCCGTGGTGAGGAAGACGACCCGGCGCGGTCCGTTGTTCGGCGGCGTGAAGACCAAGGTTACGACGTGGTCACTCGCCGTTGCCGTGAAGCCTGGTGACGCCGCGTCACACACCTGCGGCCGTACACTCAGCTCAACGAAATCACCCGGCGTCGCGAACGGCCGATCCGTCGCGCCCAGAGTGCCGCGAAAGCTTTGCTGTGCTTGCGGGATGAGATTGCACGCCGCCTGGGCGGCGTGGCCGACACCGAAGACGATCGACAGAACGGCCAACTGACGGCTGCTGCGTCCGAAATGCCACACGGGGGCCCCCAACTCTCCTTGCACGGCCGGCGAGCTGCGGACTGGGTCGCGCCTCTACGGCTGATTGTGGGGACGGTCGGAGTCCCGACGAAGGCTCGTACGTGTCAAGGTGGGGGCCGTTGTGCCCCGCGTGCGGGCTGGGAACGTATGGCGGTCGTCGAAGGTGTATCAGTTGCCTGCGAGCCCGTCTATCCGTACTCCTACGCGCTTCTTGCCGACGTGATGCGATGGCTCGTGTCCAGCAGATCTCCGGATTACATGATGACCGGCGCGTCGGCTCGCCCCGACGCGCCGGTCGCGACACTGGTCATCGGCGTCGCTCAGCCGATCCGATGATGAGGTCTCGCCACACCGTGCGTGCTGACCTCTTTGCCGGTCAGCCATGCACGCCCGCTCGCCAACCTCGTCGCGGCCGCGTACGGACCTGGGGTCGGCGGACTGATTGACGAGCAAGAACAGCTCTCCGCCGTCGGTGGCCGCGCCAACCGTGACGCTGGCGTTGGCGGACAGTTGCGTGCACGCCGGGTGTCCCGCACCGCGACTGCCCTGCACCATGTCGCACGGCAGATCGACGATCTCGCCGCGCACAACGGCCTCGCCTTGAGCGCTAACACCCGACGCGCCAGCGGCCAGTGCGACGGCGATGGCGATGCTCACCGTCTGCGCGATTCGAGGAACCGTGATCGTCATGCTGTCTCTCCCTTCACTCCTTCAGACGGCACTGGCGTCGTCGGAGTCCTGCCAGGTGGCGCGGAGTGCGCCAGTGATCTCTGGCAGGATCGGTCGGAGGTTGGGGCTGAGGAAGCGGGTGATGATCTGCTTGTCGTCGTCGTGTGGCGTGCCCAATCGTTACCTGCTCGATGGGGCCGACCCCGCTCTCGGCGCGCACGCCCGGCGCCACCGTTCAAGGTGCAGCCGCTGCAAACACAGGCACCAACCTCGACGCCGACCCCGCCGCCGAGCGCGACGCAGCTGCCTGATGATGGGGTGGGGTAGGGGGCAAGCATCCGACCCCACACCTGTGGAAGCGGCGCGCGCGCCGGGGTGCGACCCTCAATTGTGTTGGCATAGGGGCTGTGTTACCTCTGTCGTCCATGCCGTCGCCCAATGGAAAATTCGCATCCATCGAGGATGTCATCGAGCGCTTCAGCGAGCAGAAGTACATCTGCAGCCGCCGTATCGCGACTGTCGTGTATCTTGCCAGCCGCCTGGAGAAGCCCATCCTGGTCGAGGGGCCGGCGGGCGTCGGCAAGACCGAGCTCGCCAAGGTGTTGAGCGGCGCACTGGGCTACGAGCTGATCCGCCTGCAGTGCTACGAAGGGCTCGACGAGGCGAAGGCGCTGTACGAATGGGAATACGCCAAGCAGCTCCTGTACACGCAAATCCTCAAGGACAAGATCAGCGAGGTCCTCGGCGGCGCCCAGTCACTGAAGCAGGCGGTGGATCGCATCGCGAGTGAAGACGATGTGTTCTTCTCCGACCGCTTCATCCTGCCGCGACCGCTGCTGCGCGCCATCTCCGCCGCCGCCCCGACCGTGCTGCTGATCGACGAGATCGACAAGTCGGACACCGAGTTCGAGGCGTTTCTGCTCGAGGTGCTGAGCGACTTCCAGGTCAGCGTCCCCGAGCTCGGTACCCTGCGCGCCAAACATATTCCGCTGGTGATCCTGACTAGCAACAACGCCCGCGAGATGTCGGACGCGCTCAAGCGGCGCTGCCTGCACCTGTACATCGACTTTCCGCCCGCCAGTCAGGAGCTGGAGATCGTCCGGCTCAAGGTGCCGAACATCGCGGAGACGCTGGCGCAGGAGGTGGTCAACGTGGTGCAGCGCATTCGTCAGGTCGACCTCAAGAAGACGCCGAGCATCAGCGAGACGCTGGACTGGGCCAAGGCGCTGACGTTGCTCAACGCCGACCGACTCGACGAGCAGATGGTCGACGATACGCTGAACACCATCCTCAAGTACGAGGGCGACATCCGCAAGGCGCAGGACGAGCTCAAGGACTACCTGCAGAAGCAGCGGGCCAAGGGGCAGGAGCCGGCGCGGGTGGAGAGCGACAAAGACCTCCTACACTGACGTCGCCATGGACGACAAGGTCATCGAGTTCGCGACGCTGCTGCGGGAGAACGGGCTGCGCGTCTCCATGGCGGAGAACATGGACAGCTTCCATGCCCTGCGGTTGATCGGGCTCGGCGACCGGACGGCGTTCAAGGACGCCTTGCGCGCCACCATCGTCAAACGTGCCGTCGACGCGCCGGCTTTCGACGAGCTCTTCGATCTCTACTTCAGCGGCCTCGGCGAGATGGTGAAGAGGAGCGCGTCGTCCCTGATGAGTGCTCTGCAGCTCGACGAGAAGGCGTTCCAGGAACTGCTCGACGCGCTTGCCGAGATCCTCAAGCAGCTGGACATCGAGCTCTCCGAGCTGGCGCAGCATCTCTTGAACAACAACACCGGTCAGCTCGAAAGGCAGCTGCGGCAGGCGGCGGCGAGCGCCCAGGTGCAGAACATCCAGCGCTCCTTTCAGGAGGGGCGCTACAGCCACACCATGGCGCAGACCATGGGCCTGGGCAGCCTGGCGGACGAGCTCGAGGCGCTCAAGGATCGCCTCGGTTCGGCCGATGTCGATCCGGCGCTGCTCGAGCAGCTGCAGCGTCTCATCGATCGGCGCTTGCAGGACCTCACCGACATGATCAAGCGCGCCGTGCGCATGGAGCTCGAGAAGCACGACCATACATTGCGTGAGACCGAGCGCATGCAGAGCCTGGCCGAGAAGAGCTTCTACTATCTGTCGGAGGACGAGATCCGCCGGATGAAGGAGGCGGTGGCGAAGCTGGCGCAGCGCTTGAAGAACGTGGTGTCGATCCGTCGCAAACAAGGCAAGCGCGGCAAGTTCGACGTCAAGGACACGTTGCGCAAGAACCTGCAGTATGGCGGCGTGCCCTTCAAGATCCAGTTCGATCGGCGTATCCGCGACAAGCCGCAAGTCATCGTCCTGTGCGATGTCTCCGACTCGGTGCGCAACGTGTCGCGATTCATGCTGCAGTTCGTGTACTCGTTGCAGGACCTGTACTCGCGCGTGCGCAGCTTCATTTTCGTCAGCGAGATCGGCGAGATCACGCGGCTCTTCGAGGAGCAGGAGATCAGCGAGGCCATCGAGCAATCGCTGACCGGCGGCATCATCAACGTCTTTGCGCACTCCGACTTCGGTCGCGCGTTTCGCAACTTTCACCGCGACTACATCGCGGCGGTGAACAACAAGACCACCGTGATCGTGCTCGGCGACGCCCGCAACAACTACAACCTGCCGCACGAGTGGGTGCTCAAAGAGATCCGCCAGCGTGCCAAGCAATTGATCTGGCTGAACCCGGAGAACCGCTTGACGTGGGGCTTCGGCGACAGCGAGATGGATCGCTACCTGCCGTTCTGCGACATCGTCGAGGAGTGTCGCAACCTGAATCAACTCTACCGCGTCATCGATCGTTTGGTGAGCTGAGGCGCCTGCGCCGCGGCGGCGAGAGGGATTGACGTTCCGAAATGTTTCTGCGCAGAATGACGCCGCACGAGGGTCGCAGGAGCAGTCGATGAGCCTGGAGAATTCGATTTTGATGAGCGTTGGCGGGCTCACGCTCGACCCGGTCACGAAGACACCGATCGTCATTCTGAAGGATCGCGACAACAAGTTGAACTTGCCCATCTGGATCGGTCTCCTCGAGGCGACGGCCATGGCCACCGAGCTGGAGGGCATCAAGATGGCCCGGCCGATGACCCACGATCTGCTGCGCAACGTCCTCGCCGAGCTCGGCGCCACGGTCGAATGCGTCGAGATCACCGACCTGCGCGACAACACGTACTTCGCGTTGATTCACGTGCGGATCAACGGCACCGAGCGGACGATCGACTCGCGGCCGAGCGATGCCATCTCACTGGCGTTGCGCACCAAGAGCCCGATCTACGTCGACAAGCGGGTGATCGAGACCTCGAGCGTGTTGCAGCAGAGCGACGATGCCGACTCGACCAATCTCTCTAACGTCTCGCGAGACAAGTGGGCCGAGATCCTGGAGAAGATGTCGCCCGACGACTTCAAGTATAAGATGTAAGTCTTGCCGGTCCGGCGGCACGCCGGATCGCCCCATCCCTCATCGAGGTTCTCACTATGGCACGCCGTCGCTTTCGACGTAAGGATCTCAAGCGCCCCGACGAGTTCGTCAGCCGGGGGCGACAGGTCCTGCAATGGGTGCAGGAAAATCTTCGTACCGTGACCTACGCGGCAGGGGGTGTCGCTCTCGTCCTGTTGATCATCGCCGGAACCATCTCCATGCGCAGCGCGCGACTCCGCCAGGCCAATGACGACCTCAGCCGCGCGCTGGCCGACTTCCGCAACGCCCGCTACGCGCAAGCCGCGACGCAGTTTGCCGAGGTGGCGCAACGCTGGCCGTCGACCGCCGCCGGCCGCATCGCCGTCCTGTACGGCGCCAACGCCGACCTCAACACCAACGACTTTGCCACCGCCGAGACGTTGCTGCAGAGCCTGTTGAATGCGACGGCGTGGCCGCCATATCTCCAGCAAGAGGCGTTGCTGTCGCTGGGATACGCGCTTGAGCGAAAGGCGGACTACGCCGCCGCCGCCGGGCGTTATGCCGAAGCGGCAGGCCTCGAGGGGCCGTACACGCCGATGGCCATTCTCGGCGAAGCGCGCACGCGTCAGCAAGCAGGGGACAAGGAGAAGGCGCGCGCGCTGTACGAGCGCTTCACCCGCGAGTTTCCGCAGGCGCCGGAAACGGACTTGGTGGCGCAGCAAATCGAAAGCCTCAAGAGCTGAGGGCGATCCGCCCGTGGAGCGGTGGGTTGGTGTCCAGTTCGGCACAATCGCCGCGCTTGTTTACATAACATATCTTATCGGACGCACTGGGCGTCGCCGCCCGGATCGCTTTGCGGCTCTCGCAAGCCGCGAATCGGCTTTTACAAGGTTGCGGGACTTGCTACGTTCGGCCGCACTGACATGGCGGACTCGCGCTTTCGGGCTGCGCTTCTCCAACAAGAGGACCTCGTTCGGTTCAACCAGTGGCTGTGGATCACGCGTCTGCAGTCGGTGGCGGCGATCCTCGGCGTCATCCTGCTCCTCAAGTGGGTCGATCCCATGGCGGTGCGGTTCGCGCCGATCGGCGTGATCGTTGCGGCCGACTTGGCGCTGTCCATCGCGTACAATCGCTGGCTGATGACGCGGCGCCGGCTGCGCCTGCTCGCCTACACGCAGCTCATCGCTGATGCGCTGGCCTTGGTCGCCGGCCTCAACTTCATCTACGACTCGGGCCTGCTGTTCCACTTCGTGCTGCTGCTGGTGGTCGTGCCCGCCAGCATGATGGAATGGCAATGCGGTGCCCTCATCGCGGCGCTGTCGACGGTCGGTCATTTCGTGCTGATGGCCACGCACGAGGACGGCGCCTGGCTGTCGGTGGCCGGGCTGGCACCCCCCACGGCGTTCTTCGTGGTGACACTGCAGGCCCTGTTCTACGTCCGGCATCTGGAGCAGAAGAACGCCGAGCTTGCCGCCAGCACCGAGTCGCTCAACCAATCGAACCTGCGGCTCGAAGAGGAAGCCACCATCGCTGCGGGGCTGCTGCGGGTCGCCCACGCGCTGACGACGTCGCTCGACCCGCAGGAGATCCTCGGGCGCCTCAGCGACGCGGTGCGGGAGTTGTTGCGCTGCGAGTGGAGCGCCACGCTGCTGTACGAGCCGCAGCGAGACGCGTATCGCCTCGCCGCTGCCTCCGGCTCGAACATCGAAGCGCTCGAGGAAGTCCGCACCTTCGAGTTTACGTTGGACATGGCACCACTGTTCCGGCTCACTCGCGAGCAGGGTGTGGTGGCGATCGAAGACCGACGGTCGACGTTGTTTCCCGCCGCGCTGATGGAGCGCTGGAACGTCGCGTCGTTCTTGTGTGCCAACCTGCAGTGCGCCGGCGCACCCGTCGGGCTGCTGGCCGCGGGATTCAATGAACGCGCCGGCCCGTTCTCCGCCCGTGAGATCCGCCTGTTCCGCAGCCTGGCCCAGCAGGCGGCCATGGCGTTGGAGAACGCCCGCCTGGTCGAGAGCCTGCGGGCCGCAAGCCGGCTGAAATCGGAGTTCATCGGCACGATGTCGCATGAGCTGCGCTCGCCGCTGAACGTGGTCATCGGGTACGTCGACCTGCTCCTCGAAGGGGACATGGGAACGGTGCCGCCGGAACAGTATCAAGCGTTGGAGCGCGTGCGGCAGCATGCCCTCCAATTGTTGGATCTGATTCAGGAGACCTTGGACGTCAACCGCCTCGAAGCCGGCCTGTTGCCGCTCGACATCGAAACCTTCTCGGTGCGGGAGTTCACCGACGAGCTGAAGGACAGCATTCCGGCGACCTGGGTGAAGCCGGGTGTGGTGCTCAGCTGGCAGATCGACCCCGCCTCCCTGACGCTACGCTCCGACCGCGTCAAGCTGAAGAAGGTGTTGCGCAACCTCATCCACAACGCGCTCAAATTCACCGACCGCGGTACGGTCACCGTGTCCACCGCTGCCTTCGACACCTGGCTCGACTTTGTGGTTACGGACACCGGCATCGGCATAAGCCCCGAGGCGCTGCCGGTCATCTTCGAGATGTTCCGACAGGTGGACGGGTCGACGACGCGTCGCTACGGCGGCGTCGGTCTGGGCTTGTACATCGTGCGGCAGCTGGTCCGCGGTCTCGGCGGAGACATCACCGTTGCCAGCGAGGTCGGGCACGGCTCCACGTTTCGCGTCCGTCTGCGACGCACGGATCAAGCGCACGCCGCGGGAACATCTCCCGCCGCCCCCGACACGCACGCCGCCTGACGCTGAAGCGACGCCGGCGTTAGGGATGCAACCCAACCCCGGTCAATCCGCTGTTCTCCGCGAGACCGAGCAGGCAGTTCATGTTCTGGATCGCCGCGCCCGCGGCACCTTTGCCGAGGTTGTCCAGCGCCGAGAACACCACCACCCTGCCCCGCCGCTCATCCACGTCGGCGCCGATCTGGACGAAGTTTGAGCCGGCCAGCGCGCCCACGCTCGGATACGGCAGGTACTGCCAGCTGGCCTGCGGATCCTTGGCGATCTCCAGCGGCCGCACGAAGTACTCGTCGCGGTAGAACTCACGATACAGCGCCAGCACGTCGGCACGGGTGACGGGGCGCTGCAGGAAGCCATGACAGGCCGACAAGATGCCGCGCGCGAACGGCGCATAGTACGGCGTGAAGTGGATGGTCACCGGGCTGCCGGCGACGCCGCCCAATTCCTGCTCCATCTCGTAGGTGTGGCGGTGATCGACGACGTTGTAGGGGAAGGCCGAGTTGCCGATCTCGCTGTGATGCGTCGCTACCGTGGGCTCCGCCCCGGCTCCGGAGGTTCCGGAAAATCCGTCGACGACGATGCGCCGCAGATCGATCAGCTGCTCCTTGACCAACGGCGCGAGGCCGAGAATTGTCGCGTAGGCAAAGCATCCGGGGTTGGCCACCAACCGCGCGGCGCGAATCGTAGCGCGGCGCAGCTCGGTGACGCCGTAGGGCGCTTCCTCGACCAAATGCCACGCGGCGTGCGGCGTGCCGTAGACTTGCTCGAAGAGCGCAGGATCCTTCAGGCGGAAGTCGGAGCCTAGATCGATGACCTTGCTCCCCTGCCGCAGGTAGCGTTCGGCCCGCGTCATCGACTGCCGCGACGGCATGCACAGGAACACCACCTCGCACGGCGACACGTCCTCCTCCTTGCTGAAACGGAGCCCGCTGCCAACCAGGTTGCGGTGAATCGATTCCAACGGCTTGTCGCCGCGTGCGGTCACCCACGCAATGCGAATACCGGGATGCCCGAGCAGCAAACGCAGGAGCTCGCCCCCCGCGTAGCCCGAGCCACCGACGATGCCTGCCGAGATGGGTTGCGCCGACACCAGTTGCCTCCGTGCACCGACGCGATCGTAGTCGGAACACGGGTATGAGGAAAGGCGCGTCCCACGATTGGCGAAAGTCGCGCCGCGTACGGAACGTCAGTGCGGGCGATGCAGCATGCCGTGTTGTAGTGCCTGCGGACCGGGGCCGCAGCCGAGCGGCCCGACGCACACGCAGTCGTGCGTGCAACCGTCCGGCGTGCACCGATCCGTGGTGCAGCCGTTTCCGTCATTGCAGTCGGCATCGCTGCTGCACGGCAGCGGCGCGACGCACTCGCCGCTCGCGGCGTCGCATTCCTGGCCGACCAGTGTCTGACAGCCCGGCGGACAGATCGGCTGCGCCTCCACGAACCGGAAGTCGATGCACGACGCGCTGGGTTGGCTGCACTGACAGCAGATGCGCCCGTGCGCCGGTGGCGGCGGTGGGGTACACGGGCAGCGTTGACCGCTCACATCGCACAACTGGTTCGCGAGCGGACACGACAACCCGTGGCCGCAGGTGCGCCCGGTGCACTGTCCGGTGATGGTATCGAAGCATTGGCCGACGCCGCACGGGGTCGGGGCGGTGCACGCCGCCGAGCAGGCGCAGCGTTCGTCGTGTCCCCCGACGCACGTGCCGGCGACCGTTGTGCCGTCAGCGCAGACGACGGTGCACGCACCGCCGCAGCTCGCCTGGTCGGCGCAAGTGCCCGGGCCGGGCGTCGGCGTATCGCAACTGGCGCTACAGGTGCAACTCGCGCCGTCGCGGCAGACGCCGGGGTGTGCGAGACCATCCGGACACTGCACCGCGCAGCGCCCGGCGCATGTGGCGCGGTCGGGACAGTCGGGGACGGGTGACGGCGCCGGACACGCCACGCACCCCTCTGCCATGCAGCGACCGGTCGAGGGATCGAATTGCTCCGGCGGGCACCACGAGGTGGTGACCGCGCCGTTGCTGTCGGGACGTTGGATCCCCTGACAGCACTGATCGTGGGAACTCGGGAACGATGCGCCGCTGCAGTCTGGTCCGACGAAACATTGCCCGGCGCTGGCTGGTGTCGCCACGGGCGTAGGTTGCGGCGGTGTGGCCGCCGGTCGGAGGGCGAACCCGAGCACACCGAACGGCTGACCGTCCGGATCGACGACGGTGACCCCGAGCACCTGGACGCGCACCGCCCCGTCGGTCTGCGGGTGGATCGGTAGCGGCGCGTCGATGAACGCTTTGCCGTCGATGATATCGAACGGGATGACGAAGGGCGGCGGCGTCACGACCGCCGCGCTGGGCGACACGACCGCATCGATGATGAGTTGATTGCCGCTGTTCGTCACCGCGCCCGCCGCGTTGACGACCCCACTCAGCAGGAGACGGGCATGCGGGCCGGCTTCCGCCACCCGCACGAAGTCGCGCCCGCTGGCGCCGTGCCCGCGCCGACTGCCGCGGGTCGGGCGAAACGGCATGGGCACCGGCAGCTCGCCGATGGCCACCTCCCCCGATTGGAACATCAGCGGACTGGTCGTGCCGGACGGCAGCACGAGATTGCCACTCACCCCATTGGCGAACGACACGGGAAAGTCGAAGCTGCGTGCCTGCGGGCGTGGTACTCCGGCTCCGAACACCGAGGTCACCAGTGCGGCGCACACGGTGACGCCGACCAATACTCCGCCGACCAGACGCTTTCGCTTCATCGGTGCCATAGGTTTTTCAGTCTAGCGTCTCGGTCCCCGATTCTGCAATGACGAATCGCGACGCCGGACGTGGCCGACGGCCGTTACTCGTCGGGGCGCTCGCTGAGGCCCTGCAGCTCGGTTCCCGCCGCAAAGCTCCAGACCCGCTGCAGCGCCCGCCACAGCATGAACGCTTGGCCCCACAGCAGGGACACGACCACGCCGGTCGCCGAGTGCGCGGGCATGAGCATGCCCACCGTCTGATAGACGATCCAGACGGCGCTGCCGCTCGTGAACAGACACAGCGCCAGCGGCAAGGCGCGGCGTTCACGCCGCGCCACGTAGGCCAGCGCCCACAGATATGACCGCGTCGCACCACTCCCAGTCGCAACGCAACGGATGCGGGCATGATCGTGAACCGTCGTCAGGAACAGGAGCACCACGGCCCCTAGCGCGCCCGCCCCACCGCTGATCCAGTAGAAGGTCATCTCCGCGGAGCTCTCGGCGGTCCAGCGGACCAACCAATGCGCCGCCGCATACACCGTCGCCAGGCTCGCCAGATCGACGCACAACGCGACAAGCGCCAGCCGCAGGAAGGGCGCGTAGACGTCCACGCCACGCCGCACGCAGGCGCCCAACGAGGCATCTTCTCCGCACGCGATCACCGTAATCGCGTTGAGCCAGACGGTCACCGCCGCGACCACAGCGGCGAGCATCGCGCCCGCACCCAGCAGCATGCGCCAGCTGTCGCCGTGATGGAGAAACAGATCCACGAACACGTTCATGTCGAGGTCAGTCAACAACGTCCGCGTGGCCAGCGAGTTGTCGAGGGCCAGCGACAGCCACGACCACGACGCCGCCATGAACACCGCCCCGGTCGACAAACTCGCCAGGAACGCCAGGAGCACCACGGGCCAGCGCCGCAGCGCTGAGCGGAACCCATCCACGTACGCCGCGCCCATACGCTACAGACCACCCAAGAACGCGAGCAGGCTCTCGTACCACAGCGCCCAGCGTCCGGCGATGCGAATGATGCCGCGCGTGCCCGCTTCGCGCATGCGCGAATTGTTGAGCCGGTTGACGTCGACCGGCATGGTGTTGCCGGGATCGACCACCGCCCACTCGACGCGTTGCGCGCCGGTGAACTCGAAGCGCTTCCACCGATCGCGGCCATCCCACTGCTCGTGTGATTGCGTGCCGTCCTCGAAGACGATCTGCACCGCCACGGGCATCCGCACCGATCCCAGCCGTTCCACGACGACCTCGCTGCGATAGCGTTTCTCGGTGCTCTCCGCGGCGCCCACCTCCGGACCAACGTCGCCCGGCGCCAGGTGATAGCCCTGAAAGGCGTGCGCCTCGTCGGACTCGACGCGCGTGACGGCGTAGTCCAACACCCCCGTGCCCGTGACCAGTTGATCCGCGTACCAGGTCAGATCCTGTCCGGTGCTCTCGTTCAGCGCCGCCAGGAAGTCGCCGCCGCTCGGGTGTCGAAAGCGCCAGCGCGTGAAATAGCTCGCCAGCGCCTGTCGCAGTCGGTCGCCGCCGAGGTAGGCGTCGAGCGTATCGAGCACCAACGCGGTCTTGCTGTAGGTGACGGCGCCATAGCTGCCGCGGTCGAGAAACTTCCAGGCGGCGCGCGTCATGGGATCATGCTGCGCCGCGGCGACGTAGCGCAAGCGCCGCAGCGTCGTGCTGTTGAAGCGCAGACCGAAGAGGTCGAGGTAGCTCGCGGCGCCGTACACCTCGTCCATGATCTCGCCTTCGACCCACGAGTTGATGCCCTCATCCAACCAAGCCTCTTCGAACTCGTTGCTGGCGACCATGCCGTACCAGTATTGGTGCCCGAACTCGTGCACCGTCACCGCCTCGGGGAAGCGTATGCCGAGCGGCATCCACCAGGCCGTGCCGGCGGTGATCAGCGTCGGATACTCCATCCCCCCTGCCCCGCCGCCTCCCGGGCCGGGGTCGACGATGGTGAGCTGTGGATACGGGTACGCGCCGATCCAGTCTCGATAGCGCGTCACCGCGGCGCGCGCGGCTTGCAGATGCCGCGGCGCCTGATCGAGATGGTTGGGTTGCAGCAGCAAGCGGATGTGCGGGCTGTCGCGGTCATCGTCGATCACGCGATAACGCGGGTCGATCGTCCACGCAAAGTCGTGCACGTCCTCGGCGACGAAGCGCAGCGTCTTGGTGCCGTTGTGGTTGTCGTGTTCCTCGCGCAGCGTGCCGGCGGCGCCGACCACGCCGTCGTGCGGCACGGTCAGCGTCACGTCGTACACGCCGAAGTCAGCGAAGAACTCGCTGGTCAGGTGATACTGGTGGCAATTCCATCCGTCGTCCGTGTAGACGCCGATCTTGGGGAACCACTGGGCGACGAAGGCGAACGGGCCCGCATAGCCGGAGCGGGCCACGACCTTCGGCAGCTTGGTGACGAACTCGATGTCGACGTCGACCGTCTCACCCGGCCCCACCGGTGTGTCGAGCGGCACGCGCGCCACGGTGCGGTCGTCGATGTTGACGTCGTCGGGATGGACGAACTGCAGGCGGTCGCCAAGCTCGGTGCCGCCGATGCGGATGGACTTCACCTGCATGTAGCCCCAGCCGTGCGGGTGGGCGCGAATCCAATCCACCCACGTCTCGCCAGTCTCGTGCACGAAGGTCGACTGGCTGTTCGCGAAGGCGTTCAGGTACAAGTGGAAGTAAAGGTCGGGCGCCGCCTGGTGCGCCGTGTTCTCCCAGGCGAGGTGCTCCTGCGCCGTGATCGTGTGTGTCGCGCCGTCGTAGATAGCGCTGATGCGATAGTTCGCCACCCGCGGCGCCAGCGCGGCCGCGGCGAGGGCCGCGCCGCGGATACCCATGAGCGCGAGTGCCACACAGACGAGTGGCTGCAACCAATGCGCCGCGCGCCGGCCCGTCGTCATCCGCCACTAGCGAGGCCGGGCCTCGGACCTTCGGTTCGGCGGGTCGCTCGCCGTTGGCTCGCTGGTGCGCGTCTCCGAATGAAACACTGGACTCATCCGCTATGAGTTCCGTATCCCAAGCGTGCTAGCCGTTCAGTTTCGCCTTGAGCAGTTCGTTGAGCTTCTGCGGATTGGCCTTGCCCTGCGTCGCCTTCATCACCTGACCGACGAAGAACCCGAAGAGCTTCTCCTTGCCGCTGCGGTACTCGGCGACCTTGGCGGCGTTCGCGGCGATGATCTGATCGATGGCCGCGACGATGGCCGACGCGTCGGAGATCTGGGTGAGCCCTTGCTCGGCGACGATGTCGATCGGCGTCTTGCCGGTGCTGACCATCTCTTCGAACACGGTCTTGGCGATCTTGCCGCTGATCTCGCCGCTGTCGAGTAGCTCCACCAACGCCGCCAGGCGTTCCGGCGGCACCGGCCAATCGTGGATGACCAACGCGTTGTCGAGCTTGCGCTCGCGGATGATGCGCAGCACCTCGCCCATCACCCAATTGCTGATCGCCTTCGGGTTGCGGTGGCAGCGTACCGCTGCCTCGTAGTAGTCGGCGACGTCCTTGCGCACCGTCAGCACGTCGGCGTCGTACTCGGGCAGACCGTACTCCTGCGCGAAACGCTGGCGGCGGGCGTCGGGCAACTCAGGCAACGCGCGGCGCACCGCCTCGATCCATTCGTCGCTCACCACCAACGGCAAGAGGTCGGGTTCGGGGAAATACCGGTAGTCGTGCGCGAACTCCTTGGAGCGCATCGACCGGGTGACCTCGCGATCGGGGTCCCACAAGCGCGTCTCCTGCACCAGATGCCCGCCGTCGTCGAGCACTTCGGCCTGCCGCTTCAGCTCGTGGTCGATGGCGCGCTCGACGTTGCGGAAGGAGTTCATGTTCTTGATCTCGACCTTGGTGCCCAACTGCTGGGCGCCGCGCGGCCGGATCGAGACGTTGGCGTCGCAGCGAAAGCTGCCTTCCTCCATGTTGCCGTCGCAGATCTCCAGGTACTGCAGGATGGCGCGCAGCTTGCGCAGGTAGGCGCCGGCCTCCGCGGCGGAACGAATGTCCGGCTCGCTGACGATCTCCAGCAGCGGCACGCCGCAGCGATTGAAGTCCACCAGGCTGGCATCGCCGTGCGCGTCGTGGATGTTCTTGCCGGTGTCCTCCTCCATGTGAATGCGCGTCAGCCGCACGTGCCTGGCGGTCCCGTTGGTCTCGATGTCGATATGGCCGCCGAGACAGATCGGCAGCTCGTACTGGCTGATCTGATAGCCCTTCGGCAGATCGGGGTAGAAGTAGTTCTTGCGCGCCCAGCGGCTGGAGTTGGCAATCGTGCATCCCGCCGCCAAGCCCGCCCGGATGGCGAACTCGACGGCGCGCCGGTTCACCACCGGCAACGATCCGGGCATCGCCAGACACACCGGGCAGGTATTCTGATTCGGCGGCGCTCCGAACTTCGCCGAGCAGCCGCAGAACACCTTCGACTCGGTGAGCAGCTCGGCGTGGACTTCGAGTCCGATGACGGCTTCGTACTCCATGCGTTACTCGGTCGGCCAGCGATCGTGCCACGCGCTCGCCTGCTCGTAGGCGTAGGCCGCCTGCAGGACGCGCTCCTCCTCGAACGGCCGCCCGACAATCTGCAAGCCGATCGGCATGCCTTGCGCGTCGAAGCCGCAGGGCATCGACAATCCCGGGAGTCCGGCGAGGTTGATCGAGATGGTGAAGATGTCCGAGAGGTACATCTGCAGCGGATCGCTGGTCTTCTCGCCGATGCGGAACGCCGTCGTCGGCGCCGTCGGCGTCACGATGACGTCCTGCGATTGGAAGACCTGTTCGAAGTCGCGCCGAATCAGCGTCCGCACCTTTTGCGCCTTCAAATAGTAGGCGTCGTAGTAGCCGGCCGAGAGCGCGTAGGTGCCGAGCATGATGCGGCGCTTCACCTCGGCGCCGAAGCCGGCGGCGCGGGTGCGCTGATACATGCCCAGCAGCCCCTCGCCTTCGGCGGCGCGCAGGCCGTACTTGATGCCGTCGTAGCGCGCCAGGTTCGAGCTCGCCTCGGCGGTGGCGATCAAGTAGTACGCCGGAATCGCGTACTGCGTGTGCGGCAGCGACACGTCGCTGATCACCGCGCCCAGCTGCTGCAGCTGCCGCACGGCGGCGCGCACCGCTTGCTCGACGTCCGGGGCCATGCCCTCGACGAAGTACTCCCCCGGGATGCCGACGCGCAGACCTTTGATCGAGCCGTTCAACCCCGCGGCATAGTCGGGCACCGGTCGGTTGGCGGACGTTGAGTCGTGCGCATCGTGTCCGGCGATCGTGCCGAGGACGTGGGCGCAGCCGGTGACGGTCTTGGCCATCGGCCCGACTTGATCGAGCGACGAAGCGTACGCCACCACACCGTAGCGGCTGACGCGCCCGTAGGTCGGCTTGATGCCGACGACGCCGCAGCAGGCCGCCGGCTGGCGGATCGAGCCGCCGGTGTCGGTGCCCAACGTGCCGAGCGCCTGCTGCGCGGCAATCGCCGACGCCGAGCCGCCCGACGAGCCGCCCGGCACGCGGGTTCGATCCCACGGGTTGCGGGTGACTTGATAGGCCGAGTTCTCGGTCGACGAGCCCATGGCGAACTCGTCGCAGTTGAGCTTGCCGACACAGACGGCGCCGGCGTCGAGCAGGCGGCGAGTGACCGTGGCGTCGTACGGGGCGATGAAGTTGCCGAGGATCTTCGAACCGGCGGTGGTGCGGATGCCCTTGGTGAGGATGATGTCCTTGATGCCGACGGGGATGCCGAGCAACGGTCCGCTGTCGCCACGGGCGCGGCGCGCATCGGCGGCGTGCGCTTGGGTCAGCGCGACCTCCTCGGTCACGGTAATGAACGACTGGATCTCGGGCTCGGTGGCGCGGATGCGCTCGAGCACGGCGCGCGTCAGCTCGACCGAGCTGATCGCCTTCTGCGCCAACAACGCCGCGGCGCGCTCGAAGGTGAGGCGGTGCAGGTCCACGCTGATCAATCCCGCTGGTTCGGCGTCACTCGATGATCTTCGGCACCTTGAAGAAATCGCCGTCGCGCGCCGGGGCGTTCTGGCGCAGCGCCTCCGCCGCCGGCGGATTGACGACGACGTCGTCGCGGTAGGCCGTCGTCACGTCGACGACCAGAGCGGTCGGCTCGACGGCCGAAGTATCGAGCGCCGCGAGGGTCTCGAAGTGTTGCAAGATGTGATCGAGCTGTTCGGTGATGGCGACTTCCTCCGCATCGCTGAGCTGTAGGCGAGCCAGCAGAGCGATGTGCCGCACCTCCTCCCGGGTCAGGG
>Ga0335082_10000283_pt1 | contig 51886 bp, 46 predicted proteins | sample Lox_Sample_41_FD_206718 | JGI IMG/M metagenome (GOLD analysis project Ga0335082, IMG submission 206718) | Soil microbial communities from Loxahatchee National Wildlife Refuge, Florida, United States - Lox_Sample_4.1 | ecosystem: Environmental > Terrestrial > Soil > Wetlands | place: USA... | reverse complement strand
CTCCTTAGCCTCTTTGGTGTTCGGCTCGAAAATCTGCAGGAGCACCAGCTCCTCTCACCCCTGGCGGACACTCACCTCACCAACCTGGAAGTCGAAGACGAGGATCAGACCGTTTCCTTCCCCGTCCGGTTTGATCGCGCATTCGATATCGACAAGACCAACCTGCTCTCCCGCATGGTCGAAGTGTGGGGCGAAATTCCCATCGCCTTAATCCGCCATCTCGACATCCGCCACAGCCAGTATGGCTTTATCGGCCTCAAGGATTTCACCCTCTACCCTCTGCTGCGCCCGGGCTCTTTCGTGCAGGTGGACCAGAGCGTCCGCAAGATTCAACCGCGCCGCTGGCGCACCGAGTACGACCGCCCGGTCTATTTCGTTGAGCTCCGCGATGGCTACGCGTGCTCCTGGTGCGAACTGCAGGAGGGCCGCCTGCTCCTGATTCCCCACCCTCTCTCACCGTGCAACGTGCGCAGTCTGGAATATGGCGTCGACGCCGAAATCGTCGGTCAGGTGACCGCTGTGGCCATGCGCATTACCGATGGGGTTGGGGTTGAGAACGGCGGGAATGGAGAACTTCCAAACCGAGTTTGAGATTGGATAGAAGCAGGTGCGCGGCCAGCGGATCGACCGATAATGGCAGCGCGACGCGATAAGGCTGCAAACCCCGCCACGCCTCCAGCAAATCCTCCGGCGACTCGCCCGAGTTCCTTACATAGAGCTCCAGTTCTTCGACCAGTTGCTCCAGCGAAGACTGCGTCAGCTTCCAGAAGATCTCACGGTGCGCGACGTCCAGCGCCTGCCGCACCGCCGTAAATCCGAAGGAGTCTTCGAGCCCGGCATGATGATAGCGCCCGGAATTGTAATCGCGCATCGACGCAAGATAAATGAGCCGGTTCAGATCCCCCGGTATCTTGGATAGGGTGCGGCGCCACAGATCGTCATATGCCTTGCGGGCATCGTGATTGACCAGAACCGCTGTCGCGTTGGCATTGGTCTCATTCATGGACGGGGGCCCCGGCATGCCTTAGAGACGTTGCCGGGAAACCTCTTGAACAGGCACGCGCGAGAAGACCAGCGGAGGCGTCGAGGGCAGTATCCTCGCGGAACTGTTCTGCAGATACAGCACGAACGAGCGCGGCGTCGCCGGGTGCACAAAATGCACCGCAATCAACAGGCCTCGGCACAGCGCCGCCAGATAGAACGAGAACAGCAGCAACTTGATCTCAGCGGGCGCATCCAGGTCCTCGCTGTGGCGGGACTTCCGCAGGTGATTGGCGCGGACAGCGCGGATGCGAGCCAGGCAATCGCGGAGCCAGTAAATGGCCAGGGCCCGACGCTCGTGGGTGAAAAGCGAATCGAGCTCGGGCGAACCTTCGCGGCGAATGAAACTCCAGTCGCGCACAGAGAAAACCGCGTCCGCAATGAACTGCGGGTGCGCATCGACCGAAGCCGACGGGAAGACAGCAGGAGGATCCTCGGCGCGCAGAAAGCGCAGCAAGGTCCAGCCCAAACCAATTGCAATCAGAACTGAGAACAGAAGAATCATCATCGCCGAAACGCTCCTGGGACGCCGAGATCCACGCCTTGCAGGTCTTGCTTGCTGCGGGCGATGAGCGATGAGTGATCTTCGACACCGAGATGGAGAGCCGCGCGGGGGGAAACCGGTTCTGTAGCTGGGGACCACAACGTGGCGGTCCAGATGCACAGCACCACAAGATAAGAGAAGGGATAGATGTAGCTCCACAGCAAGTTGAAGGAACTGCCGAGGTAGGAGAGTAACGAGAGTTGGATCACGCTGCAGGCCACAAACAGCCCATAGCCAGCCAGGATCCCTTTTAAGTTGCGGTTGCGCGGGATGGCATAGATCAACATCACCACGCCCACAGCAAGAATCGCACACGCTTGGACGATGCGAAGGTTCCGCTCCAGCTCAGCCGTGGTGGTTGCTGGCCAGTACACGGATCCAAGGGATTGATTGACAAGCACTTTGGCAAAAGTGAGAGCAAAAACAAAGAAAAGCAGATTGCGCGCGATCCGGGCGGTGCCGGGGTACGGCCGCAGCGCGACGCGGTAGATCTCAAAGATGACTAGGGAACCGAGCAACAGTGACGCAAACTCACAATACCAGTAGGCATTTCCATAGAGAGTTGGATATCTATGGAAAATTGCTAACAAAGCCAGAGATTGGAGAAAAACGAAACTCAGATAGGCGTAAAAATAGGGAAACCTGTAAAACATCCCGACTCGCATCCCCCGCAGCAATACGAGGAACGCCAAGACCACGCCGCTCCACCAGATCATCTGCGTTAGCATATGCCAATCAGGGCCGCGAATTGCTAATGCTAACACGGAAAGGGGAAGCACTCTCCCATGCTGCCCCTTTCCGCTGTTGTTGCGCTACCTAGCTGGTCTTCTTGCCGGGCAGCGGAATCGGTGGCGGAGCGGGCTGCGTTCCATCCGCCGTAAGAACTTGCGGGCCCGCGGCCGGAGCCACAGCTACGCCGTGCAACGAAAAAGCGACTGAGAGCGGAAACGCGACGATTGCGGAAAGCAGTAAAAATGCGGCGAAACGCGAAACAGACTTCGGCAGAAGATTCATGAATTCCTCCAGTAAAAATCGGGCGGTCTGGACAAGAATAGTGACAAGCCCAGGTCACATGGGCGTAAAGGTACTGGAAGAGGAGAGAGGAGCGGTAACTGTTCCGAATCTGGTTGGTATCGCAAGCAAATGCCGATTTCCTGGGAGGGTACGTCATTCCCCGTGACTTGCAGCCCGGATTCCTGCCTGGCATCTCGCGCTGGGGTAATGAGGCGGCGTGATTCGCGCCTCCAGAGCGCACACCACCGCAACCAGCCGCTGGCTCAGGAAACCAGTCCCACCGGAACCAACCTGCCAGGGATGGAAAAAGCCTGTCTTTAGGCGGACGCCGCGTCGAGTGCGGCGCCTTCGGCGAGGACCTTTTCGGGGACCCGGCGCAGTTCCCGGACAAAGCCGAACCACGAGAGAGCCTTCAAGATGTAGAAGGTGATGTCGATCTCCCACCAGTAGAAACCCTGGCGCGCGCTGGCCATGTAGTAGTGATGATTGTTATGCCAACCTTCACCGAGAGTAACGAAAGCAAGAAGCCAATTGTTCTTGCTGGTATCCGTGGTGGGGAAGCGGCGCTTGCCAAAGATGTGTGAAAGCGAATTGATGGTGAAGGTGCCATGCCAGAGCAGAACCGTGCTGAGGCAGAAACCCCAGAGAAGGAGCGGTAATCCGCCGACGAGATACATCGCGACTGCGAGAACGGCGGGCGGAACGAGATGGTACTTGTTGAGCCAGCGAAGCTCCGGATACTTCGCGAAGTCACCGATGTAATCGAAACGGGTTTCGCCGTATTTGTCGGAGAGAATCCAGCCGACGTGGGACCACCAGAAGCCGAAAAGGGTAGGCGAGTGCAAGTCGTCTTCCTGGTCCGAGTAACGATGGTGGTGCCGATGGTGAGCGGCCCACCAGAGAATTCCCTTCTGCGAAGAAGACATGGCCATCCAGGCGATGACGAACTGGAACCAGCGGCTGGTCTTGAAGGATCGGTGGGAAAAATAGCGGTGGTAGCCGGCCGTGACGAAAAACATGCGGACTTCGTAGGCCAGGAAGCAGGTCAGCGCGTAGTACCACTTAAAGGGAACGAGAAAAATCGCGAGTGCGGCGAGATGAATGAATACGAAAGGGAGCGAACTGACCAGCCGGATACGGGCCCCATTGGGCAGAGGGATAGAGATGGGCCGAGCAAGCGTTGCCATTCCGAAATGGGCTCCTGCGCGTGACTCAGAACACGCTGCGAAAGATAGTTGCGCGCAAGAGACGGAGCGAAAGCAGCGCAACAGAACCACTAAAAAAATTTTACGGGCCGCGCCGAGGATGAGTCAAGCTGTATGTCGGTACAGTATTTAATAAGCGGAAATTATGCGAGAGATTCGTGCTATCGTGCGAGAGGTAAAGGAGTAAGGAATGGCGGAGCGACCAGTTCTGGTGGGCCTGATCCCGCAGGCAATAGTGCTTGATCCGGGAGACACGGTGAGTTGGATTTCCGACGCTGGCAATCTGAGGGTCGAGTTCGACTCGAACCGATGCCCCTTTGCGTCGAACGTTTTCCAGGCACCGGTGGGAGTCCGCCTTTTGAGCGGGCCGGTTGTCGTGGGGACAAAGACGGGAAGCTACAAATACCGGCTGTGGCTGAACGACCAGATGGTGGGCCGCGGAGAAGTGTTAGTCCGCGAAAAATAAAATGGGGCGCGGCAAGCGCCCCGGATGACCGGCGAAAAACTTCAAGGAACTCAAGCGCTCGCGCCGAATCCCTTCAACATCGATTGCAACGCATTGGAATCGGGAACTTGCCCGTTGGGGGTGAGTTTATCCACCAGTCCTGGCAGCAGGCTGCTCATCATACCGACGAGCTGCGAAGGATCGAGTCCATGCTGTTGGGCTGCTTGCTGAAGTGCGTCGGAGTGGAGGACGTTCTGAAGCTGGCTGGCGGCAACGGGCAGATTCTGACCGTTGCCTAGCCAGGAGCTGACAATATTGCCGAGTCCTCCCTGCTGGAACATTTGCTGCAAGCCCGAGATACCTCCCACTTGCGGGCTGTTGATATAGCTGAGAATCGCGCTGAGCGCCGAAGCATGTTGAGGCTCCTGCGCGCCCGCGCCCCCCGCCATTGAAAGAACATCGTCGAGTAGACCCATGGTTATCTCCTTATAGAAAGAATGGGAGTGGCCGAGGCGGAGGCAGCCGCTCCACAGAACTCGGAATGCTTACTTCTGCTTGGCGATGATCAGGTCCTTGATCTTGTCGTAGGTGGCCTGAGGAATGACCTTCTTCTTTACGAGGTCGGTCTTCTTGGCGTACGGGCGGCCGTCGATGATCTTCTGGGAATAGGCGGCACCAATGCCCGGAAGAGCGTCAAGCTGTTCCTTGGTGGCGCTATTGATGTCGAGAAGGTCTTTGGCACTGGTGGCCGCGGCGGTCGCGGATTTCTTGGTGCTTTGCGTCTGAGACACAGCGACGCTCACGCCCAGAACGAGGATAAGAGCAACGAGCAGTACACGTAGAGCATTCTTCTTCATGCAAGCATCTCCTTAGGATTGAGTGAACGCACAAATTGGACCGGGGAAAGTCAGTTTTTCTCCGAGGCCCGGTAGCCGGCTTTGATGGCGTCGGCCTCGGTCATATATTTGCCTTGTTTGGTCTTCCCGTAATAGCGGCTGCCCGGCTTATGGTACACCCCGGAGTCAGTGTTCACCCAAACCATCCCATTGCTGTTCGCCGGGGGCGTGTGCTGAGCCGTTGTGGCTTTTGCCGGAGGTGCACTGGTCGAAGCGGGCGTCGCTGCGGGAGTGGTCGCAGGAGCTGAAGTGGCCTTGGCGGCCGGCGGCGTCGGAGTCGGAGCCGCAGCTGGTGGCGTGGATACCGGGGCAGAAGACGCAGGTGCGGTCGCGGTGTCCGCAGACGCCGACTTCTTGGACTTTGACGACTTCTTCACGGGAGAGGAGTCGGTCGACGGGGAGGCATCGGCAGTTTGTGTCTTCTTGGATTTCGAGGATTTCTTGGCAGAAGAGGCATCCGCCGAAGTAGCTGTCGTGTCGGCTGTTTCCGATTTCTTCGATTTGGAAGATTTCTTCGAGGTCGAGGCGGCGGCGGAAGTTGTGTCAGCCGTTTCGGACTTCTTCGACTTGGAAGTCTTCTTGGAGGAGGAAGAATCGTCGGTTGAGGTTTCAGCAGACTCGGACTTCTTGCTCTTCGAGGGCTTCTTGGTGGAGGAAGAGTCCGCGGCCTGATCGGCCGAGTTCGATTTCTTGGACTTGGACGTCTTCTTGGCGGTGGAAGTATCCGTGGCCGGCTCGTCGGTCGTTTTCTTTTTCTCGGATTTTTTGGCGGTGCTCTGATCCGAAGACTGGTCTTGAGATTGTGGATGTGCTGCAGCCCGCAGGGTCATATTCCCTGAAAACAGAAACAGAGCTGCAACAACAGCCAGAAAAGCTGCATGGTCCCGGAAATACTTCATAGGAGATCCTTTCGCCCCGAAAAATGGCGCTCACCTGGCTGGCGCACGGACGGTGCGCGGGCGGGTTGGGAACAGGAGGCGCGAATCCGCGTTTCGCGGGGATTCCCCGATCGGAATGGGCGAATGATGTAAGAGAACGGGGGGAGATGTCAAGAAAGATTGAACCGGACACCGGCTACTTGGACTTCCCGAGGGACTTGTGGGCGGTTTCCGCCGCGGCTTTGCAAGTAGCCTGAAGATTCCCCGGAGATGCCGCGCAGCGGGTAAACGCCTGAGCCGCCGCATCGAAATGCGAGGCGTTTTGATTGGCGACACCCAATAGATACAGGTTGGTCGGGTCGTGCTTGGAGTCAAGGCTTACGGCTTGTTCAAGCTCAGAAATAGCTTGAGTGAAATTCGATTTCCGAAGGAATACGAGTCCCAAGCCGCTGTGAACCATCGCGAGGGCTTCATCTTTGGTGACTTGAAAATCTTTGTCGGACATCTTGGCCGGTTTCTTGAGTGCTGCGGCCGTGTCGATGGCCTGTTTGCCGTATTTTTCGGCCTGAGCGAGATCCTGTGCCGAGCCGGGCTGCTGCGGATTGTAAAGCCGTGCCATCGATTGGCAGAGCACACCCATCGTGCGAATGTCGTTGGGATCTAGTCGGACGGCGCTGGCCCCTGCCGTGTAGCCCTTGTCGGCTTGCCCATTTTCGATATAAGCGACAGCAAGCCCTGAATAGATGGCTTGGGTGTAGTGGCTGCCGGGATAGCGGCGGAGGAATTCCTCGCCGATGCTTACTTTCTTTCCGGGCTGGTTCGGAGGCACACTCAGGAAGAGATCGAACTCCGCTTTCTGCTGAGGATTGCTCATTTCCAGGGCGTTCTCGGGGTTTAGGGGCGAAGTATCGCGTCCAACACTCCCGGCGGCAGAGGAAGCGTTCGGGAGGTTGGCGGGAGGGGCCTGGGAGGAAAGGGATGGGGGGAGGAGGGCCAGCGCGCCGGTCAATATGGTCGCGAGACGAAGGGCCGGAATGTTCACAAATTGACCTCCTTTGGTTCGCGAAGTCCGAAGAATACCTCGTCGGCGATCCGACCGAAGGTAAGAGCACACGGACGAGAACATAAGAGCCGAGACAGGATATCAACTCTTTTCCGTATGAGATGTGACCGGGAAACAGGAAGCTGCAGAAACCGCTCAGTCGCCAGCCAATTGCAGACGAGGGGACTCGACAGATTCAGCCAATCCCCGGCGGACGGGGCCCAGAACAAAGGCCGGAACATCCCGCTCGGGCTCGACAGCGAGTGCCGAGGCCTTGTGGGGGAAATCCACGCGGCGATCGAGCTGGAGACCCGCTTCTCTGAGAAATTCCGCCGAAAAACCGAGGTCCGCGGCGCGATCGACACCCCAGAACCAGAGTTTTTCCTCGTTGCGCTGAAGGAAATGGAGGGACTCTTCGAGCTTTTTCATCGCTCGGTCAAAGGACGAGGCGAGGAAGAAAACCCCCAACCGCCATGCATGGCGGGGATATTGAACACGGACGCGGACACAATATTTGCCGGATTGGTTGCGTTCGATGCTGCAGCGGTAGTCATTACGAACCGAGGTGCGGCGAGCGACGGCTTTGGCCATGAGTACGACTTTCCTGGTATCGAGAAATTAAGCCTGGAGCAGCCCGTAGCCCTCAATGATGCCCTGAGGGCCAGAACCCACGGACGAGTTCCCTGGAAACCGACTGGAACCAGACACAAATAGGCTATCCGGCGGGGGCGGCAAGGGCAAGGGGTGTGTCGTTAATTATTAAATCATTTATTTTCTACAGATTGCCAGGCAATCCACTCTTGCCAAGGTTGCCGAAACCGCGCAGTTTCTCGGGCATGATCTTCAGCTTGCCCTCCTGTTTCAGACGCTCTTCGAGGGAGGTTCGGAAGGCATCGAAAGCCAAAGCACGCTTCGACTGGAGCAAACTGTCGGTGATGGTGCGCTTCTGCGCCTCAAACTCAGCCGGATTCGGCTCAACCTTCTGTGTAATCTGGTAAACCACCCAGTTCACCCCGATTTGCTGGGGGCCACCCAGGTCACCGGGCTTCAGATTGAATGCCGCCGACAAAAGTTTGCCGCTGCCGAGGCCAGGTACGCTGCCGCTGCGAGAGAACAAATCGGATTCCTTGGGTTCCAGGCCGAGAGCCTTGGCGGCAGGATCGAACTTTTCACCGGCCTTCACGCGCTTAACCAGATCTTCAGCCTTGGTGCGTGCCAGTTGCTCCCCCTTTTGCTGCTTGAGGTCGGCGATGATCTTGTCGCGGACTTCGTCGAGGGTGGCGGGATGCGCGGGCAGGACCTGTTTGAGAGACAGGACGACGTAGCCGCGGTCCGTACGGAGGGGAAGGCTAAGCTCGCCCTGGCGAAGGCGGACGATTTCATCCTTTACCGCCTGAGAGTTGCCCAACTCCAGCACGGGCTCGTTTGCCGCGACCGGGCGAGTATCGGCAACGGTGAGGTGGTACTTCTGGGAAAGTTCGTCGAGAGTGACTTTGTTCGAGCGGCCGATCTCCTGAGACATCTGGCCGGCGATAGTGGCGGCCTGCTGGTCGACCTTCTGCAGGAGAAGAGGGGTGCGAATCTGGTCTTTGACCTCTTCGAAGGCCTTGGTGTGGGCCGTCTCCTTGTCGACAACTTTAATGATGTGAAAGCCATACTGGGTCTTGATGAGGTCCGAGATTTCCCCCTTGTTCAGGCTGAATGCAGCCTTCTCGAACTCCGGGACGGTTTGGCCTTGCACCAGCCAGCCTAGGTCGCCTTTCTTGGCCTTCGAACCCGGGTCCTCAGAGTACTTGGTGGCCAGATCCTCGAAGTTGGCACCTGGCTTCTTCGCCTGGGCCAGCACGCCTTCGGCGGTTTTCTTGACTTCGGCTACTTCCGCGTCGGTCTTGCCAGTGGTGAGAAAGAGGATGTGCTCGGCGTGCACGCGGTTCTGAATCTGGAATTCCTGGATATGGTCCCGGTAGGCCTTCTTAAGCTCGTCGTCGCTCACAACGGTGTTCTGACGCAGCTGGCCCAGGTCCAGCAGGCCATAGCGAACGACGCGCTTGTCAGGAATCTGGAATTTGGACTTGTTCTGTTCGAAATAGGACTTGATCTCGCCTTCATCGGGAGTGACTTTTGCCGCCAGCTCCTCGGGCTTGGCCAGCGCGTACGCAAATTTTACCTTCTCGTTCTGGAAGCGAAACTCCTGGGCGATCTCGGCGGGGCTCACGCTCACACCGTCGGTCAAAAGCTTCCGGAATTTCTCTTCAATCAAACCTGACCGGACCAGCTCTTCGAAAACCGGCACGGTCATCTGGAAGCGGCCTTGAACCTCGCGCGCATATGTGTCCATGCCGACGAAGGTGTCGCCATTAAATGCTCCGGGCACGTACTGGCGGATGCGGTCGGCGCGCTCCTTGTCGGAGGCCGTAATGCCCAGGCGCTTGGCTTCGTAATCGACTTCCTTCTGGAAAACCAGCTGTTTCAGGATCTGGTTGACATACAGCGATTCCAGCTGAGGTGGAATATTGTTGGACTGGCGGATTTCATTGAGGCGCTGGGTGATGTCAGCCAGGGTCACGGTCTGATCGCCCACCGTGGCGACCACGTCAGTCGCGGATTCCGCAGTGCCGGGTCCTTGGGGAACGAGATAGAGGAGCATGCTCACCGCGAGCATGCCGATGATGACGCCGAACAGAACACGGACGCCAGTCTTCTGGTTATCGAATACGCCAGCCATTCCTGATGTCTCCTGAGTGAGGGAACAAACTTAAGATTATAGAGGAATAAGGGGGAAAGTGTGAAATGGAATAGAGGGCGCCAGCCTAACCGCGTGCAATGGGGCCATCGGAGCCCGGCAATAGCATCAGCAGAACCATGGCGCGCGTCACCTGTTTGTCACGGCTTTGCGTATTGACAATCAGGATACGTAGACGTATATACATGGCCTCTCCCAGGACCCCACGGGTCCATCTCGCAGGTCTGCCTGAACAGTCAGCGCAATTGACGGAGCAACTGCCCAGTGAAGAACAACACCACATTTCTGCTGGCCATGGTGCTGGTCGTGTCGGCAATCCTCAACGGCGGCCTGCCGCAAATTGGCAACGTGCCGGGAACCGGGCCGGCCAAAACCAAGGGGCAAGTCCAGAACGCGGTGAGCGATCCGTTTCGATTCGCGGAGTGTGCAATCGGCGAAGACGATGATCCGCAGGAGTTGTGCACTCGGTGCCCTTCCTTCTGTCCAGCCAAAGGCCTGTTGGACACAATCTCATCCAATTTTGAACAGCAAGGTCGCTCCGGGGAGCCCTCTGTTCGCCAGGCCCCGTGGCATGTTCCGCAGAATCAGCGAGCCAACATCGACTTCGTCATTGCAACGCTGCCGGACCCGGTGCACACACATCTGAGCCTGATGTTTGACAGGCACATCGAAGCCATCCAGAACGCGGCGCAGTCCAGTGGCCAAGGGTATCTGTTCTCACGGGCGTGGATGCCCTGGGTACCCGACACGGAACCGGAGTCAACCGATTTCCGAATCCGCGAGCAGATGCGTGTGCTGCAGCGCAAGAAGGAAGACTTGCCGGGCGTGATGATTTTCCGCCGGGAAAGGGATGCAAATGAAGGAGCCACCGAAGAGACCGCCGCACAAGGGCAGCAAGCGTCGGCCGCTGAAAAGCGATCCGAAACGAAACGGGAATTTTTGATTGTGCTGGTGGTGGGAGAAACTCCCACGGGCGGAATCCGGCGGGAGCAATTCAAAAACGCATTGAAGATGATTCAGGAGATCACGCCTGACACCGGAGGGTCCGAGAAACCGTGGTTGCGAATTCTGGGGACGACGTTTTCGGGATCGCTCGAATCACTCAACGCCCAACTGCGCGATAGTGATCTGAGCAAATTCTCGTTTCTGGATATCGAGAGCGGGTCAGCCACAGACGAGAGCAGCATCAAGCTCTTCAAGGTCGATCTGGGCAGATTGAACAAAGCCGGAAAGCCCCAGAGCCGGTTTGTCGCCATGCAACACGACGGAACGTACGTTCAAGAACGCTTCGTGGCCTTTCTGGAGGCACATGGGTACGACAGGGACGAGATCGCGAGTCTATCCGAAAGCGAAACGGCGTATGGACGCATCAAGTCTCCTGATCAACCGTCGAAGAACCGGGAACCTCCGCATGACGAGGTGTCTCATCATTTCTATTTTCCCCGGGACATTTCGCAACTTCGCGCGATGTATCAGAAGGAAATGCAGGATTCGGCGAAAGCAGCGGACCCCAAGCAGGCACCGAGAACTTCCCTTCCCCTGAACCTGGACGTGACGGGAAACGATGACGACAGCGTGACGCCGTACGCGCGGCTCCAGACACCGCTTTCGCAGGAAGCGGTGATGAAAGGCATTGTGTCGAACCTGCGCAAGCATCACACGAAAATTGTGATCCTGAGCGCGACGAACATTCTGGATTCCCTGTTTCTTTGCCAGTATCTCCGATCGGCATATCCGCAAGGCCGTTTGGCGGTGCTGGGTGCGGATCGCTTACTGCAACAGGACCCCAGCGATCTCAGGCTGAACGGAGTGCTGGCGGTGACGACCTATCCACTAGTGCCCGGAATCGATGAAGCCATTGGGCGAGACCCGCATTCGCCGACCCATGCCGACCAGGTGATCAGCGACAGTTATTCGGTGGGAGTATTCAACGCGATGGTATCTGAACTCTCGCCGCCCAAGACGAAACCTGGCGAGTTGGCCGACCCGGAGAACAGCGGGGAGTACGTGTCCTACGGCTGGCCGCGTTTCGCAGGGGCAAGAGAAGAAGACATCCTGCCCGGCAAGCCGGCGCTATGGCTGGTACAGATCGGCAAGGGAGGATACTGGCCGATTGCACTTCTGGACGAAGACCAAGGCGTCTCGAAGTATGCGGAGAAGACTCTGCCGGAAAAGTCGGTGCCGCCGCAGACGGCAGCGTCTGGGTACGAAGTCAGCGTGGGGCTGGCATGGAAGGTGTGGTGGGTCGTGTCAGCGGTGTTCTTGTGGGGCTACCTGTACCTGCTGGTAAGTCCGCCGGCGCGGCCACGATCGGAAATCGGAGTGACCTTCGCGTTGCCAGGCAATCCTATCGGGAACGGGTTCCTGTTCATTGCCGGCATATTGCTCGTGCTGATGCAGCTTTGTTTCTTGTTCCCGTGGATTTCTGGAATCGCTGTGGGCCAGCACCGCGTGCTGCTGATCTTGCCGCTCCTATCGGTGGCGGCGTTGTGCGGCGCGGCATATCAGGGTTTCTGGTGCCGCGATGGGGCGCGGTTGGGCATCGTGCTGGCGGCGTTTGCGGGAGCAACGGCGTTCATCTGCCTGGAACTGGCGTTCGCCGGAGAATGGATCAGGGCGGGGAGCGAATGGATCTTCTTTGCGCGGAGATTCACTCACCTGCAGTCAGGCTTGTCTCCGGCCATGCCTTTGCTTTTTCTGTTGACCGGATTCTTGTGGTGCTGCTGGTACGGAATGGACGGCGTGCAGATCAGCCGGTCGGGCGTGCGCCTTCTGCCGCCGACGGATCTGTTCAGCCCGGAATTGATTCCCGACATCACGGACAGATTCAAGCTACTCGCGCTCACGAAGTCGTACAACGAAGCGCTGACGGACTTGCTGCGCCCGTTGTGCCCGCAATTGTGGGCCTACGCCCCGGCGCTGCTGGTCACCGTGGCGACGATGTTCTTTTTGCGGGGAAAACTGCCAGTGGATGTCGTGGAACCGCGCGGGTACGTGGTGCTGCTCAGCGTGCTGCTGGGAGTGACGGTGTTTCTTTTTGTGTTTGTGTGCACCCGGATCGTGCTGGTGTGGATCGAGTGCAAGGACCTGCTGCGAAGACTCGAGAACCTGAAGCTGCGCAGGTCATTCGCGATGCACGATGATTTTCGCTGGGGCACGCTCTGGCGGATGGCGTCCGACGCTGGGGTGCTGGGATTCTACCAGCGTGTGAACCGCGAAATGGAGTGCCTGCGCGATTTCCTGAGATTCGACGATGCATTCTACGACCGCGTGAATCGTTGGAAAGATCAAACCAAGCGTAGGGATGAGGCGACGGAAGCGCAGGCACTGTATTACCGCGCAACGGGTGGGGTCTTCAAGACGCAAGAGAAACTGAAAGCGCTCCTCAAGCGGTGGGTTGGCAGCTCCCCACAGGGCCTGGCTGAGCAGAAGGACAAAGCACAGGAAGTCGACGCCCTGAATCTACAATTTCAGCTCGAGCTTGGGGACACTGTGGGAAAGATTCTGCTGCTGCTGAACAAGGAATGGGCCATCGAGGAGCCCTCGGATTGCACCAGCGGAAAAGACGGGAAAAACGACGCGAAAGAGGCCGTGGAGGGCAAGGGCGAGAAGCCGCAAAGCAAAAGCAGTCCCGCACCAAAGCTCCCGGAAGTGGCGTGCGCCGAAAGGTGCGTGTGCCTGTATTTCCTGAACGTAATCCTGATCGTACTGCGAAGAATCCGGTCGCTGGTCTTCGCGCTCTCCGGACTGTTCGTGTTCCTGGTTCTGGCGCTGACCTCTTATCCTTTCGAACCACATTTGCAATTACGGACGGGCCTGATCGCGATGTTTCTCGGCGCACTGGTGAGCATCGCTTACGTGTACTCGCAAATCTACCGGAACGCGACGCTGAGCCGGGTGACCGCGACGGACCAGGACAAGCTGGGGTGGGACTTCTGGGTGAGGATGGCGGGATTCGTGGCTGTGCCAGTGCTGAGCTTGCTGGCGGCGCAGTTCCCGGAGTTGAACCGCTTCCTGTTTTCCTGGGTACAGCCCGCGCTGGAATCCGTACACTAACGCCCGGGACAATCGCTGGACATTGCCGCGGGCATAGCCGAGACTCTAGACCAGGAACGGGCATGGACGACGCGGGCGAACTGAACCGACTGGTCCGGGAGATGAATGCCGGACGGGAAGACGAGCCAGGCGAACTGCTGGCGACGGCGCAGCTGGACCGTTGGCTGGAAGCGCTGGTGTTGCGGAGCGGGAGCGACCTGTTGCTGGTCGAGGACGCTCCGCCCTGCGTGCGGGTGCAGGGCGAGGTAAAAAAGCTGGAGCAGAATTCGCTGGACGGCACGGATATCGAGGCGGCGGTGATTCCGGCGCTGTCGAGGCACGCGCTCCAAGATTATCGGGAAAGCGGGATTGCCGACGGTTCCTACCGCATCGAGGGAATCGGCCGGTTTCGCATTAACCTGCACCGGGAACAAGGACGCGCGGCTGCGGCGATTCGAGCATTGCCGGCGCGCGTGCCCTCGCTGCAGGAATTGCACTTGCCGCCGAGCGTGGCGAACCTGGCGCATCTGCCGCGCGGGCTGGTGCTCATCGGGGGCCCGGCAGGCTCCGGAAAATCAACGACGCTTTCGGCGCTCATCCACGAGATCAACGCACGCGAGGCGCGGCATATTGTCACGATCGAAGATCCGATCGAATACGAGCACAAACATATCCGCAGCGTGATCGAGCAGGTGGAAATCGGTACAGACGCGCCGGATTTCCCGACGGCGCTGCGTGCGGCGTTGCGGCAGGCGCCGGATGTGATCGTCGTAGGAGAAATGCGCGATCCCGAGACCATGCGAATTGCGGTGTCCGCGGCCGAGACAGGGCACCTGGTAATGTCGACGCTGCACACCATCGACGTGGCGTCGACGGTTTCGAGGATTTCCGATTCGTTTCCGATTGAGCGGCAGAACTCGATCCGGCAGGAGCTGGCGATGGCTCTGGCCGCGGTGTTGACGCAGATCCTGTTGCCGGCCAAAAACGGTGGACGCCTCCCGGCAGCAGAGTTGTTGATGGTCGGGTATGGTGCGCGGCATCACATCCGGCGGAACCAGTTACAACATCTGCATCAGGAAATTCCACTGACCAAGAAGAAAGGATCGTTTACGCTGGAGGACTCGCTGGTGACGCTGGTCCGCACCGGGGAGATTGAGAAGGAAGATGCGTTGGTCTGTGCGATCCATCCGGATGACCTGGAGATCTTGTTGAAGAATGACGGAACGAAGTAAAGATGTAGCGGACTCTCTAAAGAGCTTTGGAGTGTGGCGGCTGGTCGCCGCTTTTGCGGTTTCAGCACTCTCTCCCAGATTTCTCCACATTATGACCGCCCTTCTTCTCGTGGTTGCCGCGCCATCCAGGGCCCAGACCCGGGAATCGCAGAGCACGACGTTTTACAGGGATGTTCTGCCGATTCTCCGGGACCATTGCCAGGTGTGTCATCGGACGGAGGGGATCGCGCCGATGGCGTTCGAGACGTACGAGAGGACGCGGCCGTTTGCGGAAGCAATCGGAAAAGCGGCGCAAGCCCGCACGATGCCACCCTGGTTTGCCGAGAGAGGAATCGGGAAGTTCGCGAACGATCCTTCCTTGAGCGACGACCAGATCGCCATCCTTTCGAAGTGGGCCGTGGCAAATGCGCCGGCCGGAGACCGGGCGGACGCTCCGGCGGGCAAGAAGTGGACCGAGCGATGGACAATTCCGCGGCCAGACGCCACCGTCGCTATGGGTGCGGGGGCAAAGATTCCCGCCGACGGCGAAGTGGACTACACCTACGAAATCGTGCCAACCCATTTTGCCGAAGACCGCTGGGTGCGCGCGTCGGAGATTCTCCCCGGACTGCCGGGGAATGTGCATCACGCCGTCGTTTACGTGCGGCCGCCCGGATCGGCATGGCTGAAACACGCGCCGGTGGGGAAAACGTTCACGGTGAAGACGCTCGCTACAGAAGGGGAGCGGCGCGACGCGATGTGGACCGACAGCGATATCCTGCTGGTGTATGCGCCGGGGAGCACACCGGATGATTGGAAAGAAGGAATGGCGAAGTTGGTGCCGGCGGGGTCGGACCTGGTTTTCCAGATGCACTACACCACGAACGGGAAACCGGGCACGGACGCCACGCAGATCGGACTGATCTTCGCGAAAGAGCCTGTTTCCAGGCGAGTGCTGACGCTGCAACTGACGAACGACCATTTCGTGATACCGCCGGGCGCGCCAGATTACCGCGTAGAAGCGCGCGGGACGCTGCCGAATGACGCTCTATTGCTGAGTTTTCTTCCGCATATGCATCTGCGAGGCAAACGATTCGAGTACAACATCGTGCGTAAGGATCACGCGATTGAACCGCTGCTGCGAGTGAACTACCACTTCCACTGGCAGATGAGCTACCAATTGCGGGAGCCGATGGCGTTGAAAGCGGGCACAGAGCTGCAGGCCGTGGCGTGGTTCGACAATTCGAAAGCAAACCCGCACAACCCGGACCCGGAGGCAGCGGTGATGTGGGGCGAGCAGACCTCCGACGAAATGATGGTGGGATTTTTCGATGTGGCCGTGGACAAGAACTTCGACAAGTGGCGATTTTTTGAGCGGGGCAACGCCCCTGCAACCGTCAGAGAGCGCGCTGCCGCAACCCCGCTTTCCGGCGGAACTGGCCGTTAGGACAGGGGAAAAGCGGCGCATCGGCTATTTGCAAATTAACAACGAGCGAGCGGGGATTTCGTACGCGCCGGAAACAGTGTGTTAGATTGCGAAATTGGAGCAACGGCAGCACTTACTTCCGTGAGCACACAGACACCTACCGAACCTCGCCGGCCCACGTCGGCTCCCTCGGTGCCACCGCAGACACCGAAGATCCGTCCCGTGGAAGTGTACTGGCATACGGTTACGTACAAGACGGTTGCGTTGATTGTGGTGCTGATCATCGTGATCATCGTGGCGGCGATGTATGTCACCGTGCCGAACTGGACGGAAGTAGTCACGAAGAAGCTGGATAAAGCGCTCGGGAATCCGGCGGAAGAAGCCATCACAACCGCGCAAACACAGGCGAAATTCGTCAACCTGGACGGGCGCGTCCAGGTGAAAAAAGTAAATTCGGTGACCTGGGTGGACGCGGACTACCACACCACTCTGGACAAGGGAGACCTGATTCAGACGGGCGGCGATGGAGCGGCGCGCATCACATTTGCAGACGGAACCGAGTACACGGTGAACAAGGAAACCCTGATCACCGTCGAGGAAAACAACGTGACGCGCGACCACTCGACCACCGCCGTGCGCATCAACACCGGCGCCGTGGACCTGGCCACTCCGGCGTGGAACCTCTTTCGGGACGCGCAAGCGGCGGTGAGCGTCGAAGACGCGACCGCCTACATGAAGCAGAACAGCCGCGCGACGGTGAAGAACGATCCGACGAAAAACGAGCATGAGATCGTGTTGTCCGCCGGTCAGGCCGAAGTGCAGCGCGGAAACGAAAAGATCGAGCTGACCCAGTGGGAGAAGGCCACGTTCCCCTCTGGCGGAAGCATTCAGAAGTCGAACGTGCTGGCCCCGCCGGGACTGGTATCGCCGCTCAACCTGGCCCCGATTATCTCCGAGAATCCGCAGAAGACACAGGTGCGCTTCGAGTGGCAGGCCGTGGATGACGCGGTCGGATACACATTGCGCTTGAGTTCGACCTCCATGTTTACAAAACTGGTCAAAGAAGTGAAGGTCAGCGGAACCATGGCGGATGTCAGCGGTCTGGATGCGGGTGACTATTTCTGGAATGTGACCGCCTCGAACGCGAAGAAAGAGACCAGCGAGTACAGCGAGACGTTCAAGTTCACGCTGGTGGCGCAGGGCAAGACCCAAGAGATGCGCCTGGAAATCGTGAGCACGCAGATTCACGGACGGGTGGCGGAACTCATCGGGAAAACGGAACCGGGCGCGGCGCTGATCATCAATGGGCAACCAGTGGCAAATATCGAACCCGACGGAACCTTCCGGCATTTCACCGAGCCGCTGGAGCCGGGCCAACACACCATCGTGGTGATTGGATCGAACCGGCGCGGCGGAACAGCGAAAGTGCCGATATCCATCGTCGTGCCGAAGTAAGTTTGGGGAACAGCAGGCGGGGTTTTGCGCGACGCTGCCAATCCGGCGACAATAGAATGTTGCGCGGGTGGCAGGCGTGCGCGGTGATCCAGCCGGGCAGTGCCCTCTCCGCAGGGGGGAAAGCAGTCAATGAACAAGAATGGTTACAACCTGAGGTCGGTGTTCAGCCTGTTCTCTTCGGACCTGGCCATCGACCTGGGCACGGCGAACACGCTGGTCTTTTCTCACGGCAAAGGCATCGTGGTCAACGAGCCGTCGATCGTGGCGATCAATAAGGCGAGCGGCGAAGTGGTGGCGGTAGGACGCGAAGCGAAGGATATGCTGGGGCGGACACCGGGGAACGTGGTGGCCATCAAGCCGATGAAAGACGGAGTGATCGCGGATTTCAAGGTCACCGAAAAGATGCTGACGTATTTCATCCAGAAGGCGCACAACCGGCGCGTGCTGGTGCATCCCCGGATCGTCATTGGGGTGCCCAGCGAAATCACCCCGGTAGAAAAGCGGGCGGTGCAAGACTCCGCCTACCGCGCCCGCGCCAGCGAAGTCTACCTGGTGGAACAGGCCATGGCCGCCGCCATCGGTGCGGGACTGCCCATTGAAGAGCCGAGCGGCAACATGGTCGTGGACATCGGCGGCGGCACCACGGATATTGCGGTCATCTCCATGAGCGGTATCGTTTACTCGCGGTCCGTGCGGGTCGCCGGAAACGAGATGGACGAAGCGGTGATGCAATACCTGAAGCGGAAATACAACCTGCTGGTGGGCGAACGCACCGCGGAACAGATCAAAATGGAGATCGGTTCGGCGTATCCGCTGGAGAAACCGCTGACGATGGAAGTAAAGGGGCGGAACCTCATCGAGGGCGTGCCGCGGACGGTAACCATCGATGACAGCGAAATCCGCGAAGCGCTCAGCGAGTGCGTGGCGACCATCCTGAATGCGGTGCGCGTGGCGCTGGAACGCACCCCCCCCGAACTGTCCGCCGACATCAGCGATCGCGGCATTGTGCTGACAGGCGGCGGAGCGCTGCTGAAGAATCTGGACAAGCGGATCCGCGAAGAGACCGGGTTGCCGGTCTCGATTGCGGACGACCCGTTGGCGTCGGTGGTGCTGGGCACGGGCAAAATGCTCAGCGACTTCAAGCTGTTGCGCCAGGTGTGCATCGACTGACGAATTTGCGCGGTTTCGGAAAAGTTTCCCCAGCCGGCTGAACATAGGACGGAGGAACACGGGCAAGCAGAGCAGTGAATGCATGCGGCGCCCGGTTCGCTGTCGTTTCGGCAGACGAGACACCGAAGGCGGGAGAACGGTTTGACATGGTAGCCATTCCTTCAAGACACAAGTCGCTGGCGCTGCTCGGCGGTGTGCTGCTCGCGCAGGTTCTGCTGCTGGCGGTGCAAATCAAAAAAGACTCGCGCGGCAGGCTCATTCGTGTGTGGGCCGTCTCGGCGACCACGCCCTTTGAGCGCGCCGGCGCATGGGGCGTGGGCAAGGTGCGCGACGTGTGGAACCACTACTTTGCGTTGCGCACAACTTCCCGTGAGAACGAAGCGCTGCGCGTTGAGAATGATGCCCTCAAGCTCACCATTTCGGAACTGCAGAGCAAGGCCGCCGAAGCCGACCGCCTGGCGGCGCTGCTGAACTTCAAGCAGGCGCACGCGGCCGTGCCGATGGTGGGAGCGCGCGTGATCGGGGTAAGCGCGGGAACAGCCAGCCGCATGATCGAGATCGATCGCGGAGAGCGCGATGGCATCACCCGGAACATGGCGGTCATTACGCCGGATGGAGCCGTGGGGAAAGTCTTCGCGGTGTATCGCGACGCGGCGCAGGTGCTGCTGCTGACGGACAAGGAAGGCGGCGCAGGCGCTATGCTGGTGAATTCGCGGACCCAGGGGCCGGTGGGCGGAACCGGTGACCCGACAATTGTGATGAAGTATGTGGCCACGGAAGAGGACGTGAAGATCGGTGAAAAGATCGTCACCAGCGGTATGGACAAGATCTTTCCGCGCGACATCCCTGTGGGAACCGTGGTGGAAGTGAAGCCCGGCAATCCCTTCAAGCAGATCCGCGTGGACCCCGCTGCGAAACTAGATCGCCTGGAAACCGTGATCGTGCTGCTGTCCCAGGCGCCCGTGGAATTTCCGAAGGAAGGCGACGCGCAGACCGGGGCGCAGAATTCCAGTGCGCCGCCGGCGGAAAAGCCATGAACGAAACCTACGAACTGCACACAGGCGAGACGCACATTGAAGTGCACAAGTTCTTCCCCGGCGCGATCCTGGTCGTGACGGTAGCCGCGCTGGTGCTGCAATCGTCGTTGCCGGTGTACTTCCCCAGACTGAACATCCTGGAACTGCCGCTGCTGGTGACCATTTACTTCGGATTGAGCCGGCGCAATCCGTCCACGGGGCTGCTGCTGGGCACGGCCATTGGGCTGGCGCAAGACGCGCTGAGTGGGCCGACCGTGCCGCTGGGCTTCTACGGCATCGCCAAAACGATGGTCGGATATCTGGCTTCGTCGATCGGAGCCCGGCTGGATACCGAGCACCCCGCCGCGCGGTTTGCCCTGATTTTCGGTTTTTTCGTGTTGCAGCAATCCATCCTTGTGCTGATCCGGCGCTTGCTGCTGGCGCAGCCGGAAGCGTGGTTCAACCTGCATCTGGCGATTGCGGCGGGCGTAAACGCTTTGGTGGGAACGCTGCTCTTCGCTGTGCTCGACCGCTTGCGGCGCAGTTCGTAGCCGCTGATTCCCGCGGCAAACCGAATTAGCGATTCTTTCGAGCACATGCAAGCCAGCGGTTCCACGCGGCGAGTCCGCGACTACTGCCCACCCAAATGACGGCGAGCACTAGGCCAGCAGAAACTGTCTGAGGGCGGAATAGTCGTTCGCGAGATCGATGGAAAGTTTCGGCTGATGCAGGTAGCGGGCAAGGCGCTCGGGCAGCGGCGGCGTCATGTTGATCGCCTTCTGGACAATTTCGGCAAACTTAGCGGGGTGCGCGGTGGCCAGAACTAGTCCCTGGGACGGTTCGGGATGTGTCTTGCGGTAGTTCTCCCAGGCATGTATGCCCACAGCGGTGTGCGGATCGGACACGTAGCGGTAGCGCTCCCAGACGTCATGCATCTCGTGAAGCGTTTCCGCATCCGTGGCGTGTTCGCCGGAAATTTCCTTCCGCACATATTCGATGCGGTTGCGGCAAAGATCGAGCAGCCGCGGAAAATTATTGGGATTGCCCACGTCCATGGCGTTCGAATAAGTGGCAACCGCCGGGCGCGGCTGATATTTGCCGGACAGCAGGTACTGCGGCACGACGTCGTTCGCGTTGGTGGCGGCAATGAAATGGGCCACCGGAATGCCGATGCGCTTCGCGAAAATGCCGGCGGTAAGGTTGCCGAAATTGCCGCTAGGCACCGCGACGATGAGCGGAACGGAAGCAACCGGAAGCTGGCGATACGCGGCAACGTGATAGAACATCTGCGGTAAGAGCCTGCCGACGTTGATGGAATTCGCGGACGTGAGGAAGGCGCGCTGAGTGAGCTGCTCGTCCGAAAAAGCCTGCTTCACCAGCCGCTGGCAATCGTCAAACGTCCCGGCCACCTCCAGCGCCGTAACGTTCTGGCCGAGCGTGGTGAACTGTTTTTCCTGAGCTTCGCTGATCCTCTTCGACGGATAAAGAATCACAACGCGAATGCCCGGGACGCCCAGGAATCCGTGGGCCACGGCGCTGCCTGTGTCGCCCGACGTGGCCACGAGAACCGTGAGCTGGCGCGATTCGCCGCGTACGAAATAGCCCATCAGGCGTGCCATGAAGCGGGCGCCGAAATCCTTGAAGGCCAGAGTTGGGCCGTGGAACAGCTCAAGGATATGCAGTGCGGGCGAAAGCGAGACCAGCTTCACCGGGAAATTGATGGCTTCGGCAACAATCTGCCAAAGGACCTCTTCGGGTACGTCGGGCGTGGCAAACGGGCGAACGATCCGGAAACACACTTCGGTGAAGGGCAAACTGCGAAATTCGTCCAACTCCTGGGGTGTGTGGCGGGCAATCTCGGTGGGCATGTACAGGCCGCCGTCGGGCGCAAGGCCGCGCAGAACCGCGCCCCGCAGAGAGGTGAGTGGAGCTTTGCCGGCGGTGCTGCGATAGCGCATCAGAAGATGGTGGTCAGCATCCCGTCATCAGGGATCGGTCTGGAACCGCAAACGTCGTATCTGAATTATACGTTGAGATCGTTCGAGCAGTGTCTCTCGATGCGCTCGGGATCACGGACTTGTGTTGAAGGAAGAAACAAGTCATCGGCGCGCGGCACGCATTGATGCAATTTTCTCCAGGAAGGCCTGGCCGACCGCGGCGTTGCGGGAAGTGCCCGGCGGAGACATCTCGCGAGTGACCAGCGTTGGGAGAGTGACGTGGGCGAGCGCTTCATAGCTGCGGCGGCGGGCGGCGATGAGCAACGGGTAAGACCGAAGGACCGTGTCGTGCGGCGTTTCGCCGGGGCGTTGCTGGAACACACCCTGCCACAGGACGGGCTTGGGATCGCGAAGGTACCGTTGGATGAGCAGATCGACTTCCTCGTCGGAAGCCGCAAGATACACGACAGTCGTGAGCTTGCGCAGCCGGTGGAGAATGTGATTCCCGGTGCAGATGACGCTGCCGGTCGTGTCGATCACCATCTCGCACTGAGGGTCCTTTTCGAGCGCCGTCAGAAGCTCATCGAGTGTGGCGATTTCTTCGCGGAGATACTCCGTTTCCCGCTCGGCGTAGCTGGGGCTATCGGGCCAGCCCATCCAGGCCGCGACTCCGTTGATTCCCTCATAGCCGCCGGCCTTCAGGATCGGGGCCAGGCGGGCTTCGATCTGATCGTCGCAGCACACCGTGGGACAACCGAGTGCGTTGAGGTTCTTGACCCAGTGTGATTTGCCGGAACCGGACATGCCGATCAGTGACAGGCGGAGCGGTAGATTGGAATCAGGCCACATAACGAATCCCCAATTCTAGAGGAAGGCCGAACGGGAAAGAAAGTTCGAAGTTGTCGTAGGTTATTTCAGCTGGAGTTGCGCGTACCGGTGCCAGGCCGACATATCGGAGACGATCACGCGATCACCAGGCTGCAGGCCCTGCGCGACCTGCACCCGATCGGTGGAGACGCGGCCAAGCACAACTTCGATGCGGTGCGCTTGCGTGCCGTCGCTGGAGATTTTGTAGATGGAAAGCGGCGCGCCCGCCTTCGCCTGCAGCGGCCACTTGACGAACGTGGTGACCGGTATCTTTTCGACTTCGATGGAACCGCTGGCGGAAAGGTCGGAACGCGATTCCCGGGGCTGTGGCCCACTGAATTTGAGATCAATGCTCACGGTGCCGTTTTGAACGTTAGGATCCATACGCACCACCCGCCCGGGATACGACCGCTCCTGCAAGGTCACCGTAGCAGGCTGGCCCAGTTCAATGCTGCTGACCTGGGCCTCCGGTACGTGAATGCGAGCCATCAACCGGGCGGAATTGGCGACGCGCGCAAGAATGGTGCCAGGGCCAACCTGCTGGCCATTGCCAACGGAAACTTCCTCCACCACGCCGTCCATGCCGGCGCGTACAAACAGCGCGTCCTTCTGTTGTGTGCGCAACGAGTAGAGCGCCTGCATCTGCGCGACTTCGGCCTGCTTCGCGGTGAGCTGCGCCTGGCGAGCCTCTTCCGCGATGCCCAGCTTTTCCCTCTCAATCTGCAGACGGGTGCTCAGTGAATCCGCTTTCGCTCGCGAAATCTTTGCGTTCATCGAAGTGCCGAGCTGATTCTTGAACAGCGATTCGTCGCGCTCGGCTTCCAGCTTCGCCTGCGTGCCTTCCGACTCCAACTGCGCCTCCAGGGCCTTCTCATTCAGGAGCTGCGCCTGCAATTGCACGCGAAGATTCGCCAGTTCCGCTTCGGATTTTTTCATGGCGAGTTCGGCGTCGGTGATCTGGCGGTCGAGGTCCGCATTGCTCAGCTGAAGAATCACGGTGTCCGGGCGAACGTGTGCGCCGGGACGCAAGAGGACCTGGTCGACGCGGCCATCCGTTCCTGCCGTGAGCCACCGTTCATCTTCCGGAACCAGGCTGCCAAGCCCGTCGACGTGACATACCATCGGGCCGGATTCCACCGTAACCATCTGCAGTGAGCTCTTCTCCACTGTCGGGGAAGCCGAGCGAAGACGCAGAACGCCGAAGGAGATTGCCAGACAAACTCCGAGTACAAGTACCGGGAGAGTCCAGCGCAGGAAAAACGGCCGGGCCCAGAGACTGCGCACAAGTCCTCCATAGTAAAAACAAACTGAAACGAGGAGCGAAAAAATAGTATAGACCCGGGCGGGGCGGGAAAAAAGAGGAAACTGCGGCAAAACTATGGAGGTAAATCGATTTACTTGAAAATGTGCTGAATCCGATATCCGGCCTTCCGGGTAGTACCTCTCTCGTGCTCACCCCGAAACCTGTACTCTCGAACGAGTTGCGGGTGTTCCGCCCTAGTGCTACTTTGAAACTATCTTCCGGAGTGGACGGCTTCGGAAGCGTAGCGGCGATTCCGGGGAATGGCCGAGTGATCCGGGGCGGCAGAATGCCTCGTTGAACGAAGGATTCGCAGAAAATCGCTGCGCAGGAATTTGAAACGCGAGTGGGCGCCGCTCAGCCCTGAAGAGAGATTGGCTCGCGAACAGGTCTTCCGTGTCGTACTGGTTTCGCAACGACAACCGACTGCCGCAGGAGAGGCTGGCCGCCGCGTCCTACGTGATCGTGGGAATGCTGGTGCTGCTCCTGCTGGGCTTCTGGAAACTGCAAGTCATCGATTCCGACAAATATGGCGTGATGGCCGAGCGCAACCGCGTGCGCTCCATCCCCATCATTGCTCCGCGCGGAAGAATGCTGGACCGCGACGGCCGCGTGCTGGTGGATAACTACCCATCGTTCAGCGTGCTGCTGCTGCGCGACGATCAGGAACAGGTGGAGAAGAACCTTCCCGCGATCGCCGAGGGATTGGGACTGTCGCTCGACGATTTGAAAGATCAGCTCGGCAACACCAAAGCCTTACCGAAATTTCAGCCCATCGTCATCAAGCCGGAAGCCACGCCGGCCGACGTGGCCTTTATCGAGTCGCACCGCGCTGATATTCCACTCCTCGAGATGCTGATGGTGCACCGGCGGCGGTATCTGCCGGGCAGCTTCATGGCGCATGCCAGCGGGTACGTGGGCGAGGTCAGCGAAGCACAGATTGAAGCGAGCAACGGGAAGTTGCGGCCGGGCGACATCGCCGGCAAGAGCGGCCTGGAGCGCCAATACAACGACCTGCTGGTGGGCACGGATGGTATGCGGCGCGTCATCGTGAACAGCGTCGGCAAAGAAGTCGGGAGATTGACGCAGCAGGAAGCCATTCCCGGAAAGCAGATCCAGCTCTCGATCGACTTGGACCTGCAACAGGTCGCCGAGGAAGGCCTGGCGGGCAAGAAGGGCGCCGTCGTGGCGCTCGATCCGCGAACGGGCGAAGTGCTGGCGTTTGCCAGCCATCCAGCGCCGGACCCGAATGACTTCGCGGTGAGAATTTCCAAAGAGGAATGGCAGAAGCTGAACGAAGACTCGGATCACCCACTCATGAATCGGGTGACGCAGGCGCAACTGGCGCCCGGTTCGGTATTCAAGATCATCATGGCCACGGCGATGCTCGAATCGAAAACGCCGCAGGAAAATTTCACTACGTTTTGCCCGGGATATGCCACCTTCTACGGGCGCATGTTCAAGTGCCACATTTATGGCAAAGGCGGGCACGGCGTGGTCAACCTGCACAGCGCGATCATCCATTCCTGCGACATCTTCTTCTACAACATCGGGCAGCGCATGGGGATCGACACCATTTCGAAATATGCGAAGATGCTGGGACTCGGCGCGAAAACGGGTATCGATCTTCCCTCGGAAGAAAGTGGGCTGGTCCCTTCGGAAGAGTGGGTGCAGCGCGTGTACCACCATAAGTGGTATCCCGGATCGACCATTTCCGTGGCCATCGGGCAGGGCGCGGTCACCACAACGCCTCTGCAGCTGGCGTATGCCATCGGTGGAATTGCATCGGGCGGAGTATTCAAGCAACCGCATTTGCTGAAGGACGCGCAGTTTCTGCCGTCGAACAGCGCGGGCGCTGCAGATGCAAACGCCGGCTCCGCATCGGCCGGAGCCTCCCCGAACAGCGGAAATTACCTGAAGGAAAAACGCGTGCAGTTGTCGGAAGAAACGGTCGAGCAGGTCACCCAGGGAATGTACGGCGTGGTGAACGAGGGCGGCACGGCGGGCATGTTGAAGCTGCAGGGCATCGAGTTTTGCGGAAAGACCGGAAGCGCCCAGGTCATGAGCAACGACCAGCGGGGAAAAATCGGGAAAGCCGCGAGCAAAGGCAAAGACAATGCCTGGTTCGTGGGCTACGCGCCCCGCCGGGATCCCGAGATCGTCGTGAGCGTCCTGGTGGAGGGCGGCGAACACGGCAACCTGGCCGCCGCTCCGATCGCCCGTGACATCGTCAAGGCGTATTACGACAAGAAGAACAAGAAGTCGCCGGGACAGGTCACCGCAGAGAATCTCAAAAGCAGTCCGGCGCCCGCAAGAAAGACCGAAGCGCTGCAAGATCCCAGAATTGCAGGAAAGCCGGAAGAGGCCGCTGCGGTCATGCCGGCAAGCGAGAAGAAATCGAATTAAGGTGGTGAGGGCAGGATGAAGGACGCACCCGGAGCACGGGACTACGACTGGTGGCTGCTGGCCATCGTCCTCGCGATCTGCACGATCGGCGTGGTTGAGATCTATTCGGCCACCCACGGCAGTGCTCTCGCCGGCATGCACATGAAACAGATCCGCTGGCTGATCATCGGCACGGTGCTGATGTTCGTCCTGTCGAGGCTGGACTACCACGTCATCATGGATCAGGCCCCGTGGCTGTATATCGCTGCATTAGCGGCATTAACCGCCGTATTGCTGGTGGGCCATACCCGGTTCGGGGCCAAGCGCTGGATCCCCATTCTGGGCGAATTCTTTCAGGTGTCAGAATTTGTCAAATTGATTATAATCATTGTGTTGGCGCGCTTCTTTTCCGAAGTGCGCACCGATGAGCTCTCGCTGCAGGATTTGATTAAAGCAGGGCTTCTGGTAGGCGTGCCGCTCGTATTGATTCTGAAGCAGCCAGACCTGGGTACCGCACTTGTGTTGTTGCCCATGTTGGTCGTGGGCGCATTTCTTGCAGGGCTGCAATGGAAACATGCGGTGGTCATCGTTCTAATTGGTATATTGATGCTGCCTGTCGGGTGGCATTTCCTGAAGCCCTACCAGAAGGAGAGAGTTACGTCGTTCTTACATCCTGAGGAAGACGCAAAGGGCTCCGGCTATCAGGTCTTGCAGTCCAAGATAGCGGTTGGCTCAGGTGGATTCTGGGGGAAAGGTTTCGGCAACGGTACGCAGAACCAGCTGGGGTATATTCCGGTCCGGTATTCCGATTTCATTATGTCGGCGTGGGCGGAAGAACAGGGGTTCAAAGGCGTACTGGTTGCTTTGGGGCTGTACATGGCGTTGCTGTTGCGCTTGGTGCAGAACGCCCAGCGCGCGAAGGACCGCGCGGGCATGTTTCTGGTCATGGGCGTGACGGCGGCGTTAGGGTTTCACGTGTTGGTGAATGTGGCTATGGTCATCGGTGCAATGCCCGTGACGGGTATTCCATTGCCGCTGATGAGCTACGGAGGATCCGCCACATTGTTTGTGTTCCTGGCGATAGGCCTGGTAATGAATGTCCGGCTGCGCCGATTCGTTAACTAGCTGTTCGCCATCGCCCGGCGTACCTTCCGTTCAGGGAAGCGGCGCGGGCAAAGCGGTCGCGAGTGAAGCCGCGGCTGCCATTCGGAAATAAGAGAAGGACTTTAGAGTGAGGATTGCAACGTCCGCCGTTACCCCGCGAGAGTTCGGGCAACGGAAAAGCCTCGAATGCCAGAGGTCAGAGAAACTTGAGGGCCGCGAGCCGGCTACTCCCTCCCGCTTCGAACGCAAAGCCGCAACCAAGATGGAATGGTCCGTGTGTCCCGAGCGGTTTCGGGCCGTCGGCCAGCCCAGGACCTCCAGTCGAGAGGTGCGCGCGGCGCTGCATCCTGAGGAGTTTTCATGTCGAAAGAATTGGTTATCAGCGCGACATCCCATGAGCGGAGAGTCGCGATTTTGGAAGAAGGACAGCTAGTCGAAATCTACATTGAGCGTGAGAAAGAGTTCGCGCTCGTCGGCAGCATCTACAAAGGAAAAGTCACGCGGGTGCTCCCGGGCATGCAATCGGCGTTCGTCGATATCGGCCTGGATGGCGACGCGTTTCTGTACGTAAGCGACGTCTTCGAGAATCTCGAAGACTACGACCACGGACACGGGCACGGCGATGCCCCGGCGCCCATCATTTCGGGCAACCGTGGCACCTCGACCATCGAACTGTTGCCCGGCGAGTCGCGTAGCGGCATGGGTGGCGGTGACCATGGGGGCCGTGAAGACTTCGCGGGTGGTCCCGAGGCTGCCGAAGAGCACCACGGTGAGGCGGACGGCGAGCACCAGCCAGACGCGCTGCGCGCCGAATCGTCCGCCGAGGGCGAGATTTCCGAGCCGGAAGAGCGCCAGCCCGATTCGAACGAGTCCGCCCCTCAGAATTTCGCGCCGAGTTACAACCCGACGCGCAACTATCCGCCCCGCCACAGCAATGACCGGGACCGCGGCGATCGCGGGCCACGGGGAGACCGTGGTGACCGCGGAGATCGTGGTGACCGGGGAGACCGCCGGGGCGGCCGCCGTGGTCGATTCGGACGTCGCGGCCGCGGGGGAGACCGTCACCGGCCAGGCCAGGGCGGAAGAAATCTGCCGCCCTCCAAGTACGCTTCGCCGCAGGGCGGGCGGGATTCGCGCGGCAGTTACGACGATCGCCGGCCGCACGATCGTGGTCAGCATGATCGCGGGCCGAGCGGCCCGCCGCCGGGCGCGGGAGATGACGACATTGTGCTGCCGGGCGAGTCTCTCGCGAAGTATCGCGGGCGCCCGCCACAACCGCAGCCCAGAGTCGAGGAACCCGAAGAGCGCCAGCCCGATTTCGAACAGCCGGTAGCCCGCCCGGCAATTGGCTTGCAGCCTCCCGCGGGAGGACCGCGGCGTTTCACCGGAAGCTTGCCGCAGTGGCTGCTGGCTGACAATGAGCCCGAAGCTGAAGGAGCCAACGGCGAGGCCGAAGAAGCTGCGTCCGAAGCCGCCGGGAACGCTCTGGAAGCGGCGGAAGAGCATCACGAAGAAGACGCTCACGCCGGGCTGCACAAGAACGGAACGGCTGGCTTGAGCGACGACGAATTGTCGGCGCTGTCCTCGCGCCTGGTGGAAGCCAAGCACGAAGAGACGCAGGCCCGCGCCGATGCCGACTCCTTGGTGGGCGGCGCGGACTTCGACGAGGAAGAAGCCGAAGAACTCGCCGACGACGAGCACGACGAGGAAGAAGACGCACATGAACCCGAGGCCGAAGCCGTCGCCGCTCATGACGCCGAGGCTCCCGACGAAATTCTCGAGGAGCACGAAGAGGAACATATCGAGCCGCGGGGCTTGAGCGAAGCGGAACGCGCGGACCTGGCGCATGAAGAAGCGCTGGAATCCGTTGCGGCCGAAGCGGCGATGAGCGCCGAAGGTGGCGCCGTGGCCGGTGACGCGGCGCTCGATGAAGACGCCGTCCTGCTGCCCGGCGAAACGCGCAGCCAGCGCGATCCCAACGCACCGCGCGAGGATTTTGCTCCCCGGCGCGATTCGGCGCGCATCGGCAGCGATCCGCGCTCACGATTCCAGCGGCCCCATCGTGGCGGACGCGACCGCGGCCGGCACGACCGGCGCGGCGGACGCGGCAGGTTCGATCGGCGCGGCGGCGGCGGAGACCGGGGCCATCACCATGGTCACGGGCACCATCGCGGACATCACCACGGCGGCCACGCGCCCCAGCGGCGGCCGCAACTGATCTCGGAGATGCTGAAGCCGGGGCAAGACGTGGTCGTGCAGATTGCCAAGGAGCCTCTCGGCAAGAAGGGTGCTCGCATCACCAGCCACGTGGCGCTGCCAGGGCGCTTCCTGGTTTACATGCCGACCATCGATCACATCGGCGTTTCGCGCAAGATTGCCAGCGCGGAGAACCGTTCGCGCTTGCGCCGCCTTGTCGGCGAAGCTCGCGGTAGCTATCCCGGCGGCTTTATCGTCCGGACGGCGGCGGGCGGTGCCACCGACGACGAGATCCGCACAGACATCGAGTTCCTCGGCAAGACCTGGAACGAGATCAAGCAGAAGAACGACGATCGCAAGGCGCCCGCGCTTCTGCACCGCGACCTGAACCTCGTCGAGCGCATCTTGCGCGATTACGTCAGCGACGACTTCACCGGTATCTGGATCGACAACGAAGAGGAATACGGCAAGGTCGTCGAATTCGTCAGCCGGTTCCAGCCCAAACTGGTCAGCAAGGTCAAGCTCTACACTAAGGAGCAGCCGATCTTTGAAGAGTTCGGTATTCAGCACGAACTCGACAAGGCCCTGCGCGCCAAGGTCTGGCTCAAGTCCGGCGGTTACATCGTCATCAACCATACCGAAGCCCTCGTCGCCATCGACGTAAACACCGGCAAATTCGTCGGCAAAGGTTCAACTCGCCTCGAAGACACCATCGTCAAGACCAACCTCGAAGCCGTCAAGGAAATCGTACGGCAGATCCGCCTGCGCGACCTCGGCGGAATCATCGTGGTCGACTTCATCGACATGGAAGAGCGCCGCAACCGCGAGAAAGTGCTTATGGCGTTGCAATCGGCCCTGGAGCAGGACAAGGCTCCATCCAAGGCGCTGTCCTTCAACGAGTTCGGCCTGGTCTGCATCACTCGCAAGCGCACCAAGCAGGCTCTCGAGCGCGTGCTCTGCCAGCCCTGCCCGTACTGCACGGGCTCCGGCATGGTCAAGTCCATTCCGACGCTCTGCTACGAGATTCAGGCGGAAGCGCGCAAGATGGCCGTGGCCGATCACGAAGGGCCGAACTTGACTTTGCGCGTGCACCCGGAAATTGCCAAAGCGCTGAAGACGCGGGAGTCCATCCTTATCGATGAACTCGAACAGAACGCCCACAAGCACATCATCATTCAATCCGATGCCACCCTGCACTGGGAGCAGTACGACATCTATTAATCTCGCGGCGTAAGCCGGAGAATGAGAACGCCCGGGCTTCGGTCCGGGCGTTCTTGTTCGTGGCGCTTCAGGAGAACTTCGCTTTAGGGCAAAAAGTCCCGCCAGGGCTTCCACACCGGGACGCTCGTATACCGGACGTCAGTCTTTACCGCAAAGAATGCTCGGATTCTCGCTATGATCCTGCGACACACGGCATCGCCTCGCTTGTACACCACGCTATCGCGGTGCAATTGCTGGGTCAAGAAGCTCCGAACGCAAAATCGGGCTAAGCCCTTCATTTCGAACATTTTTGGGATAAGAGAAAGTAACTGGCTTAGTGTTATCGACTTACAGACAGCAACTCCGGGCCCAACCCCGGGTTTGACTGGGTGTACGCAGCAAAGGAGGAAGCGAGGGAAGGTTATGAGATACCTAAAATATGCAGCTCTGTTGGGAGTCTTGCTTTTCGCCGCCGCAAGCGCTCACGCGCAAGTGAGAATCGGCGTCGGCATTGGCGTTGGTCCAGCGGCCGTGGGCCCCGAACCCATTTGCGCCTATGGCTACTATTCCTATTATCCCTACGCATGCGCGCCTTATGGATACTGGGCCCCGAGCTACTTCGTGAACGGAATCTTCGTCGGCGTCGGCCCGTGGTATCACGCGCATTGGCGGCCGGTGTATCGCGGTCCGCGCTACTACGGACGCCCCGTCTACGGGCACCCCTACGCTCGGCCCTACGCTCCCTATCGCGCACCGGCTCACGCCTACGTCAATAACGGACACGGCGGCGGATTCCATGGCCCTCATGGAGCGCCGGGTGGATTCCACGGCGGCGGCCATGGCGGCGGACACCGGTAAACGAATCCGGCTATGACGGAACAACTGGACAGGCGCCCGGGCTTCGGCTCGGGCGCTTTTATTTTGCCGCGACGTGATCCCTCAATTTGCCAGCTTGATCTTTGCGAGTTCGCGGATCGGGGAAAGGTCGCTGCCGCACTTCACGAGCAACCGAATGCCCGTGCCCTCGGCGTAGCGCCGGGCGCCGCGGATTTCTTCCTTCAGCCTCGCGGGAAGGCTGGATTCCAGCGAGGCTTTCACTGCCCGGTCGCCCAGAATCAACACGACCCGAAAACAGCCCTCGCACGGCGAAAGATGAACGATATTTCGCTTCTTTACGCTGAGGCGGACGGACCAGCCGTACTTCGGCGAGATGGATTTCCACTCCTTGCCGGTCACTCCCTGTTCGACGAACCACGCGAGCAATTCATTCCAAAGACCGGCGCTCTTGCCCAGCACCTCGTGCACTTCCCTTTCCGCAGGTTGCTCTTTTCTGCCGATGAACGCGTTCGGGATGTCCATGTGGATGTCCTCGCTGGGAGCACGATTCTACCGCTGCGGCGTTTCTCGACGATGTGACAGCCATCAGGGCCGACCGAAGTGAGCCAGGGGATCGGAAGCCGTGTAACCTCGCCGCTGGAGATACAGTAAGAGTAGATGGAGGCGGGGAGTGGAGCTTCTGGAGCGATTCGCGGCCGGGGACCAGGACGCATTCGAATCGCTGTTCCACCAGTATCAGACGGAAGTGTTCCGATGGGTGCTGCGCATCGTGCGAAACCGCGCCGTGGCTGAAGATCTGACCGTCGAGACCTTTTGGCGGGCGTATCGGGCGCACGCTCGATTCGACGCCAGGCGGGGAAACTGCGCTGGATGGCTGCGCCGCATCGCAACGAATGCGGCGCTGGATCATTTGCGATCCGCAAAACGGGAGGTACCGCTGCCGGACGACGTGCCTGCGACCGGTCAGACGGAGAACGCTGCGGAACAATCCGAGCTGCGGCAGAAGATTCTGGCGGCGTTGCAACAAATTTCGCCGAAGCTGAGAGTGGCGGTCTTGCTGGCGCTGATTGAAGAACAGCCCTACCGCGAGATTGCGGAAGCGCTGGGGATTTCAGAGGGTGCGGTGAAGGTGCGCGTGTTTCGCGGAGTGCGCGCATTGCGCAAGGAATTGGAGAAAGCGGGAATACGGCCATGAATGAACGCGAAGTCGAAGCCATGAACAAATTGCTGAAGGGCTCCCTGACGCCCGTGGGCGACGCGCAAGGGCCGCGTGATTTGTGGCCCGCGATGCAGCGAAAGTTGTCGGAGCGGACCGTTCGCGTGCCCTGGTGGGATTGGGTTTTGCTGGCGGGGGCCAGCCTGATGTTGTGGTTCTTCCCGGGACTGCTTCCCGCGCTGTTGTATCACCTGTAGGAGGAGTTATGGACAAGCATCCGTTTTTGCGGGCCTATTTGGCGGGAATTGCCATACCGACGGTCTTCCTGCTGATCATCATGACGGCGTATACGATCATCCGCTACGTGTACAATGTGCCCATCGCGATCGAAAAAGTGATTGTGTTCCCGATGGCGGCCGTGCCCAACGCGTGGGGCCTGTGGAATGTGTTGCATCTTGCGCTCGGACGCAGGCGGCAGGTGTCGCTCGGCTGGTTTGGCGGCGTATTGCCGCTCCTGCTGGCGCCCGCCGGCTATGGGATGACACGCTTGCTGAACTTCGATGTGCCGGCCGGTGTGCTGCACGTGGCCCCATTCGGCCTGCCGATCGCAGTCATCCTGTACTACCTGGTCTGGAAGTACTTCGTCGGGTTCCTGAACGCGGAATTGGGCGTCGCCTGACCTCGCCCTTCGATTCGAACCTGGATTTCACCCGCAGGGGGAGTATCCAACTTGTAAACACGTGCCTACTCCCTTTCTCGTCCTCCCCGCCCTGGCTGGCCCGCATCCTTTGAGGGCGGAAAGACGTTGTACTGTGGTGCCGGCATCGCCCTCTCCCCCATCCGGTCCCGCCACAGGAATTCATTCAGGACCACATTGTTGGGCGCGTCCGCGTGCGTGAAGTCGAGATTCTTCCCTTCCTTCCATTCCTTGGTATTCACCTCGTAGATCAGCCCGTTGTCGCGGTTGCGATGATCGGCAGAATAAGCCGGCTGCGTGCCGTCGCCGCTGAAAAGAGGAGCCATCACGGCCGCACGCGAATCATTGGCATTCATCGGAGGCGCACCGAGAAGCGCTTCAATCGTGCGCACCATGTTGATGGTCGTATAGAAAGTGTGATCGACAAACGCGCCCGGCTCGCCGGCTTTCGCCTGAGGCAGCGGCGCGTATTTGCTGATGACCAGCGCGATGCTCCGGTGCGAGTCGACGTGATCGGGGCCGTCCTGCGCGTCATCTTCCAGAATGAGGATGGCCGTGTCCTCCCAGTACGGGCTGTGCGAAACGGCGTCGACCACCCGGCCAACCGCCAGATCGTTGTCCGCAACGGAGGCGGCGGGACGCGGTTGGCCCTTCGTCCCGCCGGCTGTGTGATCGTTCGGCAGCCGCAGGAGAATGAAACTAGGCAACGTATCCTTCCCTGCCTGGCGGGACGCCACGAAGTTGTTGAACTCGTTGAGAAATTCGTCCGCGCGGAGCTGATCCGGATACGACACTTCGAAATCCGGAAAGAGCGGATCGAAGTGACCCCGCAACTCTTTCTGCGCCGCGATGTTCTTGGCGAGAACGGGAATTTCCCACGGATACGGACTGGGGCCCCCGCGCGGCTCGCCCACATTCTGGGGCAAGGGCTGTCCCTTCCTAATGACCCTGCGAGTGCACTCGACGCCAGAGACCTTGGTGGGGCCCGCGGGAATAATGTCGCCGATATTGCCGTTGCACCATTTCGTGACGATGTACTCGCCATAGTGGCGATAGCTGATGCCATGAGCGGCGAAATTCTTCCAGAGGTACCCGCCCGTAGGCTCGCCGGCATCGGGCAAATCGTCATCGGCTGCGATGCCGCCGAGGAGTTCGCCTTCGGAGTCGTAGGTGTGCTCCTTGCTGCGATAGCCAATGGGCCAGGTCTTTTCGACATAATCGGAAATGGAGGCGGAAGTGGACCACACGTGACCGTCGCCGGAAACGTCGCCGGAGTCGTAGAAATTGTCCAGGATGCCAAACTGTCGGGCCAGCTTGTGCTGGTTGGGTGTGATCTCTTCTCCATAGATCGTGATGGAAGGATCGCCGTTGCCTTCTTTCAGGTCGCCGAAGACCTGATCGTAGGTGCGATTCTCTTTGATGATGTAAATGACATGGCGAATCTTGTTTTCCCCCGAGGCGAACGGAATGCGATCGACGTTGCCCTGCGCGGCGTTGGTAGCCGCGACTTGCGCGGTCCAAGAAGCGAGGTTTTTGTCGATGTCGGCAAGAGCGATACGCGCGAGAGAACCATTCGTCATGGCCGGGTTGTAGGGATACTCAGGTTCGCCGTCGGCGCCTTCTTTCAGCGCGACCGGATTGGGGCCGGAGCCACGCCCCTTTGCGCTTCCGATCAGGAGGTCTGCGCCGGCGACGGAGACGGCCGTGGGGTACCACTCCGTTGGGATGAAACCCTTCGGTGCAGTGGGTATGCCGGTGGCCAGATGTTCCAGGTCAAACACCGCAATCGAATCGGAGATCGCATTCGCGGAAAAGAGCAGAGTCTCATCTGGGGAAACCGCAAGATATTCGGGGTCGCTGCCGCCGTACTTTTGGCCGGGCAGCCGGGTCGAGAGAGCAAGGACATGTTGGCCGGTGGCGGTATTCAGAATGTCAATCTCGTCCCGATTGGTCAGCGCGACGCACAACCGGGAATTGTCACGAGACAACAGCAAAGCGGTGGGATGAGAGCCACCCTCCATCTCCACTTTTGGTTTGCTCAAGGGAATCATTCGGCGGACTCGTCCGGTGGTGAGGTCAAGGTCGGCGAGAGTGGAAGCATTCCAGAGGGAGACAAACCCGCGCTTTCCGTCCGAAGTCATCGCCGTGGCGTAGGGTAATGAAGCAGGAATGCGCTTGAACGTCGAAAGATCGAAACGATAAACCACCTGGCCGTCGGAAGCATTGAGCAGGATGGCTTCATCGGAATTGTTGCAGGCGACAAGAATGCGTTCGATGCCGCCAACTTTAGCGACACTAAGGCCCGCGGGATAGGTGACGTCTTTGAACTGCTCGCGGCGCAGTTTCCCCTTGGGAATGTAGGTGCGCGGGGGAATCTTCAGGAAGCGTTCTGGGGCGACCCGGCCATTTTCAAATGAATAGACGGCAATACCGTTACCCGTACTTCCCGGTTCTTTTCCGAGTGGATCGGTGAGCGAGGCCATGGAGGCGTAAAGATGTTTGCCGTCCAGGCTGAAGGCCAGGCCGAGGAAGTAGGTTTGCTTCGAATTGGAGCCAAGGCGGTCGTCGGGGAAATCGCGGAGTTCATTGGTTTCGAGATCGAGAACAGTGAGCGACTGCTTTTCGCCGGATGTGTAAGCACCGTAGCCACTGTGGAGGAAGACCGCATAGTGACCGTAGGCCGAGACCGCCGCCGCAGTCGGGAAATTGTTGATGTTCCGAGGCGCGCCGGGAACGCTGCCGAGCAGCTTGGCATTCGGGAGTCGGGTAGGAGCAACGGAAGTTTGCGCTTGGAGCGAGGGGACAGCAAGGATAATGATTCCGATCGATCGCTTCAGGGACAAACGAGGCATGCTGGAATTATAGACGCTTTATTGAAACGGGGACGACCGCGCATGGCCATAATGCAGGACCGGCCATTTGATGGTAAGCGAGTGTCCGGGAGGCAGGCGGCCTACGGCACGCGCAACTTTTTCTTTTTCGCGGCGGCCGCCGTCGTCACAGAAAATGGGCATGACCGATCGACCTCGTTGGATATTAGAGGGTGGCATACAGAAATGGTCTCAAGCGAACGCAAACATCCAAATTGGACGCAGACAAATCGGCTCTAGTTCTCGAGCCTGCATTCCGTATCGTGACCGGAGGAGGAATCATGCCAGCTGAATCTCGTGTGCCCCAAATTCACGAAAGCGAAGCGGCGCTCCGAGTCGCAGCCGAACGGGCATATGCGTATGTGAGGGAGGCGAATGACAGGAGAGTCGCTCCAAGCGCCGATGCGGTGGCAGCCTTGGCAAACTTTCACGAGCCCTTCCCGGAGCACGGCTCGGCACCGGCAGAGATCGTCGCGATGCTCGATCGATGGGGATCACCGGCGACGGTGGCGACAACGGGCGGACGGTATTTTGGATTTGTCATTGGAGGAACGCTGCCGACGGCGTTGGGAGCAAGTTGTCTGGCAAACGCGTGGGACCAGAATGCCGCGTACCGGGTGATGTCGCCGCAGCGGAACTCGAAGATGTGGTTCTACAGTGGGTGAGCCAGGTGTTCGGTCTTCCGGAGAATTGCGGAGGAGGTTTGGTGACCTGCGCGACGACAGCCAATTTCAGTGGATTAACTACGGCGCGGCACGCGCTGCTCGAAAGACAAGGCTGGAATGTGGAAGATGATGGGCTGTTTGGAGCGCCGCCGGTTGAGGTGATCGTCGGCGAGGAGGTGCACGCTTCGGTGGTGAAGGCGCTCGGGTTGGCGGGCTTTGGCCGCAAACGGGTAAAGATCGTGGAGACGGACGGACAGGGGCGGATGCGCGCAGACAAGATGCCCCGGCTTAGTTCGAATTCGGTGGTTTGCATACAGGCCGGCAACGTGAATACCGGAGCCTACGATCCAGCAAATGAGATTTGCTCGCGGGCGAGGGAAGCCGGAGCCTGGGTCCACGTGGATGGCGCGTTTGGCCTATGGGCAGGCGCCTCGGCGAAGTACCGGCATCTCGTGGATGGATTTGAGCTGGCAGACTCCTGGGCAACCGACGCGCACAAATGGCCAAACATCAACTACGACAGCGGAATCGTATTCGTGAGAGACGTAACGGCGCTACGGTCTGCGATGGCGGTCAACGCGGCTTACCTGCAGCCAGGAACGCGCCGCGAGCCGACCCACCATACGCCGGAGGCTTCGCGACGGGCCCGCGGGATCGAGCTTTGGGCGGGGCTAAAATCGCTGGGCCGCAGCGGATTGGCAGAATTGGTCGAGCGTACCTGCGGCCACGCGCAGCGTTTTGCCGATGGATTACGCGCTGCCGGTTACGACATCCTGAACGAAGTCGTGATCAATCAGGCTCTGGTGTCGTTCGGAAGTCCGCAGAAAACCCGGGAAGTCATGAGCAGGATTCAAGAGGACGGCACTTGTTGGTGTGGCGGGACCGTGTGGAAAGGGCGGACGGCAATGCGCATCAGCGTGTCGTCGTGGGCCACGACCGAGGACGATGTGGAGCAAAGCTTGGCAGCGATGATTCGAATCGCGCGTGCGGTTTCCGACTGAATCCCGTGCGGGAGCGCTGTGTTATTCTGGGCGTTATGACAGCGCAAATTTTGGACGGGCTAAAAATCCGCGAGCAAGTTTTCGGCGAGCTGAAAGAGGAAATAGCGCGGCTCGCGGCTCAAGGTATCCGGCCGGGACTGGCTGCGGTTCTGGTGGGAGAGAATCCGGCGTCGCAGCTGTACGTGAAGAGCAAGATCGCGGCCTGCGAAGAATTAGGACTGGCGAGCTGGCTGCATACGCCTCCCACGAGTTCATCGACAGAGTATATGCTGCAACTCGTGAATGACCTGAACCGGGACGACAACGTGGACGGAATTCTGGTGCAGCTGCCACTGCCGAGCCAGGTCGATTCAAAACGGGTCCTGGAGGCAGTGAGTCCGGCGAAAGATGTAGACGGATTTCATCCTGTTAGTATGGGGATGCTGGTGAGCAACCGCCCTGGACTGGTGGCGTGCACGCCAGCCGGGTGCATGGAGATCCTGCGGCGCTACAAGATTCCGGTGGAAGGCGCGAACGCGGTCGTGCTGGGGCGCAGTGACATTGTGGGCAAGCCCATGGCCCTGCTCCTTATGCATGCCAATGCGACGGTGACAATCTGCCATTCAAAAACGCGAGATTTACCGGACGTGGTCCGGCGCGCGGACATCGTGGTGGCTGCGATGGGAAAAGCGGGATTCGTGCAAGCAGACTGGATCAAGGCCGGAGCCGCGGTGATTGACGTGGGGACGAACAAAGTGACGGAACCAGCCGAAGCAGAAGCACTGTTGAAGAATTTTCCGCAGAGACTGGAAAAGTTCCGCGCCAAGGGAAACGTGCTGATCGGCGACGTGCATCCGGATGCGGTGTTCAGGGCGGGGGCGATTTCGCCCGTGCCGGGGGGAGTGGGCCCGATGACGATTACCATGCTAATGAGCAATACGGTGAAGGCGGCCAAGCTGCGCCGAGGGAAATCCTCGGTGGCAACCGGGAAGTAGCCGTTCGATTTGGCAACAAGAACGCAGCGAGACACCATGCGAAGAATGGGGCTGACGGGCGGAATCGCGAGCGGAAAGAGCACGGTGGCGGCAATGCTGCGCGGACTCGGTTTCCCGGTGATAGAAGCCGACGCGTTGGCGCACAGACTGATGGAGCCGGGACAAGCAGCGTACGACGAGATTCTGCGTGAGTTTGGCAGGGATCTGACCGGCACGGACGGCAGAATCGATCGCGCCAGGCTGGCGGCCATTGCGTTTGGGGATTCCGAAAAGCTTGCAAAGTTGAACCGAATCATTCATCCGCGCGTAGAGCAGCTCACGCTGCAACAGTTCGCCGATTGGGAGCGGGAGGGCGCACGTGACGCCGCCTTCGTGGAAGCGGCGCTCCTGGTAGAAGCGGGAATTGCGGCAAAGCTAGATGGACTGGTCGTGGCGTACTGCAGGCCGGAACAGCAACTAGAACGGTTGCGCGCACGTGGAATGAGCGAAGTGGAGGCGCAGCGACGAATCGCCGCGCAAATGCCTGTGGCCGAGAAATTGACCTACGCCACGGAAAAGATCGACTGCTCGGGAACGATCGAAGAGACGCGGGCGCAAGTGGAGGCGCTGGCCCAAAAGCTGCGGGGCGCGGGTGAACCGCGAGCCAGGGCGAACTAAGCGCGGGTGAGGTTGGCGGCACGGGCAGCTTCGAGAAGCTGAGCCGCGTTGCTACGAATGTCGCCGTGGCCGAAGACAGCGTTGCCCGCAACGAGCAACTCCGCGCCCGCTTTCACGACATCGCCCACCGTATCGAGATCGACCCCCCCGTCCACTTCAATCCGGAAATGAAGTTTGCGTTCGTTGCGCATGCGGGCGAGCGCGGCGATCTTGTTGAGGGAATTGGTGATGAATTTCTGGCCTCCGAAACCGGGGTTCACGCTCATGACGAGGACGTGATGAACAATATCGAGGACTTCGGAGAGAGATTCGACGGGGGTGGCGGGGTTGATGACCACGCCAGGCTTGCAGTTGTGCGACGCGATCAGGTGAAGCGTGCGATCAAGATGCACGCAAGCTTCCTGGTGGACGGAGATCCAGTCGGCGCCGGCGCCGGCAAATTCGGGGATAAACAAATCGGCGTCTTCGATCATCAGGTGGCAATCGAGGGGCACCTTAATGAATTTACGCAGCCATTTCACGACCGGCGGACCGATGGTGATATTGGGAACGAAGTGACCGTCCATCACGTCGACGTGGAGCACGGTGCCGCCGCCGTCGATGGCCTGCTGCGCATCGGCGGCAAGATTCGCGAAATTGGCGGACAGAATGGATGGCGCGAGTTCGATGTTCATGCGCGGCAGGCGCTCCCGGCCTGAGTGGGTAGTATACGACGAGCCGGTTTAGGCGTCGAAATGGCGCCAGGGGACGGTGTGACGCTCTGCACTACTTTGCTGCGCCAGTTCCATCGCGACCATAACGTTGAGGATCTGCTGGGGGGTGACGAGGATCGCGGCCGCGCCGAGAATGGCATCGCGGACATTGGCGTAGAAGTCGCGCCAGTCGCCGGTGGAAGGAACGCGCTGAGTGGTGGTGCGACCATCGCTGACAAGAGTGAGTTCGCCCCAGTTCTCTTCTTTTTCGAGGGCCCAATTGCCGCCTTCGGGGACGTGACCGGCACGAAGGGTGAGTTCGAGAGGATCAAAATCACGCTTCGAATAGCCACCATTTTCCGCGAGGACCACCATGCGTGGACGAGTCACAGCAGAAAGCATCGTGGCGCGAAGCAGCGCGCGAACTCCTTGGGAGTAGTGGAGGAGGACATCGAAGGCGTCGTCCGTCGAGAAATCTGCGCGCTCGGTACGAATGTCGGCAGTCATGGCTTCAGGCGTGCCAAGGACGGTGAAGGCCTGGTCAAAGAGGTGTGGCGAGAGGTCGAAGAAGATGCCACTGCCGGGGCCAGGTTGCTCGCGCCAAGCGCCCGGTTTGGGAGCGGGGCGATAGCGGTCGTAGGTGGATTCGAAACGGGTGACGCGGCCGAGGACGCCGGCCGCAAGGACCTTGCGCAAACCCTGAAAATCCGCGTCGAAGCGGCGATCGTGGTAGACGGTAAGGATGAGATTGTTACAGCGAGCAAGGGAAATGAGTTCACGAGCTTCGGCGACGTTGAGGGTGAAGGGCTTATCAACGACGACGTGGCGGCCGGCGTCCAGACAGCGCTTGGCCAGCGGAAAATGGGATCGGTTGGGCGTGGCGATCACAATGAGGCTTAAGGAATCGATGGCGAGCAGGTCATCGACGGTGCGAACCACCGTCGCATCTGGGAAGGCCTGAGCCGCGGAGTCACCCGCGCGCTGAAGGATGGCGGCGACGCGTAAACCGGGAACCGCGTTGATGACCGGCGCGTGGAAGAAGCGGCCGGCAAGACCAAAGCCAATCAGACCAACGTCAATCATTCGTATCGATCTCCCCGACGAGATTCGGCAAAGCCGCAGTCTATCATTGGAACCGAGGCTGAGTTGGTGGAGGGAAAGGCGTCGTTATATCCTTTCTCACGTGGAGAAGCACCCGGGAACACAAGCAGGGCCCGCGAGCAAACTGTATCTGGGATTAGTGGTGACGATTCTGGCGGTGTTGGTGTACGCGGGATACATCACTCTGCAATTTGCGGGTGTGCGCAGATTGCAGGGCGAAATGGTGGACCGCAACCGCAAAGATTCGCTACAACTGCTGCGCATCCAGAATGACTTGAATTCGCTGGGGCTGGCGATGCGGGACATGCTGGATCCGGCCGACCCGTACCCGCTGATTGCGTTCAGTGCGCAATTCGAACGCATCCGAACAGACCTGGAAGACGCACTGGAACAGGAAGCGCCGCTGGCGGAAGCGGCTCCCACGAGCGAACAGCGGCGGTACATGTTGCAATCAGTGAGCCAGTTCTGGAATGCCAGCGACCGGATGTTTGCCCTCGCGCAATATGATGAGGGCGCGGCGCGGGAGCAGGTTCGCGATACTCTGCAGCCCCGGCAAGAGGCGTTGACTTCGGCGATTTCGCGACTCCTGGTGCAGAACAATGAAGCCGAAGAGCAGGCGGCCACACGGATTGCGGAGATCTACGACCGCGTGCAACGACAATTGTATTTCTTCCTGGCGGCCATACTGTTGGCAATCGTGCTGACGAGCCTGTATCTGATCCGGAGCAACCTTCGGTTGTTTGCGCATGTGGAAGAGCTATCTTCGCAACGCAGCGACCTGGCACAAAAACTGATTGCGACGCAGGAAGCGACGTTGCGACACATCTCACGGGAACTGCATGACGAATTCGGGCAGGTGTTGACAGCGATCGGATCGCTGCTGAAAAGGACGGGAAAACACGTGCCGGCAGAATCACCACTGCATGAGGATCTGCGCGAAGTACAAGAGATTGCGCAGACGACACTAAACAACATTCGGAGCCTGTCACAGGCGCTCCATCCAGTGCTGCTGGAGGAAGAGGGGCTCGAGAGCACGCTGGACTGGTACATCCCGACGGTGGAAAGGCAGACGGGGCTTGTGCTTCACTACGACAAGTCGGGCGAGCGCTTTCCCATCGAGATCGGAGCGGGCGTACAAGTATACCGTGTGTTGCAGGAAGCCCTGAATAATGTGAGCCGGCACTCGGGAGCAAAAGAAGCGTGGGTGCGTCTGCAATTTACATCCGAGCAGCTGCAACTGGATGTGGAAGATCACGGGAAAGGGATGTCCCCGGGGAGTGGACAACCAGGAATCGGACTCGTGGCGATGAGGGAGCGTGCCGAATTGCTGGGAGGAACGGTGCACGTCGCGAATCGGGCGGCGGCCGGAAGTAACGGCACGGGAACCGTGGTGAAATTGCGCATACCGCGCGCGAAGGTGGAGGCACATGGGGAATAAGTTGAAAGTGTTGTTGGTGGACGACCACGCGCTGGTGCGGCGCGGGTTCCGGCGAATGCTGGAGGACGAACCGTCGTTCCAGGTGGTGGGCGAAGCGAGCGACGGGATGGAGGCAGTGCAGTTGGCCGAGCAGTTGAAGCCGGAGGTGATCGTGATGGACTGCGCGCTGCCACAGATCAACGGGATTGAGGCATCGCGGCGAATCCTGGCCAGGCTCCCGGAGACGGCGATCCTGATGCTCAGCATGCACTCGGAAGACACGCTGATCCGGCAAGCGCTGGAAGCGGGGGCGAAGGGTTACGTGCTGAAGAACGCGATGGACCTGGATCTGGTGAGTGCGATCAAGAGAGTGGCGGAAGGAAAGACGGTGCTCGATCCGCAGATCATGCGCAGCGGCTCCCTGAAGGGCGAGCGGGACACGGGACTGACGCCGCGCGAACTGGAAATTCTGCAACACATCGTGGCGGGCAAATCGAACAAGCAAATCGCGACGGAACTGAACCTGAGCGTGAACACGGTGTCCGTGCATCGTGCAAACATCATGGATGCGCTGGGCATCCACAAGACGGCGGAGTTGGTGGTGTATGCCATCCGCAACGGGCTGGTGAATCTCCCGTGACGGGGCTTCCGTGAAGCGTCGAGAATTCATCTGGCAAGGAGTGGGAGCAGGGATTCTGGTAGGTGCGTTGCCGCTGCATCTGGGGGCAGCGGGCGCGGGTCCAGGATTCCGACTCACCGATGTCACAGGCCCGGCTGGAATCCGTTTCGGTCACAATAGCGGCGCGTACGGCGGAAAGCTGTTGCCCGAGACGCTTGGGTCCGGCTGCGCGTTCCTGGACTATGACGCGGACGGATGGCAGGACATCCTGCTGGTGAATTCGATGGATTGGCCGGGGCACAAGCGCCAGCGGACGACACTGAAGCTTTACCGGAACAACCGGAACGGAACATTCACGGATGTAACAAAAGGAGCAGGGCTCGATGTGGAGATGTATGGGATGGGCGTCGCCGTCGGCGACTACAACAACGACGGATTCCCGGATATTTTCATCACTTGTGTGGGACAGAGCCGATTGTTTCGCAACACGGGGAAAGGGACATTCGTCGACGTCACAAAGACGGCAGGTTTCACACACAGGCAAGGGCTGAGCACGTCGGCGGTTTGGTTCGACTATGACCGCGACGGTCTTCTAGATCTGTTCGTATGCAACTACGTTCGATGGTCGGCAGAACACGACGTGTTCTGCAGCCTAGACGGCAAAAACAAATCGTATTGCACTCCGGAAGCATACCGCGGAGATACCTGCTGGCTGTATCGCAATCGCGGCGACGGGACTTTCGAAGATGTGACGGCATCAAGCGGGGTCTTCGACAGCAGTTCGAAATCGTTGGGCGTGGCGATGTTCGACTACGACGGGGACGGATGGCCGGACCTGCTGGTGGCGAATGATACGCAGCCGAACAAGCTGTATAAGAACCTGCACAACGGGAAGTTTAAAGATGTGGCCGTGGAAGCGGGGTTGGCATTCAGTGCAGAAGGCAAGGCGCGGGCAGGGATGGGCGTAGACGTGGCGGATTTCGAGAATTCCGGCAGGGCTGGCATCATCATTACCAATTTCGACAACGAAATGATTGGGCTGTACCGCTTTGGCGGAAAAGGCTACGACGATGTGGCCATGCAGCAGGGCGTAGGGAATGCGTCGCGCAACACGTTGGGGTTCGGCTGCGTGTTCTTTGACGCGAACCTCGACGGATTGATGGACATCGCCGTAGCAAACGGCCACATCGACGAGACCGTGCGTAATATTCGCGGGAACGTCGGTTACGCACAGCCGGCGCAGATGTTTGAAAACGTGGGCGGGGGGAAGTTCAGAGATGTGGCGAGCGAGGCGGGAGGCGGGTTCGACCAGCCGAAAGTGGGGCGCGGACTGGCGGTCGGGGATTTTGACCGCGACGGGGACCTGGATGTGTTGTTGACGACAAACAACGGTTCGGCATTTCTCTATCGGAACGACGTGACCAATGGGAACCGCAGCGTCCGCTTTCGTCTGGTGGGAACGAAATCGAATCGGGACGGGATTGGCGCGTTGGTGCGCGTGTTTGCAGAAGACAAGCAACAGACGCGCATGGTACGCAGCGGATCAAGTTATCTCTCGCAGTCGGAGCTGCCTCTGACGTTTGGAGTCGGGAAGGCGGAAAACATCGAACGTGTAGTGGTGGAATGGCCGAGTGGAAGAACAGAAGAGCACAAAAAAATACAATCCGGAAGAGCCTTTCAGATAATTGAAACTAAAGGTGTTACCGAGGATTTCGCGTTTTAATATTTTCGCACTATTGCCATGAAACCCCAGCGACTCTATAAAAGGGACAACGTTCGAATTGCTTCCACTTCAGGCATAGCCTTCGCCGACACGGAAGCACCCCAACAAACTTTGCGGCCGGGCCACGACCCCCGGCCGCATTTTAGTTTGGAAGGCTTGAGGTCGTGAGGCTCGGCACGGGGGAATTCGGAATGAAGCGCTGGCGCTCCCTGAGCGTTTTTGTCCTCGCGGTCACTGCGGTTTATCTGTACGCATATCCCACAGCAACCATTTTCTATGCAGGCGCGGTGCTTCTTCACACCGGCGTGGGTGCCTTGGCGACGCTGGGCCTGATCGCCTTCCTGTTTCGTGAGTTGAAGTTGGAAAGTTGGTTGGCTCGTTCGGGTTGGATTGCGCTGTTGCTGGGCGGCGCGATGGGTATAGTGCTGATTTGGATCGGCACGCCGCACAGGTTCAAAAGTTGGCTGTACGCACATATCGCGCTGTGTTGTCTGGCGCTGGTGCTCCTGGCTGCGGCGTGGCTGGCAGAGAGAGGTTGGCCGGGAAGTGGGGCGGCGCAACGGGCGTTTGGCTTCGCGCTTGCACTACTCGCCGTGCTGGGAGTTTCCGGCAGTGCCTGGTGGGTTCGCAATGTAGCTTGGCCCAGTTCTTACCGTGTGAGCAACCCCGCGATTTCCCCTGCAACTATGAACGACGAAGGGGACGGGCCGCGCGGGCGTTTCTTTCCAAGTTCGGTGCAGACGAAGGACGGCAACACGATTCCAGCGGACTACTTCATGCAGTCAAAGGCGTGCGAGCGCTGTCACGCAGACATCTATAAGCAGTGGGAAAGTTCAGCGCATCATTTTTCGTCGTTCAACAATCAGTGGTACCGGAAGAGCATCGAATATATGCAGGATGTGGCGGGCGTGAAGCCTTCGAAGTGGTGCGCGGGTTGCCACGATCCGGCGTTGCTCTTCAGTGGGATGTTCGATACTCCCATCAAGCAGATTGTGGACCGGCCTGAAGCCAAGGCCGGACTGAGCTGCATGATGTGCCATAGCATCGTGGACGTGAAAAGCACGATGGGACAAGGCGACTTCGTGCTGGAGTACCCGAAGCTGCACGCCTTGGCGGCCAGTGAGAATCCGGTGGTGCGTGGGTTGCATGATTTCATGGTAAGGCTGAATCCGGAGCCGCACCGCCGGGTGTTCCTAAAGCCGTTCATGCGGAACCAAGTGCCGGAATTCTGCGCGGGCTGCCACAAGGTCCATCTCGATGTTCCGGTGAACAGCTATCGCTGGATTCGCGGGTTCAACGAGTACGACAACTGGCAAGGGAGCGGCGTCAGCGGACAAGGTGCGCGTGCGTTCTACTATCCGGCTTCGCCGATGATGTGCGCGGATTGCCACATGCCGCTGGTGCCCTCAAAGGACGAGGGCAATATCGACGGCTACGTTCATTCGCACCGGTTTCCCGGAGCAAACACCGCGGTTCCGTTCGCTAACGACGATCCGGTGCAGATGCAGACCAGCACGAAGTTCCTGCAGGACAAACAGGTGACGGTAGATATCTTCGCGCTCTCGCCCGCTGGGAAGAAAGAAGCAGGCGGAGCAAGGAGCGCTGAATATCCCAAGCAGGAACTTTCGACGACCTTCGCGGTAGGTGAAGAAGCGGACGCAGCCGTGCCCAGGGGCGTGGCCGGTGAGGTGCGGACAATCACTGCGCCACTCAACCGCGTCGATCCCGCGGTCCGCCGCGGAGACGATGTACTGGTCGATGTGGTGGTGCGTACGCGGAAAGTCGGACATTTCTTTCCCGGGGGAACTGTCGACGCCTTTGACGTGTGGCTGGAGTTAGAGGCGGTCGATGAGAAGGGGCAAACCATCTATTGGAGCGGCAAAGTCGCGGATGGAGGGAAAGGCGCGGTAGAGCCTGGCGCGCATTTCTACAAGTCGCTGCAGATCGACGCGCACGGGAATCCCATCAACAAGCGGAACGCCTGGGCAAGTCGCGCCGTTGTGTATGTTCGCCTGATCCCGCCGGGCGCCGCGGACACGGTTCATTTCCGGATGCACATCCCGGAGAACACGGGAGAGAAGATAACGCTGCATTCTAAGCTTAACTACCGGAAATTCCAGTGGTGGAATACGCAGTTCGCGTTCGGAGGTGTGGAGGATTCCACGCAGCCCAAGGGCGAGCACACCCCTGATTACGACGACCGGAAGTTTTCATTCAACGGGGATCTTTCCACGGTTGTGAGTAAGGAGAAAGAAATTCCAAGCCTTCCTACTATTACGGTGGCCGAAGACACAAAGACAGTGCGCGTCTTGCCGCGGTCGGCAGCCGCACCGGCGCCAAAGGTGGAATGGACCAAAGACGACTGGACACGCTGGAACGATTACGGAATCGGGCTGTTCCTGCAGGGCGATTTGAAGGGTGCGGAGCAGGCATTCTCTCAAATCACAAGGAACGACCCGGAGAATTTCGATGCATGGACCAACGTGGGACGCGTGCGCGTGCAGGAAGGCGAGATTGACGGCGCACGGGAAGTATTGGAAAAGGCCTTGGCGCTGAAACCCGGTCTGGCACGAGCAAATTTCTTTTACGGACGCGTGCTGAAGGAAGAAGGTAAGTATGACGACGCTGCAAAGGTGCTCCGGGATGTACTTGCGCAGTATCCGCGCGACCGCGTGGTCCACAACGAATTGGGCAGGGTGCTCTTTCTACAAAAGAAATACGGAGACGCCGTGAAAGAGTTTCAGCTGACCCTGGCGATTGATCCAGAGGATCTCCAGGCGAATTACAACCTGATGTTGTGCTATACGGGTTTGGGGGATGAGAAGATGGCGGCGGCTCACAAAGACCGCTACTTGCGATTCAAGGCGGATGAGGCGGCGCAGGCGCTGACCGGCTCGTACCGGCAGGTGCATCCCGAAGATAACAATGAGCGGCAACCAATTCACGAACACACGAGCGTGGTGCTTGGGGCGAAGCCCGTCGACAGAGCGGCTGGTGGAGGTATGAAAACGGCAGCCGCGAAGAAGAATTCGCCAACTGCGGGCGCAGGACGCTAGAGATCAAGTTTCGGCGGCAACAGCAACTTACCAACGCAAGACAAAGGGCAGGCCAAATGACCTGGATCAAGACGTTCCGGATGGATGAAGACGAGCGTGTGATGAAGGCGGTAACGGAAGAGCGGAAGCTCTACCCGCAGGAATACGCGACACCAGTGCCAATCGTCGATAAAGGATTTGAAAACAGCATTGTCGGGTCGCACACGTTGCTGCCTGACGTCCTGTTTCATTCGTTTGCGGCCTTTGGGGCGATGATGGCGCCGGAACTGCCGCTGAGCCGCGAGCAACACGAAATGATCGCGACGATGGTTTCGGTAACGAACCGGTGCTTTTATTGAATCGAATCACACGCAGAGTTTCTGCGTCGAGCCTCCCTGGATGACGAGATGGTTGCTGCGCTGCGGAAGGATTTCCTCACTGCGCCGATCAGCGAGCAGAACAGGGTGATGCTGGAGTACGTAGTGAAGCTGACGAAGGATGCGACCCAGTGCAGTCCAGCAGATCACACGAAGTTGCGCGCTGTGGGGTTCGACGACAAAGGGATTCTTCAAATCACTCTGATCGCATCGTGGTTCAACTGCATCAACCGGGTCGCCGACGCGCTGGGAGTCGGGCGAGACGGCATAGCGGAGACCAAGTGAAACAAGCGGCCGGGCTGTTGGTTCTGGGTGTCTTGGGCATCGCAATGGCTCACGCGGCGGGAGATACGGGTCCGGCGCCCACCATGCAGTTTCGCGACGTGACACAAAAGTCCGGAATACGCTTTGCCCACAACAACGGCGCGTATGGCAAAAAGTACCTGCCAGAGACGATGGGGCCGGGCGTCGCGTTCGTCGACTATGACAACGACGGTTGGCAGGACATTTTCCTGGTAAATGGGACAGATTGGCCGGGCCGCCCTTCGAAACACAGCACGCCGAAGCTGTATCACAACAATCACGACGGCACGTTCACTGATGTGACCCACAAAGCTGGACTCGATGTGGAACTGTTCGGGATGGGCGTAGCCGTGGGCGATTACGACAACGACGGTTACGATGACCTGTTCGTGACCACGATGGGGCAGAGCCACCTGTTTCGCAACAACGGCAATGGCACGTTCACGGACGCCACGCAGAAAGCCGGGCTACTTGGCCCTAAGGAGTTCAGCACCAGTGCGGCGTGGGTGGATTACGACAAAGATGGGAGGCTGGACCTGGTGGTGGCGAATTATGTTCAGTGGGCGATCGAGGGGGATTTGTACTGCACGCTGGACGGGAAGAGCAAATCGTACTGCACGCCGGAATCGTACAAAGGCACGGCCGTGCGGTTGTGGCATAACCGAGGCGACGGCACGTTTGAGGACGTCACGAAGAAAGCGGGGCTCGGCGAACCGACATCGAAAACGCTCGGGATTGCGGTGCTGGACTACGACAATGACGGCTGGCCCGACTTGTTGTTCTCGAATGATACGCAACCGAACAAACTGTACCGCAACAACGGCAATGGAACATTTACTGAAAAGGCCGTCCTGGCCGGCGTGGCATTTAGTGAAGACGGCGTAGCGCGTGCGGGCATGGGTGTGGATGCGACGGACTATGACCGCTCAGGCGCTCCGAGCTTGCTGATCACAAATTTCTCAAACCAGATGATTTCGCTGTACCACAACGAAGGCAAGGGGCTGTTTGTGGACGAAGCGCCTCGGTCGACGGTTGGGCGCGCGTCGTTGCTGACACTGGGTTTCGGCTGTTTTTTCTTCGATTACGATCTGGACGGCTGGCCGGACATCTTCATTGCCAACGGGCATATCGACAGCGACATTCAGCGTGTGCAGCCGAACGTGAAGTACGCGATGCCGCCACACATTTTCCGAAATATGGGCAAAGGCAATTTCCAGGAAGTGACGAAAAGCCTGGGAGCGCAATTCGACGCACCGCGGGTGGGTCGGGGCGCAGCCTACGGAGACTTCAACAACGATGGCCGGCTGGACATTCTGCTCTCAACCAACGGCGGCCCCGCCTATCTTTTCTCAAATGAGGCGACAGGCGAGGCGGCGCAACAGAAGAGCCTGCGAGTGAAGCTGGCGGGCGTGAAGTCGAATCGAGATGGAATCGGTACGGTCGTGAAAGTCAGTGCGGGAGGCGAAACGCAGGGCGAGATGATGCGCAGCGGATCCAGTTACCTGTCGGCAAGCGAACTGGTATTAACGTTCGGACTAGGCAATCGAAGTAAAGTGGAGTTGGTGGAGATCCGCTGGCCGAGCGGTCAATGGGACAAGATTTCGAATGTGGAAGCCGGGCAGACTATTACGGTGACAGAAGGCAAGGGTGTCACCGCGAGCCGCAAGTTCGGAACGAAGGAGTAACACAGCTCCCGGAGACAGTCCTCACACAGCTTTCAGACTATGCGCCGCAACGAGAGCCTGGCCGAGACTGATGCCGCCATCGCCCGCGGGAACTTCGGAATGAAAATAGACTTCGAATGATTTCCCCCGCAGACCATCTCGCAGTAAATCGAACAATAAAACGTTTTGGAAGCAACCGCCACTAAGGCACACACGATTCAACTTGCTTTGTTCGCGCAGATTCTCCGCGAGTTCCACGAAGATCTCCGCCAAGCCGGCATGGAAGCGACGGCTGATGTCGCCCATAGGTTCCTGTCTTCGCAGGTCTCGCAAAAGCCACTGGAAGAGTGGGAGCGTGCCGATGAGCCAGTGAGACGAATCACCATCGGGAACCAAGTCAAATGGATAGGCGCCTTCATCAGTCGAGCTGTGCGCGGCCATTTCGAGTTCAATAGCGACCTGCGCCTCGTAATTCACGACGGAGCGCACCCCGACGAGGGCAGCCACAGCGTCAAAGAGGCGGCCGCAACTTGAGGTGCGTGGGGAGTGTATCTGGCGGTCGATCATCTGCTGAACGACACCAAGCTTGCGAGCATCGAGCATCCGCAGGAACGGGATATCAAGGCCCGAGAGGTCCCTGCCGTAGTGCTTGGTCAAGTAGCTAACAGCAGTTCGCCAAGGTTCGTGGATGGCCGCCGCCCCACCCGGGAGCGGGACGTACTCGAGGTGAGCGGCGCGTTCGAAATCAGCGTAACCAGCAAGGAGCACTTCCCCGCCCCAGATCGCTCCGTCGAGGCCATAGCCCGTGCCATCGAGGGCGATGCCAATGACTTTGCCGTCGAGGTGGTTCTCCGCCATGCATGCGGCGATGTGTGCGTGATGGTGCTGCACGCCAAGGAGTTCAACGCCCGCGCGGGCGAGCGCCCATTTGGTCGAAAAATAGTCAGGGTGCAGGTCGTACGCAATAGTCTTCGGATGGATTTCGAGA
>Ga0335082_10000281_pt1 | contig 52002 bp, 78 predicted proteins | sample Lox_Sample_41_FD_206718 | JGI IMG/M metagenome (GOLD analysis project Ga0335082, IMG submission 206718) | Soil microbial communities from Loxahatchee National Wildlife Refuge, Florida, United States - Lox_Sample_4.1 | ecosystem: Environmental > Terrestrial > Soil > Wetlands | place: USA... | reverse complement strand
GCGTGGGGACTAGGGGCGTGGAGGGTGGACACCTCTACCCGGAGGTGGTAGGGTTACGTCTGAAAGGAGCAGCTCTCACCGTGAAGCAACCCGACCCCTCTCCTCGCCCCTCTCCTCTGTGTGCCGTGCTCGGCTGCGTCTCGCCTGGCCGCGCTCACACCTGTCCGGCCGATGGCACGTCGCACGGCCATGGCCGCGTCCACTACGAGCACTGCCACTCGGCGCTCGTCTTCCGCGAGGGCTGGCACCTGGTGTGTGATGAGCACTACCGCGTGCTGGCCGACTCGCGCAGGGCGTGGGAGGCGATGCGCAGGAGCGGCGAGGTGAGGTCATGAACCGCATGCAGCAACAGGTCGCCGAGTTCCATCGCGAGCTCGGCCACCCCATCGGGACGACGCCGGCCTTCGCTCGCTGCGAGCTGCGGGCCGACCTCATCCGCGAGGAAGCCGAGGAGACCATCGTCGCGATTCACAGCCGCGACTTCGTGGCCGCGGCCGACGGGCTCTGTGACCTGCTCTACGTGACGTTCGGCGCGGCGGTGGAATGGGGGCTCGACCTGCAGCCCATCTTCGATGAAGTGCATCGCGCAAACCTCGCGAAGAAAGGCGGTACGAAGCGCGAGGACGGCAAGACGCTCAAGCCCGAGGGATGGCGGCCGCCGGACGTGGCGGGCCAGATCGAGCTACAGCGCGTCGGACGGCATGCTTCGTTGCTCGCGACGTCGAGGGCGCTGCGGGCGAGACTTGTAGAGGTCGAGCAAGAGATCGCGGACCTGGAAGGAGCGCGGCCATGAGCCTGCAACCCCTCACCGACGCCGAGCTCGTCGACCTCGTCGCCCGCTGCGATGGGTCGTCTGCCGCGGCCAAGGCGGTGCGGTCGTGAAATCGAAGCAACTCATCTTCATCGGCGAGTGCCGCTCGCCGACTGCGCAGCGTAAGGGCTGGTCGTGGACCGATGGCCGGCTCGCCGCTAAACCTCTCTTCGAGGCGCTGGAGGCGATGGGCATCGAGCCGCTTGATCACCTGTTCTACAACCTGTTCCACGATCCGCCGGCCCGGCGAAACGTTCGCAGGTGGAGGCCGACGGTCAACGAAGGCATTGTGTCGGGGCTGTGCGTTCAGGTGCGCGGCCGCGTGGTCGTGGCGCTCGGCAAGCGCGTCTCGGCCGAGCTCGTCAAGCGCGGGATCAACCACGTCGCGCTCGTGCACCCGGCCGCGCGTGGCCGTATCAGGAAGCGCGAGCGGTACATCGCGCACGTAGCCGAGCGGCTCGGCGGGGCGGTGCGCCCGTGAGGCTGGTCGAGCAACCGATTTCCACGCTGCCCGGCCGCTGGAAGATCCTACGTTCCTACGACGACCACGTGATCGACGGACTCGCGGCCATCGCGATCGAGCATGACGGGCTCGTGGTCGCTAGCTTTCGACTCGACAAGGTGAAGCGGCCCGAGCATCGCAACCCGGCACTCGAGCTGGCCGCGGCGTCGTGGATCGAGGGCCGCCGCTCGGCGCTGGCCGATGTTCGCATCGCCGAAGCCGTCCGCGACGACGCGCGCGCGGCGAGCCAGCGGGCGCTGGACGAGAAACGCATGCTCGAGGTCCGGCTCGTAAACCTTCGTGGAGCGATCCGTGACGAGATCGCGCGTCACGAGCACGAGGGCTACGACGTCGAGCCGGAATACGCGCAAGGGTTCAATAACGGGCTTTCGTGCGCCGCCGAAATCGTGTCGACGGCGAAGGCGGCACCATGAGCATCCGCGGCATCCGCCCCTCCGACCTCTCCCCCGGTCACGTCCATGTCCGCGTGCACCTGCAACGCGCCGCTCCGTACGTCGGCGAGACGGTGTGCGGGGACTCGCCGCTGATCCTTGGGACCTGTCGGGACTGCGCCGCGATCCACGCCGTCAGTAACGCGTGGCCGCCGTGGGCCAGCATGGAGCGCGGCGTCGGGGTCGCGCATCGTCCGAAGCTCGGTCGCACGGTGGCGTTCGTGCACGACGGCGGCCCCGACGGCTCGCCATTGTGCGGCGGCAAGCCGTTTCGCTTCGTGACTTGTGGCCTGTGCTTACGCGAGGTCGAGATTCACATCCGCGCACCGTGGGTCAGCGAGCTCGCGAGCGGCGGCGCGGTCAGCGTGTGCGGCCAGCGGATCCGCAGTGCGGAGGACGAGCATTCGATCGACGCCGCGCTCGCCATCGCCTGGGCCGAGTCCGACTCGCCCGAGCTCTGGCGCCTCTGTCGTTCCTGCGAATCGGGCCTCGCCCGCCACCTCGAAGCGCAGGACCGTTTGAGCGCGCGCATTGCCGACCGGGTGCGCCGCCAGCAGCAGACCGAGCTCGACCGCGAGGCCGCCCGCCTGGCGAAGCAGGCGCGGGCCGAAGCGCAGCGGGATCAGGCGAGGGCGGCGGGGCTGCGGGTGCGCGCGCCGCGGAACCGGAGGATCTTGACGGGCAGGGCCGCGATCGATCCGGCGATGGCTGCGCTCGCGGCGCGGGACGTGACTGCCGGATCCGACGATGACTGAGTTACCGCCGCTTGCCGATCGCGATCCCGAGCAGTAGCCCGCCGACGACCCCTGCCCACACGGCGCTCGCGTCGCTAAACTTCGCGCCGCGTTCGCCGGCGCGGATCTCGCCGGCCACGTGCTCACGGTGGAGCGTCGCGACGGGGCTCCTAAACCTGGGCCGCGCCTTGCGCGCGGCTCGTTGCTCCTGGCCCTGGCGCTCAAGCCACTCGTGAAACTGCAAGTACACCGCGTGGCGAGCGCGCGCGTCTTGCTCGCGCGCGAGCCGGGCCGCGAACGTGTGCGGGTTGTTCGGGTTACTCGACGCACCGCCGGCGTGCGTGAGGTCGGCGCCGTTGGGGAGCGGCTTCTTCTTCACCGACAGGGCTGCGCTGGCCGAGGACTCGCTGCCGCATGCGGCCGCGAAGTCGACGACGCCGCCGGACACGGTCAGGTCTGCGGCGACGTCGCTCTCGCTGTGCGCTGCCGTGCTGAGCGCGCGCTCGGTCGCGAACCCGCCGCCGAAGTAGCCCGACCCACCGCCGGTCGCGGCGAGGGGGCGTTCGACCGCGGCCGACGCGGCGGCCGCGCCGGCGCCTTCCGCCGCCGTTTCGTAGGTGACCTCGCCCTGGATCGCGAGGTCGGCGGTTGCATCGCCGGCCCCGACCGCGCCGGCGGCCAGGTCGCGAGCGGTTGCCAGAGCGGCCGTTGAATCGCCTTCGCCAGCCGCATCGGCGGCCAGGGTCACCGCGCTAAACAGGGCGGCGTTGGCTGCCCCGGACCCGGTCGCATCGGTCGCCAGCGGGCGGGCGGCTGCGAGCGCTGCGCTGGCATTCGCTGTGCCGCGCGCGGAGGCGTTCAGGGCGCGCGAGATAGCTGCCCCGGCTGCCGCAGACCCCGCGCCGGTTGCGCTCGCCTGGACGGCGCGTAGCGCGTCTAGCGAGCTACTGGCGGCGCCAGTCCCGGCGGCCTGGGCAGTCGCCGTGACCATGCGTTGCAACGCGGCCGTTACAGCGCCGACCCCGGATGCGGCGGCGGCGAGCTCGCGGGCGATGGCTAAGACCGCCGTAGTGGATCCGGTGCCGGTCGGAGTCGTATGCAATGCGATCGCGCGATCAAGCGTGGCGGTTGCGGTGCCGATCCCGGCAGCCGATGCATGGAGTGCTCGAACAATACCAAGCGCCGTTTGTGCTGCGCTCGATCCGGCGGCGGCGGCATGCAAGGTCCGCGCGGCTCGGAGTATCGCGGCCGCCGCGCTCGCGCCAGCGGCGGATGCGTGAAGTGCGACGGCGCGATCGAGCGTGGCCTGTCCCGAGCCCGCCCCCGTGGCCGCGGCGTGCAGGCCGATCGCACGATCGAGCATCGCCTGCGCGGTCGCGACGGCGTGTGCCGCAGCAGCCAGCGTGACCTGCGTACTCGAGGCGCCGATGTTGGTGTCGTCGAATACGCCGCCCGGCGCGACCGTGTCGTCGAACCATCCCAGCGGTGAGATCGTGACGTCGAACGCGCCGATTTTCGCCATGGCTAGCTGAGCTCTCGGATCTTGATCAAGCCGGCCGTGCCGTTGCCGCCGGTACGCACGGCCGACGCGCCAGTCGCGGCGCCGCCGCCGCCCGCGCCGTAGCCGACGCCGGCATTGCCGTTGCCGACCGCGACCAGACCCAAGCCGCCGCCGCCGATCGCGGTCGAGCCGCCGTTGCCGCTCTGGATGATCGGCGTGGCCACGATTAGCGTGTTGCCGGCCTCGCCTGGCATGCCGCCGGCATTGATGTCGCCGTTGGTCGAGACCGCTCCGCCCGCGCCGCCGGCGCGCGAGGTCAAGGTCGTCGCCGCGGTCGCGACCGGCGCGCCGCCGCCGCCGTTGGCGGTCACGGTGGTTGCGCCGACCGTGACCGAGCTCGCTGTGCCGTTGCCACCGCCCGCGCCCGAGGCGCCATTTCCGCCGGGGCCGACCGTATAGGTGATCTGCTGGTTCGGGGTGACTGAGAACCGTTTGAACGCGTAGCCGCCGGCGCCGCCGCCGCCGGCGGCCGCTGCGGCACTCGCGACCGACGTGCAGCCGCCGCCACCCCCGCCGCCGCCCCAGATCTCGACCTCGATCGTGTTGGTCGATGGGCCGCACGTATAGGTGGCGGCGGTGCCGCTTGTCAGCTCGGCGACGGCGAGCGTGCGGCCGGCCGAAGGAGAATTCGCGAGCGCGCCGGCCTGGTCATAGACCGCCCACCCGTTGCCCTCGTTGTAGGCGAGCGTGTAGCCGGCGAGCAGCGTGACCTTGACGAGCTGCACGAGGCTCGTGCCGTCGGTGTGCTCGACCGTGATCGCCTGGCTGTTCGACGCGTCGCGGTTGCGGATCGTGATGGTCTTGACGTTGCGTTGCGTGCTCGCGGCGGGTGACGCGACGATCGTGGTCGTAGTCGCGGTCGTGATGAGTGTGTTAGTGCGGCCCGGCGTCGTCGTCGAGGTCGCGAGATCGACCCACGACGCGTGAACGTCGATATTGAGCGCCGATCCGGTGACGAGCTCGACGAGATCGCTCGTGTTCGTCAGGTTGATCAAGGGCTAGTCCTGCGTCACGGTGAGCGCGCCGATCGGGAAGCTCGGCGTGTCGCCATTGAGCACGGGTTTGTTCTCGGTGAGCGCGCCCCACCACAGGAGGTTTCCGCCGGACGCCTGATCGAACAGGCCCATTGCGACCATGTTCGCGGCCGAGGACCAGTCGCCGGTCGCAGCCGGGAACGTGATCGCGACTCCGTTGGCCGACGTCGTCGGCGACGAACCGGTGGGTGCCGGAAAGTTGGTCGTGTTGTTGGTGATCGCGGCGCGCGCGTAGCCCGAGCCGGTCGCCTCGGTGCCGCCGCCGGCGTTAGTCGGCGCGACCGAGAACAAGGCGGCGTAGATCGTCGCCGGTGGCGAGTACGACGTGTCGCCGAGGAGGTAGGCGAGGATCTTCGCCTGCAAATAATTCGACATGGTGTTGGCCACGTCGCTACTCCTTGTCCTTCGTCGCCGGCGCTGGCGTCGGCGCGATCGCCTGCACGACGCTCGGCCAGCAGTCGCTGCATAAGACGCGCTCGACGGCGGCCTTGCGCAAGAGCGGCAGGTACTTCGGGTGTTCGCCTTCTAAGAGATCTTCGGCTTTGGTGACCCACGTCGAGATCTGCGCGAACAGCTTCGCCCAGCCGATCGGGATCCCGCTCTGCGCCGGCGTCGACTGGCCGAGCTTGCCGCATTGGTCGCATGCGCGCTCGACGATGCCGCCGGCTGCGAGCTTTCGCACGCGTGCGAGCTCGGCCTCGAGCTCGGCGACGGTCCTTGGCGCGGGGTGTGTCGCGGGCATCGGCGAAGATCGTACCATGCTTGTCCGGTTGTCACCCAACACCTCGCGCTGATCGGATTGCCTCAGCGCGCCGCTTCTCGCGCAACTCCTCATCGCGGAGTCTCTCGTCGCGGCACTCGAAACACTCGCGGACGCGCTTTGCTCGTGTCCCGCGAGCCGGTCTGGTCACGATATCCGAGCAACTTCGGCAAACGTCACGACCACACGGATAGCAAGTCACGAGCACCGAGGCAGGCGCCTCGAATCCCGCAGGCGCCTCACAGTCGCTCTCGACGACAGCGCAACATTCGTCGCGTTTTCTAAAACTCACCTACGCGCTCCTTGGGTGTCAACCGGATAAGCATGGATCGTACCACACCCGTGGCATTCTTACCGAGTCCCCGCGCGCCTACGCTTCGCCGCTCGCATCGCCTCCGCGATCTCTTTGTCCATCCGCCTCCCCGCTTCCCTCGTTTCCCTTGCCCCTCTTTGCTGTGCCCCTAAGAACGCTCGATACGCCTCGCCCACTCGCGCCGCGTCGAACCCCCGCGGCCGCCTCTTCGCGAGCTCGCGCCTGAACACCCGCTCGCGCTCACTCGCCGCGTCGTGTGCGCGGTCGTAGCTCCACCCGTACTGGAGCATGAGGTAGCGCTCCACGAGCTCGTGGAGCGCCGTCGCGTTCAGGTCCAACGCGTTCAGTCCATCATCGAGCCAGATCTCGCCCTTGGGGCAATACGCGTACACGCCGCCGTTGCCGCCCATCGTGAAATCGATATCGAGCTCGGCGCGCACGCGCTCACCGGACACGAGGTAGACGGGCAGGCCGGCGACGCGACCCAACAGGCACAGGCGGGGCGGGATCATGTGACGATCGTACACTCGACGTGACCGCCGGATCCGACGACTAGCGACAGCCGCACGTGTACTTGCCGTTCCAGCGTTGTTTCCAGCCTTGCGGCATGGCAAACGAGAATCCATATTTGGATGCGTTCGTGATCATGATCGGAATGGACTTCGAGCAGAAGTCGCAGACCAAGTTGGCCCAGAGGTTTACTGGCATAGCCCCGCCCTCCCCGTTATCGGATCAATGCAGCTCCCCGCCTCTCCGATCTTCTCTCCCGCATCCACCGCGACACACGTACACGCCGCATCCACCGGCGCAGCTCGCTTCGTCGTGCATGCACTCGCCAGCACGAGAACCGTCCAGATGACAAACCATCGGCCCGCCCGTCGTGCAGCGCGCCGGAGGATGTCGAGCGCGACGTCGTGCGCGGGCATCTAGAGCCACCTGCCTTGCACCGCGATGAGCGAGTCCACCGTCCCAGCCTCCGCAGTCGGCACCATCACTCCACACGCGTTGCTCTGGTAGTAGCTCGGCTCGGTCTCGCCTGCGGCGTTCGCGGCGAGATGAAACCACGCGGTGCGCACGCCCGGCGAGCTCTGCGCGTCGGTCGACACGATCCCGATGACAAAGGGTCCCGACATGTCCATGTCGACCGCGACGCCGCCGCCTTCGTGTTGTGCGGTCGTGCTTGGGATGGCGAACCCTGCGAGCTCGCGCATCGCGGGCGGGGAGAGCTCGGCGCCGCCGATGGGGCCGGTGTAGTCGAACACGAGCGCGGTGGCGTCCTGTGCTTGGGCGTCGCTCACCGCGTACAGGATCCAGTCGATGTGAAACGGCGCCGAGATCGGGAACGCGCGAAGCCACATGTTGTCAAGAACGGCACCGGGGCCGTTGCAGAATTCGCCCGCGCCCGCGCTCGTGCTCGCGGTCTGCGACAGGGTCGCGGCCGAGGCATCGGGCGCGACGATCCCGGCGTCGGGGCCGTCGTTTGGTCCGTTCGGATCGCTACCGCCGCCCTGAAACGCGCAGCCGCCGGCGAGCACCAAGGCGATCGCCGCCCATGATGCCGGCTCGCCGCCGGGCCGGCTGGCCCTGGCGCTCTGAGGCATGGTCTCGAGCGCGATCTTCCACTCGCTCGAGACTTCGTGCCGGGCGCACGCGGCGATGTAGCGGCGCCGCTTGTGCGCCCCCACGTATTCGATCACGATGGCCGCACGGGCGGTGCAGTAGTCACACTTCGTCTTCATGGGTCCGACCTTTCCGGGTTGCGTTGGCGGCGGCGGTTCATTTTGTCCCATCTTCCTGGGCCGCCTTGGCGGCCTTCCTGGCGACGTTCATCAGGCATCCCCTGCACGGCTTGGCCGACCCGGGAAACCGCGCCAGCGCGGCGCGCATCGCGTCTGGCATGCCTCCGAGGTCGGTCGCCTTGGTGAACCCCGGCGCCTCGGGGATCCGGACCCCGCAGACCGTCATCCCGGGGGCGGCCCCGAGTACGTGGATCACGGCCTGCGGGAACAGCGCGGCCTCGAGTGGGTGACGCGGGTTCAGTTTGCGCCGGCGAGGGGGATACGGACGAGCGGCCATGCGACCAGAGTACCACCTCCCCCACCTACGTCAAGAGGTCATGGGTACCGGAGCAACGTGACACCGCACAGGCCGAGCGCGCGACGATAGAACGCGAATGCGAGTCGCGACCATCGGACTTGACTCACGTAGCAGCCGCCGGATCCGTATGCGAATGACGATGTCATCGAGTCGGGTAACTGTTGCGGACACTCGCACGCTTCGCGCCGGGAACCGGGATGAAGTTGCCGTGCACGTCCTCGACCCACGACCAGAAGCCAGCGCGCTTGTAGTGGCGCATTCGTTTCGTCGCGAGTGAGAGCGTCGGAAACGTGGCCTCGTCGTAGACGCGGAACGTCTGGCCCCAGGCGTTCGTCCCGTAAGCGACGCGGAACACGATCATTGCTCCGAGAGGATGATCGAATGCCAGATCGATTTGTTCGGAAACACGATGACTCTACGGGCCTCGACTCGATAGGATCGGATCGAATCCCCGTGGCTCATGATGTGAACGCGTCGAAGCGCCGCTCCCAGTGTGCGACGGTTCTCGAGGTCGGCGATCGAGAGCTCGACCGTAGGGCCGACGTCTCTCTCGCTCGGGGAGATCTTGTGTACGTAGCGGCTCGAAAAACGCATTACTCGCCTCGCTTAAAGAGATCGCCTTGCTCGGCCGCGTGCGGCGGCGCCTCGGGCTCTTTCAACTTCACGCCCGCGACCGTCATCCCGTCGACGTCGTCGCGGATGCGCGCGTGCGGCCGCCCGGTATCGAGGAGCTCGGCGAGCGTCGGTCCGAATTCGATCCCGGTCGTGTCGGGTCTGTCAAACGGCACCTCCGGCCGCGTGCGCCACCAACGCACGGGCTCGGTAGAGCGGCAACCACTGCACAAGATCGTGCCCGGATTGTCGAGAGCGACCCGACTCTCTTCGGTGCCGCACGCGCGACACCGGAAGTCGTACGCGTAGCGGCCGCGGACGAGCGGCTGCCGGGCGAGATGCGGAAACGTCTGGTTCCACATCTCGAACGGCGAGCGCATGTCATCGATCGACCTCACGCGATCTCGCGCGCTATCCCGAAACTTGGCCCAGGATGGTGATGTTCACCATCATCGTGGTGGGCGAGATCGCGAAGCCGATGATCGTCTCGTAGTCGGGATGGCTCGGTGGCGTCGTCGTGAGTCCGCCGCTCGTCGCGCTCGACAGGTAGTAGGTATCCCCCGGTGTGAGGCCGCCCGATCCGCCCGTGCGCGCGTCCCATTGCTCGGTCGTGAGCGTGAGCGGGCCGGGACCCGAAAAATACTTGATACGAGCAGTTTGGCCGGGGCCGTTGTTCTCGCCGGCCGTGATCGCGAGGCCGAGCACGTTCGCGGTCGCGCTGCCGTTGGCCTTGGCGAGAAAGATCTCGTCGGGCGGCGACGTCGTCGGGGTGATCGGCGCGCCGGGATCGATCGACACCGAATCGCCCGTGACGGGATCGATGTCGGTGGGCGTTGCGCTGTGCACGCCGGGCTGGTTCGGGTTACTCGAGACAACACCGCCGGGAAGGATGCTCGTATCGCTCATCCCCGATCGATAACACGAAAGTTACGAGCCAGGCCAGCCTCTGGCGAGCGCGGCCTGTGCATCGGCGAGTGAGAGCGAGCTTGGGGTCGGACCGGGCGCAGGTGGCGGCGGCGCTGGTGCTGGCGCAGGCGCGCCGCCCATCGCCACGAGATCCGCGAGCAGATCGGTCCACGCGATCCCGTTTGGCGCGCGCGTCTGGCCTTTTGCGAGCTGATCGGGCGTGACCAGCACGTAGACGTCGCCGCCGGCTTCGTCGGTGTTGTACTTCGCGATCGCGCGCCAGGTCTGCGCGCCGATGAGGCCCCACGTGCCGATGTAGACGCCGCCGGGCGAATAGCCGCAGCCCATGTAGCCGTGGCCATTGTTTGGGTTCGCGGCGCCGGCGACGTCCCACGAAAAACCATCCTTCGACGGGAACGGTGAGATCCACGCGTCGGGGAGCGCGGTGCCGAAAAACAGGTTCTCGAACAGGTAGCACGCGAGCATGAGCTCTTGCTGGTTACTCGCGTCGAGGAGGAGCGAGCCGGCGAGCTTGGTGCCATCGGCGAAGCCGTTCGATGTCCAGTAGCCGATCGCGGTGGCTTCGTCGCAACCGTTGTCGGTCGATGGATCACCAGGTACGTAGCCGCCGATCGCGCCATAGTCGGCGTTGACCTGCGCGAGCGTGGCGTGGAATGGATCGCCCGCATTCGCGGTCTCGGTGCCCACGATGTGGTAGCCGGCGGCGATCACGCAGTCGCCCTCGGCATCGTTGCCCATCACGTCGGCCAAGATCGAGCGCGCCGCGCCGGAGTAGTCGCAGCCGCCCGGCGGCGTCGGTAGGAGCTTCTGTTTGGAGGCCACGAAGTAGTCGCGGAGCTTCGGCAATGCCGCGCGCTTCTCATCACTCGGGCGCACGCGGCCGAAGTGAACGAATCGACCCGATGCGACCTCTACGCGGGTGACCATGCTACCTGCCTCCGGCGCGCCGCGCGTTGACCCACGCGCGAGCTCGCGCGGTGCGTGGCGGCGTCGACTTCGCGGGTGCTGCGGATCCGGATCCGGCGGGCTGCGGCGTGTTGTCGTACGCCTCGATCGCGGCGAGCGCGCAGTCGACCGCGTCCAGGCTCGCGATCGCGGCGACCGCGGCGAGCTGCGCTTCGAGCACGGGCGCGTTTTCCGTCACGATCTCGTTGATGAACGAGACGATATCGGCGGCGGTTAAACCCTTGAGTGCTGGATCTTGGTTCGGATCGATCACTTGGCCGAGATCGGCCTTGATGCACGCGCCGAACGCGCCGGTCATCTTCTGCGTGGCGGCGCACGACGCGAACCACATCGCGAGGATCGACAGGCCCGCGAGCGCGAACATGAGCGGCGTGCGCGCGAAACCAGGCGCCGCAGCCGGCGCAGGTGTTGGCGTGGGCGCAGGAACCGGCGCCGGCGCTGGCGCTGGGCTCGGCGTGAACGTCGCGAGCGCGGCCTGCACGGCGGCCTTGACAAGCGCGGTCACCGCCGGCGGCAGCCTCGACACATCGAGGCCGTGCGCGGCGAGCTGACTCTCGGCGAGCTGCACGAGCTCGGCCTCGAGCTGGGCCTTGGTCGTGCCCGCAGGCGCGAGCGACACGGCCAGATCGAGCGCTCGATCGACCAGCTGCATCGCGCTCGCGATCGTGGATGCCACCTTGGCCTGCGCCTGCGGCGACAGGAAGCGGTGATCGAGATAGACGACGAGCGCCGTCAGGAGCGTGACGGCCGCGGTGGGATTGATCTGCGAGAGCCAGGCGAGCATGCGCCTAGCGTATCACATGCGCTGCACGCTACGGACAGCCCGAACACGGCACGTCGGCCACGAAGCGCGCAGTCGTCTTGCCGATGTTGCGCGCGGTGACCTGGTAGATATCGGGCTGCGCCGGCGCACGCACGGTCTCAGCCTTCACGATCGCGAAACCGCCGCCGACGATCTGCGGCATGCCGGTCACTGCCCACCCGGCCGGCAACGTCGCTTGCTGCGTCGTCGTGGCGCCCGGATCGACCGGCGCCGAGAGTAGATCGAACGTGTGCGGCGGCCGCTTGCGCTCGGGCTGCGCGATCGCGGGGCGCGGCGCCGGCGAGCTCGCGGCGGCATCGGTTGCGACCTTGACGCCCGCATCGCCGGCGACCGGCGTCGGCGCGTGCGGCCCCGACGACGAACACGAGCACGTCGAGAGCGCGAGACAGATGTAGAACGAGACGGCGATGATCTTCATGGCGAAATCCCCTTAGTGATCGGTGCAATCTACATCGTACTTCGTGCTCGCGGCTGTGCCCGAGCCGAGCGTCACCGCCGAGCTCGAGGTCGTGTACGCGGCCGGCGTGCCGCTTTGCGAGGTCACGGTGCAGGTTGGCGTGTTCGAAAACGCCGTCGCGAACGTCGCAACGCAGCCCGTCGCCGAGCCGCCGGTCGTGATCGTAAATTTTCCTTCGCCGGTCGTCACGGTCGGACTCGGCGTCGCGCCGCACGAGGTGAGCGTGGGTCCGGTTGCCGTATCCGCGACACGCGATGCACCGGTCGAGAGATTCAGGCGCGAGCCCGAGACCGTGATCCCGTTCGTGGTCGCGAGCGTTGCCGACATCGTGACGGCGGCCGTCCAGATCACTTGATTGGTCGCCACCACGCGCCAGCGCGTGGACGTGCCATCGTAGACGAGGATCGCGGCCGTATTGGGATTCGAGGCATTGCCCGAGAGCGTGATCGACACGTTGTTTTGTGCCCAAATGCGATTCGCTGCCGTCGAGCTCGCGTTTTCGTTCGAGAGCGTCACGCCGGTGGCGCCCGCGTCGTAGAGCACGAGCACGAGGCCGTCGTTCGCGCTCGAGCACGTCGAGCCGCCGCACTCGAAGCCCGTGTAGGTGACCGCCGTGCCCGGTGCCGCGCGCAGGACCGACGTGCCACTCGAGCCGGTCGGGATGTTGAAGTTGTTCACCGTGCCGGTGGATGTGTCGCTCGTCTTGCCGGTGAGGTTGAGCTGCCCCGTCGTGAACGTGCCGGTAGTCGCGAGCGTGCCGGTGCCGTTGTCGGTGATCGGCGCGTTCTGCACGGCGCTCGAGCTGAGCCACTCGGTCAAGTTGCCCGCCGTGCCCGAGCCAGTGATCGTGCCGGCGCCGCCGCCCGAGGTGCACGTCGTCGTGAGCGTGCCGGCGGCCGACAATGCCGCCTGCGTGACGAACTGTCCGACCGTACACGCGCTCGCCGTCGAACCGGCATAACTGCTGACGGTGTTGGTGCCCGTCCATACGGTGAGATCGGGCGACGTGCCCGTACCGACCACCGAGCCGCCGGCGCCGCCCTGCGCCCATGCCGAGCCGCCGGTGCACTGCCAGATCGCCGGCGTGGACGTGTCGAGCAAAAAGTCGCCGGCCGTGCATGCGACGTGCGTGTTCGGGTTGCCCGCGTACGCGGTGATCTTCGGCGTGGCGGACCCATCGGCAGCCTGGATCAGCTGGATCACGGCGCCGGCCGCGCCCATGATCAAGTTGCCGTCGAAGGTCGAGGTGCCGCTCGATTGGTTGAAGACGTTGTTACCGGCGAGCGTCACGATCGCATCATTGACCTGACCGCCGGACGCGGTGAATTGCCCGCATACATTGGTTAGGTTGTTCGCGCCCGCCGATCGCGTCACGGTGTTCGAACAGTTGATGCCGTTGAGTTGCACGCCGCCCGCGGTCGTGTTCGCGGTGCCCGTCGACGTGCTCGACACCGTCGATGTGGTCCCGGTGACGCCAGAATAGGCCGCTGCCACGGACAGGCCGCCGTTAATCGTCGCGCCGCTTGAGGCCACGTTAAAACCGCTCGTCACCGTGAGCGAGTGAATCGTCGAGGCCGTCGCGGCGCGGTTGATCCAGCGCGATTGTGAGCCCGAATAATAGTAGGTCGCGCACTCAGGCTCGGGACCCGCGTGGTGATTCAGCGTGATCAAGCCGCCCTGGTTCTCGAAGCGATTCGCCGCGGTCGATCCGGCGTTCTCGTCGTTGATCGTGAGATCAAATGACGTCGACATGTTGCAGAGCGACACCGTCGCGCCCGTGTTCAGCGCGACCAGGCCGTTCAGGTTCGCGCTCGCCGAGAGCGCCACTTCGATGATCGTCGTCGTCTTGCCCGTCCACCCGGTCGGCGACCAGTCGTTGACAGTTGCCGAGATCGAGCTCGGTGACAGGATGGCGAGCGCTTCATTGCCGAGCTGGGCCTGTCCAGTCGCCGCGAATACCGAATCGGGAACCGTGTACGTCGTGCCGTCGTCGGTCGCGCCGCCGAGCGCATTGGTCAAGCTCGACGCGCCAGACCAGGCGGTGATGTGGTGCAAAGTGCCCGCGCCGGTCGGTGCGGTGCCATCGGCCGCGATCGTGCCGGTGTGCGTGATCGGGTTCGGCGTGCACGTGAGCCCCGTCCCACACGTCACAGACGTGACCGTGCCGCCTCCGCTGCCGCCCGCGATGAGAAGCCACGCCGTGCACGACGCGCCCGTGTGCGCGTAGAGCGATGGCACATCGGTACGGATCAAGAGCTGCCATTGCGGCGCGCAGACGCCGGGAGCGATGGTCGGATCGACGGTCTCGTACCAGAACAGACCCACCGATGGCTCGGGGCCGGCATCAGCGAAGCGGGTGACTCCCAGGGCGCTTGCGAATACGAGCACGATCGAGAGAGCGAATTTCTTCATGGCGATTCCCCCTGCGCGCGCGGCGCGTATCGTAGCAGACGCCACGCGCGATCGAGCCGGCCGCTGGCGACGAGTCGCACGTCGATCGTGGCCATGCACAAATACGCGAGCTCGGGCGTTTGATAAAAAGCTCGCGCGGCGGCGTCCGATGAGTCGGCTGACACGACGTCGATCGCGATGATAGCCGTGCGCGCGGCATCCGCGTAACCGACGCACAGCCACAGCTGATAACTCGTGGTCGCCGATGGTTGCGTCGGTCGCTTGGCGAGCTCGCGGGCGCGCCGTTGTTCGAGCTCGCGAAACATTCTTCCGCCAAGTGGTGAGCTCGGTAACGGATGCGCTCGTCGGTGCGCCGTCATGTGACGTTCACAGAATGCCAGCCCGACGATAGGCCGGTGCGGTTCTGCCACCACACTCCGGTATCGCGCGCGACCGCCTGACTTCCAATCGGTGCGGTCACGACGCCGGCCGGCGACGTCGCCACCGACAGGATCTCGACGTCGCCCCAGTTGCCGCCGATGAGAAGCGGGATCCCATTGGGGTAGTGCGAAATCAGCGGGATCTGATTCGTGCCGATGCAGCGATTCCACTGCGCGGACGCTTGCAGGATCGACGTGCGCGTATCGATCCCGAAGCCGATGCACGAGGTCATCAGGCCCACCGTGATCGCTTCGAAGCGGTTGCCCGAGATATCCACGTCGTTCACCTTGATCGACGAGGCCGGCGACTGCGTGACGATGCCGATCGGATTGAAGTCCGCGACGTAGTTACCGCAGATTTCGACGGAGTCGGAGTTGCGCGCCATCTGCGAGAAGTTCACGCCGTAGTGGCCCGTGGCCATGCTCGCATTGCCGCGGATCTGGTTACGAAGCACGCGCACCGTGCCCGATGCTTCGCACTGCACACCATCGGCCGTCGTCGACAGGACATCGATCGCATTGCCGATCACGTTGACGTTGTCCGTCCCGATGCCGCCCGTGTTGCCAACTACCCACACCGCAGCGCGGCCGGTCGATCCGGCTTGCATCACGATCTCGTTGTTCAAGATCCATACGTCCGTCGCGTCGCCGGCCACCTCGATCGGCAGCGCGGGCGACATCGCCAGCGTATCCGAGCCGGACACGTAGCAGTCGCGCACGACCACGTCGACCGCATCAGCGACGAGAATGCCGGTCAAGTTGACCGTGCACGAACGCACGATCACATGCTCCACCTCGAGCCCACCGCCATTGCCGCCGGAAACCTGGATCGCGTAGTTGCCGGTGGTCGCGTCGCAGTAGCAGTGATCGAGCAGGATGTCGCCGGCCTGAAACACCTCGGTCGCTTCGATGTGCAGGCCCGCCGCATTGTTGATGCAGTAGGCGTCGAACACCGACGTGCGCCGCTGGCCGCCGCCCGAGCCCCACGCGACTCCCATCCACACGTTGTCATGGCTATAGAGATTATCGATCGTCGTGTCGACGGAATTCGAGAACACCACCACGCCCGAGCCGGTGCCATTGCGCGTCTCGACATACTCGATCGCAACGCGCGTCGTCGTGTCGAGAAAAATCTCGTCGCGGTGCATCTCGTCGGGGATGGTCTGTCCGGCCTTGTTGCCGTCGACCGTGAGCCACGAGATCGACAGATCGGCCGCGTTAGGCCCGACGTAGATCGGCCGCACCGACGCGCGCTGATTTGGGGCCAGAAACAGCACGACGCCTTCGCGGCTTTGGCCGAGTAGCGAAACACCTGTGTTGATCTGCAAGCAGATGAACGAGCTCGCGTGCTCGGAAATCAGATAGGTGCCGTTCGGAAAATAGACCGTGCCGCCGCCTGCCGCCTGGCAAGCCGCGATCGCGGAACGGATCGCGGTCGTATCGTCGGTGACGCCGTTGCCGGTCGCACCGTACGCCTTGACGTTGAAATAGATGGTCGTGCCCGCCGACGCGAGCGAGATGATCGGGTTGCCTGTCGTGCCGTTTCCGGTGGTCGTTACTCCATCGGTGAGCACGGCCGTGCGATCAGGCACGGTGGCGAGGGGGTGCGCGGTCGTGCCATCACCCGTGATCGAGACTCCGTCGGCGACTACCGGGATGCCGCCGCCGCCCGTCACGACGAGCGGATCCTTGCCGACGCCCGATCCCGCGATGGTCGTGCCGTCGGTCTGGACTAAACCGCCCGGGTTGACGGGGTTGGTCGCCGCGTAGATCTGCACGGAGCCGCCGCCAGATTCAACTTTGGCGAGCGTCTTGCGCTCGGCCTTCGCGGCGCCACCCACGCGCGGCATGCGACCGCGTACGAGCTCGGCGCCTTGCGTGTCGATCTTTTTCATGGCTTCTTCACGGCGGCGGCACCATCGTACGGATCGGTTCGCCATCATACCAGTCTTTCGGATCGGGATCGCTCGGGATCGGGAAGCCGTCGCCGGCCGCGACGCGAGCTCGCAGGGCGCGGAGGTCGGGCGTAAACTCCGTGCGGCTGCGCTTGCCGAAGCGCTCGAGGGCGGCGTGTGACTTGTCGCGCGGGCTCTTGCCCTTGTCGCGACACGCGTAGCTGCCCTTGCAGCTCTCGTTACCGGGCGCGCGGTCCTGCAAGACGAACATCTCCGGCACGAAGTCGATCCGATAGCCCGCGTTCGCGAGCATCATGCCGAAGATGTAATCCTCGCCGGTGAGGCCGTCGCATCCCTCCTCAAAGCCGTTGACGTCGAGTGCCCACTGCAAAGGGAGCGCGAACGTGCAGCCGTAGAGCCACGACCCGCCGCAGTTGACGCGACCGTCGGGCGAACACTTGCGGCGATGATCGCGCGACGTGAAGCGCGCGCCGTCGGGGCCTTCGAGCTTGTCGTAGGATCCGCAGACCACGCTCTCGCGCTTGGCTTCCGACCGACGAACCGTTTCGAGCCAACGCGGCCCGAGGTGACAGCGATCGTCGAGAAACGCGATGTAATCGAAATCATCCGGCGCCATCGCCAGAAACGTGTTGCGCGCGTTCGAAGTCGCCCACCAGTCGCGATCGGTGACGCGGTAGCGGCCTTGCCAGATGTTGGGCTTGGGCGCGGTGAACGTGATCGAGTCGAGGATCCCGAACGAGCCGCGCGGCAATTCGAGCCGCGAATAGTCGACGCCGCGCCGCTCGTGGTGAACGTCGACCACGAACATCCGAATTCGATCGCCGTCGCGCTTCTGCGCGGCCAGATCAGAGATGATCCACTCGAGCCGGGGATCGGCGCGGCCGGTGATGTAGCAGATCGAGAGCTTCACGGCGTCGCCCCGCGCGGCCAGCCGAGCACGTCCCACGATGTGTCCCACGGATAGTGCCGCATCACGTCGCGCGCGTCGGAGAACAGCTTGCCGTCGGTGATGCGCTGTAGCCTGTACCCGGCTCCGTAGAGATCCATCACCCCGCTCTCGCAGCAGTCACCGAGCAAGACGTGCGGCAAGAATGATAGTTCGAGCATGAGGATCGGCGCGCGGCGCGAGAGAAGCGATCTCGCGCTCCGCAATGCCTGGAAGTCATAACCGTCGACATCGATCTTGACGAGGTCGGGTCCGAACCCGCGCGACTCGCAGAGATAGTCGATCGTCTGAAACGAGACATCGAACGCGGGTTTTCCGACGTACTCGAGCGCGCGGCCGATCGTGTGGTCGGTCGGTGATCCGTCGCCGATCGCGTCCGCGAGCGACCATGCGCCATGGACGGATAGCCCGTGTCGGATTTCGGGCGTGTCGCTCACGCCGCAGCGCACGCACTCGATGCCCGGATCGTGCCACGTGCTCGCGCACAGTTTCTCGAATGCATCGGGCACGGGTTCGACGGCGAGGATCCATTCGGCGCCGAGATCCTTCCACGTCGGGATCCGCCCGCCGACGTTGGCGCCGACATCGAGGACGCTTCGAATGCGGCGCTCGCGCAGGGGCGCGAGCCAATCCCAGTGCGAGCCGTCGGGTAAGAGGATCGACGCGGTCACGCGATCACCTCGCCGATGCGCAGCCGGCGCATCACGCAACCGGTGCCGAGCGGGTAGAGCTCGACGAAGCCCAGGCGCTCGGCGAGCGCGTAAGCGCGTTCGACGCCGCCGCCCGACCAGTGCAGATCATCGAGCACGAGCACGCCGCCGAGGCGCACCGCAGAGGCAAAGCGCGCGACGTCGGCGACCGCTTGCTCTCCATGATTCCCGTCGACATGAAGAAGCCCGATCCCGTGCGGCACGGGCGCGTCATTCGAGCTCGCGTGCACGACTGCGCAGAGGTGACGCAAATCGTGGCGCGTGAGGCGGTCGAGAAACTTCGCGTACGCGGCCTCGTGATCGACGTGCCCCCACCATTTGCGATCTGCCTCGGTGATCTGGCCGTCGATCGACGCCGCCGGCAGCCATGGATCGATCGCGATCGCGCGCCCGTGGTTGACGTGCCGGAGCGCGAGGAGCATCGGGATGAGAGATCCGCCCTGCCAGACGCCGATCTCGACGACGAGCTCGGGGCGCTCGCCGACGATCATCGCGGCCAGCGTGCAAGCCTTCTCTTTGTCGCACCACGCGCCGCCCTCGGGCAGCACGCGCTCGATCTCGCAAAACAGCTCCTTCATGGGCGAGCGCCTACCTTGGCGATCCTAGCATCGAACGCGACCACGACCCTTGGCGCGTGCCCTGAGTACACGGGCACCCGGTGGTAGAGATCGCCGGCGAGCACGAGGCGACCGCGCGCGGGATCGATCGGGATCTCGCCGCCGTTACATTCGAAGATCGTCGGCACCGGCGGATCGCCGGGCGCGACGAACAAGATCCCCATGAGCGGCACGCCGTGACGGTGGCGTCCGTGCCAGCTGCCGTCGCGATTCACGACGGCCCACGCGCCGCCGATCGAGAACCCGCCGGCGACCTCGAGCACCATCGAGATCCGTTGGCGCAGGGTCTGGAACGGCGCCTCCGGCCACGAGAACAGATCGATCGACGATTTCCAACCGCCTCGGTTGGCGCCGCCGGGATAGGGCCTGCCGGGCTCCGCGCGCGCGAGGATCGCCGCTTCGAGCTCGGTCGCGAGCTCGGGTTCGATCGCATCGTCGTAGACCTCGGGCGGGGTCACGCGATCGGCTCCAACGTCGCGAGCAGCCTTCGCGCGCTCGTCACCGCGAGGCACGCGTAGTCATCTTCGATCCCGTAAGTCACGACCAGTCGATCGCCGTCGCCGCTCGGATCACGCGCGAGCCCGGCGGCGAATTCGATCCCATGGTCGGACGAAAGCTTCATTGCGGGCGAGATCGCGAGCAAGTCGCCGGCGGGGCCGACGAGCACGGCATGGTGCCAGTAGTCTTTCCTCGTCGACACCCGGCAGCCGTGTACGAGCCCGAGCCACCGATCGGGACCGGCCTCAGGCGCTGGGATGAGTTGCGTGCCGCCGCGCAGATCGAGCGGCGTCTGGCGTGGCGGCGCGACGCGCTGTCGGCTCGGCAGGAGCGAGACGCCGATCGCGCCGTGCTGAAACGACGTCGCGTGCGCGCGGACATGATCGGGCGCGATCATCGAGGTCTTCTGCGGCACCGGCACGCGGCGGTGCTCGCGGATCATGCGCCCGCTTCGATCGTGCACACCGCCGTCCTCGGGCGAGTACAGCCAACGCACGTGCTCGCCGTTCGCGCCGGACCCGGGCAAGATGGGCATCCAATTTTTTTGATGTCGCCCCGACCACGAGCCGCGCAAGGGCTGCACGCTCTCGATCTGGTACTCGTCATCGAGATCGAGCACCGCGATCTCGAGCACGCCGTCGGAGTTGCAGATCATCGTCGTGGCACTCGCGATGAGCCCATCGCTGTCCGAATAGGCCAGGCGCAGATCTTCGTAGCCGAGCACATGTCCCGAGGCCGCATTGCGCGAGCTCGCGTATTCGCTGCGGTCGCAGACTTCGACCGCGTCGACCGCGCGCCACGTCGCGGGATCAAGTACGAGCATCCAGTTTCGATTGCGGATACGGCGCGCGACGCCGTTCTGCGAGTGTGTCGAGTTTTCCTGTACCGCCGAGCCCGGTAGGTGATAGTTGGCGCAGCGCAGGTTACAGAGCCACGCGCCGGCGTGGGGATGATCCGCATCGTCCGGGATCCGGACGATGGAGGGATTAAACGCCCACGTATTCTCCCACGGGCTCCGGGGCAAGATGAATTCGCGCCACGGCACGAGATCGCTGATCGCCGGAGCGTTCATGGCGCTTTCGTGCGACGAATGCCGCGGCGCGTGTTTTCATCGCCGGTCACCGCGTCGAGATGAAGCGGATTGCAACAGGCGCGATTCCGGCACAGATGATCGATCTGTAGATCGTCGGGGATCTTCCCGAATGCATCCTCGTACATGATCCTGTGCACGAGTCGAGTGCCGAGATCTCTGTCGCTGCGTCCGATGACTCCGTAGCCATTATCGAGCGTGGCGCCCTTCCAGATCCAACAGCCGAATTCGTAAACGAGTTTTGCTGCGATCCGTTCGACTACCGGAGTTATCCGCGAGCAACCGCACGATGTCGATGTGCCATTGAGCAATGCCCTATTGCGCACGATTCGGACGATTCCGCATTGACAAACACAACGACAGGCCGGCCTGTCGACTCGAAGCCCGGTCGCAATGACCGTCCACGAACCGAATCGATCTCCGATTCGGAACCGATCGGTTGGCGTAGCGTGAGCGTCCACGATCCGGCGGCGCGCGATCGGTCTAGTCGGCCGCGATCGGCTGGCCGGGCTGCACGAACAACGTGAGCGTCGAGAGCGCGTAGCCCACCGGCGTGTCGTAGCCGCTGACCGGCTTGGTCTTGGTGATCTTGCCGGCCGTCGCCGACACGTAGTAGGCCGATCCGGCCGTGAGCTCGGATTCGCCGACGAGGGCTAGCGCCCACTGAGCCGCGGTCAAGGTCACCGGGCCGTTGTAGCGAATCGTGCCGCGCTCGCCGGCGGCGTTCGCCTTTTGGATGCAGACGCCGATCGCCTGCGCGGTCGCGAGCGCGCCCGAGTTCGCCGGCTGCACTTCGTCGGCGACGGTCGACACGGCGAGCACGGCGCCGAGCGGCGTGACCACCGAGAACAGCGGGTTATACGTGTTGGGTTCGGGCGGCTGCGCGCCACCGGGCGGGATTTCGACGTCGCTCATCTTGACATTCCTTTACCGCCCCGGTGCGGGGCCTAGGTCTAGGAGCGAGAATCGCTGAGAGGCGGCGTCCTCGTCAACCTCCTCTTGCGTCGAAGCGGGGAGATCCGTCGGTTGGACGAGCGCCGGCGGCGCCGCGGCTCTCGCGGGCGGCCCTTTACCGGCGCGGGCGCGCGCGACGAGCGGGTTCATGGCGGCGGGCTTCGTCGGTGCGCCGCCGATCACGAACGATCCGTTTCCGCCATTGATCGCGCCGACCTCTTGCGGCTCACCGAGCCGCTCGGCCGCGAGCTGCGCGGTCACCTCGGCGACGACGGCTTCGCCGCACTTCGCGCGGAGCCGCGCGTTCTCTTCCTTGAGCCGGCGATTTTCGAGCTCCATGCGCATCGCGCGCGTGCGCTGCGCGGCTTCGCCTTCGTAGATCGTGAAATGCGGCATGCGAGGGTTATGATACCATCTTCGGACCGTGCCGGAATTCAAGATCTCCGACAACCGACCGCCGAACCCCTACCGCGAGCCCGGCCAGCAAGTGAACAAGGCCAAGCGCTCGCGGGAAGCGGCCGAGAAATTCGCGCGCCACGGCGCCGGCTCGACCGATCCCGACGCGTTCATGGCGCTGCATGACTTCGCCTCCGATCCGTGCGTGCAGGCCGAGCAGCGCGCCGAAGCGGAGGCGAGCGCGGCGGGCGCCGACGAGAACAAGACGATGCACGCCGTGCCAGGGCGGCCGGACCTCGTGTTCATCAAAGGCCGCGGCGTGGGCGGGTGCAGCTACATCGTGCTGTCGCGCAGGGCCGAGCAGCCGGTACGTGCGCAAGTGCTCGACGAGTCCAGGTCGTGGGCCGAGCAAGAGGACGAAGAGGACGTGACGCGCGAGCAGTTGATCGAGCTGCGGCGCTAGGCGCGCGGCGCCTCCGATCCCGATCCCGGTCCCGTTCCCGTTCCCGATCCCGATTAGTCGCCGCTGTAGCCGCGCTCTTTGGCGCTCCACATCTCGACGTCGGCGCGCAGCTTTTGGATCTCGTCGAATGGGCTCGGCCCGACGCCCATCAGGTTGTGCGGGAAATGCGAGCCGACCATCGCATACTGACCGACCTCGGCCTGGCGCTTCTGCCATTCGGCTTCCTGCGCCTCGTTTGCGATCGATTGCAAGATCCCGACGTACGTCTCGGCGACGAGGCCGAGATCCTCTTCGGGGATGCCGAGCTCGCGCCGGATCGTGTCGAGTCGCGACAGGATATCGCGTGCCTTGATCATCGCCTGATCGCGCATGTCGTCGGTGATCGGCGAGAACATCGGGCCGAGCATGGGGGGACGTGGAAAGCGTGCCATGTCCACGAAGATAGCAGAATCGGGACCGGGATCGGGACCGGAAGCGCTGCGCGCTAACCGAACCGCGCCCCGCGCCCGAGGTTCGCGATCGCGCGCTCGCCCTCGGCCACGCCGCGCGCGAAGCCCTCGCCGCCGCGCTGGCCGAGTCGATCGGCGACGCGCACGCCGAACACGCGCGCCAGGAGCAAGGCGCCGCCGGCGAATGCCGCACCGTAGCCGGCGGCGCGCAGGAACGGCCTCGCGCGTTGGTAGAACGCGGCGGCGCGCGGGTGGCGCTCGCCGAACCGGCGCACGGGGACGGCGACGGCGTCGGGGATGATCTCGACGAGCTCGGTGGGGTCGGCGGACTCAGTCATGCTGCCTCGAGTACGTAGTAGCGATCGCCGTACGGCGAGTCGCTGTATGCCCGCATGCCTTGCGTGGGACGCTCGTTGACTTGCCGAAGGCGCAGAAATCCGCCCTTGATCAAGCGGATCACGTTGGCGTGATCGCGCTTGCCGAGGAAGCGGAACATCGAAGAATAGGCGAGCGCCTTGGACGTGTATCCGATCGTGCGATCGCTTTGTGCGAGTACCCTCGCGAGCGTATCGACGAGCGATGGCGAGAGCGCGCCGCGAGCGGGCGGTTTCGCGCTGGCAACGAGTCGCGACGTTTCCCCGGGGCCACCCGAGGCATCTGCGATCAGTCGCTTGGTCAGCTCGTCCATCACCGCGGCTTCTTCGGGATCCGATAGCCGGCGCGTCTTGCTTTCGCGATCGAGATCGCGGTCTCTTGCGCCTTGGCCGCCGCCTTAGTCGCGTGCTCGCCGAGTACGCGCTTGCCGTCGCGCGAGAACAAGAGCCACTTGCGCTTCACGTGGACGATCATCGTCATGCCACCGGTTGATTCTGCGCCGCGACCGCATCGCCGCACACCTCGCATGCGTCAAGCGCGCGCCGCCATTGCGCGTTGGCTTCCATACCGAGCACGGTCCGAAACTCGGCCCAATTCGCCGGCGCGCGGCCGAGCTTCTTCACGACCGCGGGCATTCCCTGACTCAAGATCACCGGCAGCGCGTGCGGCGCCTTCACGAGCTTCCAGTAGTCCGCGATCGGCCAGTGCGCGAGCGAATACGTCACGACCACGCGATCGGCCTGCGTCATGTCATCGGCGATCTTCGCGAGGAGCGTCCATCGCACTTGCTGGTCGATCTCGTCGGGCGTGAGCGCGCGTGTGCGCGACTGGATCTCCTGCGCGACCCTGCGCGCGGTCGTTGAGTCACCGGCGCCGATCGCCTGGCGATACGCCGACGCGAGCGGCGCGGCCGCCGGTGCGTAGGCGCGAAACGTCGACGGGCTCGGCGCGTGGAGGTGCACGAAGTCGTCGGGGTTGTAGAGCTGGCCCAGGCCAATCTCGGCGGGCTCGGCCGAGCCTTGTCCGAGCTGGCCGGGGTTGCCGACCGCGCACGGGTTGCCGCCCGACTCGATCGTCAGCCACTTCATCGCGAATGGTTCGGACACCCGCGGGAACTCGGTCGCGATCAGCCGGTGCACCGTCGGCTGCCAGAACGCGGGCGAGTAATCGACGTCGGACACGGGTACGCCCGAAGGATACACCAAACCGGGATGTTGCGGCTGCGGCGGCGTCGGTCGGGCGCGCACGCGATCGGCGCCCTGCGCGCGCGCTCGGTGCGCGAATGCCAGGCCCAGCGCCGCGAACGCGGCGCCGGCGATCCCCAGCACGGCACCGGCGCGCGCCACGAGACGGCTACCGGCTCAGCTGGTGGATCTTCGACGCCGCCGAGCGCGCGAGCTCGCGGGCGTCCGCGCTGTCCGATCCGTCGTGGTGCGCCTTGAGCAAGTCGTTGACGAGCAGCGCCTCGGCTTCGGTGAGCTTCACCGTCTGCGTGAGCGTCGCGGCGACCTCCGCGCGCTGCGGCTGGCTGCCGCGCCGCGCCATCGGCTCGATCACCTTGACCTGGCGCGACGAGCTCGAGGCGGTCGTGTGATCGATCGAGGGACGCTTGACGATCTCGATGTCCGACCGATCGGGCCTGATCGCCTGGCCGCCGGCTACCGCGCGCTGCGCCTCGGCCTTGGCGAGCTGTGACGGGCGCGTCGGGCGCGCCACCGGCGTCTGGATCGAGAATGGGTCGGTGGAGGACACGCGCACCGCCGGCTGCGGCAGCTTGCCCTGGATCGTGGTCTCGGACATGGGTCCGAGTGTAGCCCTAGATCGACAGCTCGAACAAGGCCACGAAGGCGGCCGTGGACCCGAGGCCATTCTGGACGTTGAAGTAGGCGCCTGCGTTCGGGACGCGGAACGGCCCCGGTTGGTTCCCGGTGACGAGGTAGGTCGCGACCGGCAGAAGGCCCGCGGGGTCCTGGTAGAAATTGACGTAGGTCACCGTCGCGTTATCGACGAGGTTCGCGAGCACGGTGACGTCCTTGGCGAACGCCGGCACCGCGAACACGTCCGAGCTATTCTGCGAGACGACGTCGCCGAGAAACACACTGCGCTGTGCGGATCCGGTGCGCGGATAGCCCGGCCCGACGAACGCCGCGAGCGTATAGACGCCCTTGGTGCCCGGCGCGTTCTCGACGCCGTCGAGCGCGGCGGCCGCGTACACGCGCACCCACGACGCGGTGACGTTGATGCAGGCGCCGTTGACCGCGTCGATCTCGGCCTTGGCGCGCGTGCCGCCGACGCCCCACTCCACGATGTAGATGAACGGCGGCCATGCGATCGGCGCGGCCGGCGTCGTGCCGGGGTAGTCGCCGAACGACCCCATCGTCGCATTGTCCATCTCACCCGTCATGTTCGCGATGTCGATCGGCAGATCGCGCGCATCGCGCGGGATCGCGCGCGGCGGCGCGAGCGTGATTTGCAGCTGGCACGCGTCGAGATCGGATCCGCGATCACCGGGCAGCTCGAGGAAGCCTACCGGCTGGATCTGCGTCGCATCGACATCGGGATCGTAGAACAGGTTCGCCTTCTGCCCGAGGCCCGCGCCGCGCGCCAACCGCGACCATCCCGGCATCGACGACGCGCGCTCGGCCAGACGCGGCGGCAGCCCCGCCGGCCCCGGCCCGCCGGGGTAGCGGAGCGCGTCGTACATCGGGATGATCTCGTCGTCGTCGGACATGGGAACGAGTCTACTCGATCTCGGTTCCGATCGGCGTCTTTCGCACGGACGCCCCACGTCGCACTTGCGACAGCACCAGCCGAGCATCGGTTAGCGCGCGATCACGTACGTCTTGCGCGAGCTGCGGCGCCGCGGGCGCCCGCCGCCGGCTGCGCGCGTGATAAGCGTGCCCAGGCCCAGGGCCGCGCCGACCGCGCCGAGCGCGACCAGCGGCGTCCACTTGCCCGCCGAGTGGCGCTCGGCTTCGGTGGGTTGGTGCGCGTCGACTTGCGGCAGGTCGCTCGGAACCACCACCACGGCGCCCGGCGCGCTCGCGTCCGGCATGCCGTGCCCGCCGGCGTCCATGTGAAACGACATCACCTCGTGCGCGTGGCCGGGCGCGGCCGCGAGCTGCATGCCCTTGGTGACCTGCGCGGGCGTCTGCGGCGGCGGCGCTTGTTTGGCTGCCTGCGCGACGAGGCTCGGATCGACGACGTTCGGCGACCCGTGCGCTCCCGCTTGCTTGGTACGCACCTGCGCCGCGTCGTGCTGCGCGGTCGCCTGCGCGATCGCTTGCTTCTGCGGCGGCGTGCCGGTGAGCGCGCCAGCGGCGTCCGAGATCTTCTGCGCGGCCGCGTCCATCCGCCTACCGGCATCGGCGATCGCGGCGACGATCTCGGGCTGGTCCATCGTCCAGTGGACGCTGCCGTGGTTGTACTCACCGAGCACCTTGGCGTAGATCGCCTGCCACACCGGCATCATCGACGCGTCAAACGAATCGTGCGGATCGAGCTTGTGCCCGGGCGAGTAGCCGGTCTGCGACCAAAACCTGTGATCGGTCTCGTCGTAGAGCTTCTTCTGCGTGACCGCGTCGATCGCCATAGCTAGCTCGCTCCCTCCGGCAATTGTGCCGGTCCGTCAGTCTTGGAGGCTCCGGCCGGCTCTGTCGTTTGGGCCTGGGCCATCTGGATCGCCTGCATGAGCAGCGGCTTTTGCACGTCGCTCAGGACCGAAAACAACGCCTGGATCTGCACCGACCGCAGCGAGGCGCGGAAGTCGGCGACCATGGTAGCGAGCATGATGCCGCCGCCATCGATCGCATCCTCGATGATCTGCTCGAGGACGACGAGTTGCTCGATGTCGAGCGCCGCCTGGATCTGTTGCTTCTGATCGTCGGTCAAGGTGACCGCGAGCTTCTGCAAGACCGCCGCGATCGGCGCCGGCGCCTTGGTCGTGTGGCCATTGACGGCCGCGGTCTTGCCCGGCGCGACCTTGCGCAGCACGGCCGACATCGCCGCCGGCAAGAGGCCGCCGAATTTCTTCATCATGTAGTCTTTGCGCTCGTTCTCGCCCATCGTGCGCGCGAGCTCTAGCTCGCGATCGTGCTCCTTGCTCTTGGCGGATTCGATCGCCTCCATGTCGCGCGCGCGCTGCGTGATCAGATTCTCGTTCTGCGTGCGCAGCGAATCCATCTGATCGCGGAGCGTGTCGATCCCGTGCTTCATCGCGCCCATGAATTGCTGCATCATCGCGAGCTGCGCGCGCTCCTTGGCCTCGATGTGGCCCATGAGCATCTTGACGACGCCCGACTGCGTTGGATCGGCCTGTGCGACCTCGAGCGCTTGATCCTCGCCGTGATAGCCGGGGAGCACCTTGAAGCGATGGGTAGCGCGGCCGCCGAGATGCTCGTGGCAGCGCACACAAAAGCGGTGCGTGCCCGATCCATAGCCGTCGGCGAAGTCTTCCGCGAGCGAGATGATCTCGCCGACCAGGCGCTGCACGAACACCATCCGGCGCTCGGCGAGCTTGGCGGCGTCCGCGTCGGTCTCGCCGTTTGCCGAATCGGCGATGAACACGCCGAAGATCTCGGGCGCCGATTCCGGCGTCCACGTCTTGACGGGATCGGGCCGGTAGCCGGTCGCCGGCGAATACTCGAGCTCGATCTTGACGCACGAGCGATGCTCGGTGAGCGCGAGCTGGCCGGCCAAAAACGCGATGAGCTTGTCGTTGCGATCGTCGCTCATGATTGCTCCTGTGGCGTCGCGCTCGCGTGCACGACGCACAGAAAGCACACGTGCGACCATCCACCGATCGGCGCGTTCGTCGCTTTGTACGGCGTGCCGAGGCGTTTCACGCCGCACATCTTACAGCGCCGGACCACACCGATCTTCGCTTCCTCGTACAGCGCCAGGAGTCGCTGGGGCGAGAAACGACAGCATGCTGGTCGCGCGTCAAGCACGAGCTCCATCGCCTTGGGTGGCACATCGGTGCCTTCGGCGAGTCCCGCGCGCCTGCGCGCTTCTTCCCATATGCCGTCGATTCCAGTGAGCTCCTGAAACGCGCGAACGCTGAAGATCGGCCATCCCGCGGGCCACTTTTCGCGGAACGGTTCGCCATGAATCGGACACAGCGTGCGCTCGCGCGTGAGGATCGGCCCGTCGAACGTCGCCGGATCGAAGTCTTTTACGTCGACGTTGCTCATGCGATTACCGTGATAGCCCGCGGTGCCACTCGCGCGCAATGGCCACGAAGCCCACCAGGCCCGCGGTCGCGGCCGCGCCGAGCAGAACGACCTTGAATAGCCCCAGCCACGCGTCGAGCCCGCCGCCCTCGCCGGTGCGACTGCGCTCCCACACCGTCAAGGGAAGCGGCACCGGATCGGGCGAGTCGAGCTCGATGCCGCGCGAGCGCGCGAGCGATCGCAACAGGTGCAGGCGCTCTTGCCACGTCAAGTACACCGACCACTCGGTGACCCACGGCGAGAGCCCCGAGGCGTGCTGCTTTTGCGCGAAGTCCTGCCACGCCGCCATCACCGGCGCGACCACGGACACCGTCCACGCAACGTCAGCGGGCGACGTCGCGTGCAGCGCGAGATCGCCTTGCAGCGCGGAGAAGTCCGCGCCGAGCTGCGCGATCGCGTTCTGGCGATCGGAGAGGCCGTGGAACCACTCGCCCGCCGACACCATGCGCGAGCCGCGCAGGCCGTCGTGGCGCATCGCGCGCGTGTACACGTACGCATCCCGCGCGCCGCCGGCCGCGGTGGCCGCGTCGGAGAAGATCCGTGCGCCGCGCTGCACGTACGGCGCGGTGACCTCGGCGGCGAGCTCGTGACCGAGCCACGTCGCGGCGCGGCCGAACGCGCTCACCGGAACCGCCGCGTCTTGCCGCGCGCCTCGTTCACCACGAGCACGACGCCCGCGGCGCCGACCAGGCCGATCCCACCCCAGAGCAAGACTTTGATCATCGTGCCGCCGGTTGATAGCGCCGACTTGCCGGCATCGACCACGGTAGACAGCGCGCCCTGCGCGTGCTCGCCGATCGACTTTTCGCCGGCCGGCGGCGCGACGTCGCCGAGGTGGAAGCCGTGCGCGGCGGCCGCGTTCCACATCGCGCGGAGCTCGTCCTTCCAGCTCTGCGCGTCGAAGTAATCGTTGCGAAGGAGGAGCGGCCCCTTCGCGAAGTCGATCGCCTGGCTGCGTAGCGAGAGCTTGTCGTCGCGGTACGCGTTCCACTTGTGCACCCACGGCAGCCACGACTGATCCCAGAACGCGAAGTGCGGATCGTGCAGCGCCTCGGGCGACGGTAGGCCGCCCTGGCGCACGAGCAAGACCTGCGGACGCAGAAGCGGCGGGATCTGCGCGATCAGCTGATCATCGAGCGCGGTCACGTCGCGATCAGTGGCCTTGATCTCGGCGACGGCATCGGCGCCAAAGCCCGTCCCGAACAGGCCGCCGGCGATCGTCGCGTCACCACCACGCCGAAACGCGACCGCGTCGACCCAAGATGGATCGACGTATTCGAAGCGGGCGCCGCGTGCCGACATGTGACCGAGATTGTACTACGGATGCGGCGCTGCGGGTGCGGCGGGCGCCGCGTGCCGGCTCTCCCACTTGCCGCGTGCCCAGTGCCACGCGTCCGGCCCGTAGAGCGCCAGGCCCGCGCCAGCGAGCGCGGCGCCGAGCATGCCGATCCACCCCGACACCTGCGCGCCCTGCGGGCGATGGATGACCTCGGGCGCGGCGTGCGCGACCGCCGGCTGCCCGTGGCTCTCGTTGAGCGGTCCCGGGAAGCTCGGATCGCCCTTGTCGTAATACGCGACGTAGAGGAACGCGTGCGGCATACCGAGCCACTGCCCATACCAGTCATCGGCCGCGTCCGAATCCGCGAAGCCTTGCAGCTGCCAGCCGCCGTCAGCGGTCTGCACGACGCCGACCACGCGCGCGGGGAATTGCTTGGCGCCTTCGGCCGCGAGCTCGCGCGCGGAAGCGCCGCCGGCCACCGCGCAATCGCCGCCATTGTACTCTTCGTAACCGACGTCAGGGCCGCCGCCGCCCGTCTTGAGCACGACAGCATAGACTAGGCCGCCCGGCTCACTCCGCGCAGCGCGAATGTTGTCGGCGAGCGCGATCTCGTCTGCCGCGAATCCACCACCCTTGCCACTGGCTGATGCAACGTAAAAGAACCAATCCGACGGAGGACCGCCCGGGGACTTCGCAACCTGATCGAACCATGAATCAATTGCCACCTGGCGCCACTGCTCCTTGGAAAGCACGCGACCGATTAGCGCGCCCTGCACGGCGGCCGCGTTCGCGGCCGCGAGGTCTGCCGGCATCTGCGCCGAGACGTCGCTCGCCGCCGCGGTCGCGACATCGAGCGCGCCCTGCGCCGCTTGATCGCCGGCCTGCGCTGCGCCGGTGAGCTCGGCGACCTGCGCCTGTGCATTGGGATCGCCGGCGGCCGCGTTCGCGAACGTCTGCGCGGTGTGGTAGCCCGCGGTCGCCTGCGCCACCGCGGTGTGTGCGGTGTCGAGCGCCGCCTGCACCTGCGGGTTACTCTGCGCCATCTGCGTGGCTTGCTGCACGACTTGCTGCGCGGCCTTCTGCGCGCTGCCGCTACCAGCGGCCGCGTCGATCAGATTCTTGGTGAGCGAGCTCGCGAGTGGTGCCACCAGCGGCCCCACGCCCGGGATCGCGACAGCAGCCGCACCGGCCGCGGTCGCCGCCGCGGTCTCGATCGGACCCTTGAGTGACTTGAGCGTCTTGCCGACCTCGCCGGCTGCGCCTGCCGCCGCGTGCTCGATGCCCGACGCTGCTTTCTTGACGGCGTTACCGATGTCGCTCCACCAGCCGGCGCACGCCACCGCGTGATCGTGGCGATGACGATCACAGAGCGCACCGACGAGCAGATCGACGGCCTTATCGACCGTGTCCTGCGCGATCAGGCCGCCTGCGTCGGCGGTGCTCGGCGCCGCGCCGACGAGCAAGGTCCCGCGCTCGTGAAGCGCCTTGTGATACGCCTCGAGGTACACGCGCGCGGTGTCGAAGATCTGCGAGAGATCGGCGGTGCCGCGATACACCTTGTCGTCGAGCTGCACGGCGACGGTGAGCATGTGGCCATCGAGCTGCATCTCGATCCGCGCCGGAATCGCCGACGGCCATGTGAGGAGCGGCGCGACCTCGGGCAACTGGCCCGCGGGCGCCGCCGACGGGGCCGAGCGATAGACGTGGCCGCGGCGGTGACCGCCAACGTACGCGAGCGCGTGCTCGTCGATTCCCACCACCTCGGGCTCCACGCAGTTTCCGAACGCATCGTAGGCCCAGCACGGCCCGTAGCCGTAGGGCCACCAGCCGTAGCTTCCACCCCAGCCGAAGCGCCGGCCGCGACCACCGCGGCCGTGACCACCGTGGCCGCCGTGTCCTCCGTGACCTCCTGCGATCTGCGTGGGCTTGTCCATGTCCGTCACCTCCGCGATCGTCTCGGGCGATCGCTTGTCGTAGGCACCCAAGAACCAATAGAGCGTCGGCGAGCCGACCCAGCCGTTGAACCACTCGACGAGCGCCGCGCGCGTTTTGAACGAAAACATCTCCCAGTTGCCGCCGCGCTCGGGGAACGCCGGCGGCGGCTTCATGAGTACGACGCCGACGAAGTCGGCAGGCGATCGCGACGCGTATTCGGCGGCCATTTCGGAGTAGACGCTCACCTAGAACGTTCCGTTCGTGCGAATCGCCGCCATCGTCGTGTGCGGAAAGTTGACGCGATCGGCTTCGTTCTCGCACCAATCGATCGCGCGCTCGAGGCCCGCGACCGAGCACACACCGAGCAGGCCCGATAGCGTGAGCGACATCTTGCCGGAGTGACCCGGCAGTGTGATCGCGCGGCCCACGCACGCATCGAGCGAGCCCGACGCGTGGAGGTGCCGGAAGCAATCCGCGAGGTCCGTCGTCATCGCGAGATCCTGCATGGCCGGATCGCCTTCGACGATCGCCGGATCGAAGCCGACCTCGGCCAAGCGTGCCCGCTGCTGGCGATAGCGGCCGACGTGCTTGGGCGTCGCGAACGCGACCGGCTCGCGCGCGAGCGCGCTGAGGAAGTGACACCACGATGTGCGTGGCACGCCCTGGATCGGCGAGTCGGCGTCGGGCGCGGGGCCGTCGGTGCCATTTGGCGCTGGCTGCGATTGCCCCTCGCCGGCGGGCGCCGCCTCGGATTCGTCAACGGCGCCCGCCGGTGGGTCTGTGAGATCGGCGGAGTCGCCGCCGCCTTGCTGCGCGAGCGCCGGGATCACGTACTCCTGTTGCAGCCGATACGCGACCTCGTATTGCCCCGCGAGCTCGGCCTCTGCGATCGCGCATTGCACGACGAACGGCGGCACGGGCTCGCCGCGCGCGAGGAGCTCGGACATTACCGCCATTGGCGACGGCGGGCACGGCGCGCCCGGTGCCATCTCGGCGTACACGATCGGACGCTCGCCGAAGCGCCGCTCGCGCTCGAGGATCTCGCGCGGCCGATCGCGCTCGCGCTCGTGCTCGTAGCGCGGCGGCTCGTAGCGAGGGCGCATGGGCTCGTTGTGTGCCACATAACGCGGCGGCGGTGGAAGCGAATGCACAGGCGCGCCGACGTGCGCGGGCGCGGCGGCGTTCGCGCGTCCCCATAGGTACGCGGCACCGAACACGAGAGCCAAAAGAGGAAGGAGAGCCATAGAGGTTGACTTCGCCGATTCTATCAGACTTGGGACGTGAACCCGCCGCCCATTCCGAGATTCTTGGACGTGTCCTCGATCGTGCCGTCGGGAAACTTGACGCAGCAATGCACCATCCACAGCCCTGCCGGCCCGCACGGGTAGCCGAGCTGCGCGGCGAGGCCCGGCTCGAGATGCTGCCACTTGATCACCGGCTCGGCCGCGATGCCGGCGACGCGGAGCTCGGCGACGCGCCAGGAAACGACTCGATCGCAGTCGCCGTGCCCGTCGGCGAGCACCGCGAGGCAGTCCTTCCAGTTTTCCTCGCCGGGCGGATCTTCTTTGTACACGACGCCCGACGCATAGAGCGGCGGGATCGGCGCAGGATCCAGGCCCGCCTCGTAGCGCCGGATCGACCGACGGATATGCCACTCGTTCACCTTTGCGAACGCGTCCAGCAAGATCACCACCGGCGCGAAGTGCGACTCCACCGTGGAGTCGGCGAGGTCGGGCAGCGTGATGTGGAACAGCGGAGTCAGCATCGTCTACCGTGCCTTTCGCTTGCGGGCCCGAGCGCTCGCGCGCCGCTCGTCGCGCGCGCGGTCGTCGGCCCTCTGCCGCGCGGCCTGGCCGTCGAGGATCTTGATCATGATCCGTTCGACGCGCAGGACCACGCCCTCCATGTCGGCGAGCTTGGCCTCGAGCCGGTCCTGCGACAGCCGCACCAGGTCGAGCTCGGTGCGCATGTGCTCGACGTGGTGCTCGAACCGGCGCGCGAGCAGCGCGTCGTCGGTGACATCCTCGGGGCGCACCGGCACGTGGCCGCCTTCGCCGTTGGGGGTGTCGCCGCTCATTCGTCGCCCCCATCGTCGTCGCCATTGGGGGCACGCTTGCGCGGGATCTGTACGCGTGGCGGCGTCGCCTGGCGTTCCCTGTTCTCACGCGCGCCCAGCGCGCCGGGGTCGGTGCGCGCGCGCTTCTTGTGGACGCGGTACTCGCCGCGCGGCGAGTCGACCGGCGTGACGTCGTCCTCGTCGCGGGCCTTGGCCGCTTCGGCGAGCTCGCCGAGGGCCGGCGCGTCGTGCACGCCCGAGATCTCCTCGCGGATGAATTCCTTGAATTCGCGCTCGCGGTCACGCTCGAGGATCTTCGCGAGGGTCTGCCCGATCGAGGCGATCACGTCGCGAGTCTGTTTGAGCTCAGCGCGGTGGATGCGCAGCTCGTACCAGACCACGAGCGCGAGCGCGACCACGCCGCCATGCGAGATCAGTTGGGCTACTTCGGTGATCTCCATCGCTTCGAGTCGTCCTCTACGCGGCCATCCCGATGATCGAGCCGTAGAACGGGCAGCCCTTGGGATCGGGACCGACGTACTCGACCATCATCACGATCTCCATCGCGGTCTGGGCCGTCTCGAAGGTCACGAACGCGTCGATCGCTTCGGTGGCGAACATGTCGCCCGGGATCGCGCCGCCCTGGCAGAGCTGCGAACGGTTCCCGATCGTGATGTCGTGGATCAGGAAGTCGCCGGCGCCGCGCGTCGCGGGCGGTTTGTACCAGGGCCATAGCCGCTTGATCCACGGCCCGTGATAGTCGGGCCGAGCGTTCGACACGAACACGCGCTCGGGCCGAAACGCGATCCGCTGGGGGCGATTGGAGATCGCGGCGGTCTTGCCCGGCGGGATCCGTTCCCCTTTGGTGTTCATCGGCAAGACCTGCCGCGAGATCGCGGTCGCCTGCGCGATCTTGTCCATGCGATCGACCATCCACGCGAGCGCTTCGGGTGGCAACCCCAGCTCCTTGCGCATCGCCTCGATCTCGACCACCGCGAGCCGATCCGTCAGATCCGATCGCAGGCGCTCGATCTGCTCGTCGCGGAGCTTCTTGGTGAGCACGGCGCGCACGTCGATCGGCGTCGCGCCCGCCTTGGCCGCGAGCTCGTTGTACTTCGCGGCGATCTCGTCGATCGCGGATGCTGCGCCGGTCGCGATGATCGTCTCGGGGTCCTTGGTCTTGTCGTTTTTCATTCGCGCTCGGCCGCGGAATCGAACCGCGGGGAACCACTTCCGAGCGACCACCACACGGTGGTCGACTGCGCCGCTTTCTGTTTCTTCGTTATTTCTGCTGGTGGGGTGAATTCCGCGGCTTGTCCGCGGAAGAGGGGACGGGAAAGTCCCCTATCGATCAGATCGCGGCCGTACCGATGATGCTTCCGTAGAACGGCGTGCCGCCTTCGGTCGCGCCCTGATACGTCACGATCATCACCACGTCCATCGCGGTCTGGGCCGTCTCGAAGGTCACGAAGCTGTCGATCGCTTCGGTGGCGAACATGTCGCCGGGAAGCGCGCCAGACTGCGCGAACTGCGAGCGGTTGCCGATCGTGATGTCGTTGATGATCCAGTTGGCCGCCGATCCACCGCCGCCGACGTCGGCAGCGCTCACGAACACGCGCTCGGGCCGGAAGGCCACGCGCTGCGGTCGCGAGGTGATCTGCGCGGTGAGACCGATCGGCACGGGCGTGGTGCCCGTGTTCATCGGCAGCACCTGGCGGCTCGCCAGGGTCGGAGCCGGCGCGTTGATGAGAGCCGCGCGCGGCGCGAGCCCGCCCTGCGCGAGTGCGGCCATGACCGCCTCCGCGCCGACGAACGGCACGCCCGGGTTACGCATCTCCCACTCGCCGCGACGACGCTCGCGCTCCCACCAGTCCTCACCCGGATGCAGGCGCTCCCACTCCTCGCGCCGCAGCTCGAAGCCGCGGTGATGATGGTGATGGCGACCGCCACCCCATCCACCGCCGCCGCCCCATGCCGGGCGCACGTCACCGAACCGGCCGCCGCGCCGCTCCACCACCACGTCCGAGCCCGCGAGGTAGCGCGTCGCGCCGACCAGGTTCGCTGCCTCGGCCGCGCCGAGGTACAGAGGTTGTGTCATTGTCGTTCTCCTTGTTCGGGTTACAAAATTGGAACAGGGAGGACGACTAGATCGCGGCCGTGCCGATGATCGAACCGTAGAACGGCGTGCCGCCCTCGGTCGCGCCCTGGTAGGTCACGATCATCACCACGTCCATGGCCGTCTGCGCGGTCTCGAACGTGACGAACGAGTCGATCGCCTGCGTGGCGAACATGTCACCGGGCAGCGCGCCCGACTGCGCAAACTGCGAGCGGTTGCCGATCGTGATGTCGTTGATGATCCAGTTGGCGGCCGAGCCGCCACCGCCGACATCCGCGGCCGACACGAACACGCGCTCCGGGCGGAACGCGACGCGCTGCGGGCGCGACGTGATCTGGGCCGTGAGACCGATGGGCACCGGGGTGGTGCCGGTGTTCATCGGCAGCACCTGACGCGAGGCCAGCGTCGGGTCGGGCGCCGGCACGAGCGCCGCGCGCGGCGGGAACGGATAGCCCCAGCCGCCGCCGTGGGCCTGGTGATGACGGCGCGCGCCGTTCGGGTCACCGTACGGGCCGTGCGACAGCGCCGAGGCGCCGGGGCCGCCCTGGCCGACGATCTGATTCCAGGCAGCGCCGACGAGCTGCTGCCACTGGCCCATGAGATAGCGAGGATCCGACATGTGCGTGATCGTTTCTCCGTCCGGGATCCGGACAGTGCAAGCGGTAGACAAACGGGTGTCCTGCGATCGCCTCGGCTCACAAGTGCGCGCTTGCACGTGCTTCGCTGATCGATCCGCTGCCGCGCTTGGCGTGCCCGCGCTCGGGCCGTGAACACGCGATCGGTAGCGATATCGATCGCGAGCTCGCGGCCAGCTCGCCGGTAGGCGTAGCTGGTGGCGTCGGCGTTAACGGTTCTGCATCTGGTGCAGGAGCGCCTCGGCGGTCGCCGCCGGGTCACCGTGCACCGCCGCGGCCGCCGGCGCCGGCGCCGCGGGGAGCGCCTTGGGACCGAAGAAGGTCCCGGTGAGCTTCTTGCGGTTGCCGATCGCGAAACCGGCCTCCGTGAAGTACGCCGCGAGGAAGCCCGTACCGAGGTTGCCGGCGTGGTGCGACCACTCCTCGCCGAACAGGTCGAACGCCGCGACCGCCTCGAGCCCCAGGCCGATCGCGAGATCGGCCGGGACATGCGCGATGCGCGGCCCCTGCGGGTTCTTCGACATGCCTTGAATCACGCCGGCCGCGGCCGCGCCGAGCACGACCTCGCCCGAGCGGACCAGACGCGAAGTCAGCTTCGCGCCCTTCTGCTTGAGGTTCTCGTAGCGGCGCGAGAGCGAGTCGTGGCGCTTCGCGATGTGATGGAGGTGTGCTTCGGTAACGCTCATTTGATCATGTCCTCTTGATCGCCCAAGGCCCGCCGCGGGGCTTCCACGGTCGGGCCGATTGCTTGGTGCACCAACGATTACGACAGCGGCTTGACCTCGGAGGCGATCACCTTGCGCTTACGATGGGTCGCCACGACGTTGCGACCCTTGTCGGTGAGGCGCAACGCGAGCCGGCCATGGAGCTGCGTGGCCGAGGTGACGTACTCGATCTCTTTGACGAGCTCCATCTGGATCAAGTCCGCGACCATCTCGCGCGTGGCGTTCGCGATCCCCTCCCATGACCAGTTGACCTCGCCGCCGTGGTCCGCGAGGTACTCGAGCGTCTTGGTCGCGCCGGGGATCTGCGCGAGCGGCTTGCCGGTGGATGGCGAGCGCAGCTCGGCCTCGACGTCGTTCTCGATCTTGAGATCGATGACGCCATCGCGCATGCGGTCGCGGCCGCCCTTCACTTCGCGAGCGCTTTCTGCAAGTGATCGAGCACGGCCTCTGCAATCGCGCGCGATTCACAGCGCGCGGACTCACGGCCGTTGGTCACGAGGTACGCGGCGACCCGATCGCCGTCCATCACTTCAACGATCTGAAACGGCTCGGCGACCGCGGGGAGCGCGCGCACGGGATTCGCTGCCGGCAGCGTCGCCGCAGCACCATCGCTGACTTGCGCGCTGCGAGCGGCCGTGCCCGACGTGTCGACGCCGAGCGCGCGACCGAGCCCCGAGACAAACGTCTCGGCCTTGTCGTAGACGCGATCGATCGCACGGTGGAGATCCGCGTCCGCGTCGGAATTCGGCGCGTACGGTTGGCGACGACTGGACGTCCGCTCGCTCATCTGCGAGGATCAACGTCCTAGAAGATCTTACCGTGCACAAGCCTTGCAGCTTCCAATGAGTTGATTCTCTCTGCTATAGTAGAATTCACCCTCCATGGCGATGACTGCAAAGGCGACGGCGACGAAAGACACCTCCACCTGGCTCACTCGCAACCAAGCGTGTGACCTCATGGACTGCGCGCACACGACACTGATCCGCCTCGAGCGCGAGGGCAAGCTGCACCCCGAATGGCGCCGGAGCGAATCGAGCGGCCGCACCGTCGTGGTGTACGACCCCAAGGAGCTCGCGTGCGTGCCGCGGCGCTCGCGCATGTCTTCGGTGGATCGCGAGAGCGAGCGCGAGGCCCGCGCGATCGAGATGTTCGATCAGGGCAAATCGATCAACGAAGTGATCGTAGAGGTCCGCGAGTCATCGATCCGCGTGCGCGCGTGGCACGAAGCGTGGCTCGATCACGGCGGCGCCGCGATGCAGATCAGTATGGGCGCCAAGGCCGAGCTCGAACAGCTGATCGGCGCGTTCGAGAATGTGGCCGAGCTGGTCGCGCGCGTGCGCGAGCTCGCGAGCAAGAGGAGTCAATCGTGACGCGTACGTTCATCGTCCATGACTCGAATCAGATCGTGCCCGCCGGTTTGACCTGTCAGATCGTCGCGCGACCGCAGATCGGCGCTCTGCGCCCGGTGCGTCTGCGCATCGATCCATCGATCGCCCCGTGTTTTTGGATCCGTACGGGGACGAGTAGGTGACCCAAACGCCCCACCCACAGGGCGTGTCGCTGGCGCCACGCTTTACGTGTGCCGGGTGTGGCCACGTGGATACGCGCTGGTATCCCCAATGCGTTCGCTGCCTGGCGTTCGGAAAAATGCAGGGCTCGGCCCATGTCAGCCCCGGCACGCCACTCGCAGAAGCACATGGGATGCGCGCAACGCACCCTGCCATCGTCGAATCCTCCCACCGTCAACCCATGCCCCGCGTCACGGTCACAACGGGCGAGATCCCCGAGCGACTGCCGCCGCCCCCGCGTGTGGTCGCGATCGATCCCCTGCCGCTATCGGCCGCCCGCATCGCGGCCGCGACCGCGCCGCGTGTCGCCACCGGCATGGCCGAGCTCGATCGCGTGCTCGGCGGCGGGCTCGTGGATGGCTCGTTCATCCTGATCGGAGGTGACCCCGGCGCCGGCAAGAGCTCGCTCGTGCTCGCGGCCTGTAACCTCCTCGCGCGCGATCCCGCGCGTGACGGCGCCCTGTACGCGACCGCGGAAGAGACCACGCAACAGATCGCACTCCGCGCACAGCGGTTCGGGATCGAGAACGATCTCGTTCAGGTCGTGGCATCCTCCGATGTCGACGCCGTGATCGCGCTGGCCGGCCGGTGCGCGCCGAGCGTTCTGGCCATCGACTCGATCCAGAAGATGCGATCGGATGACTGCGACGGCGCACCGGGCTCGATGCTGCAAGTCGCCGCAGTCGCGGCCAAGCTCGAAGCTTTCGCGCGCAGCTCGCAGACGCCGGTCATCGCGATCGGACAGGTGACCAAGACCGGCGAGCTCGCCGGCCCCAAGAGCCTCGAGCACGCGGTCGACGTCGTCCTCTACCTCGAGATGTCCGGCGGCGCGCGCCGGCGCCTGGTGTCGCCAAAAAACCGCATGGGGTCAACCGACGAGATCGGCCTGTTCGAGATGCGCGAGCGGGGCCTGTTCTGCATGGACGGCGACACGTCGCAGCTCGCCGAGCGCGCGCGCGGCGTGCCGGGCTCGGCCGTGTTCCCGGCCTTGCTCGGCGAGCGCGTGCAGCTCGTGGAGGTGCAGGCGCTCGTCGGCGCGCCGAAGTCGGAGGAGCGCCCCAAGGGATCGCTCGCGGCGAGCGGCGTCGATGCCAAGCGCGTGCAGGTGATCCTCGCCGTGCTCGCGCGCCACGCGCACATCGACGTCTCGGAGCGCGACGTATTCGTGTCGGTGACCTCCGGCATGCGCCTCGCGGATCCCGCGGCCGATCTCGCGATCGCGCTCGCCATCGCCAGCTCGTATCGTGACCTGCCGATCAAGCCCACGTGCGCGGCGTTCGGCGAGCTGGGCCTGGCCGGCGAAGTCCGCAGCGTGGGCTACGCCAAGAGCCGCATGGACGAGTGTGCGCGCCAGGGCTTTCGCGACATCATCGCCGACAGCAACATCGCGGACGCGATCGCCACGGCGATCGGAGAGGCGGTGACGTCGTGAAGATCACCGCCGACATGATCACCGACGAGCAGATCCGCGAGCTGCGTCGCGACGGCGAGCGCATGTTGAGCGACGCCGTTGTCAACGGAACCGACCGCACGGAAGCGTTCGACATCATGCTCAACGCCCACAACGCGCTCGGGCCGAGCCTGGACGTGTCCGACGGTGACGGCACGTTCCACAGCTGGCGCGCCCGTTGCGCCGAGATCCTCAACGCGCGCCAGTAACCCAGAATTGGGGGCAGACGTCGCGGCGCCAGGTCTGCCAGCCGGCGAGGTCGGGAACACGTGCGCGCCTTGCAGTCACTCGTACGCGCACGAAACCGGCCGCTAGAACATGTTCGACGCGAAGTCCTCTGGGGCGAACGTCGCCCGGTTGCGGCGATCCCACACGACCGCCGCCTGCGTGCGATTCCGTGCTCCGAGCTTGAGCATCACTTGATTGAGATGAAATTTCGCCGTGTGCTCGGAGATCCCGAGCGCGTCGGCGATGATCTTGTTCGAGTGCCCGAGCGCGATCAGATCGAGCACCTGCCGCTCGCGCGCGGTGATGGGGTCGCCTGGTTTGGCCTTCTTGGTCTGGTAGCTCATCGGGACCGACTCCGTTCGCGGAATCTCTTCGTACGCGGTTCGCTGCGATCCCGCAAGCGCGTTCGGCGCTCGCGTGCAAGCCGCACTTGCTCGGCGATCTCGATCGCGGCCATCGGCACCGTGTAGCCGGCGCTCGTGAGCTTGCGATCGCCCCAGAACACGCGATCGGTCTCGCCAGCGCCCCGGGGCAGGGTCCACCGCCGCACGCGCTTACTGAACAGCCCCCGCGTCGACTTGGTCGCCGTCCCGAACGTCAAAACGCCGCGATCGATCTGGCCGCTTCCGCGGCGCCAGTCGTCTTCTGTCGCCCATGGGATCCCGCGCACGACGAAGTCACCCGGCGCGCTCTCGATCTCGGCGCGCGCGATCGTCGGCTCGCGGTCGATGGTCACGCGTGTGGCGTCCGGCATCCGACGCCCGGCGTAGATCGTGTGGCTGCGGATGTCGAGCTCCGACCAGATCTCCTCGAGCCCCCACTGGCCGAGGCCCTCACCGGCGGGATCGGGTTTGACGTCGCGACCGATCGTCCAGATCGAATCGGTGTTGCCGAGCACGAGATCTTTACCCTGCGCCTCGGCCTGCGCGAGCCACTGGACACGGGTGGCCGCGCGCAAGTACGCCGACCACTGCGGGTACGAGCTGCCGCCGAGGCGCTGGTAGGGCACACCCCAGATCTGGCCGTAGAGATCGAGCTGCTCGTAGGCGCCGCAGCGCCCTGTGCAACCGTTGCGGCAGCGTCCGACGCGCAGGCATACCTTGACGGAATCGGGGTGCAGGAGCACGCGCATCCGCTCGGGGCGCTCTGCAAATTTTCCGGTGAGCGCCTTCGCCAAGCGGCCGATCCATTGACCGAGCGGCGTCTTGCGCCCGACCGCGCGCCGGATCTCGTACCAGCGCTCTACGAGCGCCGCGAAGATCGGCGCGGTCGCGTCCCACACGAGCGCCGAATGGACCTTGAGCACGGTCACGCCGCGCTCAAACGCGGCGACGAGCTCGGGCAGGCACCACGCGCCCGTGATGTCGCCGGTCGGGAAATGCAGCTGGCCGCCATGCGTCCACGGAAGCGGCGGCAGAAAACGATCGTCGGGGATGCGAACCGAGATCGTGTAGAGCCCCGGCTCGCACGCATCGAGCGCGCGCGATGCGGCATCGGAGGCGAGCTCGCGGCAGTCGCCGACCGGAAGCTCTAGCTTCGCGAGCTGCGCGGGGTACGCGTTGCGGATATCCCAGTGCGAGATGATGCCGCGCGCGCGGGGCCTAACGATCGCAACGCGTCCGCCCTTGTCGGCGCGCTTGGCGGCGCGGTAGAGGTGCCACGGCAGATCGGACTCGGGGACGCCGAGCTCCTCCTGCGCGTTGACCCACGCGGTTTGAGCGAGCGTGCCGCGCAGGCGGATCCGGTGCCTCGTCGTGAAGTCGCGCAAGAGGCGCAGGCCATCGTAGAGGTCCTTGCAGTCGCTCTCGCAGTACGCGAGCAAGTCGGGATCGCCCTCACGCGCTTTCTCAGCGATCTTGCACCAGCCCCCGCAGCCGCCACAGCCGCATGGGCAGGTCGCGCGGCCGCATTCGCACTTCCAAGGCAAGTGCGGGACCTTGCGGCGCAGCGCGCCGCAGATCTCGTCAATCGCGACCGGCCACAGCGAGTACGAGTCGCGCAGCGTGAGCGAGCCCATCACCACGCGCGTCACGCGGTGCGCCGAGCGATCGACCTGGCACGGGATCCCGCGCGCACGAGCCCGTTCGAGGACGGCGAGGCCGTCGAAGATCCCCATCCCGTGCCCCATCCAGATCCCGCCGCGGGCCCGCATGTAGTCGATCATCGCGTCGATCCCGAAGTCCTCGGGATCGATCGGCGTCACGCCTTCGGCGAGCGTCGCGGGCAGGTCGCGGTCGACGTCGAGATCGTTCTCGGTCGCCCAGAAGTGTTGGAAGCGCACGCCGTCGTAGCAGACGCCGAGCGCGAAATTCGACCAGTCCCAGGCTTCGATATCGAAGGTGCCGGCGATGTCGATCGGCAATTTTTCCGTCACGCGGCCTCGATCAACGCGTCGTAATCCTCCGTCTTGGCCGCGTCGCACGCACACGAGAACGACTGCCGCGGCGCCAGCTCTTGCCGGATAATCAGCTTCACACGTCGCTTGTCGAGCGCGCTCTCGGCCGCGATCACCTCGTGCGCGACACCGGCGGCGAGGGCGCCGCGGATCTTCATCCGCTCGGGCGCCTCCGCGTACACCTGCGCGTACGACGGTCGGCCGCCGCGCCGCATCGGTCCATAGATCGCTTCGGTCTCGATCCACCACTCGGGATCGCCTTCGGGATCGATCAGTGCGCTTGCGAGGTCTCGCTCGTCCTTTTCAAAGCACCCCGTGCAGTTGCCGAGATGCTCCTGTTCCCAGGTGAGCCCGAGATCGAACGGTCGCGCCGCCCATGCGCGCAAGATGTCAGCTTTTGCGACGCCGGCCTCGGCGAGCGGAGCCCGTTCGTCGGTGTCGAGCGCGTCGTTTCGCTTGTGCATGTCCGAAACCCTGTCGGGCTCGTCGGCGCGCAGGCCCAGATACTCGGTGTATTCCAAGTGACGCGCCTGCCCCTGTTCACACCACCCGAGCGATGCGCAGTAGCGGCGTTGAGTCTTGATCTTGAGGTAGGCCGTACAAATTCGAGATCGGTTCCACGGCGCGACCGGCCCGAGCCCCTTGTGCTTGGCGCGAAACGTCCGCAGACATTCGAGCATGTCGCGAAACACCGAGCCATCGCGCGCGAGCGTCCGGTGGTCCATGATCTCGAACGTCGCGAACCGCGGCGGCTCGCCGCGCGGCGGCGCGCGGAATTCCAAGAGCACGATCTCCTGTTCGAGCCACTGCTCGAGTCGCTCGATGAATTCGTAGGTCCTGGAGTGCTCGCGCGAGGTGTTCTGAAACGAGAACACGACACCCTGACCGCGCAGGCGGTGCGCGAGCTCGGCGCTTGTCCGGCCGCCGGACACGCCGCAGATCTGGCGCCGGGCGGCGGCCGAGATCACAGAATCGCCTTCGCTTTCTCGAGCGCCTCGCCCAGCTCGCTCGCGAAGTCCTTATCCGGGCCGACCACGATCAGTGAGCCCACGCGCGCGGTCTTGCCGATCTTCGCGCCCTCGATCGCGGTGACGAGATCGCGCAACACCTCGATCGCCTCGTCGCGCTCCTCTTCGATCTCGATCTGATCGGCGACCTCGCCGCGCAGGCGCTCGCACTCGGCCTCGAGCTCCGCGACGCCGCGGATCCCCTCGTCGATCAGAATCGCGCGATCGATCGATGACAGCTCGCGCGGCCAGTGGCCGAACACGAGATCTTCGAGCGTGATGTTGGGATTTTGCACGGTGGTAGCTCCTTACTTGGTGGGCACGGTTGCGGTCCGCTGCATGAACGCGCTCGCCGTGGTGTAGATCTTGGTCTCGCTCGAAAAGTAGACGTACATCGCCGGGATCCTCGACGAGTCGTAGCGCACGGCGAGCGACATCTCGTCGGACGCGCCGCCGCCGAGCACTTCGCCGATCAAGTCGCCGAGTGCGAATTCCCAGGCCGAGATCTTCGAGAGGTACGAGCCGGGACCCGAGCGCTCGCGCGCGTTGGGGTCGACGAACAGTACGCGGATCTGCGTGAGCCGGTTGGGGTTGATGCGCGCGGACAGGATGTCATCGGCCAGGACGTGCTCGAGGATGTCACCTAAGCCCAGGTAGCTCACCGGCTCGTGGAAGTCGTAGCGACCGACTGCGATCCACACGCCGCGCGTATGCGGATCCTCGGTCGTGACCTCGAGTGAGGTCGGCACGAGCTCGGCGCAGTGGTCGCGGATCGCCTCGAGCCAGCCGCGCGCGAGCTGCGAAGGCGACGCCGGGCCGCTGATAATCCCCTTCTGCCGCTTGCGCCGCTCACGATCGCGCTCGCGGCGGCGCTCGAGGCGCTCCTGGCGCTCGACCTCGAGCGCTTCGGCGATCGCCTTTTTCTCACGGCGATAGCGGCGCGCGCGGACGGCGTCCGGGTGCTGCGAGAGCTTCGGGCGGCGCGGCGCCGGCGGCGCCTTGACACGCGACCGCCTCGGGGTGCGAAGCGGTTTGCTCGGCGCCTTGACACGCCGCGGCTTCTTTGGCAGCTTCTTACGTGCCGGCTCCTTCGTGGTTGCGCGCCTGGTCGTCGGCTTCCGCCCGCTCGGTTTCACGGTCCGAGCGGGCGTTTTCTTTGCGACCTTCCGCGGTCGCTTCTTTATGGCCGTAGGCTTCGCCTTGGCCTTTTTCTTCCGCTTGGCCATCGGCTAGCGGCGCTTGCCGCCTCCATGGCCCAGGCGCATCACGCGACGCCCGGCGCCCTGCGCGATCTCACCGACCATGCGATCGGCCGCCGTTTGCACGAGCGGCTCGCAGCGCGTCGTCGGCGAGATCGCGCAGTCATAGGGATAGCGCTGCCGCCCACGCGGACCATCGACCTCGGTAGGTTCGATCGATCCGCCTTGGTCCTTGGGCAGCTGCTCCCACTGCCGCATCTCACGGCAGTGCTTGCAACGGGCAGCGAGACGCACGGCGGCAGCTTACGACGCCGAGTTGCCCGCGGGGAGCTGGTGCTGCTTCTGCGCTTCGATCTGCGCGCGGGTCTCGTTCGACAGCTCGAACCACTGGCGCTTTTGGCCGTTGGGGAGCTTGGGTCCCCAGACCAAGTACTCCGTCATGCGCTGGCCGTTGCCGATGTTGACGTCCTCGCCGCGCGCGATGTTAACGCGCTGGCCGATGAAGCCGATCAGCTTGCGATCGAGCTGCACGCTCGAAAGGATCGAGATCCGCGACGCGCCGGTCGCGTCCGCGAGGATCCAGGTCTGGACATGCGAGACCGTGCCATCCTTGGCCACGAATTCGGCGACCGGGCCGTTGCCCTCGAGGATCGCATCCTCGATCACCTCGCCGACCTTGAGCGTGTAGATCTGCGGCGCGCTCTCGAACGCGCCGGAGGCGAGATCCGCCTCGAGCTTCTTCTTGAGCGCGTCCGGGTGATAGCTCTTGACCATCGCACCCGAGCTCGCCGGCGGCGGCGCCTGCGGATCCATCACCTGCGGCGTGTTGCCGCGCGCCTTGTCCACTGCGTTCTGATACTTCGTGTCGCTCTTGTTCTCGGCCATTGTCTTTTCAGTCCTTCGTAACGGTTTTGTCGTCGGCCTCGGAAGCATTCCGAGACGTCGTGCGATCGAGACGAGTCGAACGTCTCTGCGGCGGCGTGGTGAGACAGGGTGCAAGAGAGAGTGTCGCCGCTACCGACCGGGCCATCGCGTGTACAGCTAGTGCGACGTGCGGCCCGGTACGCCCATCATCGGCGGGCCGCCCTCCATGCGCGGCCGCGGTTTGTGGGCAGGGCAGAGCTCGTTGCGTTTTTTCTCGCCGGTCTGGTAGTCACGCGAGATGAGGATCGTCCACTTCGCGGCCTCGAGCTGCTGGTCGATCACCTTGGGAATCGAGCACGAGCGAAAGTCGGCCGCGCACGCGCGCGCGTCGCACGTGACGATCGTCATCCCGGAGATCTTGGAGTAACGCTTCATCGTGCCGACTCCGATCGGCCCGATCGGCCTTGCCGATGCGCGCGCAGCTTGCCGTCGTCGCCGACATCGAGGTGCACGCCGAGCTTGCCGAGCTCGCCGATCATGCGATCCATGAAGTCGACCGCTTCATCGGGCGCGATCTCAAGCTCGATCTGCGCCTTGTAGGCAGGATCGATCTCGTCGACGAACAGGAACACCAGATCGAGCGCGCCAGTGTCGCAGTTTGCCGTGACCACGTTGGACACGGCGCGATCGGTAATCTGCGGTCTGCCGGTCACGGCTGGCTCGCTTTCTTGCGTGCGCTCGCGACTGCCCGCGCAATCTCTTCGTCGAGCGCCCGGTTGATGAGATCGTCCGCGCGCTTCTGCATCGCGCCCGGACGCACGGCCCCGCGGTGCGTACGCGGCAAGCCCGCCACGATCCGATCGTAGGTGCGCCGGGTCACCGAGATCTGACGTTCCTTGCTCCGGTCTCTGTGCTCGCTCACGACACACCGCCCATGCGATAGTTCGCGATCAAAAGCTCGGCGACCTTGCCGCGCGAAGATCCCTTGCTCGAGATCGCGCGCGGCGCCGACACCTCGGCGACGTTCCACACGCAATCGGGATAGAGCTCGCGCACCAACGGGGTGTCGTGATTCGACAGGAGCACGTGCACGCCGCGCTCGGCGAGCGCGAACGCTTCGCGCGCGAGTGTCTCTTGATCCTCGGCGCGAAACCCGCCGCGCGTGTACTGCGTGAAGCTCGCATCGTAGGGCGGATCAAGGTACACGAAGTCACCGCGCTGCGCGAACGCGATCGCGGTGCGGTAGTCGCCGGCGAGGATCCGCGCGCGCTTGAGCGCTCGCGCTGTCATGCGCAGCCGGGCCGGGTCGCAGATCGTCGGATTCTTGTAGTCGCCCATCGGGACATTGAATGCGCCCGACTTGGCATTGACCCGCCAGAGCCCGTTATAGCACGTGCGATTCAAGTACAGAAACGCCGCCGCGCGATCGGCGAGATCGAGCTCACCGACCGGATCGTTGAAGCGATTGCGGGTCGCGTAGTAAGAGCCCTTGGCGTCGGTCGCGTGGCGGCGCGCGTAGCTAGAAAGCTGCGCGATCACCTCTTCGACGTCATGCGCGAGCGCGGCGTACGTCTCGATCAGCTCGACGTTGAGATCGCAGAGCACCGGCCGCGCGTCCTCGGCCGTGTTGAGCCGGCCACGCGTGTAGAGGTCGAAGTAAAGCGCCGCGCCACCGCAGAACGGCTCGACGTAACGCCCGAACGAGACCGGCAACGCGGCGCGCAGCGCAGGCAGCACGCGACCCTTTCCGCCCGCCCATTTCACGATCGGGTGCGGCTCGGGGATACGCAGCTGCCGAGATCTGCGACGCTTGGGCGCCTCAGTCTCTACCTGCGGCGCCGCGAAAATTGCCGGCGCTGGCATGCCGCCGATCATGGCTCGCCCTTTCGCATCGCGGGGAATAGCCCCACGAATAAGAGCACCGTGAGTCCGAACAGGATCCAGTGATCGGTGGTCATACAACGCCCCCGGCACGCGTCGCGACCGCGGCCTCGATGACCGCGCGCTCCTTGGCGGTCGACAGCTCGGCGAGACGCCCGAGCACCTCGGCCTCTACCTTGCGATGGGTCTCGGCCATCGCGCGCACGAACGCGGACACGGACATGTCCGCGCGCGACGCCATTTGTTGCAGTACCACGCGCTCGGCGTGGCTCATGCGGATCGGCACGACCACATCGCGCCCTTTCACGGAGGGACGTTGTTTCATCACGGTTGCGGTCGCTTGTAGATCAACGTGATCAGGTTACGCAAGTATTCAGACATCGCGATCGCGAGATCTCGCCTGCGGACAAGTGAGACAAGTCCTTGCGCCCGGCTGTGAATCTCTGCGGAGAAAATAATCTAAACTTTTTCAGAAATGGCGAAGAGGCGCGCCGCGCGATGCGTATTGACATTTCATCGCAATCGATTACGATGCAATGCGTGAGCAAAATCTCCGATCGTCAAGTCTGCGTGCGCGGCACCACCAAGGAAGTGCGAATGTGGCGCGCCCGCGCAAGGGCCAGCGGAATGTCGATCTCCGTCTGGATGCGCAACGCTCTGAACGCCGGCCCGATCTACGAGACCAAGCCACTCGCCGAACCCGACAAGGAGCAACAACCGTGAAGATCACCACGCAAACCACACTCAGCGAACTAAACGAATACTGCAAACAACTCCGCATCGATTCGATCACTCTTGAGCGTGCGCCGTTGCGGGCATCGGCGCATGGCGGCACAGGCGACGTCCTCGCCGTCGCAGTCCTAATCGACGACTATCACGAGGTTAAGATCACCCGCCGCGGTGAGACGGTCGCCGACGCAATCGCGCTCGCGTTCGATCGCGTGCGCGAGCTGAGGGCGTCGTAACGTGACTACCGTCGATCTGTCCGGCCCCGGCGCCCTCGATCGCCATGCCCAGCTCACCGAGCTCGGTCAACAGCTCGTGTCGGCCGCCGTCGCATTCTCGCTCGCGGAAGACGAGATGCATCGCGCCGAGCAAGTGTGCGGTGAGATCCGCTCGCGCGTGCCACCCGGCGTGATGCCGCCGCCGAGCGTGATGCGCGAGCTGAACACAGCACACGAGGTCAGCCGACAAGCGTTCGCGACGGTCAAGAAGCGCGAGGCGACGTGGAAGGATATCGCGCGGAAGATCACGAAAGTGCTCGACGGAGCGACGCGGCTATGATCGGCGAGAAAGCCCTCGGCGCGAAGCTCGCCGCGAAGCTCGACGAGTACGCGGCTACGTGGAAGCAGAACGCCGCCGAGCACCAGGCGCACCGAACGGCCGACCGCGAGCACCTACAAGCGCTGGCGGTGGGCGCGGCGGTGATGAACATGATCGCGGCGGCGATCCGCGAGGTGACGCAATGAAGGTCTGCCAGATGATCGCGGCGCTGCGTATCGCGGCGGCGACCGATCCATCGATCGACGATCTCGACGTTTCGATCGAATGCTACCAAGGCGAGCGCGGCGTCTCCGAGGGCTATCTCAAGAGCCTACGCGTCGAGGAAGCTGATCGATTCGGTAACAAACGAAGGCTTCTGTTGGTGCGCGGATGATCGGCCAACGCGTCGCCGCCCGCTTCTTCTGCGCCGTGTGCGGTAGCGACATCGCCAGCGAGACCCCGCGCACCGCACCGCTCGGCAAGAACGGCGCGATGGTGCACGTCTGCGACGCGTGCATGGACGAGCGCCCGCGCGAGAAACGCGGACCCGAGCGCGGCTACGAAGGCGCCGGGGTCTCGGTCGCGACGTTCGGGAAGGATCTCGGCGAAGCGCTGCGGAAGAAAGTCGGCGATGTCGAGTACGATGCGATGATGGAGCGTGAGCGCCAGCAAGGCGTCTCGTACTTCACGAAGATCCAAGACGGCAAGGTGAAGCTCCGCGGCGCCGCCGAGCGCTCGCGCATCCAGGCGCAGCTCGCCGCGAAGCGGCAGGCGCAAGCGTTCGCCGTCGAGGGCCATCGCCTCCACCTAACCGGCGCCAAGGCAGGCAACGATAAAGCGATCGCACGCGCGGCCGCGCGCGACAGCGACGCCAGGAGGATCGACACCGTGAAAAGTGCGCTCAAGCCCTATCGAGTCACGCTGACCAAGAACGTCGTGCGGGTGTGGTTCAAGGCGGCCAGCGATCCGAACGAGGGGATCTTTCTTGAGACGAAGTTTCGGGTGCCCGAGATCGCGGCGGCCGTGGCACAGGGGATCGCGAGGGGAATCGGGGCGAGGAAGACGGTGGCGAGTATTCGAGCGGGAGGCGAAAAATGCGAGTGGGCGCGGAAGCCGTGAAGCCGATCGCGCTCGACCTGTTCTGCTGCGCCGGCGGCGCGAGCGAAGGTCTTCGGCGTGCGGGATTCGACGTGTGGGGCGTCGACATCGAGCACCGCGAGACCTGGTGCACGCGGTTCGGTCGCGAACACTTCTACAACGCGAGCGCGCTCGACGTGCTCGACGATCTAATCGTCGGCGGCGACTGCGTGCCCGGCCCCGCGTTCATCTGGGCATCGCCGCCGTGCCAGCGCCATTCGCAGGCGACCAGGCAGACCGGGCGACCCGATGCGCACCCCGACCTGATCGCGCCGACGCGCGATCGCCTGCGAGCTCTCGGCGTTCCGTACGTGATCGAGAACGTGCTCGGCGCGCCATTGATCAACCCGATCATGCTGTGCGGCGCGATGTTCGACCTCGGCGTGATCCGTCACCGGCTATTCGAGTTTTCGTGGCCCGTGCCGCCGGTCGAGCACGTCAAGCACAAGGGCTCGCTCGTCACCGGCGAGTACGTCACCGTCGCCGGCAACGGCGGCGTGCCTGCGTGGACGCTCAAGGAGCGAGAAAAGCGCGGGTTACCGCGACACCGCGACGGCGAGTACAGCCTCGAAAATTGGCAGCGGGCCATGGGGATCGACTGGATGCCGCGCGACGAGCTCGTGGAGGCGGTGCCGCCGGCGTACGCCGAGTGGGTCGGACGACAGGCGCTCGATCAGATCGGCAGCGAAGGTGCGTATCGCATGCTCACCAAGGCGGGTTGCTAACGCGTGTGGCTCGTCTCGAACAAGTACGATCGCGATGGCGCGCGCCTCGCCGATGGCCATTACTCACGACGCACGCCCGGCTCGCCGCAATTCATGCCGCCCGGCGAGACGATCGTGCTCGTTGTACCCGGCGGCGTCGCGGTCTTTGGCTGGTGGCGACCGGACCCGTTCGCGTGCACGCGTCTCGGCATGCGCGCGACCAGCGGCCTCGATGGATGGACGTGCTCGATCTTTCGCAACCCCGAGGGGACCAGCCTGCGTTCGAGCGACCTCGTGCTCGCTGCCGAACGGCACCTCGCCGACGCCGAGGCGCGCGGCGACACACACGGACCCTGCGGCCCCGATGGGATGCTGTCATGGGTCTGGCCACGCAAGCTCAAGCCGCGCCCCGGCGTCGAGCACAGTAACCCCGGCTGGTGCTTCCAGGTCGCCGGGTGGACGCGCGACCGCTGGAGCTCGCCGAGCGTCGGCAAGGGCCGCATGAAGCGGCTCCTTCGCAAGCCGATCCGCTTGGCCGGCGTGCCAGCATGCGACTGGCGGCCGCGTGAGCCGATCCCGTTCGTGCTCTCGGCGCCGTGTCCCGAGCTGGTCTGCCTAGGCTAGCGCCCGCGTTTCGCCTCGTACCTCGCGACCGACTGCCACGTGCGCTTATTCTTCTGCTCGTTCTTGATCGTGCGTTTGAGGTCGAACACGCGCCCGGCTAGCTCGTTCGCCTTGCGGTACTCGGCGTCATCGCGGTAGCCGCGCCCCGTGAGCGTGCGCTGAAACGCCTTGTACTCGCGCTGCGCGGCCGCGAGGCGCTCTCGAGCGCGGGCGATCGTGGCTTCACTGGCGGCGACCATGTCGGCGGCGCTGGGCACGAAGCAACGATAACACGGCGGCAGGCTCGCTAGGCGCCCCGTAGCCGCTTCGGCAGTCCCGACCCGCCGAGACCCGGCCGGACGCGGGAAACGCTGCCAGGGCGCGGCTGGGCGAGGGGAGGCGGGTGCGAGCTCGCGGGGGACGGGGAGCGGG
>Ga0335082_10000280_pt1 | contig 52012 bp, 58 predicted proteins | sample Lox_Sample_41_FD_206718 | JGI IMG/M metagenome (GOLD analysis project Ga0335082, IMG submission 206718) | Soil microbial communities from Loxahatchee National Wildlife Refuge, Florida, United States - Lox_Sample_4.1 | ecosystem: Environmental > Terrestrial > Soil > Wetlands | place: USA... | reverse complement strand
TCATTGCATCGGTGTGCCATCCCGTTCTCGGGAAGCGCGAAAGCATCCAGGAAATGGCATTCCCGACCGCGCGTCTGGCACAAACACGGGTCTTGCCATCATTTCCCACCGCCAGAGCTGCACGGGCAATCCCCAGCTCACGTTCGACCGCCTCCATCACAGCATCTTTCGAAGTCATCGATTGGGCATGCTCCTCTGATAGAATCATGTCATTTGTGCACAAACGATTGTGAGATCGTCCTCAAACGTCTCACGCCCCGAAAACTGCCTCACCGCCGAAGCAAGCGCAGTGCAAAAATCATCCACGGAGTCATAGGACTTCAGCGCAACTTCTTCGAGGCGATCCGTGCCGAATTGCTCTCCGTCCGAATTTGCCGCTTCGAGCAGTCCATCGGTGTACATGATGAAGCGATCCCCCGAGACAAGGGGTATTTCACGGAACGAGAATGAAATATTTGGCCGCATGCCGAGTGCGAGATTGGAATCCCGATACCATTGAACAGAAGGCAACTGCTGTCCAAGATGCAGAATGGGAGGATGTCCGGCCGTGGCCAGGAACACCGTTTTCCGCGCCTGATCGATGAGGGCATAGGCAAAAGTAACGAATGTCTTTTCGTCGGCGAGCTGGTAGATCGTATTGTTGACCTGCGAAAGCACCGCGCCGGGAGACGGATCGTGCTGCAACTGGAGCCGGAGGGCGCTCTTGACCATTGCAGAAAGAATTCCAGCTCCCACCCCATGACCGGTGACGTCCGCGACCGCGAAGGCTATCTGATTTTCTGATACTTGCACCACATCGTAAATGTCCCCTCCAACCTCCGTTGCAGGAATCATTCTTCCCGAAATCCTGACCCACGCAGTTTTCAGTGTCGCGTCAGGGATCAGCGATTCCTGTATCTCCTTGGCAATATTGACTTCCGTTTCGAGTCGTGCCCGCTGCTTGACTTCCGAATGTATGACCCTGATAAACAGCGCATATCCAAGTGCAAGCATCATGATCGCACCGACACCTACGATACCCCGCTGGGTGTAAACTGCCTGTAGCTTGTCAGGGCTGAATGTTCGTTCCACTCCTTTTTTTTCCGGCTCATTCTGAGCACCGATTGAGGTGCCGAGTTTTACCTTCATACCATTATCATCAAAAACCAGACTCAGGCCCCCGGAATTGAGCACCATAACAGTGCAGTAGACGGCAATGATAAGGACGATCGCCCACCATCTTCTTCTTCCGAACAGGATTATACTTGCGGCGAGCCCCCCGCTTGCTACCGTCTGAACGATCACAAAGCTCCAGGGAACGAGATGGATCTCCGATTCCATCAGTACCGTCAGGGGACCGTAGACGCCAAAGAGAATGAAGACGGCCAGCGCAAGGAGTCGCAGCGCCGGTGGCTTCATGTTCTTCCATATGTCTACTGCTCTTCGTTTACGGGGCATCGGGTGAGACAGGAGTCTTGAAACGGATCCGTTAGAACGGAAATTGTTGTTGATACCAGTGTTTGGTCAGATCCATCCAGAAGAACAGACCGCGCCACCGTCCGTGAGATTCATAATATCGTTCGATAGTTTTGTCGTTCCGGCGTTTGCGGGTCCGATGAATTTCAAAAAATCTCTTCCGGCACCAACTATCGATACCAAGATGGTCATAATGTCCGAGGAGCTTGAGGATATTTCCGGCCGCATACGGCCCGACCCCTTTCACCGATCGAACTTCCGTAAAAAGATCGGCAGTCGAAAGTGTGCAGTCGCGCCAAAGCTCCGGTTGGATCTCGTTACGCGCGACTTTCCTCGAAAATTCCAGGAGATAGGGGGATCGATACCCGGACCGGATCTCCTTACGGAGAAATTTTTCACTGACGGATGCTATTGCTTCGGGTGTCGGAAATGAACTGCTATTGCCCTCCCCCCGGACTCCCAGCTTCGTGCAAAGGTTTCTGACCATCACCTGCGTCAACTCCCAGCTGCAGTTGGTCGTGCAAATCATCTTGACAACATCTTCGAATGCCGAAGCAGACCGCAGCAATCTACCCCCACCGATGCCCGAAATCCAGCGATAGCGGCCGCTGCGGTTCGCAGCTTCATAGAAACTTGAGAAATCCTCATCGAGTCGAAGACACGACCGAACAGTGGATCGAACGAATGCACGCTGCGGTGCAGAGAGGGAACGAGATGTTCGGACATGAACGCGAAGATCACCGTTTCGCTGCGAGACCTCCAGCCACAGAGGGGAATCATCCGGAATATTCAGGGTCATACCCAGCGTGCCGCGTTCCTTGTCAACATGGAAGGGAGGAAGAGCACACCATCCGTGGCTGTAGACGGTCGGGAGGAATTGAAATCCCGCTGGGACCTGGACCTTCATGATCAGGCCGGCGTCGGCGCGCCGGAGAACTGGAGAAGAATCCGGCGATTTGTCGGATACTGCTCGATGGATTTGAGCAGCGTCAGCATCGCCTCTTTCGGCTTCATGTGATGCAGCGCTCGACGGAGTGCCTGATAGAGGCGCGTATCGGAACCAAAAAGGAGCTCTTCACGTCGCGTTCCGGATTCCGGTATGTTGATTGCCGGAAAGATACGCTCGTTGGCAAGATCGCGGCTGAGAACAAGCTCCATATTCCCGGTACCTTTGAACTCCTGGAAGATCAATTCATCCATCCGGGAATTCGTATCCACGAGAGCTGTGGCGATAATAGTCAGCGATCCGCCTCCTTCCAGAGCGCGGGCCGCTCCGAAAATCCTCTTCGGCATTTCGAGAGCCCGGATATCAACACCGCCCGACATGGTCCTGCCGCTGCTCTTCTGGACTGCATTGAACGCCCGGCCCATTCTGGTTAACGAATCGAGAAGGAGAACGACATCCCTTCCGGCTTCCACTTTTCTCTTGGCGTATTCGAGCACGAGTCGTGCGATCCGGACATGACTCTCCCGGTCACTATCATTCGACGAGGCAAATACTTCTCCCCGGATCGTCCGGCGCATGTCGGTCACTTCCTCCGGTCGCTCATCGACGAGAAGCACGAGAAGATCGATTTCGGGATGGTTTTCGGAAACTGACTTTGCGAATTGCTGCATCAGCATGGTCTTGCCGGATTTGGGGGGTGAGACGATGAGCGCCCTCTGGCCCTTACCGATCGGGCAGAGCAAATCGACCACGCGCATCGAATAGTCCGCCGGATTCGTGGTAAGCCGAATCCGATCGAATGGATCAACAGCCGTTCTCTCTGAAAACTCCGCCACCGCCTTCCACGCGTCCGGCTTCAACCCGTTAATCGTTTGAATAGTACTCACTTCGGCACCCCTGCCGGAGGTTCGAACGGAGTATTCAAGGGCAGAGGCATCGCGGATCGCATATGCACCAAGGATGTGGGCAGGAAGCTGTGCATCGCCCGGTGATTTTGCCAGGCCGATAGAATGCTGGCGCATGAACCCTGCCCTCCGGCCTTCAAGCTCTACAATTCCCTGAAAAATTTTTTGTTCCATCAAATTATTCTTTAAACTAAATTTTGTCTATCTTCATATTCGAACAATTGCAAGGAACGTACCCATGAAGCTCTCCACACTGCAGATATCCCTGATTCGTCTCGCCATCGGTGCGTTATTCCTTCATCTCGGGATGGAAAAATATCATGAAGGGTGGTTATGGAATTCTCAACCTCTCGCTGATTCTCTCCAGCGATATCTCGAGCATGCAAGTGGCCTGGAGCTCAGATATCTGACTACCGTCGCACTTCCTTACGTCGGTCTCTGGGCGAAACTCATGACAGTGGGAGAACTCGCAATCGGTGCGTCATTTCTCCTTGGGTTGCTGACGAGAACTTCGGCGGGTGTGGCAATGTTCATGATACTGAATTTTCATGCAGCAAACGGACTTCTCTTCAGCTGGGGTTTCTTCGGATCTCCCTACGCTGCATATCTCTTTGCCGGACTCCTCGCTTGCTTTCTTGCACGGGCCGGCCGATGGGGTGGAATCGATGCATGGCTTGCCGGCACAAACTCAAAAAGCTGGTGGTGGTAGATTATCAGATCTCCGTCGGCACGTCGATATCCATTTCAAGTTTGAGCATTTCATTTGCGTAGATTCCGGTATTTTGGGTAACCGCCACCTGGATATCCCAGTCTCCCCGTGAATTCCTGATGACTGAACCCCAGAGCTTCCGCAACTTCCACGTCGTGAACTGCTCCCAGAAGATCCACCCAAAATATGCGCTTCCCTTTGTCAGATAAAAGCCGGGGACACGCTCTCCCGGTTCAACTGCAATTTCGCGGACGGTGTGCAGACGGTATCCTGCCCGTACAAGTTCTTCGATGAACATCGGCTGAAGATTTTCCCCCTCGTACGAAAGATCGACTTTTATCCGCTTCACGATCTTCCCCTCAATGATCGCCCTGAACGCTTCACGAAGCTGATCGTCTGTCAATGTACCCATCGTTGCGCCGCCGCTGCACCATTACATGATATGTAATATAAAGACTCGAGCCCTGAGAAGCAATATACTTGACGGTCTGCAGGATGTTCTGTATCTTTTAAGCATGGCAAACCAGTTCGCACTCGCTATTGCCGCAACAATCGGCATCGCGATTTCGGCATATTTCACACTCGTCTTTTTCGACATCATTCCTGCAAACAGCCGGTTCGTTGCGCAGGTATGCCGCATGGACGAGCAGACATGCCAATATGTCCTCCATACTACGTACGCGAAACTTTTTGGCGTTCCGAATTCTCTTCTGGGAGCAATTTTTTACGCATTCATTCTCTACACGGTGTTGGCGCATGGGCCGAATTCCTCCGCCTTCATTTCTCTCGTGGCAACTCTCTCTTCGGTTCTTTCCGTCCTGGCCAGCATCTATCTTACGCATGCCCTGATCGTCAAGCTGAAGACCAACTGCGTGCTCTGCTTTACCTGTCACGCGCTGAATCTCGTCATTCTCATCCTGTTGACCTACACGGGCTGAACATCATGCACGCGAAGACGGGACTCGTATACGACGACCGGTTTCTGGAACATACAACTGGGCCGGGCCATCCCGAACGTCCCGACCGTCTCCGCAGCATCGTCTCGCATCTCCAGTCCGAAGGTCTTTGGGACATGCTCTCTCACATCTCCGTATCACCTCTTGATGAAGCATGGCTTCTTTCCGTCCACACCCCGGAGTATGTGAAGTTTGCCCGTGAGGCATGCCGGAATGGGTTGACCGTTCTCGACGAAGGAGACACTCAGGTCGGAAAGAGCTCATTCGATATCGCCTGTCTTGCCGTCTCAGGTGCCCTCGCGGCGGTTCGTGCCGTGACGGAAGGAACTGTATCAAACGCATTTTGTGCAGTCCGTCCTCCGGGACATCATGCCGAACGGGGCAAGGCAATGGGATTCTGTCTGTTCAACAACGTTGCGATCGCAGCACGGTACGCCCAATCGGCCTACCATATGCCACGTATTGCCATTCTCGACTGGGATGTCCATCACGGCAATGGCACACAACATGTGTTCTATGAGGACCCGAGCGTTCTGTTCATCAGCTTGCATCAATACCCGTACTACCCCGGCACGGGCAGCCGTGAGGAAACCGGCGAGGGTAAGGGCCGCGGAACCACGCTCAATATCCCCATGGCGGCAGGGAGCGGAGAAGAGGAATATCTCAGCGCGTTGACAAATGAGGTGTTGCCTGCAATGAGGGAATTCGGACCAAACCTCATACTCCTCTCCGCAGGTTTCGATGCTCACCGCGATGACCCACTCGCCCAGATCGAACTCACGGAATCGTCATTTGCGACGATGACAACGATGGTGCGTTCCTTCGCCGAAGAACAGTGTGGAGGAAAAATCGTGTCGATCCTGGAAGGCGGGTATCATCTCCAGGCGCTTCCTCTTTCCGTGGAAGCTCACCTTCGTGTGCTGCTCCAGCGCTGACCGTCAAATAAGTGTCGAACCACTCAGCAGCTGGCGGAGATCCGAGTCGACAGGATCAACGATCAACTTTTAGAAAACGCCTGAAAGTTGAAGCGTGCGAAATCAGTGTGACCGGTGCCAGCTTGATCCCTCTTTCTTATCCTCCACGACAATCCCCAAGTTTCCAAGCCCGTCCCGAATCTTGTCTGAAAGAGACCAGAGCTTTTGCTGCCGAACCTCTGCACGGAGCTCGAGAATAAAATCCACGAGACCGGCCTCCGCAGAATCGGAAGCGTTGCCCATTGCATCCAGGTTTTCCGGTATGATTCCGATGACCGTTCCTCCGATCTCCGAATAGACCTGGTTGATCTGCAGGAGAAGCTCCTGGGAAGCGGCCCCGGCGGCGAGCAGCGTATTGACGTCCCTGCTGAAATCGAAGAGAAGTGCAATGACCTGCGCCGTGTTGAAATCGTCGTCCATAGCTGCGAGCATCGAGTTCCTGTATCCCGCAATATCGATAAGCCCGCCAGGGGCTGCCGCAGACGACTTCGATTCTTTCTTGAGTTCTGCACGCACGTTTCTGACAACGTTATGGAGTTTTTCCAGACCCCTTGCCGCACCGCCTAAAGCATCGGTAGTGAAATCGAGCGTACTGCGATAATGGCTCTGGAGTATAAAAAATCGCACCACCAGAGGCGAATATTCCTTAAAAGCATCCTTGAGCAGGATGACATTCCCGAGCGACTTGCTCATCTTCTGACCGTTGACGGTCACGAGATTATTATGGATCCAGTACCGCACAAATTGTTTTCCCGTTGCACATTCGCTTTGGGCGATCTCGCACTCGTGGTGCGGGAACTGGTTATCCATTCCCCCGCCATGAATATCAAACGTATCACCGAGGTATTTCATCGACATGGCCGAACATTCAACATGCCAGCCGGGAAATCCGACACCCCACGGGCTCGGCCAACGCATGATGTGTTCCGGTTCGGCAAATTTCCAGAGGGCGAAATCATTCGGATGCTTCTTCTCTGATTTCACCTCCACCCGGGTTCCGGATTCGACTTCTTCGGGGCTCCTTCCCGACAGCTTGCCATACTCTTTGTCCTTTGAAACGTCGAAATAGACCGAACCGTTTGCCTCGTAGGCATACCCCTTCTGGAGCAGAAGTTTCACCACTTCGATCTGCTCAATGATATGACCGGTGGCGCGAGGTGAAATATCCGGCCGCTCCACGCCGAGTGCATCCATGTCCTGAAAATAGCTGCGTGTATAAAGCTCCGCAATTTCCATCGGATGCTTATGTTCAAGCCGCCCCTGACGCAGAAGCCGATCTTCACCTTCGTTCGTGTCTCCCAGCAAATGTCCTACATCCGTAATGTTTTGAACGTACGTCACCTTGTATCCGATATAACGGAGATACCGCACGATAACATCAAATGACACATAACTTTTTGCATGGCCGATGTGCGAATGGCCGTACACCGTCGGCCCGCAAACATACATGCCGACGATTCCTTCCCGGATCGGCTTGAATACTTCCTTCTGGCGGGTCAATGTATTATAGATGCTGAGCGACATAATTCCTCTTTGATTTATTCCTTGGTTCCGGGATGGTTACCTCAACCCCATGAGCTCGCGTGCACTTTTCCGCCCTGAGTCAGTAACCTCTTCACCACTCATCAACTTTGCGACTTCTCCTACACGCTCTTCCAGAGAAAGCTTGCGCATCCGTGTCGTGGACCGATTCTTACTCTCGATCTTTTCCACCACAAAATGGACATCGGCGACACCGGCAATCTGCGGGAGATGCGTAATCGCAATGACCTGATGAAACCGCGAAAGGTTCTTCATGCTCTTCCCGACGGCCTGAGCAATTCGTCCGCTAACCCCTACATCGATTTCATCAAAAATCAGGAGCGGGAGACGGTCGGATTTGGCAAGAATCATTTTCAGGGAAAGCATAATCCGGGAAATTTCCCCGCCTGAGGCAACTTTGGCCAGCGGTTTCGGATCTTCGCCGGCATTGGCAGAGACATAGAATTCGACCCTATCAACCCCCTTCGACGTACATTCCAGCCAATCCTTCCCAAGCTTGACGAATGCCTCCTCGCGATTTGCGGCAACTTCCGCCCGGATGGATGTCTCAAAGACCGCATTGGCAATTCCGAGCTCCCGAAGTGCCTGAGCAACGGCTGTATTCACTTTTTTCGAAGTCTCAAACCGTTTCGAAGAAAGTCTCGCGGCGATTTCCGAAGCGGTCGCACGTTCACGGTCGAATCTTTTGCGCAGAGCAGTATGCTCAGCTTCAAAATTGTTCGCAAGCTCGACTTCACGACCGATACGGGCACGGTGTGCGAGGACGGCATCCAAAGAACCGCCGTACTTCTTTTTCAGAAGTGCCAGATTGCCGAGACGGTCGCGGATATGTTCCAGGCGTTCCGGCTTAAATTCAATATGAGAATTGTACCGCTGGATAAACTTCGCCAGCTCGTCGACAATTGCCGCGGCAGATGCTGCTTCGGCTGTCTGTTCCTTGAACGCCGCATCAATCGTGCCGAGCGTCTCGAGCTCATTGCGTGCGAGAATGAGCTGATCGTGGACAGCATTCTCACCTTCATAGAGCATCGCATAGAGCCGCTCCGTCGCGGCAAAGAGTTTCTCAGCATTTTCCAGTATGTTCAACTCGTTCTCGAGCTCTTCCTCTTCACCTCCACGCGGTGCGAGAGCGTCAATTTCGTTGATCTGGAATTCATAGAGCGACTTCCGTTCCATCAGCTCATGCTCTTTGGCCTTCAGCGTCCGCATCTCCTGGAGCGTCGCCCCGCACGCGCGATAGGCCTCTTCAAATTCTTCCGACAGCCCATCCAGGCGTCCGAAATTGTCGAGCAAACCGAGATGCGTTTCGGTTCTCAGGAGGGACTGATGTTCATGCTGGCCGTGCAGATCGACCAGTGCATCTCCAAATTCCTTCAGGGCCGCCGCGCTCACCGGGGAATCGTTGATGAAGCAACGGCTTTGACCTTTTGCGGAAACCTCCCGGCGAAGAATAAGTTCGTCATGGAATTCGATCTCATGACCCTCGAGCAATTTGCGAAACGGCGTGTTGTCGACGATGTCGAAGATCCCTTCCACGATTGCCTTTTCCGCACCTTTGCGCACTTCTGAGGAATCGGCCCGCTCCCCAAGAACGAGACTCAAGGCATCAATGATGATCGACTTACCCGCCCCGGTCTCCCCGGTGATGATGTTTAATCCCGGTTCGAATTCAACCGAAAGTTCTTCGATAAGAGCGTATTGTTTTATGAGAAGAGAGTGTAGCATCGCGCAGAGTGAACAAAATCGGCTTAATGTACAAATTTTATCGTATTCCGACAATAGTTCATAATCGGAAGCAGACTCTTCAGGAAGGTCGGGAATGAAACTTCACTTCAGGGAGATCGGTGAGGATTCCGTGATAGTACGCCATCCGAAAGAATTCATCCAAACCCGCGATCGCATCCTCATTCATCTCATATTGAAATGCTTCAAAGAAATCCGGAGGAAGATCGCCCGGCAACTCTTTGTCCGACGGTACGGCAAACGCCTTCAGCGCGTCCATGTTTCCCGTGTCGAGCGTGTTCTCCCGGGCGACCCAGAATGCATGGACATAGGGCAAGCCGGACATATCTTCCCATTCTTCAACGAGATCGATTTTCTGAAGATATTCCTGATAACGGAGGGCTGCATTACCGACAAGGAGCGCGCAATCTGCGGCAGAGAGCATTGCCTCCGGGGTGCCGCTCATCGGCACGAGGTGAGGCCTTGAATCATACTTTTCCGCAAGAACGATGACTGCCAGAACGATATCTGCACCGAACCGAGGATCAAAGGCAAGCGTAGTAATTGACCGGAGTTGTTCACGGTAAGCGAGGAGGATGGTCCGGCTTTCACCGGTGGAGGAAATCCCCACTCCCGGGACGATGCGGTACATTGCATAGTCCTTGGCGTAATCGATGGAAGAGAGTAGTGCCCCGTCCAGATGACGCTGTCGGAGCGCAAGTGCAAGTTCGGCGGGAGACTTCAGCGTGAGGTTGAAGAGTCCGTCCCGGCGGTTTCTCAGAGGGAGAGCGAGCGGTAAGGCATAGTATTCATCGGGAATACCGACCCGCGTCGCCATGACAGCTTAGGCAGTTGTCTTTTGTCTGATTTGTTTCGAGGCAAGATCACGCAAATAATAGAGCTTTGCGCGCCGGACCTTCCCTGCCTTCACCATCTCAATTTTGGCAATACGGGGGGAATGAAGCGGAAAGATGCGTTCAACTCCCACACCGTTGGAGATCTTGCGCACCGTAAAGGTCGCCCGCAGACCTTCGCCGCGACGTCCGATCACGACTCCCTGAAACTGCTGGATTCGCTCCTTGTCTCCTTCGATGACGCGGACATGGACATTCAGTGTATCTCCCGGCTTGAACGGAGGAAGATCGGACTTCATTTGCGTTGCTTCCACGAGCTTGAGTTTTTCCATCACTATTCTCCTTTATGACAATAAATTTTTCCGGCGCTCTCTTGTGCGGGTAAGGCGGCGTCCCTGACGCCACGCCTCGACTCTCTTATGGTCACCCGAGAGTAAAACCTCGGGTACGCGCATCGACCGGAATTCCGCGGGCCGCGTGTAATATTCGCACCCAAGCAGGTCTTCCTGAAACGAATCCGTCAGCAGCGATTCCCCGTCACCAAGAACACCGGGGATCAGCCGAACGATCGCATCCACGACGACAATTGCGGCAACTTCGCCGCCGGTGAGGACATAATCGCCGATCGAGAGTTCTCTGGTGACAAGCTTCTGCCGCACACGCTCGTCAACACCTTTGTAATGTCCGCACAGAAACAGGATGTTCTCCTTCAGCGAAAGCTCATTCGCAATTTTCTGTGTGAATTTCTCTCCGTCGGCAGTCAGATAGATCACATCATCGTAGGTTCGCTTCGACTGCAACGACTCGACGCACTCGAAAATCGGCTCTGCTTTCAGAACCATCCCCGCACCGCCGCCGTATGGCGTATCATCGATGGTTCGGTGCTTGTCGTGCGTATATTTCCGCAAATCGTGCAATCTGATCGTTACGAGTTTCTTCTTTTTTGCCTGACGGACGATGCTCTCGTTCAGGGGGCTTTTCATCAATTTAGGAAACCCGGTAACGATATCGATTCTCATATCATTCCTGACTTTCGATCAGCCCCTCAATCGTCCGAACGATGACGACCCGATCGGCGATGCGCACCTCGCGGATGAATTTTTTCACCGCAGGTATCAGAATACTCTTCTCACCGCGTCGAACGGACCAGAGATCTCCGCCTGCCGAGTGGAAGACATCGTCAAGGACTCCAAGGATCTCTCCTTCCGGAGTTTCGACGGAACATCCAAGAAGATCATGTATAAAATACGAACCGGGGGGAGGACTCAGCACATCGTCCTCATCAACAAATATGCCTTCACCCCGCCGAGCTTCCGCTTCCGTCCTGTTCCGGATAGCTGAAAGTTTCACCAGAACCCGCCGGTTACGGATAATAACATCTTCAATAGTCGCAACGGTCGCCGCTTCCGGAGTAGAGCCAAGGTAGACACGCTGCCGGGGCTGAAACCGCCCCTCATGCTGAACGGGAGGCCGAAGTCTGACGTAGCCCTTAATGCCAAACGCGCCGGCAATCCAGCCGACTGCGTAGCGGTTCAGCATGTTCCGGATCGACCCGCCCGTACCCAAACAGGATCAGTCGAGCACTTCAATAGTGACTTTTTTTCCCGCTTTTTTCCCGACGGCAGCCGCAAGTGTGCGAAGGGCAAATGCCGTTCTTCCTTTCTTCCCGATAATTTTTCCGATATCGGGCTGTGCAACTCTTAACTTCAAGATCATTTTATCTTCGTGCTGCTCCTCTTCGATGGCCACCTGATCCGGCTGGTCAACCAACTGCTTCGCGATGTATTCGATGAAGTCCTTCATACCACCTCCGTACGAACTGCGAAACTATTGAATCTCCATCCGTTAATCGGAATGCAGCGACCTGTTTCCGTGAGATCCCTCGTACCACCAAGTGCGGAATAGTTTCCGTGTGAGTGCTCCGAGATCGTTTACCTACATACAAAGAGCTTGAACCGCCAAACTCAGGATCTGCATCATGCAGTCGGGGCAGGTGCCTGCTCAGCTGCGGGTGCCTGCTCAGCTGCAGGAGCCGGTGCGGGAGGTGCAGCCGGAGCCGGTTCCGCCGCCTTGGAGGCTTTCGCTTTCCGCGTTGCCTTTCGCCGCAATTTTCGTTCCGCTTCACGCTGTTGCTTCTCGGCCTGCGCTGATTGCCATTTTTCAAATGCCGCGGCTATTGTGGCATCGTCCGAGCCCTTTTTCATCAAGCCCCATTTTAGCCAGAGGCCTTTGCGCTGCAAGAGGCTCCGGAGCGTATCCGAGGGCTGCGCACCGCGCCTCAGCCAGAGCATGAGGCGATCCTCCTTGACATCGATGACCATCGGGTGCACCATGGGATTGTACACACCGATTGCCTCGATGAATTTTCCGCTGCGCGCCATGCGCGAATCCGCCGCAACGATTTTGTAAAATGGCTGCTTCTTTTTCCCCGCTCGCCGCAATCGTAGCTTAACCAATGTTTCTGCTCCTTACATTGAATGATGTGGTGATACTTTATCTTCCCTGGAACTTCATTCCCTGAAACATTTTCGGCATCTTTCCTTTCGAAAGCGTTTTCATCATCTTCTGCATCTCACCGAACTGCTTCAGTACTTTATTCACTTCCTGTACCGATGTGCCGCTTCCGTAGGCAATCCGTCGCCGCCGTGTCCCATTGATGATGTGGGGCTTTTGCCGTTCTTCCACGGTCATCGACTGGATAATCGCTTCGACACGAACAAGCGCTTTATCATCAAGAGAGACATCTGCCGGCAGCCGGTTCATACCCGGGATCATTCCCATGAGCTGCTGCACCGAGCCCATTTTCTTCACCTCATGCAGCTGATCGAGAAAATCCTCAAATGTAAACTGCGACTTCCGGAGCTTCTCTTCAAGCCGGCGCGTCTTCTGTTCGTCGAATTGCGCCTGTGCCTTCTCGACCAGCGTGACGATATCTCCCATACCGAGGATGCGTGTCGCCATCCGGTCGGGATGAAAGACCTCAAGAGCATCGAGCTTCTCTCCCACTCCGACAAACTTTATCGGTTTGTCGACAACGGATCGGATGGAGAGTGCTGCTCCGCCTCTTGTGTCGCCGTCGAGCTTTGTAAGAACAACGCCGTCGAAATCCAAACGGTCGTGAAACGCCTTCGCAGTATTCACGGCATCCTGTCCGGTCATGGCATCCACGACGAAAAGGATTTCGTGCGGATGCACCCGCGCCTTGATCGTCTCCACCTCACGCATCATTTCTTCGTCAACGTGAAGGCGGCCGGCCGTATCGATAATCACGACGTCCCGAGCGCCGCGGCGAGCGTGATCGATGGATGCCTCGGCAATCTCAATCGCCCCCTTGCCGCGTTCGGCAAGAACCGCGATCTGGATTTCCTTGCCAAGCAATTCCAGCTGGTCGATTGCTGCCGGACGATAAACATCCGCCGCGGCCAGCATTGGAAAATGACCTTTACCCTTGAGGTAGTTTGCAAGCTTCGCGCAAAATGTCGTCTTCCCGGAACCCTGCAAACCTGCAACCAGAATGACCGTAGGAGGCATGGGAGAAAAACTGATCTCCGCATGCGTCGTACCCATGAGCCTGACGAGCTCATCGTGAATGATCTTGACGATAAGCTGGCCGGGGGTAATGCTCTGCAGAACTTCCTGGCCCATCGCTCTTTTCTGGACGTCGTCAACGAACTGCTTTGCAACTTTGTAGTTGACGTCGGCGTCGAGCAGCACTCGCCGAACCTCGCGCAGGGAATCAGAGATGTTGGACTCTGTGATTTTACCCTGACCGCGAATCTTTTTGAAGATCGCTTCGAGTTTCTGGCTGAGGTCTTCGAACACGGAATTTCCAACGGAAATCTGCGAGAACAAGACAAAATCGCCAGGTTTTGAGTTCCTGGCGATCATTACAGGCGGCATAATGTACGCAAATTTTGGGCCCGAAGCAAGAGAAAGTTTGCCGATCCCCATCCCTTATATCGGCCTTGTCACGCTGTATTCGCTAATTTAACATGCTCAGACCCAAGGACTACACCCGCAGGAAGAAGTACCGGAACTATCTGGAAGAAGCACAAAACCCGGAATGGAAAGTCAGCGGATCAGGGGATCATTTCCCCGGTCCGCAGATCGCAAGATCAGTTTTCTGAAGTGGCAAGAGCTTCGGCTCCGCCGACAATTTCCAGCAATTCCTTCGTGATGGACGCTTGGCGCGCCTTATTATAGGAAAGCTGGAGATCCTTCAGCAGGTCTGTCGCATTCGTGGTTGCATTTTCCATGGCCGACATGCGCGCACCCTGCTCCGCAGCATTCGATTCGAGCAGCGCCCGCCAGATCTGGAAATGCAGGTGTTTCGGAATAAGCGAAGACATGATCCCCGAGCTGGAGGGTTCATAAATGTATTCCCCCACCTGCACATTGCCTGGACCACCCGGTGATTTCAGTGCGAGACTCTCTACAGGAATCGGGAGATATTGCTCAATGCGGACGTGCTGATGCAGGATTGACTTGAATTCATTATAGACAAGCTCGACGCGATCGGCCTTACCATCGAGAAACTTGTCAATTGCGTCATCAGCGATCTCCTGGGCAGTGGAGAATTTCAGCGACGCAAATAATCCAAGATGCTTCTGAGCTACCGGGTAACCATTTTTTTGAAAGAAGTCAAATCCTTTCCTCCCGATCACAACAAGCCGGAGATTGCCCTTATTTCGGAGTTGCGCATAATTTGTTTCGATGTGCGCCGCGACGGCACGAACGATATTGAAATTGAACGCGCCGCACATCCCGCGATCGGAGGAAATGACGATGATGGTGACGTTCTGTACCGGAGGGACGGAAAAAAGCGGATTCGAGGCAATATCGGTCATACCACCTAATCCGCCGAGCAGATCCTTCATCTTCTGCGCATAGGGACGCGCCGCCACGACGGCATCCTGCGCCCGGCGGAGCTTCGCCGCGGAGACCATCTTCATGGCCTTCGTCATCTTCTGAGTGCTTTTCACACCGCCGATCCGGCGGCGTATTTCCCGGAGGGTCGCCATTCAGCTCTCTTCAGCTATGCTTTGAAGATTTCGAGAAACTCTTTGGCAGCCGCGTGAAGCTTCTTCTGCAGATCTTCCGAAAGCTCTTTCTTTTCCACGATCTCGGACAGGATGCCGCTATACTTCAAGTCCATCATCTCCAAAAATTCGCTCTCAAACCGCAGAACCTGGTCGATCGGAATCTCATCGAGATAACCGTTCGTGCCGACAAAGATGCTGACGACCTGACGTTCAATTTTCATCGGGACATATTGCCCCTGCTTCAGCAATTCCACCAAGCGTGATCCGCGCGTAAGCTGCTGCTGCGTCGCCTTATCAAGATCGGAACCGAATTTTGCAAAGGCCTCCAGCTCGCGGTACTGCGCGAGATCAAGGCGCAGACGTCCGGCGACTTTCTTCATCGCCTTGATTTGCGCGTTGCCTCCGACGCGGGAAACGGAAATTCCCACGTTGATTGCGGGACGCACCCCGGCATTGAACAATCCCGGCTCCAGATAAATCTGCCCGTCGGTAATCGAGATCACGTTTGTCGGGATATACGCGGATACGTCGCCTGCCTGTGTTTCGATCACGGGAAGTGCGGTAAGACTGCCGCCGCCGAGTTCTTCGCTCAGCTTCGAGGCCCGTTCGAGCAGACGGGAATGCAGATAGAAGACGTCGCCGGGATATGCCTCACGACCCGGTGGACGCCTGAGGAGAAGAGAAACCTGACGATAGGCCTGTGCGTGCTTCGAGAGATCGTCGTAGACCACGAGCGCATGTCTCCCGTTGTCACGGAAGTGTTCACCGAGAGTTGCCCCGGAGTACGGCGCAATAAACTGCATTGGAGAAGGATCACTGGCATTTGCCGCGATCACCGTCGTGTATTCCATCGCACCGAATTCCTCCAGTTTTGCGACGACCTGAGCAACCGTGGATCCTTTCTGACCGATGGCAACGTAGATGCAATACATCGGTTTGATGCCGACTTTTTTTGCCTCTTCGGTATGGGTATACTTCTGATTGATGATCGTATCGATGGCAACGGCGGTTTTTCCGGTTTGACGGTCACCAATGATCAGTTCTCTCTGGCCTCTGCCGATCGGAATCATTCCGTCAACGGCTTTAATACCCGTCTGGAGCGGTTCTTTCACGGGCTGCCGTTGAATCACGCCAAGCGCTTTGCGTTCCAGCGGATAGAATTTTTCCGTCTTGATCGCTCCACGCCCATCGATCGGCTGTCCGAGGGGATTGATCACGCGTCCGAGCATTTCATTGCCGACCGGCATCGAGGCAACTCGACCCGTTCTTTTGACAATGTCTCCTTCCTTGATGAGCGTCGTATCCCCGAAGAGAACGCATCCGACATTATCTTCTTCCAGATTCAGGACCATGCCGAACACGTTATTGGGAAACTCCACAAGCTCGCTTGCCATGACTTTTGAGAGTCCGTAGACGCGTGCGATACCATCTCCGACCTGCAGAACGGTGCCGACATCATAGATATCAACTTCCCGTTCAAATCCGGAGAGCTGTTTTCGTAAAATTGCTGAAACTTCGTCTGGTCTTACTTCAGCCATTGCAAATTCCTTTTCGTTAAAGAGAACTCAGGATCCGCCTTCGGCAATCCGCTGGCGGAGAATATTGAGCTGATGGCGCACACTTGCATCCCACACCGTATCTGCATGCTGCACAATGAAACCACCCTTCAGCGTTGGATCAATCACATAGTCTATGCGCGCCTGTTTCTTTGTCGCCGCTTCAATCTGGCGGACAAGCGTCCGGTGCTGGTCATCCGAAAATTTCACCGCCGTTCGCGTCACGACATGGATAATCCCGCGCTGTTTATCCCGCAGATCATAGAACTGCCGGATGATCTCCGGCAGGAGCCCCTCGCGCCCCTTGGAGGAGAGAAGCAAAATGAACTTCTCGGTGAAAAGACTGACCTTGCCGCGGAGCAGCTGCGCCAGAATCCTTGCTTTTGTTTCCTTGTTGACCACGGGGCTTTTCAGGAAAAGGCGAAAGTCCGCAACATCCCGCAGCATCGTTTCGATGAATCCAAAATCGCTGCTCACTTCATCGACGGTTTTCATCTCTTCCGACACGCTCAGTGCCGCAGTAGCATATCGTTCCGCTGCCCGGAAATTACTCATACGATATCAATTGTTCGGGAGTTCTTTGAGATACGTGTCGACGATTTTCCTCTGTTTCTGTTCATCGAGTGTCTCGTCGAGAATCTTGCCCGCCGCCTGTATTGCAAGGGACGCAACCTCATGACGCAACTGGGAAAGCGCCGCATCCTTGTCACGTCCGATTTCCGCGCGCGCCTGCTCGATGAGGCGCTGGGACTGTTTCCGCGCGGTTTCCAGAATCTCCGTCTTTAACTTCTCGGCAAGCACGCGGCTCTCGGCCAGAATGCGATGGCCTTCGTGTTCTGCACGCTCGAACTGTTTGCGGTTTTCTTCGAGTATCCTTTCCGCCTCCTGCTTCGCATGCTCTGCCTGCTCTACCGACTGGCGGACACTTGCCTCGCGCTGTTGCAGGGTATCGAGAAGCGGTTTCCATGCAAACTTCTTCAGGAGAAAAAGAAGAACGAGAAATGTAACGATCGTCCAGAGAATAAGTCCCGGATTCGGTTCTAACATGTGATTTTCTTCCTCATGGTGGAGTATTCAATTTCCTGCAGTCGCTGCTGGGCCCTGTTTACTTCAGGGCAAGCAGGATACAGATCACGAGGGCAAAGAACGTGGCGCCTTCGATAAGCGCCGCCGCAATGATCATGGATATCCGGATTGGGCCCGCTGCTTCGGGCTGGCGGCCGCTGGCATCCATGGCAGCAGCGGCAAGCTTGCCGATCCCGATACCTGCACCGATCACGGTAAACGCCGCACCGAGTCCCGCGGCAAGATAGGCAAATAATTTCGGATCCATTCTGATATTCTCCTTGATTTAGTGAAAGATGAATTGGTTCGTTAATGTCCTACTTCGGGGTGGGAAGACTCTGCATGTTCTGCATGTCCCGCCTGAATACCGAGTCCCATGAACAATGCAGTCAACATCGTGAAGATGTATGCCTGCAGAACCGCAACAAGAAGCTCCAGGAGGTTGATCCCGACGGCGAATGCAACCGGAATAGGAGCGATGATGTACGATTTAAACAGGAAGATCAATCCGAGCAATGAAATAATAACGAGATGACCTCCCGTCATGTTTGCAAAAAGACGAATACAGAGTGCGAACGGCTTTGTAAACAAGCCGAGGATTTCAATCGGAATCATGATAGGCCAGAGGGTCCAGTGAACTCCGCCCGTCAGGTGAGCGAGATAGTGTCCGAAGCCCTGGGAGCGAATTGCGGCAAACTGGATCATGATAAACGCAATGATGGCGAGCCCCGCGGTCACGTTGATATTTGCCGTTGACGTTGAACCGTACGGGATCATTCCCATGAGATTCATGATCAGGATAAACAGAAACGTGGTCAGAAGATACGGAATGTAGCGTACTCCTCCCGGGCCCATATTGGGAAGCACGATATCATTGCGAGTGAACTCAACAAAAACCTCCATTAGATTGCGGACGCCGCTGGGAAAACGGGTGGATCCCTGTTTGCGCGCTGCAGCCACAGCAACGATAAAAAGAAGAAGTGCCGCAACCCAGAGAAAGACAACGTGCTTCGTGATCGAGAGATCGATCGTCATCCCCGCAACATGCAGTGGTGCAAAATGCGGAAGATCAATGGTTCCGAGAAAGGGAAGCTGTATCTCGTGAGCATCGTGGGCATGCTCGAAGAGTTCCGCAAACATGGCACTGCTGCTCGCCGGTTCAGTTCCGGTCCGTGCAGCAGACGCCAGTGAATCGCCGGATACCAGTATTTGTACGCCGTTTACCATCTGGTCAGTTCTTCGTACTGTGAAGGGTAAACTTCTCCTGAATGTACATAATCTCGAGTGTAAGGAAGAGAATATAGAAGATGCCGATTGAGGTTAAGAACGCGGCAACATGAATCGAAAAAAAGGAAATCAGTATCACCAGGACTGCCGCAAGAACCAGCATCCTGATCAACATGCCGCCCAGGACAAATTTCAGGAATGTGGTAAACGATTTCTGTATAGAGTATTCGATTGCGAGGAACCCGGCAAGCACATTCAAGGTCATCAACAGCGCTCCAGCCGACGCGGCAAGAATGACCTCCATCGTGCCAAGACGGATCAGCGGATAACTGCTCACGATGGCGATCACCGCAAGTGCACTTAGCACGCGTTTCGGAAAGGTCCAGTCGAGTTTCATTCCTTCTGCGAATTTTTCTTATTGGTCTCTTTCGAGTTTATCGTTAACGCGGTTCTGATGAAGCTGTATAATCCACCCGCGGCGCCGAGAAAACCGCCCACGAGCATAAGCCAGGGAGTCGTGTTCCACAGGCCATCGAGCCATCGGCCAAGGAAGAGGAAAGCAACGACGGCGACCGCCATTTGGATGCCGGCATTCAGCAGTGGTGTGGCAGAACGAACCGCATTTGCAAACCGTGCGTACCCCGAATCATCATCCGGTGATGACGGGTTCGTCATAACGGCTTAATGCTTTTCTGACGGCGGCGGCTCCGGCTTCGGGATCGGCGGAGCAGGGATGTGTTCTCCCATCACGCATTTACCATCGAACACTGCCCCCTCATCTACCACAAGCTTGGCAGCGCGGATATCTCCGCGCACAACCGCTTTCGATTCAAACACGAGCTTCTCCTGCGCAACGATCATTCCGCGGATCCTGCCACCGATGGTGACGTTCTTCGCCGAAATGTTTCCTTCAATATCTCCTCCGCTTCCGAGAGAGACATTTTGCGCGGCTGTAACCTCTCCGGTAATTTTTCCGTCGATCCGAATACTTCCCGGTGTCCGCAGTTTTCCTTCAATCACCGTTCCCGCCGTAATCAGGTTCAGCTCTGTCCCGATTTCACTTTTTCCGGCCATAGCGTCTAAGGATTACTTAAGAGATAGTTGTTTGGGTCCTCGGCAATGCCATCCTTCCATACTTCAAAGTGAAGGTGAGGACCGGAGCTCGTTCTTCCCGTATTTCCTAACAAGGCGATCATCTCGCCGCGATGGACACTTTCGCCCGTACTCTTCAACAGCGACGCGGCATGTTTGTACACTGTCATAAATCCGTTCTCGTGCGCGATCATCATCGTGAATCCATCATCCGGAGTCCATCCGGCAAACACCACCGTTCCGTCTGCACCCGAAACAACCGGTGAGCCCTGCTTTCCCGCAACATCGATTCCATAATGGGATCGATCCGGCTGGAACACCCCGCTGATGAATCCCGAAGCCGGCATCGTCAGCGGAAACTGTTTGAGCACATCATGCTGCGCTGCAACTGCACCGTCCGGCATTGAAGAAGCGCCGGATTCTTCGCGCTGATGCAGAGACGAAACCTGGACATCGTTTTCATCCGGCCCTGATGCTTCATCGGACATTGGCGGCAGGGCCAGGGCGGAATCCATACTCCCAGCACCGCGAAGAGTGTCGTTCCCGGCAATATCCTCTCCCATCGCCTTGCGGAGCTTTACGTTATACTCACGCAACGTCGAGACTTCTTCCATCAGCCCACGCAACTGCGTTTGGATACTCGACAATTGTCTTCCGTACTGGCGTGTCAACTCGGGATTCGAAATCGGCAGGTGAATTCCCACCGGTGTATAGATGATTATTGCCAGTATGGATGCAACGATAACTATCAGTACTGCCAGAATTGTCGCGATCAGTGCGAGCAGTGAAGCGGAAATTGTCCGGGTTTCCTGCGATTTTGCATCGGGTACAACAATAAAGGTGTACCGTCGTTTCTGCTTGCGTTCACGAACATTTTCCGCCGCCATCGGTTGAAACCGCCAGTCCAAAGACGATAAGTGGCTCAAAATATAATGAAAAAAGTCGAATTTGTCAAAGAAAGGGGTACACGAAGGCAGTGAGGACACAGCCCGGGCCGGAAAGACGTGATAATTTCGGAGAACCGATCCTGGTTCTCTCAGGGATAAAGAAGATATTTCTGCCTGATTGTCCTGTACACGGACATTTGGGATTTGAATAAGTCGAAGATGTGAAGATCGAGGGTGCCCTTCATAAGTCGATCACTGACAAGTGCATCGCCGATCAGGTGATCGAAGAGTCCCTGTTTGATCTCGAATTTGCGGGAATGGATTTGATGAATGAGATCCACGATCATGACGCCCGTCAGAACGGGCTTAAACACCGAGCGGTTTGTCACATGAAGAAAGATACCCGAACAGCGTTTCCCCTGAAACTTTGGTTTGGCATCGGTTGAAGAATCCGCCCGCGGCGTAAAATCCATTGCAGAGAATCTTACACCGGGGAGATGATACGCGTTCAGCCTCTGAATGAGTTTATCCACTTTCAATCCCGGTGCACCGATAAGTTCGAACGGCGTCCTGGTGCCGCGCCCTTCAGAGATGCTCGTCGACTCCAGAAGGCATGTCCCGGGATAGACTGTCGCCGTCGCAAGCGTTTTCATGTTTGGCGAGGGTGACACCCAGGGAAGGCCGGTCTGGTCGTACCACATGGACCTTATCCAACCCTCCATCGGGACTACCATGAGATCGACTGTTGATGGATTGATATATCCCTCGCCGACGGTCATCTTTGCCAGCTCGCCGAGTGTCAGACCGTGCCGAACGGGAATCGGAAAATAGCTCACAAACGAGATGAGCGTCAGGTCGAGAACCGGGCCTTCCATATCGATGCCGTTGATGGGATTGGGCCGGTCGAGAAGGATGAATTTTTTTCCATTCTCCGCCGCGGACTGCATGGCATACGCCATCGTCGTCGCATAGGTGTAGAACCGCGCCCCGACATCCTGGATGTCGAACACCAAAACGTCAACATTATCAAGCGCCTGCTGAGAAGGTTTGCGCGTTCCCCCGTAGAGCGAGTAGATTCTTATCCCCGTCGCCGGATCGATGTCGTTCGCAATCTGCGTACCCGCCGGCGAAGATCCTCGTATACCATGTTCGGGGGCAAAGAGCGCCGTGACGTGAATCCCGCGGCGGAGGAGCGTATCGACGAGATGGACCCCATTGGGAAGGACCGAGGTCTGATTGCAAATGATTCCAACGCGCTTCCCCGCAAGCGAATCGAGATACTTTTCGAGAAGGACTTCAGCACCGATCTTCACCCGCTGGGCGGACGCAGAGACGCCAGGGAGAAACACGAGGAACGCGACGAGAACAGCATACGCGGTCGCCGAGCGCATCTTCTCCCGCAGATTCACAGCGCTCACAGGGATGACCCCAGATTATTTCTGACAAGCGACCATGCGGCCAGCGACATGCCGTCCCAAACCGTTCCCGCGGAGATGAGTTCTTCGATTTCCCGCAACGAACAATAGCGATATTCGAATTCCTCCGTTTCATCCTTCCGGGATTCGACAGGATGCAGATTCCGTGCGATATAGACACGGCACAACTCATCGGTCACGCCGTTGTAAGGATTGAATTCACCTGCAAACCGAAGCTCCCGCGCCCGAAACCCGGTTTCCTGCTGCAGTTCGTCGTGTGCGGTTTCCTCGTAGGAGGAACCCTCCTTCACGCCTCCGCACGGAAACTCGAGACTTTCGCGATCAAGAAGATACCGGTACTGATTCACCAGAATGATTTTCCCATCGTCCATGATCGGAAGGATCATGCTCGATCCGACCACGTGCACGTAATGATATTCACCCTGTTTTCCGGACGGAAGCACAACCGAATCTTTCCGGTACGTCCACCAGGGATTCTTCAGTTCGAACTCCATCCTGAGTCGATTCCATTTTTTTAACGCCATATGATCACATCAATATTCCGGATACTCTGTTTGATCACGTCAATATAGGAGTTTTTCGAGGGGTTTCCAATGGTTCCGCGGGTATTGAATAGTTCCCTACAAACGGATATATTGCGCGGGATTTTTCACTCAACACTAGACGAGGGCCATCCATGAAAGACTGTATCATTGAATTCATCGGAGCATTTTTTCTGAACCTGGGGGTTGGTCTTATTGTGATTGATTGGGGGAGACATCACAGGATCAAAGATGGGAGGCAGAAGCCGGGTGAATGTTTGCTGGATGATCGGCGAAACATGATTATTATTCATATATTGTAAAAAAGGCTGCACAAAAATTTAGGCGACGAAAGGAGTTGATATTATGATTGAAGATGAAAAGTCTCCCAGGCACACCGCCGGGGACGGTACAACGAACCGAGACTGGTGGCCGAAGCAGTTGAGGCTTGATACCCTGCACCAGCGTTCCTCTAAGTCCAATCCTATGGAAGAAGATTTCAACTACGCCAGGGAGTTCAAGAGTCTCAACTTGAAGGCCGTGAAGAAGGACCTCCGTGAGCTGATGACCAAGTCACAGGACTGGTGGCCGGCAGACTTCGGCCACTATGGACCTTTGCTCATCCGCATGGCGTGGCACAGCGCGGGAACCTACCGCACAGGCGACGGCCGCGGTGGCGCAGGCAACGGAAGTCAGCGCTTCGCACCCCTCAACAGCTGGCCCGACAACGCGAACCTCGACAAGGCGCGCCGACTGCTCTGGCCAATCAAGCAGAAATATGGCCGGAAAATTTCCTGGGCTGACCTGATGATCCTCGCCGGCAACGTCGCCTTGGAATCGATGGGGTTCAAGACTTTCGGCTTCGGCGGAGGGCGTGAGGATATCTGGGAACCGGAGAAGGACATCTACTGGGGCTCCGAGGACAAGTGGTTAGGCGACAAGAGATATACCGGTAACCGTAATCTTGAAAATCCGCTCGCTGCCGTTCAGATGGGGCTCATCTATGTGAACCCCGAAGGCCCGAACGGAAATCCGGACCCAATCGCTGCGGCGCGGGATATCCGCGAGACCTTTGCCCGCATGGCGATGAACGACGAAGAGACCGTGGCCCTGATCGCAGGAGGTCACACCTTTGGCAAGGCCCATGGCGCCGGCAACGCGAAACATGTCGGGCCTGAGCCCGAAGCCGCCGGCATCGAGCAACAGGGATTGGGTTGGAAGAGTACTTTCGGTACGGGCAAAGCTGGCGACGCAATCACCAGTGGCCTTGAAGTCACCTGGACGACGACGCCCACGAAGTGGAGTAACAACTTCTTTTCGAACCTGTTCGGATACGAATGGGAACTGACGAAGAGTCCGGCCGGTGCCAATCAGTGGAGACCGAAAGGCGACGGAGGTACTGAGACGGTGCCGGACGCTCACAACCCAACCAAGCATCATGCGCCATCCATGCTGACCACGGACCTCTCTCTGCGGTTTGATCCTGCCTACGAAAAAATTTCACGACGCTTCATGGAACATCCAGATGAGCTTGCGGACGCATTCGCCCGGGCGTGGTTCAAACTGACGCATCGCGATATGGGTCCGCGCACGCGCTATCTCGGCCCAGAGGTTCCGGCCGAAGAGCTCATCTGGCAAGATCCCATTCCTGCCGTCAACCACAAACTGATTGATGCAAAGGACATTACCTCCCTCAAGAGGAAGATCCTGGCATCTGGCCTGTCAGTGTCTGAAATGGTTTCGACCGCTTGGGCCTCGGCGTCCACCTTCCGTGGCTCCGACAAGCGCGGTGGTGCCAACGGTGCCCGCATTCGCCTTGCACCGCAAAAGGATTGGGAAGTCAACCAACCTGCTCAACTAGGTAAGGTGCTGAAGACCCTGGAGGACATCCAGAATGCGTTCAATAGGGCGCAGTCCCGCGGCAAAAAAGTATCCCTGGCTGACTTGATCGTTCTTGCTGGTTGTGCGGGAATCGAGCAGGCTGCAAAAAATGCAGGCCACAAAGTGACGGTTCCCTTCACGCCTGGACGCATGGACGCTTCGCCGGAGCAAACCGATGTGGCCTCCTTCGCTGTGCTCGAACCGATCGCGGACGGCTTCCGCAACTACCAGAAGACCCGCTTTGCCGTTTCCGCCGAGGAGTTACTCATCGACAAGGCGCAATTGCTCACACTTACCGCTCCAGAAATGACGGTTTTGATTGGCGGTATGCGAGTCTTGAGTGCCAACTTCGGAAAGTCCCAACATGGCGTTTTTACCAAGCGGCCGGAGGCGCTGACCAATGACTTCTTTACGAACCTACTCGACATGGGCACCGAGTGGAAAACAGTATCGAAAGACGCTGACGTGTTTGAAGGACGCGATCGCAAAACCGGTAAAGTCAAGTGGACCGGCACGCGTGTCGATCTCATCTTCGGTTCGAACTCGCAACTCAGAGCCCTCGCGGAAGTCTACGCGTGTGAGGACTCCCAAGAGAAGTTCCTGCGTGACTTTGTGGCGGTGTGGAACAAAGTAATGAACCTCGACCGCTTTGACCTCTCTTGATCGCAACATCGGCGAGAACGGACGCAAATTTGAATCTCGGACTCACAATCGGATTCACCGACCTGGCATGTGCATTCGCGGGCAGGGTGGTTACTGCAACAATTTATAGACTGGTGAATCGCGAGGAATTCAGGAAATAGAGTTAACTGCGGACAACGGTCAGACGTGGTTCCGCAGCATCATTTCTTTTGGATGAGGGTGAAGATAGACCTGATTCCGGATGTAGGCCACATCATTCATCCGGACATGGTGCTCGAGGAGAGTCAGGGGTACTACGAGAGGAATCAGTCCCCGGCGATAATCTTCGATAATTGCCAGAACGTCTGATTTGGATTTCGAGGCCAGGCGGTCTTTCAGAAATCCAAAAATGTGCTGAAGAACGTTCACATTCTTTTTGACAGTCGCCTTCACCCGGAGTGCCTCCATAAAGAGGGGTGTATATTCTTTCTCGAGGACGCTGCGCGAATATCGCTTCGCCCGGGCAACGATCTGACCGAGCTGCCGGTAATGGAGAGGGCTGTGCGCGAGGAGGAGATATTTGTGGGCACTATGAAACTCCACCAGATGTTTGACGGTGAGCGGACTCTGCAGGAGCTGGCGCAGGCGGTGGTAGGCAAAAACTCTCTCGATGAAATTTTCACGGAGTCCGGGATCCTGAAGCCGGCCTTCCTCTTCCACCGGAAGTACGGAGAACTCTCTCATAACGGCTTCGGCAAAGAGGCCTGTTCCATTTTTCGCGGGAACATCGTTCTTTGCGTACACTCTCACGCGTTCCATCCCGCAACTTGGTGATCCACTCTTGAAGATATAGCCGGAGAGATTTGCCTTTGCCAGTGAACGAACCTTCTGGCCGGCGTAGTCACGCATCCTGGAAGTCCAGTCGGTTCCGCTCTCAGTTCCTACCATTCGTGGATTGCTGGGAGATCCGATCAAACGCACCGGTTCACGCGGAATCCCCATCCCAACATCCAGTTCGGGGCAGACCGGTACCCATTCGAAATACTTTCCAAGAACCTCGGTAACAAACAGGTCCTTTTTGTGACCCGCATCGTACCGGACCTTTTCTCCCAGAAGGCACATGCTGATGCCCACACGGAATGGCAAAACATCCCTGGTCATTATTGCTCCATCCGTTTATCCGTTGCAGCAGGGCTGACCCGAGTTCACTTCTTGGGTGTATAGTACTTCAATGCCTCGGGCAATTCTTGTTGAATCTGGGCGATCCGGGTTGCGTCCGCAGGATGGTCGCTCAGAATTTCCGGCGGAGCCCCTCCGCCTGCCTGGGAGGTCATACGCTGCCAGAATTCGACGGCGCCGCGGGGATCATAGCCCGCCATCGACATGAATATCAGCCCGAGGTGGTCCGCCTCGCTCTCCTGGGTTCGGCTGAACGGCAAGAGCGCGCCATACTGAACACCGACGCCGAACGCCGACATCCAGAGCTGCTGCGTTTCCTGCGGCTTGTCTTTCACCAGCTCGGAGAGTGCGGCACCGCCGTATTGCGCCAGGAGCTGCTGGCTCATGCGCTCGTTGCCGTGTTCTGCAATCGCATGTGCAATCTCATGCCCGAGAACGACAGCAAGCCCCTGTTCGTCTCTCGCAACAGGAAGTATGCCGGTATAGACGACGACTTTTCCGCCCGGCATGCACCAGGCATTTACTTCCTTGCTTTCGACCAGATTGAATTCCCAGTTATATCCCGAGAGCCGGTCGCTCATGTTATTCTGGGCAACATACCTTTCCACGGCATTCTGGATTCTGTGACCGACCGTCTGAACCATCTGGACTCCCTTTGGATCCGTACTCTTCTTATTGGATTTGAGGAATTGACCGTATTGGTCCGAGCTCATTGAGAGCATTTCGGAACTCGGGATGAGGTTCAGCTGGCGCCGGCCGGTGAGCGGGACAGTGCTGCACGATAGAAACGCCACGGTGAGAAGCGCCAGACAAGCGGTCTTAAAGATGTAGTTATGGATCATAGCGATACGTCCAGCAAAGCTCATTACTTCGTCAGAACTACAGTGCAATATCCACAACGTTTGGCACCGACAGGGATTGTCATCTTGCATTCCGGGCATTCCCTGGTTGTCGGCGCAGCGAGCGTGGTCGGCTCTGATTCTTTTCTACGGAGGACATTCATTCCGCGAATGACCATGAAAATACAGAATGCGACGATGATGAAATCGATGAACGAGTTCACAAACGTGCCATACCGTATCATGACCGCCGGAGAAGTGCCTGCGGCCTCTTTCAGAGTTACGACAAACCCGCTGAAGTCGAGACCTCCCAGAAGCATTCCGATTGGCGGCATGAGGATATCGTTCACGAGCGAGCTCACGATCTTCCCGAAGGCTCCACCGATGATGACGCCGACCGCAAGATCGACGACACTTCCCTTCATCGCAAATTCCTTGAACTCTTTCATCATGGACATGGCAGGATCCTTTCGAATGGTGACAGAGAATTGAACCAAATTGTTTTGGTCCGCGTCTCGCTACAGAAGAATATAGCTGATACCGAGAGCCAGCGACTCTTTGATCTGCGTCAGCGGAGAAACACTCACATCATTGATGATTTGAACGTTAAAGTTCACGCTGACATACTTGTTGACTTTCGCCGATATCGTATTGTCGCTCCTGACGATAATCTGATCCATGTGTATGAACGCATCAAACATTTCCAACTTCCCCGTATAGGTCATATTGTCTGCAAAGTTTACCTTCACGTCCGTGACCGATTCGAGACCGCCCAGAACCTTTGTCTTTTCAATTTCCGTGGTCGCGGGATCGTCTGCATACGATGGATATTCCGACGTGATGATCTCACGCAATCCGGCACCGAGTCGTGTCGTCACCTCGGGAACCGGCTGAAATGCGACACCGGCGCTTTGTGTGAGATATGCCGGATCGAAGAATTTGGAAATTGCGATATCGGCAGTATCGGTATAATTGTACCCGGTTGCGAACTGCGTCCGAAGGGTTGCGGAAACATATGGGTTGATGTTCGAACCGAGCTTGTAGATGAATAACGTTTGCAGATAGATATCATCATCCGTTTTCCGGAGTCCCTGAGATCCCACCCGTGTTTGTCCAAAATCGAACGAGTAGGAGTTGGACCATTCGGTTTGTTCCAGATCCTGGACGGATTCGCCTTTCAGCCAGACCGTGTAGGCCAGGGCATTCTCCCCTCCACCAACCCAATCCTTGAACGAGACCTGGGTGAGATTTAGTCCGGTCACCATGCTATGTTTCCATCCGTACGTTTTAACCGTATCGAGGTTTGACTTCGCAGCGCGCTCCTGATTTGCTTTTTCTCTCTGAATATCTTCCGGGGTTTTACCTTCCTGGGCATATCCGATCAGCGAACAACCCACAAGCAGGCCAATGATGAAGATTCCTCTCACATTTTGCTCCTCTTGTTGTGTCTATTTTGAAAATGAAAGTCGAAAGGGGAGAGAAATATACAAAACCGGCCATTTGTTTGCAATTGCTCCGCCTATCCAGCAGCCGATCAGCCCTGCGATTTCTTCGGTCTGTCCCGGAGAATGTCGCGAAGTGCATCTTTCAGTTTCGGAAATATGAAGGTATAATGATTCTCGAGAAGTTTGACCGGCAGAACCTTCTGCCCGGTAAGAACGATCATCGCCATCTCGCCGAGAGCGAGCCGCAGGATCGGCGCAGGAACGGGTGCCCAGATGGGGCGGTGCAGGGTATTCCCAAGAAGGCGACAAAAACCCTTCATCCGGACTATCTCGGGAGCAGCAACATTGACCGGCCCGGAAAGCTCCTTACGCGCGATTGCAAACCGGATGATGTTCACGACATCGTCCCGATGTACCCATGGAAACCACTGCCTCCCCGACCCGAGCAGACCACCGGCGAACAACCTGAATGGAAGGAGCATCTTCTGAAGCGCGCCGCCATTCTCACCCAGCACGATCCCTATGCGGGGGATGACTACACGCACCCCAAGTTCGCGCGCAGCATCAGCGGCTTTCTCCCACGCCTGACAGAGTCCCGCCAGGAAATCTCATCCCGGCTTCGCATCTTCCGTCACGTCCCCCTCCTCGATGTTTCCATAATATCCAACGGCCGAGGCACTGAAGAAAACGCTCGGTTTGTGCTTCGCAGAGCGCATCGCCTCAACCAAGACGTCTGTCGCATCGACGCGGCTGGAGAGGAGGATCGACTTTTGATTTTTGCTCCAGCGCTTACCCCCGATGGATTCTCCTACCAGGTTCACCACTGCATCGGCGTTCTCAACGATTGTTTTCCACGATCCGAGAGTTCTCGCATCCCATCGTTCTGCAACTATCCTGCCGGAGAACGATGACGACGCCGATGACGCGTTTCGCGTAAGCACGACCACCCTGTGATCATCTTCAGCAAGACGATGAATCAGAGCACGGCCGATGAAACCCGATCCGCCCGCAACAATGATGTTCATAGACATGTCATCTACCCACTCCTATTCTTCATACCGGCATGCGTGAATCTTTTTCTCCAAGAAATGAAATCGTTTCATGTATACGTTTCTTCACGATCGCCGAAATGCGTACATCACCTACGGGGCAAGGCATAGAGATCAGGCCAGAAACTCAATGTGATCACGCTATTTGATTCTGAAGCGAGAACCGGCTATCTTGACTATCGATTCAGCGAACTATGAACCCGACGATCCGCCGCATCCCCGTCTCAACGCTCGACATCCCCGAGCTCCAACCATACCGCACACTCAGAAGGCCCGTTGAACATATGAAAGCGGGAATCTTTGTTGCCGAGGGTGAAAAAGTTGTCCGGCGTCTTCTGGAGTCGCGGTTATCGGTTGTCTCATTGCTCATGACGGATGAATGGTGCGCAGTGCTTTTTCCGAACGACCGGGCGATTGGAACCACTGCCCGGATGGGCGAGACGTTACCGGTTTATGTTGCCGACAAGAGACTCCTTGAATCGATCGTGGGTTACAACCTGCATCAGGGCATCATGGCCATTGGAAGAATCCAGGCAGCAACGCCCCCCGACACCCTGTTCCGGAAGCTCCCGCAGCCATTTCTTCTTGTCGCGCTCGACGGCCTGGTGAATGCCGAAAATGTCGGGCTGGTCATCAGGAACTGCGCGGCGTTCGGTGTCGATGCAGTGCTCGTCGGGGAAACTTCGAGCAGTCCGTTTCTCCGTCGGGCAGTTCGGAATTCCATGGGCACCGTATTCAGCGTCCCCATCGTTTCCACGGAGAATCTCGCCGCATCTCTTTCCCGCTTACAACGGGAGTACGCAGCGTCGATCGTTGCAGCACATCCGCACGGAGAACACACGATATACCAATGCGGACTGGCGGGGAATGTCTGCATCGTTCTCGGGAATGAAGGTGGGGGAATCTCGGCCGAAGTTCTCGATGTGTGCACGGAGCTCGTTGCGGTTCCCATGATGTACGGAACCGATTCACTCAATGTGGCAAGTGCAAGTGCCGTATTTCTGTTCGAAGCACGAAGGCAGCGGGAACCACAAAAATGAAAAACCCCGGTCGAGAGACGATCGGGGTTTCGGAACGCTTCTCCGTCAGTACGTTTCGATCAGCTCTCTCGTCGCAAAGAAAAATCCGATCTCGATCCTCCCGTTTTCCGGTGAGTCCGACCCATGGACGATATTTTCACCCTTGTTGTCGGCATAGAGTTTCCTGATGGAGCCGGGCGCCGCGTCTTTCGGATCGGTGGCGCCGATCAGAGTCCGGAAGTCCGCGACGGCATTTTCCTTTTCCAGCGCGATCGGGACACACGGGCCGGAGCTCATGAATTCGACAAGGCCGTCGTAAAACGGCCGGCCTTTGTGCACGGCGTAAAATCCACCCGCTTCTTCCTTCGAGAGACGCACTTTCTTAAATGAGATGATTCGGAATCCGGCCTTTTGTATCCGGGAGATCACTTCACCCTCGAGCTTCTTTCTGACACAATCGGGTTTGAGAATCGCCAATGTTCGTTCAACCACGGTGTACTCCTGTTAGTATCTGAATTATTATTTCTTGTCCGGAACCTCGGTAGGATATCCGAGCGCCTGCCATTTCCTCCAACCTCCATCCATGGAGACAACATTCGTATATCCCATTTTTTGCAGATTATCTGCGACGAGCGCAGAGCGGAACCCGCCTCCACAGTAGAGAATGATCTCGGTTTCTTTTGCCGGAATGGACGATTCTATATCCCGCTCAATAATTCCCTTGCTCAGGTGGATCGCTCCGCGAATATGACCGCGTTCCCATTCATGATCTTCACGGGTATCAACGAGCACAAGGGATACATCCTGGCTGAGACGAGCGTGTACCTCTTCAGGAGTCGTTTGTTTGACACGGCTTTTCGCATCATCGACGAGTTTCAGAAACCCTGGAGAGTGTTTCATACCGAGAACGGCCCTTTTGTTATCGGCGCGCCTTTTTCCGGCTCTTTGCACGAGCGGGTTTCTTCGACGAGACGACAATGGTCGTCCGTTTTTTGTTCTTCGGAAGAACCTTCGCAACCATTGATCCAATCATGGCGGGGCTCTCCACAACGTGAATTCCGGCTTTCTTCATGGCAGCCATCTTTTCAGCCGCAGTCCCCTTTCCACCCGAAATGATTGCTCCCGCGTGGCCCATCCTTCGGCCGGGAGGGGCAGTCCTTCCGGCGATAAACCCGATGACCGGTTTGTCAAAATGCTCTTTCACATACTCCGCCGCTTCCTCTTCGGCTGATCCGCCGATCTCACCGATCATGATGACGGCATCGGTTCCCGCATCGTCCTTGAAAAGTCGCAACGCGTCGATGAACCGCGTCCCGACAATCGGGTCGCCGCCGATACCGATACATGTCGACTGGCCCAGACCGAGCTCCGTCACCTGCCAGACTGCTTCATAGGTGAGCGTTCCGCTGCGTGAGATGACACCCACGGTACCCGGCCGGTGAATAAATCCCGGCATGATGCCGATCTTACACTGGCCAGGAGTGATAATCCCCGGGCAGTTTGGTCCGATCATGCGTGCATTTGTACGGCGGAGATATTCGTACACTCGGATCATATCACGAGCGGGAATTCCCTCCGTGATCGTCACAATGAGCTTAATTCCGGCTTCAGCGGCTTCCATGACTGCTTCCGCGGCAAAAGCAGCCGGGACAAAAATCACGGACGTGTTCGCCCCTTCTTCCCGTACGGCGTCGGCAACCGTATTGAAGACGGGAACCGGGCTCTTGAACTGATACTGCTCATTTCCAGTGTACTTCATGCCTCCCTTTCCCGGCGTTACACCCGCCACGATCTTCGTTCCATAGGCGATCATCTGTTGCGTGTGAAAGGTCCCCTCGCCGCCCGTGATCCCCTGCACGACGAGACGTGTTTTTCTATCGACAAGAATACTCATGGATTTTCAGCGTTAGATTGATGGAAATAATTGAACAGATCAAATCTCTGCCATCCCGTCAAACATGTTCGAGGAAATGGCCCACCTTCAGGATCGTCGATTCATCAAACGGCTTGCCAAGAAGCTGGAGCCCGATCGGCAATCCCCCGGAATCCTTTCCGCACGGGATATTGATTCCCGGAATTCCCGCAAGATTCGCGGAGACTGTGTAGACGTCCGAGAGATACATCTGCAACGGGTCGGATATCTTCTCTCCAAACCGAAACGCCGTCGTGGGCGAAGTCGGCGTCAGGATACAATCTATTTCTCCGAATGCGTTGACAAAATCCTGTTGGATCAGACGGCGGACTTTCTGTCCTTTCAGATAATAGGCATCGTAGTAGCCCGCGGACAGCACATAGGTTCCGAGCATGATGCGTCTCTTCACTTCACTTCCGAATCCGTTGCTTCTCGATTCGACGTACAGTTCCTGCACATCGTGAACTCCGGGAGCCCGTTCACCATACCGGGCGCCATCAAACCGTGCCAGATTGGAAGAAGCTTCCGCCATGGTCAGGACGTAGTATGCTGCGATGGTGTATTCCGTATGGGGAAGAGAGATCTCATTCACAACCGCACCGTGCCGACGGAGAGCATCGACCTTCTTCCCGATTGATCCCGCAATATCCGCGGCGAGAGAGGTCGTGAAGTATTCCCGAGGCAGTCCGATACGAATTCCTCGAACCTCTTTGCCGAGTGATACACGATAGTCAGGAACCGGGGTTGAAACGGATGTTGCATCGCAGGAATCATGCCCCGCGATCACATTGAGAACACTCGCTACATCAGTCACAGTCGAACCGAATACTCCGATCTGATCAAATGAAGACGCGAAGGCAACGAGACCGTATCGTGAAACCCTTCCGTATGTCGGTTTGAGTCCCACAACCCCGCACATCGCAGCCGGCTGACGTACGGAACCGCCCGTGTCGGTTCCCAGCGCCGTCATTGCCAATCCCGCTGCAACTGCCGCTGCTGAACCGCCGCTCGATCCTCCAGGTACTGTCGCTTCATTCACGGGGTTGAGCACGGGACCATAGGCGGAATTTTCGTTCGAGGATCCCATGGCAAATTCATCCATATTCGTCTTCCCCACGATAATCGCATCGGCATCGAGTAACCGTTTCACCACCGTCGCATCGAAGGGGGACGTATAGGAGCGAAGCATCTTCGAGCCACAGGTCAGCTTCTGATCCTTCATACAGATAATGTCCTTTACCGCGATGATCATTCCGGCAAGAGGCCCGGCTGTTCCCTCCCTGATCCTGCGGTCAATAATCACGGCACGCTCCCGTGCCTGATCGGCAAACAGCGTGAGAAACGCGTTCAGCCGACTTTTGCGCTCGATCTGTAAGAGAACTTCATCGAGAACCTTCGCACAGGTTGTCTCTCCGGCGGCAATGTTCTTCCGGAAAGTCTCAAAATCGATCAGGGGCGTTTTCTCCAGAATATAACGGATGGACGATTCACCGCCGAAAGGATGGGCCAATCTGGGCGGGTGAAAAATCGTCCCCCACCATGCCGATGGCACGCGGGAGACGGTACCGCGGGCTATTTCTGCTCGATCTTCTTCTGATCCGCCGGTTTCTCCATTTCATCCTGGATATCGCGTGCCGCCTTGCGGAACTCGCGGACTCCCTTTCCCAGACCCTGCATGAATTCGGGGATCCGTTTCGACCCGAACAACACGAGCACCACGAGCGCTATCACCAGTATTTCCGGCGTTCCTAAGTTTCCAAACATACCTTAACTCCTTTCTACGACATCGTAATCATTAATATACGAATCATTAAGCACATTATGAATTAGAGACTGGAAGATTTTCTGACCATCGGTCGGGCCCGTATCAGGGTCGGCGGCGCGTTCCGGATGTGGCATAAGGCCCATAACGTTGCCTTCCCGGTTCATCACGCCCGCAATATTTCCTCGTGAGCCGTTCGGGTTTGATTCCGGATTCACCGCGCCCCGAGCATCACAATACCGGAAAAGGATCTGATTTCGATCCTCGAGTTGTTTGATTGTTTCGTTGTCGACAAAGTAGTTTCCGTCGCCGTGTGCGATGGGAATGCACAACACTTCACCCGGAGAAGCGGTAGCGGTAAAACGGGTCCTCGCATTCTCAACGCGGATGTGAACAAACTCACATGCAAAAGTCAGACTTGCATTCCGGAGCAGCACGCCAGGAAGGAGTCCCGCCTCGCAGAGTATCTGGAACCCGTTGCAGATGCCGACAACCGTTCCACCGGCCTTTGCGAACGCGATGACCTCATTCATGATCGGGGAAAACCGGGCGATTGCACCACAACGCAGATAATCGCCGTAGGAGAATCCGCCCGGGAGAATCACACAGTCGACACCCTGCAGCGTTGTCTCCTTGTGCCAGAGGAACCGCGTATCCTGATGCATCACGCGCTTCAGAATGTCGTAGGCGTCATGATCACAGTTCGAACCCGGGAATACGACCACACCGAATTTCGGGGAGGACATCTCTTATAGTTTCTCCAGGGTGAATGAAAAGTCTTCCATGACGGGGTTTGCCAGAAGTCGCGAGCATGCCTCTCGTGTCAATCGTTCGGCATCTTCGGGAGTAGCGCCATTCACTTTCATCTCGACATATTTTCCCAGCCGCACATCGTCCACGGCAGACATCCCCAGACTACCCAGTGCGTGATGAACCGCTTTGCCCTGCGGATCAAGGATAGATTTTCTCAACGTGACGGTAATCCTGGCGAGATACAGCGGCATACACTAAATATCGATACTGGTGATCTCTGCTTCTTTTTCGTCGAGCTGCTTCAGTTCGGGATGGAGTGCATACCGGATCACCTGAACAACGGTTCTGAGCGGGCCGGTTGCAACGTAGAAGAGGAAGAACGGAAAAAGCGCGTGCCCACCCGTCACCGCGATTGCCGTCATGCCGATGATCCCGACCGTGAACCGGAGCGGGTGCTGTTTGATTCCACGCCGGGAGAACTTTGGAACCGTATCATACTTTATCGTGCTCACCATGAGAATCGACAAGACAACCACCAGGGGAGCAAGGAGAACCGCCGGCAAGCCCGTCAGGGTGTTCCCGTCGGGAGTGTTCTGCAGAATGAACGCGCTGATCGTGACAGCCGTCGCGGGAATCGGCAATCCGCGGAAATATTCCTTGTCGTACCCGACGAGCTGCGTGTTAAAGCGTGCGAGCCGGAGCGCTCCCAGGATCAGCGGCATGGCGCTGACCAGCATGCCGATCCCTTCCATGGTGTGAAGAAAAACGGAATAGACGAGGAACGACGGCGCCGCTCCAAACGACACCACATCGGAAAGGGAATCGAATTCAACACCGAAGCCGCTGGACGATTTCGTAATGCGTGCCATGATCCCATCAAGCACGTCAAAAATCGCCGCAAGAATGATGAACCATGACGCAAGGACGTAATCACCCTGCGCGGTGTGGATGATGGACCGGAATCCGGAGAAAATATTCAATACCGTGAAAAGACTCGGAACGACTGCTCTGGTAATTTTCATGAGACCTTTCCTTCATCTGTTCGACCGGGGGGAACATAATATCCGAGAATCGTCTCTCCGGCTTTGACGTGATCATTGAGATGAACGGCAATGTTTGTCGGCTTCTGCAGTAGAACATCGACACGAGAACCGAACCTGATCATACCAAATCGTTCCCCGCGCGTAGCTTCCTGTCCAACAGTGATGTTGGCGATAATCCGCCGTGCTACCGCCCCGGCGATCTGCTTCATCATGATTTTATACCCGGCATCCGCAATGCCGATATGCGTGCGCTCGTTCTTCGTTGATGCTTTTTCCTCAAATCCCAGAAAGTGCTCACCCGGAACGTACCGAAAATATTCCACAACCCCCGAAATCGGAAAACGATTGACGTGGACATTCAGCGGAGACATGAAAATACTCACCTGAATCGCCGGGGCCTTTAGATATTCTGATTCCAGCAATTCTTTGATAACAACGATTTTCCCATCTGCGGGAGATATAATGCAGTTGTCAACAATGGGTGTGGTGCGTTCCGGATCGCGGAAGAAATTGACGACGAGAAGGGAAATACAAACCCCGAGAAAAAGAACGGTGTACTGCACGAAAGCATCTTCCAGGAAATAGAAAACGGAAAAGATGAGGATCGCCGCAACCAGGAGAACACCTTTGACGGTACCAATGCCGTATTCGGTTATCATCGTGAGCAGTGCACCTGTCAGACTTTCATCATCAGGCGATCACATAATTCGGCAATGGCATCGCCGGAGTCGTGCGGGAGCTGAGCTGACGTGTGGTCGAGAAAGCAGCAAGTTTGCGGCGAAAGCTCGTCAATGAGCACAATCTGACTCTTCGTGCGTCCAAACGTAAACTCTGCTTTTGCGAGTCCCAGTTGCCGCCGTTCGCACAATCCCCGTATTACAGCATTCGCCTTGGAAGCAATCCGGTTCATTTGCTTGAACTCTTCTGGTGTCGCCACACCGAGAGCATAGACATGATACTCGTTCATCCATGGTGATGGATGGCCGTTGCCGTAATAGTGCTCGATAATCGGGAATTCAAAATTCGATCCCTTCCCCTGCTGAAACCGTTCCGCGATCGATCCATCATCCATATTCAACACTCTCACCTGCACGGGAATGGGCTCGCTCGCCTTCACCATCATTTCCGTATCGGAAATCTTCCTGACGAAATGCGTTGCGATGCGATATTCTTCCAGATATTCGAAGAGATATGAGGAGATGGTATTTCTCAGACTCTCCAGCTCGTTGTTTCTCGAACGCTTCTTGTCGGTGTGTTGTTCGGGTGAGCGAAAATCCTGGATGAGGACATCGGGCTCTTCCGTACGGTAGTACGACTTTCCCCGCCGCTCGAAGAGCTTCTTGCTTAATTCACTTTTTTCTTTCTTGCTTGTTGGTGACTCAAGCAATGACTGCATCCAATGCCTCGTTATGTACGGGAATCGACAAACTGCCCCCAAAAATTATGAAATAATACCTGCAAAGTCAAACATTCCGATTTGATCGGAATTGAGCGATACGAAGTGCGGAAGGAGGATGTCAGGATTTTTCAAACACCCGGATGGGAAGCACCATCATGTTGAGGCCGTCGAATTGGAGCTTGCGCTGAAGTTGATTGGCAGTTTCATTATGAAGGAATCTCTGGTACCATCGTTCTTTCTGGAAGACCAGCTTGCTGGTGAAGAACACCGCCTGAGGAAATTCCTTGTGGACGTTTTGCGTGATTTTTGCCGCCTCATCAATGATTTCCGTCCCGACACCCATACGGAAGGTCGCCGCGAATCCCAGCTTGTTGGCCATACGAACATATTTCTGCAATCCCTCTTCCGTCTGCTTTAAAGCCTCGTTCATGTCATTCAATCCCTTCAAGCTCCCTGCATCCACAACATTCACTGAAATGAAGATGAAGTTCTTGAAATGGGACGGGAACTGCCTTTGGATGTTCAGGAATGAATGGATGCCGAGCCCGCTGAACGAATTGACGAAGAGCGCAGCGGTTGGAGCACGCGGATCAACCGGCAAGACCTCGCTGGTTTCCGGGAGCGGAATATCGCTGAGGATTTCATCGAGACGGTTGAGATTTGCACGAACGCGTACATAATGACGCTTGATGAGAAGACAGAATCCGACGAGCACCGACGTGACAACCATCGTGATCCAGCCTCCCTGACCGAGTTTCTCATAGATGTTGACGATCAGGATTGCGACACAGAGAACGAGCCCGATGAGGTGAATACTTATATGTCGTGACCAGTCGGGATATCTCTTTCTGTTCTGTATCCAATAGCGGGACATTCCCATTTGCGAAAGGGAGAACGTGAGGAAGACATTAATGGAATACATCAACACAAGCGTTGCAGTATCGCCGTGGGTAATATAGAGAATGAGGATCGCCGCACCGGAGATGAGTATGACGCCGTTTTGCATGGTCAGGCGGTCGGACAGAGAGCTGAACCGGTGCGGGAGCCACGAATCGAGTGCCATGTTCGACATGACACGCGGTCCATCGATGAAGCCGGTCTGTGCGGCAACAAACAGGAGCGCGGCTTCGGCGATAAGCGTCGTGATCACGAAGGTTCTGCCGATCGGGATACCACCAAAATTCCACTGGCCTGCAAAATTCTCCAGCAGGACGGCATTCATCGTCTTGCCTTCAACAGGCACAACCCGGTAAAGAAGGTAGAGCACGAGTATGCCGCCGGCCGTAATGGCAAGCGAGACGGCCATGTAAATCATCGTCCGCCGTGCGGTTGCCACTTTCGGCTCACGCATGATCTGAATACCGTTGCTGACGGCTTCGATTCCCGTATAGGTTCCGGCTCCCATGGAGTATGCGCGGAGGAAGATGGCAAACATGCCCATCATGCCAAGCGTTTGCAGTCCGTTCTGAAATCCCCCATGGATGTCATCGATGACGCGACCTGCCTCAAAGATGTGAGAGGTGAACCCGCCGATGAGCAGAACACTGTGCACGAGGAGGAAGAGGAGAAAGATCGGCATGAGAACGGTGACGGATTCCTTGACTCCCCTCAGATTGAGAATCGTGAGAATCAGAATCACGGAAACAACGACGGTCATCTTCAATGGAGCCACGGAAGGCCCGAGAAAGCTGAATACCTGATCCACACCGCTGGCAATGGAGACACTGATTGTCAGAACGTAGTCCACCAGCAGAGCCGATCCGGAGACGACGCCGAACTTTGGCCCGAGAAGCCGGCTTGCAACAACATAGCCGCCGCCCCCGAAGGGAAAATGCTCGATGATACGGGAATACGCGTACGAGATGATGAAGACTGTGAACGCGGTTGCAAGTGCGAGTCCAATGGCCAGATAGGAATGTGCACCAACCGCACGGAAAGCTTCGTCCGGGCCGTATGCCGAGGAGGAGAGGCCGTCAGCCCCGAGCCCTACCCAGGCCAGAAACGCGATGAGGGAGATCTTGTGAAATACGGTCGGGTCCTTGACACTCCTCGGAGCACCGAGGAGGATTCTCTTCAATCGTTCGCTGAGAACATCAACAATACTCGTTGATGTATTTTGTTCTTCGGGGCTATCCATGACTGGAGAAAGCGGGGAGGTCGAGGGTGATGAGAGTTGAGACTCCGTTCGACGAACTCGAAATCACCTCTTCAAACGCATAAATGCAAAGTGTCGGCACAAAAATCAGGTTAGAGTATACAAAATGGGCTCACCAAAGTCAATCGGGGTTCTGTCTGCATCTCAGAGTGTCGGGACACGGATCGATGGTTGCAGAACTGAAAAGATTTTCGTACTTTTATGTGGAATCGGGCGGGATATGCTCACGATTCACCCCCCTGCAAAGGAATAACACATTGCCCCGTGGTGTAATTGGCAACACACTTGACTCTGGATCAAGGTAGTTCAGGTTCGAATCCTGACGGGGCAGCAAATACATTGAAAATGTGAAATTGTAAATTGGAAATTTGAGGTTAGAGAGGTTCTTGCAGAACCCCGGAGAAGGTGGATTTCTTCGGGGTTTGCTGTTTTACGATAGCGGCATGCAGATCAATCAACTCAGGCAAGTCGCCAGTCTACCCCTTCACTCTCCACGAATATCGAGAAAGGTCCCATCTCCAAGCTGGTGTCACATCGGGAACTATCACAAATTTTCATCGACTTTCCCCATAACCTATTTCTGACTATATTATTTTCCATGTCAGCGCGACGAGATGATTTCCCGGTGATCTGCAGCAGGAATGACCTCCTTCCAGCCACGGCGAAACCGTTCAACCAGATGCCCCTTCGGTCATGTGATTCACGCCGAACATGCAGGCGTAATCTGGTATTCACTCCCAGTTCAGTGAACCCGGTTTGAACCTCTTTATCCACATTGCTTTCGTTTTTCTTCTCCGCCAGGACACTGCGGTAATCTCCTCTCCCATCGACACCGCCGACGCCGAGTTTGAGGCAACGAACTATGGACGCTCCATCCTGATCTATGATTCACTCCTCACCTCCTCCAGAGATTCTGCCGCTATACTCTGGAAGCTCGCACGATCGTGGGTATGTGCCGGAGACATCGCGCCTCGCTCTGAGCGCATCCAGTTCTACACCGAAGCGCAGGATTTCGCCGCCCGTGCGGTAAAGGCAGATTCCCTCAGTTCCGACAGCCACACCTGGCTTGCCGCCTCAATCGGCAATATTGCCATGTATGAAGGAGGGAAAACCAAGATTCATCTCTGCAGGACCGTCAAGAAGGAAATCGACAGGGCACTGGAGCTCAATCCCGGCAATGCGCTTGCGTATTCCATTCTTGGATCATTTTATAAGGCGCTCGGCGATGTTTCCTGGTTCGAGCGACGGCTGGCGGGTATCTTCCTGGGTGGACTCCCCGACGGCGGTTATGAAGAATCCGAAGCTGCATTCAGGAAAGCAATCACGCTTGCCCCGGGCGTCATCCGGAATCATTACGAACTTGGGAAAGTGTACATGGAGGAAGACAGGGATGGGGAGGCGTTCATTGAATTCCAGCGGGCACTCTACCTCCCGATGCATATCGGGATGGATTGCGAGATGCAGCAATCTGCCGCTCAACTCCTGGAGGAGCTGAAAGAGAAACATCCAAAAGATTTCCGGGAAGCCGACTAGGAATAGGGATTCAGCGGCCACCCCAAAAAAGAGGGAACAGCTGGCCGGGATCCCTGGAAAGAGGGTCAGTCAAGGAATTCATCAGGCAATCGTGCCAAGCCGGGGAACCTGGAAAACTCGAGCTTCCTCCGGAACAGCATCCAGCGTTCATGGCGAACCAGATACGGTGTGAAGCCGGCCCGTATGCAGCCTCTGAGCGAAGGCCCATTATGCTCTCCGACGAAGGTGATGACGGTATTCAGGCCCCGCGTTTTTCCAATCTCGGCAATACGCGCCACAGCGGCTCCCATCACCCCTTGCGCGCGGTATCCATCGAGTGTCAGGCCGTTCTCAAGAAGGGCCTCATCCTCAGCAAGTATCGGATAGATGCCGTTGAAATACGATTGAATCCTCTTGTTTTGCTCCGGGCCCATGAGCCACTGAATGAATACGGGATCGCCTTTATCGTTCAGGGCAACGTAACAGGTCGGAATGTCGGCATGAACGTGCTCGAGCCGATCAATAAGTTCCTCGACGAAGTCGGGATGTTGTCCCGGCCTTCGAAGATCAAAGATGCGGGAGACATCGTCGCAACAGAGAGGACGGATGGTTAGTGCAAACGGCGGTTCAGGAGCACGAAAGCGGATGCCAAGATCGCGGCGAAGACCGTACGAGTATTTGTTGGAATAGAGACGTGTGGCGATTTTTCTGGCGAGCAGGGAAAAGTGCGCGTGGCGAATCAGGAACCAGAGATTACGCAATCGCGTTGAAAAATAAATCATTCCCTGTTGCTGTTGAAATTCATCTATATGTTCAGGTTCACGCTCGGCCCGTCCCATCGGTTTTGTGAAGATGCATCCGCGGAATTGTCACCGATTGAACAAAAAACCCGCCGCAGACAGAGTGCGTACGGGTTTCAAAGAGCCGGACCGAAACTGATGGCCCGAATATAATGAACTCACCAGGACGGTGCAAATGGTAGTGAAGATCCGCCCAAGAATGCCAAGAACTCTTCATTTCCGTCAAATCCGGGAGGCGACGGCAAAAAATGTTATATTTCCAGGTGTGGATGTAAGTATCTGTCACCAGACTATCTCTCATGACTTCGGAATCCTGGCTGCGCGCCGCTGACCTCTGTCGCTTTTATACGCGGGGCCCGCAAACCGTTCACGCTCTGGCAGGTGTGTCACTGGAAGTCGGTCGCGGTGAATTCCTCGGCATCGTGGGTTCCTCGGGATCAGGCAAATCAACGCTCCTGAATCTTCTTGCCGGTCTCGATACTCCCACATCGGGGTTCGTGGAATTCGGGGCCCGACGACTTTCCGGCATGTCACGCAAAGAACTCTCCCGCTACCGCGCTCATCAGGTCGGCATGGTGTTCCAATCGTTCAATCTCATTGCACATTATACCGCTCTACAGAATGTCGAGACGGCTCTCGTCTTTAACGATGTTCCTCCCAGGAACCGGAGAGCCGTCGCGCTGGAGATTCTCGGTCAGCTCGGCCTGGCCAACCGGATTTCGCACAGGCCCTCCGATCTCTCTGGCGGAGAGCAACAACGCGTTGCTGTTGCCCGGGCCATCGTGAAAAAGCCATCCATCCTTTTTGCAGACGAGCCGACCGGCAACCTCGATTACGAGAACTCACTGCAAATCGCCGAGCTTCTCCGCCAGCTCAATCGCGGCGGGTTAACAATTGTCATGGTGACACATAATCTCGAAATGGCGCGTGAGTATTCGCACCGCATCGTCCGGATGCAATACGGAAAGATTGTGGGATCCGAGGATGGAAAATCCTCCGGAGGAACCGGCTCATGACTGTCCGCGATTTCCTCTCGATTCCTGCCGGTAACCTCTGGCGCATGAAGCTTCGCACCATTCTCACGGTAGCCGGAATCATTATTGCAATCGCGGCATTTGTATCGATGGTCTCATTCGGTACCGGTACGCAGGAAAATGTGGACAGGCAGTTCAACGAGCTCGGGCTGCTTACAACGATGCAGGTCTTTCCACAACATCGGCCGAATGAGCCGGAATTCTTCGACTCTCCGAAACTCGATCTTGCCGCACTCAATCGTTTCGAACGGATTCCAGGAGTTCTCCTTGTCTATCCGTATGATCCTTTCGTCGTTCATGTCCGCCTCGGTGACACAACGCTCGAATCGAGAGCCCAGTCGCTTACACACACCGCCATGGAAACGAAGCTCTATTCGCGGCTGCGTGCCGGGAAGATTTTCGAGCACGACAGCTCCAGATCCGCCATCATCTCCGGCGAGTTGCTCAAAGATGCCCGGATCATCGACGCGAATTCCCTCATCGGAAAGAAGCTGATCGTTTCGATACAGGTATCCACCATCGACAGCGCGCTCCGCCACCTGATCGTGGATAAAGGTCAAACGATCATCAACAGGATCGAGCACATCGATCTTGACTCACTTCTCAACAGCGACGGTTACCTGCAACAGACCCTGCGCACGGAAGCAAATGAAGCGGTGCGACGCTTCCTCAACGGATTTCTCAACGCACGCCGAACGGTGAGCGATACTCTGACAATATGCGGGGTCGTCGAATCCGAACGCATGGGGCGGCTGCGGATGGAGCCGGTGATCATTCCGTTCAAGACCGGAGAGCGGTTTACGACAAGCGGCTTCAGCGGGAACCCCGCCGATCTCTTCACTGCCATGAGTTCCGGAAATCTCTTCCAGAGCTCGGATGACCGCTCGGGGAAATCTTTTTCACAGGTAACAATCAATTTCGATCCTCACGTGCTCTATGCACCGATAAAGGACTCAATCGAGGCGCAGGGTTTCCGCACGTTCAGCTTCGCCGCGGAATTCGAACAAATCCAGAGAGCATTCCTCTATCTCGACCTTGCGCTCGGTGCGGTGGGACTTCTGGCGCTTCTCACTGCATCGCTCGGGATCGTGAATACCATGGCCATGTCCCTTCTTGAAAGAAAGCGTGAGATTGGAATCCTGAAGTCTCTCGGTGCCGACGAATCAGAAATCCGGCTACTCTTCCTGGCGGAGTCAGGAGCGATCGGACTGATCGGCTCATCATTCGGCATACTCTCCGGTTGGATCATCACGCGGATTGTCACGATCATCGCACACATCTATATGAGACAGCAGGGCATTCCCGAAGTAGAACTCTTTTCGCTTCCCGTATGGCTCATTCTCACAGCGCTCGTTGCAGGAACCGGTGTTGCAGTCATGGCCGGGCTCTATCCGGCATCCCGCGCTGCACGCATCGATCCGGTCGAGGCGCTCAGGAACGACTGACTTCCCGGTCTGATGTATCCCTTCAACGCGTGTTAATCCCCTCGAAAACTCAAATTTCCCAAAGCGTTCTCCATTTATTCTTTAGCAAACAGTAATAAACATCAACAAACTTGACAAAGCAGTAATTAATCAGTACCTTCTTCTGGATGTATCATCTCAAGAGAAAGGAATTGCATCATGGAACATGAAAGGTTCAATCTCGCTTCTCTCCTCCCCAACCTCCAGAATACAGAAGAGTATTTCGACGCCATCGTTAACGAGGCGCACATCGGCCGGCGGATCATCCGTCTCACACTTATTTTCATTGCTTTCACTTTGTTTTATGGGATCGTCATGGGCGCGTACAGCGGTGTCCTTCAGGCAATCACTGCCGGAGTGAAGGTACCCCTGCTCTTTCTGATCTCGCTGGTGATCTGTTATCCCGCGTTCTTTCTTCTCCAATTCATCCTTGGATCCAAGATGAAGCTTTCACAAATGACTGCGGTGATCCTGGCAGGTTTCGTGTTGGCGGGAGGAATCATGGTCTCGTTCACGCCGATCGTCGTATTCTTTGTGCTTACCGGCGGCAACTATCATTTCCTCCAACTTCTGCACGTTGCGATCTTCATACTGGCAGGACTTTTTGGAATGAAGATGGTGGTGGATGCATTGATATATTCGTGTGACAGGAAGAGTATCTATCCAAAAACCGGCGTCGTGGTGTTTCGGTTTTGGGTTGTGATTCTTGCATTCGTTTCCGTCCAGCTCGCCTGGAACCTTCGGCCGTTTCTTGCAGAGCGGGATAAACCGTATGCACTCTTCAGATCCTATGAAGGGAACTTCTACACCGCGGTGATTTATTCATTCGACCAGCTTGTTCGGCCGACATCCGAAATACAGAAGCAGCACGGTCCCAACAATCAGACTCCCATGTTCTTTGATACAACGAAGGAAAGGTGAAACAGCGTGGCAGACGATGAAATTATGACACTGGAAGAGGTTGCGGCATATCTGAAGCTCAAGCCGCAGACGATCTACTCATGGGCGCAGGAAAAGAAAATTCCCGCAGCGAAGATCGGGAAGGAGTGGCGCTTCAAGAAGTCGGTCCTCGACGAGTGGTTTAACAATCACTTCGACGAGAAGTTCAGTAAGATTGTTGATAACGCGCGCTCACCAGGGAACCAGAGGCCCTGACTGACCCTGGATAGCTCGTCCCAAATGGAACAGCCGATTTCAATCAGGAGCGATTTTCTTTCCTCTATTCCGAACAGATCCCTCCTACTTCAGCACGAGTATATTCCTCGCCTCGGTGTATTGCCCGGCGCTCAATCTATACTAATAAACACCGCTGGGCAGACTATCGGCATGGAACGGAACAACATGGCTCCCGGCTATTCTGAATTCATCCGGAACTCTTCGTGAAGTGACGAGCAGAAGGATGGATAACCCGATAACCGTTCTTAGCATGATGATGACTCTATCCGGCGGTATCGCAAGAGTAAGGAATGAAAGGAACTGAGTGACAGGTAAGAACGGTCGAAGCAATGACCCCCGAAACTCTCCTAATATGCTGAGAAACAAAGGGCTGTTCAATTCCGGTTCTGCCTCTATGAAATGTGCCTTGTTTTGTCGGGATTGAGGACTTTTTTCTCTCATGAACTGCCACCATCTGCTCCGCATATCCCGCAACTCTTTTCCGCCTCAGTCCGTCTAATCCATAGCGTTCATTTTTTCGCGATGGCGGCACGTCGGTGTGATCGCTTAACTCAGAATAAACTGCACGCTCAGGAGACTATTTCATGACGAGAGGACGATCACTGACTTGCCTGGCAATTCTGTCTCTGCAATCCTATCTCTTTGCAGATCCCCCCGATGCCGCTCTTCCCGTTGTGATTCATGCGGTACGAGTTTCAGAACCGATCAAGATCGACGGGATACTTTCCGAACAACTCTATCAGACCACCGGATTCACAAGATTCACACAGCGGGATCCGATCGAAAATGTTGCACCCTCCCAGCGGACGGAGGTTTGGGTCGGATATGATGACGGCTCGCTCTACATCGGCGCCAGAATGTACGATACCTCCCCCGATTCCATCGAACAACGGCTCGCCAGGAAAGACGCAATGATCCTGGCGGATGCGCTCACATTTTACATCGACGGGTATCACGACAAACGAAGCGGTTTCTACTTCGGTATCAATTCCGCAGGAACAATGTATGACGGGGTTCTCTACAACGACGACTGGAACGATGACACATGGGACGGCATCTGGGAAGGCAAGGCACACATTGACGATCATGGCTGGACGGCGGAGATGCGCATCCCATATTCGCAGATCAGGTTCGAGCAGGGTGATGGGTTTCATTGGGCGGTAAATTTCAAACGTGTGATCGCGCGGTTGAACGAGAACGATTACGTGGCGTTCACACCAAAGAACGGATCAGGCTTCGTCTCCCGGTTCGCCGACCTCACGGGGGTGGAGAATATTGTTCCCCCCCGGCGTCTTGAGGTCATGCCGTACATTACCGGAAAGGCCGAGTACGCACCGCACGATGCCGGCGATCCATTCCATTCCGGTTCCAAGTATTCTCCCGGCCTGGGTGCGGATTTCAAGATGGGAATCGGAAGCAATCTTACCATCGATGGAGCGATCAATCCCGATTTCGGGCAGGTGGAAGTGGACCCTGCCGTCGTCAATCTCAGCGATGTCGAAACATACTACAGTGAGAAGCGTCCCTTCTTCCTTGAGGGTTCAAACATTTTCGATTTTGGCCAGGGAGGTGCCAGCAACAACTGGAGCTTCAACTGGTCGAGCCCGACGTTTTTTTACAGCAGAAGGATTGGAAGGGCGCCGCAGGGAAGTGTTTCCAACGCGACCTATGTCGATATTCCGGCCGGAACAAACATTCTCGGGGCGGCAAAACTCTCCGGCAAGACCGGCGACAACTGGAGCATCGGTGCAATCAGCGCTCTCACTGCGAGGGAAATGGCCGACGTAGATTCGGCGGGAGTTCGCTCCAGTGCAGAGGTCGAACCGCTCACCTACTACGGCGTCGCACGGGCACAAAAGGAACTCAACGAAGGGAGACAGGGCATCGGATTGATGTCGACATTTGCACAGCGCGATTTCAGCGATCCGAGGATGGAAGATCAGATCAACAAGAACGCACTCATGGGTGGGATTGACGGATGGACCGCGCTCGACAACAACAAAACCTGGGTTGTCACACTGTGGACCGCCGCAACAAACGTCACCGGTAATGCCTCCCGCATATATTCACTCCGCCAGGATGCGGAACACTACTATCAGCGCCCCGATGTGCCGTACGTCCACCTCGACAGCGGAACAACCTCGCTCGCGGGATATGCCGGGAGGATGTTCCTAACCAAGCAGAAAGGCAACTTCACCACCAATGCATCGCTCGGCGTCATTTCCCCCGGCTTTGATGTCGATGATATGGGATTTCAATGGCGAACAGACGTCATCAATACACACGCGGGTGCACGGTATGCCTGGACGGCACCGACTTCGTGGTATCAAAGTCTCACCCTCTCTGCCGCGCTCTTCCGGTCGTATGATTTCGGCGGGGATATTACGTGGCAGGGCTTCTGGCAGAACAGCGATATCGTTTTTCCGAACTTCTATGAATTCGGTTATTCGTATGCATACAATCCACAGGCAATCAGCGATCACCGCACCCGCGGCGGTCCGAAGACCATCAACCCGCTTGGATACGAGGTATCCTGGTGGCTCAACGGCGACAGCCGCGCTACCTTCATTCCCGGGATAAGCTTCGACAGCTATCAGGCATCGTATGAGCAGACCTATTACGTCAGTTTGAGCCTCGACTGGAAACCGGCTTCCAACATCGAGGTCATTTTCACTCCCGAGTTCGACGGGGATTGGGAATATTCACAATGGGTGGGAGCTTATATGGATCCGACGGCCACCTCGACTTTTGGCACCAGATACGTATTCGGGGAGATGAACCAGAAGCAGTGGGTTGCCGGAGTGCGTTTGAACTGGGCGTTCACACCTACACTCAGCTTACAGTTATATGCACAACCGCTTCTCTCCGCGGCACAATTCACCAACTTCAGGGAACTGGCCCGATCGGGAAGCTACGACTTCAACAATTACGGAAGAAACGGATCGACGATCTCGTACGATGACGCGTCATCGACATATACGGTTGATCCGGATGGTTCGGGCCCGGCAGCCCCATTATCGTTCGGCAATCCGGATTTCAACGTGAAATCGATTCGAGGGGATGCGGTCCTACGGTGGGAATTTATTCCGGGTTCGACATTCTATCTTGTCTGGACACAAACCCGTGAGAATGATCTGAATCCCGGCGACATTCAGTTCAATCACAACTTCTCGAAGTTATTCAATTCTCAGCCGGACAATATCTTCTTGATGAAGATTGCGTATTGGCTCAACCCGTAAATGAAGGAAGAACGGGGTGTAGTCATTTAAGGAAACATCAAACCGAATTCATCTCACAACTCATATTCCAGTTCGAACTGGAGTGTGTCATGAGTTGCATGATACGACCCCTTGCCCCGGATCCCTATGAGTCCGCCCGTTCCCGAGTTCATGGCAACTGTAAGAACCGATGACGCCACACCATTCCTGAATGTTCCGATATCCTGCATGACAAATCCGCCCTCTTTTCCGGAGACGTTTCCAGAGAACCGCATCAGGCCGATATAACTCGCGGATGATTTGTGCGGTTCTTTGGGATCGGTGTGATCGTAAAACATCAAGTATTCAACCAGTGCCGTTCCCGAAATCTCCCCGGTGAAAGCATACTCGACGGCTGCTTTCGTCATTTTCATTTCAGGGGAGATTTGATCGTAGGTTTTCTCCTCCCATTTCTTCACGGAATACGTCGCTTTTGCTTTCATGGAAAACTCTTTCAATGTAATGATGATTGATGTACTTCTCTTCCGTGGTTAAGCAGCCGGTTGGTTCAGCTCCAGTTCCATATACGTGACTCCATGAACTGGATTGAACTTATAGGAAGGTATCTCCCTGAACCCTAACTGCCGGTAGAGTCGTTGCGCCTCCGCCATCGAAGGCAGCGAGTCGAGGCGGATTCGGCTATAGCCTCTCTTTCGCGCCCGTTCGATGGCCCGATTGGTGAGTGCAGCTCCGAGCCCATGTTTCCTGGCGGCGGGCCGAACGTAGAGCCGTTTGAGTTCGGCGATCAACGGCGGCTCAAACGGGCGAACGCCAACGCATCCTGCCGGCTCTCCGTCGATCATCGCAAGGAAGAGCCCTCCGTGTGCGGGCCCGTATTTTCCGGGCAATTCTTCGAGCTCCTTTTCGAATCCCTCAAAGCAGAGATCGATACCGATCGAATCTGCATACTCCCGGAAAAGAGTCCTGACCACCGATATCTGCTCGCCCGTCAGGGCTTCAACGATTTCCTGCATACCAGACTGTTGGCGGGATCAATTACACGGTTGCGGTGAAATTTGATTTAGTTTTCCGAGAACTTCCGCGATTACATCTTCAACCAGTCAAGCAGCTTGTACATCAGCATCGCGGGCCAGAATAATGCCTTGACAATCCCGAGAACCCCTTCCCAGAATGTCATCGCATGCTGGACAAAATAAATCGCGGCACCGATAAATGCCATACCATAGACGCCACTGAAAAATCCTTTTTCTTTCATTGTCGGTTTTCCTTCTTGAACGTTCCAGAATCTGGTCATTGTCTATTGACTCCAAGAGGAGAGGAACATGAATTCCCGGAGGGATGATGATACTTCCGCTTAAACACTTCATCCAATGTAATTAAAGTGTCGAGGAGAATCAATGAGCGCAAGAGGCACAAAACTGACGATCCGGGGGCACACTCCGGGGATCAGAGCTCCGAAGATTTCCAAAATGTGCCGTTTCTCGGAAATTTGGGACATTATGGTGACCCCTGCTGTAAACATTTTTCATTCAAAATTGCTAACTTTGAATCGGAATCATCGTATATAATTGGATAGGCAGTTTCTTCTTTGATCTCACCATTCCACAACAACATCGGAGTATCGCAATGAAACGTGTCTTACCACTATGCCTCATCTTCCTGGTCGCGGCCGTCTCTCTGTTCGGTCAGCAGGAAGCGCGGCTTCTAAGGTTTCCGGATATTCACGGCAATCAGATCGTGTTTTCGTATGCCGGAGATTTGTACACCGTCCCCTCGAACGGCGGCGTTGCACGCAAACTCACCAATTCTGTCGGTTATGAAATGTTCCCGCGCTTTTCGCATGACGGAAAGTGGATTGCCTTCACCGGCCAGTATGATGGGAATACCGAAGTGTATCTCATTCCGTCGGAAGGCGGAGTTCCAAAACGACTGACCTATACTCCGACACTCGGACGAGACGATGTGTCTGATCGTATGGGCCCAAACAACCTCGTGATGGGTTGGAAACACGATGATAAGCACGTCATTTTCCGTTCACGCATGAAGGAATGGGATGACTTCAAGGGAAAGCTTTTCCTCGCATCGGTGGACGGCGGACTCCCGGAGGAATTGCCGCTCCCGCGCGGAGGTTTTTGCTCCTACTCCGCGGACGACAAGCAGCTCGTCTATAACCGGATCTTCCGCGAATTCCGGACATGGAAGCGTTACCGCGGTGGCCTCGCAGACGACATCTGGGTATATGATTTCGCAACGAAGAAGACCGAAGATATCTCCAACAATCCCGCGAGCGACGTCATTCCCATGTGGAGCGGGAACAAAATTTATTATCTCTCCGACCGGGATTCGGTCAAACGGTTCAATCTCTATGTCTACGATCTCGGAACAAAGGAGACACGCCAGCTCACCACCTTCACCGATTTTGACATCAAGTTTCCGTCGCTTGGCGATAACGGGATCGTCTTCGAAAACGGCGGATATATTTACCGGCTTGATCTGACGACCGAGAAGGCAGAGAAGGTCCCGATCATGATCGACGATGACCTGGTAGGCGGCAGAGGCGGTATCAAGCGTGTTTCCGATCAGGTAACAAATTACGAGATCTCTCCCGACGGAAAACGCGCGCTCTTCGGCGCCCATGGCGATGTTTTCACCGTTCCGGCAAAATACGGCGCAACGCGCAACCTCACGGGTACACCCGGAATTCATGAACGAAATTCCAAATGGTCTCCCGATGGTAAATGGATCGCCTTCATTTCCGACGAGAGCGGAGAAGGAGAAATTTACATCGAAGCCCAGGACGGCAGCACTCCTCCGGTCCAGCTTACCAAAGGCGAAACGACCTACAAGTTCCAGATCTACTGGT
>Ga0335082_10000279_pt1 | contig 52097 bp, 32 predicted proteins | sample Lox_Sample_41_FD_206718 | JGI IMG/M metagenome (GOLD analysis project Ga0335082, IMG submission 206718) | Soil microbial communities from Loxahatchee National Wildlife Refuge, Florida, United States - Lox_Sample_4.1 | ecosystem: Environmental > Terrestrial > Soil > Wetlands | place: USA... | reverse complement strand
AGTGAAGTCATTTTCGGTGGTGTGGGCGCGGGCATGTACGGCATCCTCATCTACATCGTACTGGCTGTCTTCATTGCGGGTCTGATGGTCGGACGCACTCCGGAATACCTAGGCAAGAAGATCGAAGCCTACGACGTAAAGATGGCGATACTGGTGTCCTTGGTTTTCCCGCTGATTATTCTTTCGCTGACCGGAGTTTCGGTGGTGAAGAATTTCGGTACCGCAGGCATCTCTAACCCCGGGCCCCACGGTCTAAGCCAGATTTTGTACGCATTTACATCTGGAGCAGGAAACAACGGTTCTGCGTTTGGCGGTCTCACGGTGAGCACGCCCTGGTATGACACCGCCATCGGTCTGACAATGCTGATTGGTCGCTTCTTCATGATCATCCCCATGCTGGCAATTGCAGGAAATCTGGCGCAAAAGAAATATGTGCCGCCTTCCGTCGGCACGTTTCCAGTTACCACTCCTCTCTTCACGTTCCTGCTGATCAGCGTCATCCTGATCCTGGGGGCGCTGACGTTCTTTCCTGCTCTGAGTCTTGGGCCCATTCTCGAACATTTACTTCTGTACGTTGGGAAAACATTCTAGGAAGCCTATGGCGAGCCATCACAAATCAATCTGGGATTTGAAACTGATTCGCGGTGCACTGTGGAGTTCAGTTTTGAAGCTGAATCCGCGCTATATGATGGGGAACCCCGTCATGTTCGTGGTCGAAATTGGCAGCGTGATTACCACCGCGTTATTGATCCTCCGGCCCCACGAAGCGTTTCGCTTTAACCTGCAAATCACGCTGTGGCTGTGGTTCACTGTCTTGTTCGCCAACTTTGCCGAAGCCATGGCGGAGGGGCGCGGCAAGGCGCAGGCCGAGACCTTGCGCAAGGCCAGGTCCGAGACGATGGCAAATCGAATCACGTCTTCCGGAGAGATCGAACAAGTCGCCAGCGCCAAGCTGCGCGCCGGCGATCTCGTGTTTGTTTCCGCCGGCGAATTGATCCCAGGCGACGGCGAGATCGTCGAGGGCGTTGCCTCAGTCGACGAGTCTGCAATTACTGGCGAGTCTGCGCCGGTTATCCGGGAGGCTGGAGGAGATCGCTCGGCGGTTACGGGAGGTACGCGCGTCCTCAGCGATCGCATTAAAGTGAAGATCACTTCGAACCCAGGAGAGACCTTTCTGGACCGTATGATTGCTTTGGTCGAAGGTGCCGCGCGGCAGAAGACGCCAAACGAGATCGCCCTGAATATTCTTCTGGCTGGCCTCACCATCATCTTCCTGCTGGCTGTGGTAACACTTCAGCCATTCGCGATCTATTCCGGTTCACCTCAGACAGTGTTCGTCCTGGTTTCGCTGCTGGTGTGTTTGATCCCGACGACGATCGGCGGCCTTCTTTCCGCCATCGGTATCGCTGGCATGGATCGTCTCGTGCAGCACAACGTCCTTGCCATGTCGGGACGCTCGGTCGAAGCGGCGGGCGACGTCAATACACTGCTGCTCGATAAGACTGGCACCATCACTTTCGGCAACCGCCAGGCCACCGAATTTATTGCAGCCCCAGGCGTTACCGAATCTCAAATGGCCGATGCCGCACAGCTATCTTCGTTAGCCGATGAAACTCCCGAAGGACGCTCCATTGTTGTCCTCGCGAAAGAGAAATACCGCCTGCGTGGCCGCGAGTTCGCGAGCCATGAGGCCGAATTCATCCCGTTCACCGCACAGACGCGTATGTCCGGCGTCAACCTGGACGGTCGCGAAATCCGCAAGGGGGCTGCCGAAGCGATCGCCAAATTGATTGAGAGCAACGGCAATCACCCCATGCCGGAGGAGGTTCGCGCGACCGTCGAACGCATTTCCTCTTCAGGCGGCACGCCATTGGTAGTCGCAGAGAACCGCCGACCAATGGGCGTGATTCACCTGAAAGATGTTGTGAAAGGGGGCATTCGCGACCGATTCGCGCAGCTTCGCTCCATGGGCATTCGCACCGTGATGATTACGGGCGACAACCCACTCACAGCGGCCGCGATCGCTCGTGAGGCTGGCGTCGATGACTTCCTTGCTCAAGCCACGCCCGAAGACAAACTGAAGCTGATTCGGGCTGAGCAGGCCGGAGGCAAACTCGTCGCAATGACTGGTGATGGCACCAACGACGCGCCTGCTCTGGCGCAAGCCGACGTGGGCGTAGCTATGAACACCGGTACGCAGGCCGCCAAGGAAGCAGGGAACATGGTCGATCTCGATTCCAATCCCACGAAGCTGATCGAGGTCGTCGAAATCGGCAAACAACTACTGATGACGCGGGGCGCGCTTACTACGTTCTCGATCGCCAACGACGTTGCCAAGTACTTCGCGATCATTCCGGCGATGTTTGCCGGTACCTTCCCCGTTCTGAACGCGCTGAACATCATGCGCCTGAAGACCCCGGAATCCGCCATTCTCTCCGCGGTCATCTTTAACGCGCTGATCATCATCGCGCTCATCCCGCTGGCGTTGCGCGGGGTAAAGTACCGGGCCATGAACGCCGCGGCTCTGCTGCGCCGCAATCTCTTCATCTACGGTGTCGGGGGCATCATCGTCCCATTCATCGGTATCAAGATCATCGATGTAGTAATCACCGCGCTTCGCATGGCATGAGAGGAGCTATGAAGAAGAACCTGCTTACCGCCTTCCTGATGACAATTGCCACAACGATTCTTCTCGGGCTAGTCTATCCGCTGGTTGTCACAGTACTGGCGCAGGTAGTATTCAGGGACAAGGCTAACGGCCAGATTATTCGTCGTAACGGTGAGGCGATTGGATCACGCATCATAGCGCAGCCTTTCTCATCGGCGAAGTACTTCCATCCCCGCCCGTCCGCCGCTGGAAATGGATACGATGCCGCCAACTCGGGCGGCACGAACTTCGCCCCGACGAACCAGAAGCTGATCGACCGCGTGCGCGCCGACGCGGCCACGCTTCACCAGGAGAATCCGGCCGAGCCTGTCCCTGTCGATTTCCTTACTACCTCAGCCTCGGGCCTAGATCCGGATATCTCTCCCGCATCGGCCGAGTTTCAGATTCCCCGCATCGCCAAGGAGCGTGGGATCTCGGAGTCTGTGCTTCGCGATCTGATCCAGAAGCACATCGAACAGCGCAACCTGGGACTGCTGGGGGAACCGCGTGTGAATGTGCTCGGGCTGAATCTGGCGCTTGACGACATCGCTTCCGCAGCGCACTGATACTCCTCAGTACCAGCCCTGTGACCCGCTGGGGAGGCAGAGGTCCCCTATAGGAAATGGCCGGGGGAGGTCTTCTGTCGAAGAACATCAACTCGTCCGAGAGATGACATCGTCAAAGCCAAGATCAAACAGGACCGCCGTCCGCCCAAGATTCGCAAAAACATCGACGCCAGGCTACTCGGTAGCCTCGGGTTTTAGTTTCGGCCAGGCAATGATTTTGCCTTCCAGTTTGCGCTGGGGCGAACCGTACATTAATTCCTGGAATTCGGCTTCCTCTTTGGAATGCAAAGCCCGATACTCACCCCTGTCGACGGCGACGACATAAGCTCCCACGAAAGCTGATGCTGTGCAGGCGACAGCCGAGGCAACAGTCAAGTGGAAGTGGTCGCACCCCCAGAGGCAACCGGAATCGGTCCACGCGGCGAAGTAGTACAGCGGCGGTGGGAGAGGCATTTGCACGCCCTTTCATCTCAAAATGAGAACCCCCTGTCTCACTTTGTGTCCACTTGATACTCCCGTTCCGATTTGGAAATCTAGATAACGTCGGTAACTTTTGGCAGGTGACTTGTGAAAAAGGCGGCCATTGCTGAAGGTTCATTCCGGCTCAGATCGGCTAGCGCCGCTATTGACGCAATCCGATGGAGATAGCTTGGTATTCAACGCCACAATGACCCTTGTTTAAGAACGTCGGGTTAAAATGGAAGGGATGCAGCGTCGGAATGATGTTGAGCAGAACAGGCGACGGTCCGGCAGCTCAATGATCAAGCACAGCCCGTGACCTGCGTCGGGTGTAGCATGGAATTTGCAACGGAGCGCTCTAGTACCCGCCCGGGACCACTTACCGCGCGTGATTGGGCTGCCAGGCGCCGCTCGCGAACGACAATAGGAAACAGTAAATCGCTAAGTCCTTAAGGCCCCGTAGCTCAGATGGATAGAGCAGCGGTTTCCTAAACCGTTGGTCGGCAGTTCGACTCTGCCCGGGGCCTCCATTCCATCTCGGGGCAAAGAGTTAGCGGGTCAGCGGCAGCGTTCGCCGGTGCGCCTGAAGAATGCGGATTGAAATCAGGCAGAAGGGTAATGAGCTGGACCCGCCGATCACAGTCCGCGGGAGCCCACGAATTTATATCCGACTCCGGCTACAGTGACGATTAATTCGGGCTTGCGAGGATTCTGCTCCAACTTCTCGCGCAGACTTGCGATGTGCATGTCCACAGTCCGCGTCAGCGTATCTTCGCTATATCCCCAAATTGATCGCAGGAGTTCGCCGCGCGGAACCGTGCTGCCGCTGCGCTCGATCAGGTAACGCAAGAGTTGGAATTCGCGCGCCGAGAGGTAGACTGGCGAGCTATCACGTGTTACTTCCGCACGACGGACATCAATCCGGATTGGGCCGAACTGATGAACACCGTATCCGGAGCGGATCGGAACGCGCCGCAAGAGAACTTCGATGCGTGCGATCAGTTCAGCCGCCTTAAAAGGTTTGGTGACATAGTCATCAGCGCCGAGTTTCAAGCCAATGACCTTGTCGGTTGTCTGATTCCGGGCGGTAAGAAACAGGATCGGAGTTGCGAGTCCCGCCTGACGGATATCCCGACAGACGTCAAACCCACTGCGGTCGGGCAGCATGACATCCAGAATGATCAGGTCGAAGGGCGACATCGTCGCCTTTTCATATCCTTCGGTTCCATCGTCGGCGGTCTCGACGACATATCCTTCCCCGCGAAGCCTTAGTCCCAGCGTAGACTGCAATGCGGGTTCATCTTCGATAAGCAAAATGCTTTCTTTCATGCGCGTGCTCCTCCCATGGCGTTCTCGGCATTGGGAGCCTTTTGCCGGGCGGGTTGTGCCACCGGTAAGTGCAACGTAAACACGCTTCCCGTTCCCACTTTCGTTGAAACCGTCAGGTCCCCGCCGAAAACTTCAGCGCTGCGTTTGGCAATCGACAATCCCAGTCCTGTTCCCTGAATCTTGGCCCCGATCACGTCTGGGCTTCGATAGAATGGCTCGAAAATTCGCTTAAGATCGGAATCATGAATTCCGATTCCATGATCACGAACGCTGATCAGAATCTCGTTTCGTTCGCCGTTCATCGAAGCCGAGATACCAATCCAGCGTTTCGCCCCGCCGTACTTCACGGCATTCGCAATCAGATTTTGTACGCAAAGAGACAATACAGCAAGATCAGCGATGATCCGGGGCAGATCGGGTTCGACCTTCGTTTCCACCAGAACACCCGTTTCGTTCAGCAAACGCTGCGTCGACCGGAGAGCGTCATCAACAACCTCATCCACACGAAGCTCACGGAGTGGATGCGGCGATTTTCGTTCACTGGCGGCTGAAAACTGGAGCACCTGATCCACGGTTTCCATGAGTTGAGCAGCTTGATGGGTAATCACCGAGCCTTGCTCGAAAAGTCGCTCTCGACTTTGTGCCAGTCCGTCCCGAATATTTTCAGCAGCTGTGAGAATGGCGGTGAGTGGCGTTCTCAGTTCGTGCGAAACCGACGCCACGAAATCCATCTGCAACTGAGCTAAGTGCATCGCACTTCGGAGTCGGCTTTTCTGGATCGCCCAGATAGCAACGGTCCCAAGGCACAGGCCCAGAACAAGTGCAACGGTCAACCGGGTCATGGAAGCTCGCGACAAGGTCGCCACCGTCGCGAGTTGTTGCGACGCCTGTTCGTCGTAACTCCTTTTCACTTTATCCAGGTCCCTGCGAACGCGTTCAAACTCTGAAACCCCGAGGTTGAGATCGAGGTGTATAGCCTCCTTCGGGCTGCCTTCCAGAATCAATCCCAACACCTCATCACGCACTTTGAGGTAATTGCTCCAATCATGCTCCAGTTGTTGACCAGCCTCGGTTTCGTCCGCTGTGTGGGCGTCTTCAAGAAATTGCACTATGCCTTCCGTGACGCCCCGGTCGGCATCGCGTGATTGGTCGGCGTAGGCTACCTGCAGATTCCCGTCGTTTGTGGTCAACGCGTACAGGGTAGCGCGTCGCGTCTCTTGAGCGTCGTATTGCATATCGCCGATCCGCAGCAGTCCTTGCACAGACCCTCTGTACATCCCTTCGACGGTCGCATTCGACCGGGCCAGGTCTCGCATAACGAATAGCGCCACACCCACCTCGCCCATGAGGACCAAGACGAAGAGAACTAAAGAAACATGCCGCGAAAGGCTGCGACCGACCGTCTGGTTCCCGGGTAGCATGGTGAAGCCTGAGAGCAATGGTCGACGTTGAGATTGTGACTGTCTCCGCATAGGATCGACTATTCCGACCCCTTCCCGGCCAAAGGCTCGTCGACCTGCAGACGGTAGCCTTTATCCTCAGGCAACAGCCCATCAATACGAATCACCTTCACCGATTGATCAACATCGCGGGAGCGGATATATCCGATCGCGCCAGGAGCATTGAAGACGAATTTGCGGACGATGGTCGGCGAGGACAAGTTCTTGGGGGCGATAAATACATCGCCTCGAAACATTTCACGCAACAGGAAGTCTTGGTAGCCGGTCTCGTCCATGCGGTAGATCAATCTCAGAACGGTTTTTCGTTCAGGTTGCCCGTAATCGAGCATCGCAATGGCAATGCGGTGTCCATTGGGCCAGTGGTTGCGCTCACCGAGGAAAATCTTCCGAAGCTCAGGAAACGAGAGGTTGTCGAGGGGGTTCGACCGATTTACTACGATGGCGAGGGCCTGGTCCGGATTGGTTCGGGTCTCCGAGGGCGCAGCAGCGGCCTGAGCGCGCGGCTCCCGAGGAAGCACAAGGCTCACCAAAACCAACGTCAAAAGGCCGACTGGAACCCTCACTCGCATTTTCACGTTTAGAACCTAAAGTCAACCTGCATGGCAAGTGCGCTGGGAGCGCACATCGAGAGCTGCACGCAAGTCTTGCCGTCGATCTGCGGTTGCCGGTGCAGCGTCGTGTAGTCGTACTGTAACTTAAGTGCGACCGATTCAATAGCATCAAACCGCATACCCAGAGAAGGCCCGGTTCGTAGGCCCACTTGGGGGAATACGGGTTCTTGGCTGGATGCGTTCACATATTGATAACGGAGATAGGGACGATAGATTCCAAAACGTTCGGAGATCTGCGAATAGAATGCGGGTGTATCGTAGGTGCGCTCCCCGTCCTGAGAATGTCGAATCAGCAGAGCTTCATTCAACCATTCGAACCGCGGGCGTGTTAACACGGCATACGCATCTGTGATGGTCTCAGTGATTTTTGTAGAAGCCGGCGGGACAAGGACATCGCGATAAATAGAAAAGCCCATCTGAAGTCCCGGAATAGCATCCGGCCGTGCGAAAACTGCCACATTGAACGCCTTATGACCATTTTCATCTACATAGTTTTGTACCGGTTCGGCTGCTGGGTTGGAGGTGCGTCCATTTCCCACCTCCACGACATAGTGGAGTCCAAGGTCCCCGGAGGGAATTCTTCCTGACGCCTGAACTCCAACCATGTGAATCGGCAAAATGCCGCCTTCGTCCTCAAACTCAAAAATGTATGGTCTTTCGGTGGCGGTCTGAAACCACGTGGAATGATGGTAGGCAGTGTTGTAGTAGCCGATAGCAGTGTGATATCGGCCACCCGATAGCTTCAGGTAGTCACTCAGTGAGGCTTCCAGAAGGACCCGTTCGAGATCGGTCTCAAACTGATTGTTTTGGTGCGCCTCAAAGACCATCTCCGTCAGGAACCGAACCTGTTCCGAAAGGTTCGATGTAATAAAAAGATTCGTCTGCCCGATGCTGAAGGAAGAGGTTTGTCCTTTCTGATTGCCGCTGTAGAAACCAAAATCGCCAAATCCACGGATATTCAGGGCTGTCCGGCTTACATCCATGTGATCCGACTCACCCATGGGGTCGGATTGCACTTGCGGCTTGGGCGACGCGTCAGGCTCCGCTGACCGGGAACTGGGTGATAGGCCTGCGAGCGTAAGTGTGCCTCGACTTGAGGAATCAGTCGCCTCCGTGGTGGTAATAACGTTTGAAGGCGGAGAGCTAGACTGAGATTTTTCCAGTTGGGCGACTCGCTGGCGTAACTCAGTCTGGTTCTTTTCCAGTTCGGTGATTCGGTCGAGCAGAACCTGCATCGTCCGCTGGTCCACGGCCACCTTTCCTTCCGATTGCTGTGAATGAAGCGGAGAGGACAGGAATGCGAACAAGAAACTCAGAGCAAGGGTTGGCAGTCCTCGTTTCCAGCTCACGGCGACCAAAATACCTGACATCGTAATATCCTCCTGACGCAGCTTGATGAGGGATCTCATCGATCGCACGTGCATCCGGACAACTGACCGACCGGGGTCAATCCGGTTGAACTTCTAGGTTGTTTCTATGAGGGGGGAGTGCTGATTTCAGTATCGTCCGGTTTCTGGTACCCAGCAAGAAGAGCCTAGAACACGTCTATCCAAGGTTCAAGTGCTATTGTGCAGTGGTTCGTAGCCAACTTTGTTTTGGCCCGCGGTAGTTGGTCCGGGCGGAGATGAACAGTGACCAAAGGGCTAAAGAGGGCGTTGTGCGTGGTCAGCGTAGTGTCGTACCTGACACAAATTGTTGACCCGTGGAAGCTGCTCGCGGTAAAGAGTTTCAGTCTGCTGGAACTCTAATTCAAAGGTGCCGTACGTTGGGCGGAGATTAGACGCGATGGTTGGTTTGTCGAGCAAACATCGCGCGCCCTGATTCATGTAAACATTTGTCATCAAATGTAAAGCCTGTAAATTTATCGTCAATGTTGCGGAGAGGCGCGCCGACGGCACACCAAAAGCGTGATGTGCCGTCGGCTCGAAGCGTCAGTTCACCGTAAATGTCACACTACTGCTGGTTCCCCCGGGAGTTGTCACGGTAACGTTGCGACCGGTTTGGGCAGCGCCAGCGGTGATGGTGAATGTCGTTGTGATTGTGGTGGCATTCACAACGGTCACGGCGTTGTGGCTAACTCCTGCACCCGAGATAGCCACGGTTGTCCCCGTGGTAAAGTTCGTGCCGGTTAACGTCACCGCAACAGAGGCGCCCCGTGAACCTGACGCCGGACTGATCGACGCGAGCGTCGGGGGCGGCGGATTAACGATCGTAAAGGCAACGTTGTTGGTTGGACCTGTAGACGTAACGACAGACACGTTCCGTGCGGTCAGGTTTGCGCCGGCCGTGATAGTAAACGTCGCCGTCACGGTGGTGTCGTTTACGGCCGTAACATTACTAACCGTAACGCCACTTCCTGACACATCAACTCCCGTCGCACCGGTCAGGCCGGTACCCGTAAGGGTTACGGTCACGGTCGTACCCCGTGCGCCGGATGTGGGAGAGATCGAGGTCAGGGTTGGCCCCGTCACCATGAACGGTTGGTTATTACTGGTTCCGCCAGGCGTGGTTACCGTCACGCTCCTCGAAGTGGCGGCCGCACCTGTTGTTATGGTGAACACAGCCGTCAGCTGAGTTGAGCTGTTGACTGTAATTCCGGACACTCCCACTCCAGCTCCAGAAACTCCAACCGTGGTTCCGGCGGTGAAGTTCGTGCCAGTAAGTGTCACGGGTACAGCCGTACCTCGGGCACCGCTATTGGGAACGACGGAGGTGAGCGTCGGCGCCGGTGGGTTGATCACCGTAAACGTCACGGTGTTGCTGGCACCCGCTGCTGTGGTGACGCTAACATTTCGTGACGTGAGACCGGCCGTCGGGCTGATGATGAACGTCGCCGTTACGCTGGTGGAACTCACGACGGTCAGGTTGCTTACTGTGAAACCACCGCCCGATACATTGATGGAGGTCGTGCCAGTGAGGTTCGTTCCCGTGAGGGTTACCGAAACGCTAGTTCCTCTCGCTCCCTCGTTCGGAGCGATCGAACTCAAAGCGGGCAGGGTGCTGCTCTGGAACTCGACAGCGCCGGCGTCAACCGCGTTATTCGTCTTCCTCGCATTGCCGAAGAAGTCCAGGTTCGGAGCTTCGTTGTAGTTGGCTGTGGCCGTGTTTGGGATCAAGTTGATCACCGAGGAGCCGAGGGTCGGCGCGTAATTGCCAAGGACCGCGTTGGTAACGGGGTTCGTCTCCGACAATGGTCCCCAGCTTATGTTGATCCAGTTGTTGCCCTCGTCCACCGTGGCGGACGGTGTTAGGTTAAAGATCGGGTTGGGAACAGTCGCATCCGAAATGCCCGGAGGCACTTGGTAGCCCAAGGACTTGAATTCTGGAGGGGTACGCGAACCGTTGCAGTACTGGCTGACAAAAGTCGGATTGTCATTCGTGTTGTGAAGTGTGGATGCCCCGTAATCTCCGTTGATTCCGGGCGTGAGCACGGAGTAGGTCGGAGCAAGTGTGACCCCTGAAGCGTGGTTAGTCGGTCCGGTGTCGTTACGCGCCCCGATATCCCAGTAACTGACGGGGGCGACGCAGGCTCCGGTTCCGCCAGTGATGATCGTCCCATTCCCATTGGCGCTTATTGCATCGGTCGTTGGCTGTGTCACGGCTTGGGTTGTGCTGAACGCGTTGTAGAGAGAAACCACATTTTGCTGATTTACGCCGCCCGAACCGAGTCCGCCCACGCCAATGTAGAAGGCACGGTTCTGCCAGATGACGTCGTTAGCGATCAACGGGATGGAGAACTTGGTGCAGTTCTGGGTGCTCGTAGTGGTGTTCGTTCCATGTCCGTTGGGACAAACCACCGGCAGTCCGGTTAACGACGAAGTCAGAAGCGCAGTGTTCTGCATCGTGACCAGGCCAGCCGCCTGAGGACAGGAGGATGTCGTGGATCCGGGCTGGATGCAGTTCTGGCTGGGAGCACTCGACAGTGGCGCACCGATAGTATCGGCCAGCACTCCTGAAGACGCAGTCGTATCGTTGGAAATAATGGTGTTGTTGATCAGATCCACATCCAGCGCGTCCTGCAACGAAAGACCGGCTCCATCCCATCCGGCAACGTTGTTGGCGATGATGTTGTTGGTGACCGTGATGTGGTGCCACTGGCCCGAGGTTCTCCCATTCGGAAAGAAGCCAATGTTGGTGCCATCGACGTCCTGGAAGCGAAGACCGCCGCCGCTGCCGCTGTCGGCGGAGTTGCCCATGATCAGGTTGGCGTTAATGGTGAGATTGGGTCCGGTTCCATCACTGAGACCTGGAGCGCAATCGACGTCGGTTACGCTGCCGCACTCTGCTCCCGCTGGAGCACCGGGCAGTTGACCATCTGGAGCAGCGCCCATGATGATAAGGCCGCCACCGTTCGTCGGAACGGTCGGGTTTGTGCTTTGGTTGAACAGGAACGTGTTGTGTTCGAGGTCACCGTTGTAGCTGAAGCCCAGATGAACCATGCCACCGCCATCGCCAGTGCTGAGGTTGCCGCACACCCAGTTGTAGTTGAACTTGTAGTAGTCGGAGCCGGTGCAGAAGGTGACGCCGCCTCCGCCCGCCGGTGTCGAAGAGAACAGCTCGTCGCCGATGGACGAGTTTCGGGTGATGTAGTTGTTGTGCAGATTCACTTTCTCGTTGTAGCAGTACGGTAACTGCTGGTTCGCAGGGAAGCCTGCGGGGCTTACGTTCTGGTTGGTGGCGTTTGGCCCTGCAGTGAGGATCTCCGCCCCGGGAACCAGATCATTGCAGGTCCAAGGCTGCTGGTCAAAGCCGACCGGGTCCCCACCGTTTCCGGATAGCAAAGCATCAGGCGATTCGCCCTGCCCAACAGTGATTCCGCCCGTGAGGGTACCGGTGTTGTTGTAGACACGGTTGTTGGAAACTTCCAGGAGATGGCCCCAACCATGGACATAAATGCCGCCGCCGCCTTGCGAGCTATCGGTAACGCTCAGGCCGTCGATGCGCGACGGATTGCACATAAAGTTGCTTGAATACCCGGTGGCACCGCTGGCCGTGGTGTTGCAGTCTGCGGCGCTGCCGGTGAGCATCAGCGTGCCGTGAATGCTGCCGTCCGCGGCGACACTTGCTGGCATCTGGCCTTCATGCGCGATGTTGGACCCACTTGCGTTGTCCTGACCGGCGCCGAAAACCTCCAACCCGGCCGGATAGCGGACGCCTTTTGCTAGAACGGTAATGCCCGCACCTTCATAGGCACCCATCAGAGTCGGCTCTTGCAGCAATTCCGCCAGATTGCCGTTGAGGGACGTATCCCAGCCAAGAATTCCTTCCAGGGGAATGCGGTCCACCTGCGGATTGTTGGGCCCACCGTTGAAGTAGTTCCAACCCGTTGCCGGGCAGCTGAACTGTCCGCTGGGGTCGTAGATGTTGAGAGGTTCGTTGCCACCGCCACCGGGCAAAGGAACGAGATTCCCAGGCGTGCTATAGGGTTGGCCATTGAGAGCCAATCCGAACAAACAGCTAACAGCCGCGCGCCACGGAGTCATTCTGCCAGCAGGTTGAGAGTTCGCGTTGATAACACTGGAGGCAGCGCCGACACCCTGCAGGCGGACCGGCTTCCACATCAGCAGAATTTCGTTGTAGACGCCTGGGTTGACGATGATCAGGTCGCCCGGCGCCGCGGCATCAATGGCGGCCTGAAGCGGACCAAACGGGCTGTTGGTGGTGGCGCTGGGCGTGGGCATGACGTGCTTCGGCTGCTTGCCCCCGATCGTCACCGTCACACTATCGATGGATTGCTGCCCATTAGCCGCCGTGATTAGGAGTTCGCCGCAATGCTCGGCGGGGACGGCCGTTGTCGGCGAAGTTCCGGGGCCTCCGTATTGCGATTCCTGCTGAATGCCACACAAGGGCACTCCGCTGGGCACCCTGACGACGACTTGTCCGTCAGTCCAGCTGTCGACCGGCGCAGATACTCCGCCGATCGTCACAGTTCCCTGTGTGTTACCAAAGCCGTAGTGGCGGGTGATCGTCTTCTGATTGAAGGGAGCGCCCGTTGCGGAGGGTCCAGAATAGCCGTTGTTGGGTATTGCCTGATCACCCAAGGCAGTGATCGTTAGGCGATGAGGGCTGGAGTTTGAAAACGGTGCCAACACCCAGGGCCCAATTCCATCACCATCCACTTCACTGATGGCGGGCGTAGCGTTGGGGTAAGAGCAATCGGGATTGTTGTAACCGGCCCCCGCGAACGCGGAAGTCGGCACGACGGGCGTGTCCATGTACTGGGTTTGACCAGGCATGAAAGGGATCTCGTAGCAGAACTGGCTGTATTCCGGATTGAACAATGGATCCGGAGTTGTGCCCTTGCCAGGATCATTCATGCAAGTAACCATCATGGTGGGGGAATACCCGGTCGGGTTTGGCGGGTTGACCTCCCAGGTCGAGTAGGTAATGCCGTCGTAGGTACCCCACTGGTCGGCATAGACGCGCGAAACTTCTGCTCCGCTCCAGTCTTTGATTGAGATGGGCAGATTCGGCGGTGAGAATTTTTCGCCAAACTGAGGCGCGAAGGGATCGAACTCAGAAGTGAAGTCGTCCGTGATGACGCCCGTGAAATGGGCAGTGGCGTGGGTCGAAGTGAAGATGTAGAACTTCGCCAACACCGACATTTGGTCGGTCAGCGCGACTTCCTTGCGGTCGCAGAGATTGCGAGTCGCCCCGGCGAAGGGTGAGACTTCTTTTGACTGTGGGAACAGACTGATATAGTCGGGCACGACCCGGGTGGCACCCACGCATGGCCAGTATGTCTCTACCTCTCCGGTATCGCCCTCACTGCTGGGGAAGGTAAACCTTCCCAAAGTCTGGGTCGGATTCTGGGCATTGTTCGCGTTATAAGCAGTTCCCACTTCGGCCTGGTCCGGAAGAATGAAGATATTGCTCAAACCGCCGAATTCCTGGGTTACCGGCGCGATGAAGTTGTCGCCGATCAGGATGTTCTTGTCTTCCTCTTTCACGAGTTCGTAGCCGGGGGGCACGATCACTTCCACCACGTACTTGCCGACTGGCAGCATGGGTGTGCCATCGGCCGGGTTAGCGACGCAGATGGTGCAGTTGGTACCGGCGACAGAACCGGTTCCGCCGACCGGAACTCCGGTACTCGGATTGCGGCCAGCGATGCTCGGGAACGAGTACATGCCGTCGTACGGAGCCGGCTGCAACTGGTTCCAGTTATGCATTCCGTCGTAGCACTTGAACTGTGAGTTGTTGGGTAGCGCCGTCGGAACTGGTCCACCGTGTTGTGAGCTGTAGAAATCGAGCCACATCGGCTGGTTATAGAGCGTGAAGAAGAACAGGTCCGCATCCGCGCCGATGCTTGCTCCCTGGCCAGGACAATTCATGTTGGGAACACCGTCGGAACGGAAGCCTTGGGCCCAGAGATCCCAACTGGAGGTCAAGGTCGTGTCCACCAGCTTGAGGGTTTGGGTCACGCCGTCCTGGGCAAAGCCTTCCTGGTACAGATTGATCGTCACCCCGGGAACCAGAGGCTCCCAACTGGTCTGCAAAAGCAGAGTGGGATCGTCAAACGGGCGAGTGGAGGCATAGATCACATGCCCGTGAATCCCGCCATTCTCGCCCACTGCAAACGGAGTTTTTCCAAACTCCAGGAAATTATTCTGTCCGGAGAATCCCTGCCAGCCCTCCGTCGTCACCCATGACGGATCGATGCGTCCGGTGGAGAGAGTCGTACTGCAGGTGACGTTTCCGCTGGCATCCGCGCTGCAGGCGCTGGGCGGATCACTGCTGCCCGGACCACTGGCAACCGATTTTCCGGCGCAGTCGGCGGTGGCGCAATAGACGGCTCCCGGCACCCGCAAATTGGTCGGCACGGAGACGATTTCTACGGTGTTTGCCAGATTCTGGGCGATCGTTGAGCTTCCGCACGGCGCACTCGGAGGAACGACTGCAGATCCGCAGGGAGTTCCGTCCGCAGGGCCGCCTGCGTCATATACGACGTGAGTTCCAGTGTTCTTGTAACGTGTGGTGTCGGATTCGACGACGTACCAACTGAACAGCGGGAACTCCTCATTGAAGCTGGCGTACCCGTTGAGATCGGTATTGTTGAAATTCGAAAAGCTGCCGTCGCGGAAGCGAATATTCGTCGGCACCAGAGTGAGACCGGGCTCATTGTTGTCGCGAACGCCGTTGCCGTTTTGATCGAAGAACGTAGTGGTGTAGATATTCGCCTGCCACTGGTTCATCGCAATCTGGCCGATGTTAGTCGTGCTACTGCCAGTTCCGACAGCGACTGGGGTTGAGAGACCGTCGACCAGCATGTCATTCCATTGATCGAAAACGGTGACTCTCCAATTTCCCGACGGAATCCCGGTGAATTTGAAGTTGCCCTCGGAGTCGCACTTAGTGAATGCGAAGTCTTCGCCGTCGGTATCTCCGAGGCTGACGTAGCACTGGGTGAAGGAGAAACTGTCATACGAGCCGCTACCGTACAAACGCTCATCGGGGGTGCGACTCATGCGCTCGGTCGAGACCGATCCCATCACCGCGTGCGTACAGTCGCTGGCCTGAAGATTACCGTCTCCCGTTGCGGTGCAAATTTTTGGCAGACGGCTGTTGATAATGACGGGATTCGCGAACCCGATGGACACATGATATCCAGCGGGTCCGAACTCCTGAAAGTAGCTTGGCTCACCAATGCGAAGGAAGGAGTCGTGAGCCTTCTGACCGTCCAACGTGTTGGTTTGCAGCCACTCCTCGCCCCGCCCAATCCGGTCGGCGGCCGGCGTCGCCACGATACTGAACCTTCCTGGCATCAGATTGGCCACAACAGCTTGACCGGCAAGAGGCGATAGGGTCCTGCCATCAGCCTCGAACCGAGGACAGGTGACGATCTGGCCGGTGATACCGGTCGGACTCGTAACACCGCTGCCGCCAAGCGTCGAGTTGAGCGAGATGGGGCAGGCATCAAGACCTGTCGCTGGATCCACCGTGCCCGCAAGGCTGTTCGACAGGGGCATGTTAAACATGTCATAGGTCATCTGTCCGGTGGCGTCGCCGGTGCCGCCGGCATCGTCAAACAGTTCAATATTGAAGCCACCCAGTCCGGGTTCGTTGGTGGCCAGCACGTCGATCCCACCTCCGGCATCCTGCTCCCCATTCAGCGGGAAATCATCCTCAAAGACAAAGACCGACAGTCTTGCTGGTGGATAGGGACTGGGCTGGGTCAAAACGGTGACTGCGGAAGCGCTCGCGGCGATGGGGGCGCCACCCATACCGTGGCCGCACGTACTGCCGGATGTCGCCGACGCGGCTCCATACTGACAGCCGCCGCCGGTATAACCAGCATTGAAGGGATTCGCCGCGTCACCCGGCAGAACGGAGATGTAGTACCGCTTTGTTGGATCCAGGCTGACTTGGCCAGGATCGACCGGGGTTTGCTCCGAAGCTGTGGTTCTGCACACGCCATTGCCGATATCGCAGACCGCGGGTTGTCCCAGCAGTGTCTGTCCCGATTCGCACGACAGCGTCCCGGTGCACCCCGTCGCGACTACCGGCATGTAACTGGTGTGGAAGTTTGTGCCAAATGTCGGAACAATCCCGCTCGCCGCGGTTGGACAACCGGTGGGAGGAGGATTTGTCGTGCAGTTCGGGTCGACGTAGAAAGTACGGTCCTCTTCAATGATCCAGCGGTAGTCGGTAATCGGGGTGGTCTTATCCTGCCCGTCAATCACCGTAACGTGGAGATTGCTGGCTTTTAGAAAAACCAACGTAGCCGTTGCGCTTGACGCACTGCTGGTGCCCTGCGAGTTCTGCGCTGTATAGGTGAAGCTGAAGCAGTTCGCACCTGCTGGCGCGCCAACCGGACAAGTGGCGTTGCCCGCACCCGTTGGATTAGCAGTGAAAGAGCCATCCGCATTCAGAGTGAGATTCAGACCTGCAAGCGGTGTGGTTGGTGGGATCGCAGTCAAACGATAGCCGGCGGCGTCCGTATCGTTCGCCAACACTCCAGGAGACTTTATGCTGATGCTTGTGGCGACATTCGAAACATATAGATCATCTCGCAAGGTGATCCCGTTAGCTGCTTCGATAGAGGCGCCATTGAGTGTGACTGTCGCGGTCGGCCCGGCTCCATTCGCCTGGTAGACGAACGAGTCCGGAGCTGTCCATCCTGTATTTGGAACGTAAACAAACGTGCCGTTCGGATTCAGCGTCAACGTACCTTTTGTAGGAGCCGTCAGGACTTTTACACCGTAGACGTTCACATCATTGGCGATGACGCCTTTGGCTGGGTCAGAGACGGTGAGTGTCTGGCCCGAGATGACAGCGTTGTATGTGTCAGGATTGGCAACCGCAGCGACAAAAGCCGGAGCACTTGGCACCGCTGAGCCGTTGATTCCAACGTACGCTAACATTCCGGCATCGCGTGCTGTCGCATTGCCAGACAGGCTCAACTCACGATCAAAGACTGCCAAGGCCGAACTTCCCGTTGGGGGGACGTTGACCATGACATCGTAAGTCTTGCCGGCTGCCATGAAGACTTCGCTTTGGACGCGAGGCACACCCGGCAGGGGGTTGCCGTCTTCCGCGATCAGAGAGAAACCAGCAACGGCGGGCGACCCGGTCTGGGACCCGACGATGGAAGGAACGTGCATGCGGACGCCTGCATTCACCAGGCGAACCAGAATCAATCCCGCGACACCGGTCGCCGGCGATGCTGGAAACAGGGAGGCCGGAGCGTTGGCTTTGTTGAAGCCTACTCCGTTGATCAGGTAATACAGCGGCTTGTAATTTACCGCGGGCGGATAGCATGTGTTGTAGGTGCTCGAGCTCGGATTGCCGCAACCACCGGGCTGTCCAGACCATACCGCTGTCTCGGTAAAGCCGGCGGTGTTGACTGCTGTACTGACCGCTTTGTTCTGTACCGGATCAATCTCACTGAAAAGCAGGGGAACTTCAGCGTTGTAGCTCACCCCGGGATAAGCAGTACCTGCGACCGTGCTGGACGGCGCCGTTGTCACTACCAGAATTCCGTAGAGACCCATCGGTCCCTGAATCGATGGATGGGTGCCAGACTCAAGCAGGTAGGTGCCAGGCTTGAGATTTGCCCAAGTGGGCAGCAGTGCGGTTGCGCCGGCTGAGACTTCTGTCGAGAACGACTGCACACGTGGTCCCTGAGGCGGAGGCGTGAACGTGCTGCTGTTATTAGCAATCGGCCAACTCGGAGCGAGAGCAGGATGTGCCGGAGCGGGCGTGCAAGTTGCGCCACCGGTGCAGGTTGCACCAACGGTTCCAAGTCCGCCCCCCAGTTGGCCCACGATCACGATGGACGTAGGCACGCTGTTCCCGTTGCTGAACGTGAGATTATTCGTCAGATTAATCGACAACCCTCCTGTCGCCGTGGTGGGAACCGTGATTACAACGGGAGACCAACCTGAGGCGCTCGGATTCAGGTTGGCGCAGGTCGCACTCGAACTGCTTACCGCTGTGCCACAGATGTAGCCCCACATGGGTACGATGTTGCCATCGGGCAAGGTCAAGGTTGATGGTTGTGCCGTCAGGTTGACCTGCTGCTGGGCCACCGCCAGGCCCGCTCCGAGGAGGAAAACGCCAATTACAAGTAGAGTAATCTTAGAACTAGAGTTAGCGAAGTGGGATTGCATTTTGCTCTTCTCCTCTGAGTCAGTTGGTCTCGTCGATGACGAATTCCCGGGAATCCACCAGCATCATCATGAGCATGCCGCCCGGGAAAATATTGTTGGTCGTGATTTCACGTTCATTGTGCGAGTGCCACATGAAAGCAAATCCCGCTTCGGACGAGGGAGGATTTGCAATCGTTCCTGAAGGAGGAGTTACGCCGGTATTGCCGCAATCGGGCGAGTTGCTTTGAGAACTGCTGCTGTTCATGCAACCCGTTGCGCGCATTGTCGCATCCGGGCCGAGATAAGGGCTGCCACCAAACCACGGACCGTTCGTGAAAATGTTCGGATCGGGCAGCGTAGTCGGGCCGCCACCGGCCACATCTCCAAAGGGAGCGACCTGCAGGGGTTTGTCGTGGTCTTGGCACCACTCGTAGTAGTTGATCGCCGTCGGAGCCCCGGTGTTGTAGCCATTCGCATCCGGTGTGCAGGAAAGTGTAGCGCTGGGGTCTTTGGAAGCTGGATTGTGTCCGTAAGCATCCCAGTTGAGGCCTTTCGCTGTCCAGTAGAAGATTCCGTCGAAGGCCAGACCCGGTGTTGTGGTGGTGGTGAACTGAAGGGGACCGGCCAGGGCGGCCCCGTCAGGTGTCAGGATTAGGTTTCCGTCGCGCGCCAGAATACGGACGTGATTGCCGTGTTCGTGGAAAGGATGCTGCCAGCGTCCTTGGCCAATGACTCGTATGAGCACCATTTCGCCGGGATGCATGTGCGGATCGCCGTTGTAAGGCTGGTGTGGATACTGGGTCGCGTAATTGGGATCCATGTCATCCGGCATAGACCGTCCGTTGATCAGGAAATACGAAGGATGATAAGGCTCAGTGGCAACGTTGAGACTGGTGGGGCACGTTGTGGTCGTCGAAGGCACACACGAGCTAATCGCCGCTACTTGCGTTTCAGCTTGCTTGTGAATGTTCGGGTCCATTTCCGAGAATTGGAATAGATACTCGCGGTCATAACAGGTTTTGGGATGGTCGTAGGCGGCTTGCGACAAGCGGAAATCCGCTTCGCCCCAGTGAGTCTCTGCCACCAGATTCGAAGCCGCGATGCCTGAAGTGCAAGCGCTGGGAACACTTGCCGGGAGTACGATGATAGCCCCGTACAATCCCATTTCAATCTGCAGGTCGCCCTGACTTCCACTGTAGTAGGCACGCGTCCCCGGGGAGGAAGCGGTAAAGGTGTAGGTTACGGTGCCGCCCGGCGCTGCCTCCTGGGTTAGCGGCCCGACCACGCCGCCACTGGTGCTTGTTAGCGTGAATCCGGGAAATAGGATCGACGTATTGCCGGCAGAGGCCGGAAGGCCATTTGTCAATTTGACTGTGACGGTCTGTCCTTCATTCACAATGAGCGTGGGCCCTGGGACCTGCATGGTGTTGCAGAACGTGGCCGTGATGGCGGCCGGGGCAAAGCCTGAAGGTGCCCCATTACAGCCGTATCCCCAGGAATAAACCGCCTGGCCGTCGGGCTGGCTGATGTAGGCGGCCTGTGCTGTCAGATTGAAGGTTGGTCCGGTGATTCCCGGAGCCGCAGCGTAGGCCGCTGGCACGACCGAGAGCACGATCGTGAGGACCAGCCCCAAGAGCAAGTGTGTCTTCGAGAAAGTGTTTTTCATGTTCGTCGCCCTCATAGCTGTGCTCCTAGTTAATGTGGACTTCTGTCATCAATCCGCCGAAGTTCTCTGCGTCGTTGGAAAGGTGGTCAAGATTGGGTGTGTACAGGAAGAACACGCTGCCCTTCGGATAGAGCGCTGTGTTGCTCGCGTCGAGGATGACGTCAAGAGATTCTCCGCCTCCCAGCGTGATGGAGTTCGTCATGTAGTACAGGTTGTTTCCTTCCTGGTCGCGCAGTAGCTTGGCGTTATAGCCGATCACCGTCATCGGGATACCTAACGAAGCCAGGGTCTGGTACTCGGAGACGTCAAGGTCAGAGATGCGCAGCAGTGCCTTTCCGCCTGCGGGAATATTGATGATCGCGTTCAGTGGCTGCGAATAATGCATCGCTCCATCGGCTGACATCGTTGCTTGTGGTCCGGCCGCGACGGTGTCGGGATAACTGCGTCCATTCAGCAGGAAGTACTTATCTTTCATGTCAGAGAAGCCTTCCGGGTTGAAGGTCATACCGACAAAATGGAAGTTGGGATCGAAGCCGTGAATCTGTATCGGATACTCCACGTCGTACCGGGTGGTGCCATCGCCATCGTTGTAGGCGTACTTGCCGCCACCCATTGCTCCCGTATTTACAGCAGGTAAAGGGTTGCTGCACAGGATGTCTTGCGTGGAATCGCATTTCGTGCGGTTATCCAACTGTTGGGTCTGGAGTCCGGCATAAAGTGAAGTTGTGCCCGGAACGCGGTTCTGACGCGGACGCACATAGAGTTGACCTACCATGCCCATCTGCAGGTGCTCCGGTGGAGTGATGTGGCAATGCCAGAAGTAAGTGCCGGCATCGGGGGCAAGATAGTAGTAGGTGAAGCTGCCACCGATGTTGATGGCTACCGAGGCGTCAGGCACACCGTCATAGAAGGACGACGCGTTGGGATATCCATGGAAGTGAACGGTGTGCTGCTCGAACAAGTCGGGCCGCATAATCATGCCGACGTTCGTGAGCGTCAGGAAAAACTCATCATCTTCGTCGATAGCAATGAGTGGCGCCGGGATGTTCCCGTTCATCACCCCGATATCCATAATCTGACGAGGATCGACGTGACCATCAAGACAGCCGCTGAGCGAGCTGTTCGTGCATCCGATCACCGGAGCGCTGATCGTTACGCTGGGTGTCGTGGTGTATCCTTCACCCGCAAAGTTGATATTGACACCGGTAACCTGACCATTCGCAACGGTGACCGTTCCCAAGGCGGTTTCGCAGGATGGGCTAGGTGTGCATGCGGGAGCGCTAAAGGTCACCGTCACCGGACCGTTGTATCCACTGCCCGGGTTGGTGATGGTCACGTCTTCGATAATGCCGCCGGCTACGACTGCCGTAGCGGCTGCTTGCGTGCCCGAGGGATTCGGTACCGTCGAATCTGGATCGCCGATCAGCCCCACGGCTCCGTTCCAGTTGAATGTCCCAAGAACTCCTGGAACATATCCTCCGCCGTCACTGGCGCCGTCGGTCGTGGCGGGATCGCCGGGCAGAAGCCTCGTGCCGGGATAAGTGCTGTTGAAGGTACTCGGCGGCTCAGTGCCTGGCTGGCCATTGGCAATGTCCGAGAGTCCAGAGAGAGGGCCGAACGAAAACATATAGGTCTGGGTGCCGTCAGCCATGGTGGAATAGCCATCGCCACCTGAGATCTGTTGACACTTGATCGCACCATTCACATTCATCGGATAGACACCTGAAGAGGGGCAGAGAACCGAAGATCCGGGAATTGCGCTACCGGGCGTGCAATGCGCAAAGGTGGTCGGGCCGGTGTATGCGGGCTCCGAGTCGTTGGTCGCTGCCGGGTGCGAAATCGTGCTCGACGGGCATTGAACCCGAAAAGACTGAGCTCTTGCGACGCCGGTCACGAGACCGACGAGAAGAATCGGCAACCAAACCTGGTGCGGCTTCCTCATGGCTATTACAGCCTCCTTAACCTGGGCCGGGATGCAGGCAGTGAACACCAACAACTTTTAACAACTCTGCCGCAGTACCACGGTTTTCGCGTGTGAATTTACAAACTTGAGGAGGCCACAAATTTGCTTGTGAGCAATCAGAACGAAATATGACTCGGAATTTACAGTGTTTACGTCCGGTGAAATGTCTGTACGACTGGGACGCATGACTACGAATTATCGCGGTGACAGGCCAGGGAAGTCAGTAAGAAGCGACCTGTGAACGAGGCAATGAACATACAAGCGATCGCCATCTTCAGTAGAATTAGCTCGGCCATTACGATGTGACTTATGCAGCGAGGCTTTGTGGATCGGGAGGGACACATCCGCGAGCACCCAATGGTATAAACAGAAGTCGATTCTTGCGACTCTAACGATGCGTTGCCATATGACGACGTAGCCCGCCTGCACCAGAGTATTTACCAATCGGCTGTCGTGGGGATTTCGTCGAGATCGCGAGTCCACTTTGGCCACTGCCGTGGTTGTATAAAACCCATCGTGATTGCACGTCACGCTTATAGGCAGATGGAACCATCCCGTATGTCGCGACTCCATTTGCATCGCTCAGTTGAATGGGAGAAACGCTCGATTGGACGGGACATGCGGTTCGGGAATAGGCGCGCAGCTATTGGTCAATACAACGACGGCAACTACAAGGAACGCAGAGGGCGTAGTGCTCTTATTCTTGCTTGCAAGGTATTGCACCGCGATTACACCTTGGAGCCGGCTGTGATTGTGGTCCCGATCTTGCATTGAGGCAGTTCGAATCGATGATTTCGTAAAGCAGGGCGTGCCAGCGCAGTTAAGGCAGACGACCAAACACGGCCAACTCGCTCAGGGTACCAACATAAACTTTGCCGTTGGCCACCGTGGGGCCCACAAATCCAACTCCGACCGGGAGTGTGTCACGAGTACCTGCCTGCTCAGAGTTGTAGAGTTCGTGGGAGACGTCGTTGGCGTCGTAGGCGTGCAGAATTGCTGGCCTTTGAACTTGGAAGGAGGCGTTCTCCAGCACCCACACGATTCCTTCCTGTGAACCATTTGCGGAGATGGCAGGCGTGGCACCCGGGAAACCGAAGACGTTCGCTGAATGTGAGGCTGGCGCCGTTGAAAGCAAGCCCCCATTCAAATTGAAAACCTTCAGGGAGTCTGCATATGCCGCAATGTACACCTTGTTCTCCCAGAACGCGGGAGTACTGTAGATTGAGGGAAAAAAACCTACTAGCGTTTGGACGATCTGGCCGTCATTGCCTGCGTGGAAACGCCCCATGTTGTCACGGTCTACCAAGTACAGAGTTCCTTCCTTGCCACCTGCCAACATCAGATGCGGATGGCTGCCACCCTGGTCTGGCAACAGCAGCGGGCCGCCAGCGCCCAAGTCGCCATCTATGGCATCCATATCCGCTTGGTTGAACGGGCTGAAGAAGTCGACCACCGAGAGCGAATTAGCACCCGGCGTGAGCTTGACAAAGCTGTCTCCGAAGTCCTGCCCCCCAACATCGGCGTCAAAGGTTCCATTTGCCGTTACGACATAGATATTCCCGGTGCTGTCGCTAGCGGGTCCGCCCCCGCCCTCCCAGATACCCGCCGCTGCGCCGTTGGGCGTCAGATTCAACACGCTCCGCCGTCGAAGTCTGTGTGCGTCGTATCCGAATAGCCAGCCGTGATAAGGGTGGACGTCACCGAATGACGCGAAGGCCACGTAGACGACGCCGTTGGCCAGAAGAAGGGCGGCACGCTGCAGGTGATTGTGCTGATTGAAGGCTACATTTACTCCGTCACTCCCATCCCCTGTGCCAGGAACCGACGCTTGAATAAGAACGGGCCCTCCGAACTTTTCTGATCCTGTCGCGAGGCTGAGGGCATGCAGCCGGTAGGCGTAATTCCCACCTTCTTTGGTGAAGGCGCACACGTACAAGGTCTCCGTATCAAGGTCGATGACAGGAGTACTAGTGATTCCGATCTCGGTTCCCAGAATATCGCATGCTTCCGGCTCGTCGGCACAGGGGACAGGGGTAACATTAGAACCAGGGTCAACGAAGCTGTCGTGCCAGAGGGGCTGGGGAGCTTTCTGATCGGCGTCGAAGGCATAAACGCTGTCGTGCTCTGTGACGATGTAAATGACATTCCGGACACCAAGGGCACCCATTGGCAGATTCTTGACATAGAGTGCCTGGGCGTAGATCGCACCGTCGACTGGGTATGAGAAAAGCTTGCCAAATCCGGTGGAATTCACGTTCTTGGGCGTCAATACGCTCTCTTGCAGGTTTTGGCCGGTCCGGAGATTATCGTTATGATAAGTAAGCACATCTCCGTTAGGGTCTAACGCCTGGGTGGACCCGCCCCCGCAACGGGTGATAAGGACGATCAAACCTGTCACACACAGGAGCGCAGTAAACCATCTGAAACATGTTCCACTCATTTTTCAACTGCAGCTGAGGAAACCGCTGCCCGCAGGATTTTCACGCATGCCTCCAGACGACCAAGAAAACTTCTGAGGAGGGTATTGTTTCTGCCGATCAATTTCTTGTCAAGTGGTCTCGGAAATTCGTCTAGAGGGACCAGGTGGCTGACACGAGATTCCCAGTGAGCAGTTTGCGCATTCGGTCAACGGAACTTACTAAATGAAAATTGAGGGGACGACGGAGACCTGCCGGACTACTGCAACAACGGCCTGACGAGCATTCTTTTGCTTGATGATTCAGGTGTAATGTCAGCGATCTTAAGCGTTAGCCTGTGCCTTAGGGAGAGATGGCTATGGTGGCGCTTCCATTGATTCCGGTGGCGTCGATGATCCCTCCAGAGATAGTCTGATCACCCGGGGTCGACAATGTGAATCCGTCTGTCCAGGTGTGGGAACCTTCGTCCCCAGGGGTGAAGTAGTAGTCCGGGGGGAGGACGGCGGCTGAGTCGGAGCTGGTGAAGTGGATGCGGCCGTTGATAACCGTGTCTGGTTTTCCTTTGTAGAGCACGGTAACCGTCACGGTAAAGGGAGTGCCTGCAACTGCATTGGATGGAGCGCTGAAGGAAAGAGTCGCGTGAGTCGTGGCGCAGCCAAGAGCGACGGAGATTGCAGCAGCCGCTAACTCTGCGCTTAGATAGCGCAGCGAAAATCCTCTGTTGGCCTGCGCGCGTATTGGGCTCTCAACTTTCATGCGGAGGTGCTGCATTCATTGCATCGCATGAGAATGCTAGCGCACGTTCTGGAATCCAAGAGATGAAATACACGCGGCTATTCCGAATCATGATGGCGGGGCTTGCCCAAGCGGACATTGAGTCCAAACATCGGGCCGTACACGTTGATGCCGTAGTTATAGAACTCGGGTTGCGACAGGTACGCGTTTGAGATGTGCATGTAGTTCAAGCCGGCCGAGAACGAGTATTTGGAATCGAGGTTATACCGTACTCCAGCACCCATGGTGTAGGTGAAGGTAAGATTCTGTCCTTGGGCAAAAAGCACTCCCAGCGGCTCTTTGGCGTCAATGATTCCCACACCTCCGCGTTGCTCCCAATAGGGCACCGCTTTCCAACTACGATACACGAAATTACGCCGGATGCCGAAATCAAAGGCGTAGTAGTGCGTTTCGGGACCCCTGGGAATGGCCGTGATGGAACCGCTGAATGTGAAATCCATGTTGCCACGGAAAATCCACCGCCATCCGACGTTGGTTACATGCCAACGCAAGGAAGCAATGATCGGCACAATCGTGTAGTTCAGCGGCGGCCGATTGTAGCTATCGCCAACTGCGAAGTCGTAGATGAAAGGGACGTTGATCGGGTGCCATCCGACATCGAGGCTGAATTCTGTTCGATTCCTGTAGTATATGTCGAGGTTGCGGTCGGGCGGTTGATGGTGCGCAGCGATCACAGCGGAGGAATTGTTCACATTCCCATTGGGCGCATCGATCTTTCGTTCCGGAATTGCTTGCCGAATGTCTGAAGGAAAAGCCGGTCGGCGGGAACTCGATGCCGACGAGTCGCTCTCTTCTTGCGCGCAAGAGCTATCGAAATCGCGAGACGTCGCGCCTGCGCATTCGGGAGCACTCCCGCCCCTCCCTGCTTGTCCAGGACTCATTACTTCAAAATTGAAATCCGGATACACCGCCCGCAGGCTCCGGATATAGGAATCTGTCAAATTGACCGGAGTGATCTGAGCTCGCAGCGGAAAGGCCAACAAGAGGAGGACGGAAACCGAGCTAGATAGCTTCACTATGCGGCGGGCGCTCACGGATTTCATGAAGCAATCGAGTTTATCGCACACGTTTGGAATCGTGAAATAGAGCCGGAGACATGATGAAATCGAAAATGTCGCTACGATTCCGAGAAGTGTAGCAGAACCACAGAGTGCCGGTGGCTCAACGTTTGTGGGGAGTCGGCCAGAAACTGAATTGGAAAGATGCGGCAACATTCGATTGCTCAACAGAGGCAAGCAGGGGGATACGCCAGCGTTCATATTGCACGCTGCCGGTGAAACGATAGCCCGTTCCGGCGAAGATATCGGCGTTTACAGCGACGTCGTTTTGGCTGCCACCTTGCGGAAGATAGCCAGGATCGAGAGTGCGGTGACGGAGTTCGAGTCCGATTCTATTACGAGGGCCGAGCCAGTAATTCGTGCGGATCAACTCGCCCTGCGCTGCGCGTCCGATCCAGGTCCCGATCAGGCGTCCGTCATTGTTGTAGCCGCTGTTGTATTGGGCGTTCGTATAGATACAGATCCCGCAGAAAGCGAACGGGTTGGTATATCCGCCTTCGAGTCTGAGATCGAGTTTTCGAAGTCCGGGAAGTTTTGCGAGGTACAGTCCTCCCTGAGCGGCAGATTTCCGCATGAACAGAATGGGTGAAACTTCATCTTCACTGATCGCTTCCGCGTAAAAAGTGGCCCAATTTCGAAGTCCGGGAAGACGATAGGAGATATCGGCGGTCGTTCGGCCATCTCCGAGAACATCACCGTGATAGTGAACACCAAAATTGCTGTCCAGAAATGTTGTGATGTTCAGTGGATTTCCGGGTCCGCCGTAAACCGTCGTTTTCGATATGCCCATCTCGAAATTCGGGGTCAGTTTGGAAGTCAGCTTGCCGCCGCTCAGAAATGGTTGAGGATGCAGGTTCTTACCGTATTCACCCATCAAAATGGGACTGGTCGAGCCTGTGTTTATCGTAGTTTGGAACTGCAGTCCCGTCATGTGTCCGATGAATCCCTCAATGCGAAGGTCGCCCAGATAGCGGAATATCCAAGGCAATCGAAAGGGACTGACCCGGTTAACGGTGAACATGTTGTTCAGCGGGGCGGCGTTGTTAGTGAAGATCATATTTCCGCCTTCGCTGGGCCCCCACCACAAGCTGTTCTTGCCGAACGAAAATTGCCAGTTGCCGAGATTGAGTCCGAGATAGGTATCTAGCAGGCGGAAGCGGCTGATGGACTGGACAGGAACTGCCGGACCAGTGGGCCAGTTATCAGTGCGGTTAAAGAAGTCGAGCATTGTTTGAGTCGGCGCTGGAGCAGAAGGTGCGTACTGATATTCTCCGCGTACGTAAAGCACGAGAGGGCCAGCCGTCGCATAGCTGGATGCGCCATTTACCGTATTGAAACCATTTTCGTAGGACCGGCCGTAGTCGTTCAGTAGCGTTTGGCCGAAGTGATAGTTGTCGGTGAGGGGCGTGCCAGATATTCCCGTGAAACCGGCGTAAGCGGACTCGAATTGGCCATTGAGGTTGCGCTCGCCGTTCATCAACTCGAACTCATACCCGAATTCTTTCGAGAGCGAGGCGTAGAGCTGCTGCACCTCCGGCGGAGCGTCGCTGTCAGCGCCACGGGTGGCAGATTCTCTCAGAAGACGCGTGCATTCGAGACGAGTCCAGGGACGAATGCTTAGCGATTCGGATTTGATATATCCGAGCGCAGCCAACCGCTGCAGCGCAGGGTAGATCCAACTATCCAGCGGAACGTAGCTAGATCCCATAAACCGCGTCCGGTTGAGCGCTTGAGATTGCTCGCTCTCCTCAGCCTTGTAGAAAGTCCCATAACGAGCCATATCAGCGTCGCCGTAGTGGGAGTGTGCGCGATATACCTGGCGTCCCATGTACCAGCCAAGCGCGGCGCCTATGGCTACGTCGGAGGCAAAATGCTTCTGGCCTGCCCATCGTGCGGCGCTGACTCCTCCGGCCGTGCCGTACGCAAGCAACTGAGTCATCCACCCGGGATACTCGTGGGCGATAACACTGGCGATGGCCCAGCTGACGGAAGAGTGAAGGGAAGGAAAGGAGTCTCCACCAACGAAGAAGCGGCCGGTGCCACTGCCGGTAAAGGGACGTTCGCGTCCCGCGGCGTATTTGAAGATTTCGGTATCTCCGAGAACACCAATGGCTGCCTCTCCGGCGAGAATTCCGGTCTCACGTTTCTGATCGTCGTGCTGCAGGTGTCCCAGCAGGAAGAGTCCTGCACCGGTTGCGGTCAGCGCCGCGACTCCGGCATTCGATGCCGTAACCGCATGCGAAACGGTACTTTTGGTTGTGGGAACATGCCTTTCAATATTGTCGTCGGCCTTGATCAGCAGACCTCCGACAAGAAGAGAAGGAACGGTCCATTCCCATTGTTTAGGGGAGAAATGAAAAGGAGCGGTCCAGAAGTCTTTCTGATCGAGGACGAGATTTTTCGGCAGCGACTTGAGATCGACCGGGGGGGAAGAGAATTGTTGAGGTGAAGGCGAGATTTGAGGAGGAGTTTCCTTGTCAGCTAGGGGTGTCCGGATAGAGTCCTGAGCAACCACGAAGTCACTGGATGCAGCCAGCAGCACAAAGAACAGGGGCCAAAAAATAAACCTGATCATTCGCCAGTTGCCTTCGCCAGACAGAGGGCGGCTCTCGTCGATAGGGTAGGATGATCCACAATTGGGTAAGACAAACGGTCTAAACCAACAAGGAAATAAAGGCCAAAGAGGATTAGTCGAGCGTATATAGGCTTCGAGCCAGGCGAGGCTTTCAAGTAAATACGGTACATTGCCACGACGAGCGTTATGACGGCACCGAGATGAGCGATGAACCAGAGCAAGCCAGAGTTTACCATTGCCGCCAGCCGCTATGATTCATAGGAGTTGTATTTTCCAATCCCAACCGTGCCCCGTCTTTCACGCCCTCGGCCCAAGACTACCAAATCAAGTTAGTACGTGGTTAGAGCTCTCCCTGTCAGAAGGAGTGCTGGTATCGTTCTCCTGATCTTAAAGTCCCTGGCAAGAGAACACACAATCGCGAGTGGCTGGAGTGCGCTGATCGCCGCAAAAATTGCCTGTTTCACTGCGCCAGACGAGTGGTTCACGCGGTAGGGTCCGCCCATTGTAAACTTGTGGAGATGCGTGCCATATGTTGAATTTGACAGCACAATCGCAGGTGCCCCGAAGTACAGGGAGCCTGCATGTCGGGTTTTAAGGGTATCCTCACCGTCAGCAGGCCCCAACAGAAGGATTCGAATTGTCGTAGACTGTAAGATCAGACTAAGCGGTAACATAATCTCAAAGTGGCAACTCACACCGATACAGCAGTTCACACAGGTCGGCTTCTGGATGAAGAGGGCCTTGAAACGGCGCAGGTTGAAACAGAGACCTCGCTGCTGGACGTCGCTCTTCTTCTAGTCCAAAACAAGCGGTTCATAGGTCGATTCGTAATAGGGGCCACACTTCTTGCCGTCGTAGTCTCGTTATTGTTGCCAGTTAAGTACGAGGCGAATACGGTTCTACTTCCACCAAACCAGAGCACTTCCATCGGTTCGTTCTTACTAGGACAGGGAGCCGGTCTCGGATCAGTTGGATCTCTAGGGGCCCTTGGAGCTCTAGCCGGGGGGCTCGGGCTAAAGACTCAGACCGACACGTATATCGCTTTCCTGAAAAGCCGAACCGTTGAAGACGCGATGATCGAACGTTTTGGACTATTGCGGGAATACAAACTCAAGCGAATGTCGGATGCTCGGAAAGAATTTGAGAGCCGCGTCACGATTGGGGCGGAGAAAAAGGACGGGTTGATCCGAATCGCGGTGGAAGATCGGAATCCGAGACGGGCCGCGGATTTGGCCAACGCATATGTGGAAGAGTTTCGCAAGTTATCCGCTTCCCTGGCGATTACAGAAGCTGCCAGGAGACGTTTGTTCTTTGAACAACAGTTGCAACCTGCCAAGGATAATTTGACCAAGGCTGAAGAGGCTATGAGGAAGCTCGAGCAGACTACGGGTGTTCTGCAGATTGACAGCCAGGCAAAAGCGCTTATCGAATCCGTGGCGATCCTACGAGCACAAGTAGTAGCCAAAGAGGTACAGATCGAAGGCATGCGATCATTCGCAGCCGAGGACAATCCAGATCTTGTCCTGGCGAAGCAAGAACTCGCTGCACTACAAAGACAGCTCCAACAGTTGGCGGGATCGCAAAACGACTCAGGGTCGGATATTGTCCTCTCGAAGGGAAAGGTGACCCATGCCGGCGTGGAATACCTCCGGCAATACCGAGAACTAAAGTATAACGAGGCGGTTTACGAGTTATTGATGAAAGGACTTGAGGTTGCGAAGCTTGACGAAGCAAAAGAAGGCGAGATCGTGCAGGTAGTCGATACAGCGGTGCCTGCCGACAGAAAGTCATCGCCTCACCGGACAATCATCGTGCTAGCGACGACAGTTTTTGCTTTCTTCCTCTCCGTGTGTTGGATTATTACACGCCAAAGCTTACAGCGTATCCTGGAACTACCTGAGAATCGCGATCGTATCGAAGCTATAAAGGTGTATTGGAGAGAAAAGCCGGTGCGGTCTCGTCCGAACTAGATCCTTCTGACTCCCGACCCGTTCAGCTGTGGAACGATGGTCTGTGTGTGTTGCTTTTGTCGCGCCCTGAGTTTGGTGACTACTGCTCCCACGTAATACCCGGGTACAGGCTCGGTATGCGGAAACCCCGGTAGGCGGCTTGCCCGATGATATTCATTTGCCACACGATTTGCGGACTGTCGGTTTGGGTAACCTCGATGATCTGTGAATTCCCGACACTGAGGGGGGCGCTGCTATCAAATTCGACATTGCCGTTGGGGAGGGTTCCAATGCTGCCTCCCCAAGGGGAGAAAAATCCGGGAAGATACTCCCAAAGCAAAGTCGACTGATGAGTGACCTCATCGATTTGTATGATGGGCGCTCGGGAATAACATGTCGGCGGTGTCACGGTTGGATCGCATGCTGTACCAGTCGAGTCGATTCGATAATTTCCGTCGTCGTAAACGGCCATGGTGGTCTGTGTGCCGTTTGTATCCACGATGTAGGGATAGTGCTGTCCGTAAAACCATTGCGTGGGGTCTCCGCCAGCGATGCTGAAATCTCCATCTTGGCCGAGCCTCCATAGGATATTGCCGCTACCGGTTCCGTTTTGATAGTCAATCTTGAGGATCCAACTCTGGTGGCGCATCGATAGGAGCAGATTCCCATCGGCGGTGTCCACAATTGCATTGCTATGCGTCCAATCCGGTAGCCCCTCAAGATGGCGATTTACGTCCAGGAAATCGAACGCCGACCAAGCCCAAGCGACGTTCCCATCTAGGTCGACATCCACGAGAACATCCCCCAAAACCTCAGTCGTTCCAGGGTAGCCCGGTAAGTCCGTATAGTCCTTTGCAACTTGACCAAGGGCTATCCAGTGGCCACTCGGAAGTGCGATCGCATCGTGGTGGAAACCGCTGATCGGGGGTATCGTATACCCTTGGGCCTGTAGCGACTGATTTACCTGGGCTACAGAAACAGAGCGTATCGAGTTACATGCCAAGTCCACTTCTTCCACTCGTACGTTCTCTTGAAAAAGGAAGTGGCCGTTGGGTAAAGGCCGTGGGGGTAAGGCTGGCTGGGGACAATACCAAATCAGGTTTCCATGCAGGTCTGTGACCACGGCTTGCAGTGTTTGCGAGGTCGTTGCGTTGGACACCAAACTGAGCATTTCTGCACCTGGCGAGGGTGCTAAGCCAGGCGTGGGTGTACTGACAGTCACATGCGGCGCGACCACGCCCTGCGGTAAGGACCCCGTCGTAAAGGTGCGGTCCTGATCCACCCACTCGCCGTCGTTATTACTTACGTGTGCCCGCATGTGATACGTTGTTTGCGGCATCATTCCTGCAACCAATATGTTCAAACTCGATACGCCAGTACTCGGTGTCGAATCAGTCACTGCGGAAGTTCGCCTGCCATAGTTGGTATCGGTTCCGAATTCAACCCACGCCGAGCTGCCCGGCTTGAATAGGCGGAGGTTGTATTGGGCTACGAGCGGGTTCGCTGTAGAGGAAACTGAGATCAGTTGGTGGGGATCGGTGGAGGCAGGAGAACCGCATCCGACCGACAAAAGCAGAACTGCACAGACCGAGCACGCCAAAACGATTCGGAATCGAATCAAGGCCGAGAGCTCCAATTGTTGAGATCCTCGAAGAGGCTATTTTATGACTCACTCTCTATTGGTGTGTCAAGTAGCTGAGAGGTAAAGATCAAAGATATTGTCACGACGGTAGCGGCTATAGCTCCAGATCCGCCGTGGACTGATCAGCGTTCTGCGGAAGGCAAGACTTGGTCAGGGTCGGTTAGGGCGACGGGTGAGAGGCTTTGCGAGTGTACCAACTTGCGGTACGACGTATAGATTCTTCCAATCCGACGGTTTCATGTAAACCCAGAAGTTCGCGGGCGCGGGCAACTGACGGTACGTAGTGACCAGCAACACCGAGAACGGCTTTCTTGGCGATGTGAATCTTCGTTTGAGGGTTGAGTGTCTTGGCTACTATTTGCGCTAACTCGAGGATACTGACGTCGTTTGCTGACCCAACATTGATCGGCATCAACGAGGGTGCTCGGAACAAGATCGTCCACAACCAGACAGCCAAATCGGCAGCGTACAGGTAGGATCTTCGTGGTGTTCCGTCGCCTTTTATTTCGATCGGCTTGCCGGCGAGAACATCACCGATAAAATTGCCGATCGCGAAGTGCCAATCGAGCGGCAGGTGAGGCCCGCAGAAAGCCCAGCAACGCGCGATTTTGCATTCCAGGCCATGTTTCTTTCCGTAGAGCGCACACAGGAGTTCGGCCGCACGTTTGCCTTCGGCATAAAAGCTGGTCGGGTCTAGCGCATCAGGTGCGCCCAAGTAGGTTTCCAGCACGTGGGTAACAGTATCTGGCTGTTTTCCGTACACAGCACCGGAACTTGTCAGCAGAAACTTTCGAACGCCAGACGCGGCCGCGAATTGCAAGACACGTTCTGTTCCCGAGACGATCGTTGAGAATGCAGAGAGTGGATCCTCGGCAACGGCTCGGGCATTTGTCTCGGTAGCGCAATGGACAGCGTATTCAAACTCACCCTCTGGAAACGTAAAGCTCCGTACATCGCCGAGATGGAGGCTGAGGTGTGGATCTGCAGCAAGATGCGGACACTTTACGGCAAATTCCGTAGGCTTTCGCGTCAGAACGACGAGGTGTGCCCCCAAATTGAGGGACTTCGCTATATGGCAGAAACTTTCGACCAGCCAGCAACCAAAAAAGCCGGTTCCTCCTGTCAGCAGGATACGCTTCCCCCTAACTTCCGCCCATAGCGGTGCAGTTTGCTCAAGAACCAAATCGAGGTCCTGCCGCGCAAGAGGATCAGCCTGATTCATTTCTTCTTTATCCCGGAAAATCATTGCACGCTGGGGTGATTAAACAGCGGACGCGCCATGCTCTGAAAGGTCTTCTATCGTCCCGGCTCTGACCGATTGAACGAATCCAATGATGGTGGCCGCCACGAAGTCAAGCATAGCTGGCGTGAGTCCCGGGAAAACGCCAACCCAAAAGACGTTGCTCATAACGAAGTCGGCGTTCCGCAGATCACCAAACACGCGATGTTCGGCTTCTGAATACGCCGGTTGGCGCACAAGATTCCCGCCAAACAGAAGCCGCGTACCAATTTTGTTAGCCTGGAGGTGCCGTATCAGATCCGCCCTTGTGAATGGGGCATCTTTCCTTATACCGATGGGGAAGCCAAACCAGGACGGGTCTGAATGCAGCGTCGCCTCGGGCAGCCAAAGGAATTCCTCAAGCTCGGCCAGAGCTCGTTTTAGGTATGTGAAGTTCGCCTTTCTATGTTCGATGAAACTCCGGATCTTGGTCAGCTGGGAGGCTCCCAGAGCAGCCTGCATATCTGTAGCCTTCAAGTTGTATCCGATGTGCGAATAAGTGTACTTGTGATCGTATCCGTAGGGCAGATCGCCCAGCTGCCAGTCGAAGCGCTTGCCGCAAGTATTATCCCTGCCAGGTTCGCACCAGCAGTCCCGGCCCCAGTCTCGGAAAGATTCGACCAGCGTCTGAAGGCTTGGCTTATCGGTGAGTACGGCCCCGCCCTCTCCAGTTGTGATGTGATGGGCGGGATAAAAGCTTAAGGTGGCGAGGTCCCCGAATGTGCCGACCTTTCGGCCTTTGTAGGTTGACCCGAGCGCGTCGCAACAGTCTTCAATCAGCCACAGATTGTATTTGCGCGTGAATGCGCAGACAGCGTCAAGATCGAATGTGTTTCCCAGGGTGTGTGCAAGGGAAACGGCTTTGGTTCTTTCGCTTCGAGCGCTCTCCAGTTGCGCGACATCGATTTCATAGGTCGGAATTGTGACATCGAGAAAAACGGGAACGAGGCGATTCTGGAGAATCGGATTTACGGTGGTTGGGAAACCGGCGGCGACGGTGATGACTTCATCACCAGGCCTAAGCCGTCGCTCCCCAAGTTTGGGAGAGGTCAATGCACTCAGAGCTACCAAGTTTGCTGATGATCCTGAGTTGACCAACGATGCACAGCGAACACCAACAAAACTAGCCAGATTGCGCTCGAAGATCTCCGCGAAACGACCGGTCGTAAACCACGCATCGAGAACCGAGTCCACGACCGCGCTGACATCGCGTCCATCAATGACTTTGCCCGACACTGGCACGGGCGTCACCCGGGGGGTGAACTCTTGAGGGCCTGATGTTTCCGCAACATATTGCGCGGTTAGATCGAGAATCTGACGGCGAAGCTGGGACGCCTGTTCTGTCATAACCAGAGAGTATTCAAAATCATAACATTCAGGGTGTCTTGCAAGAGTTTGAATGCTGGCGCGGTAGGCTTATTATGACGCGGTACGTCACTGTCGTGAAGAGGATTGCGGGTCCATCGTTAGAGACTTACCGAGGCAGAGGGTTGATCTGAACGATATGCTGAAAACTTGGCGAAATCGCCGTGTCTTTCTCACCGGGCACACTGGGTTTAAAGGCTCTTGGCTCGCAATCTGGCTGAACCAACTCGGTGCAAAGGTGCGTGGATACGCACTCGACCCCTGTACCGAGCCAAACATGTTTACCCTCGCTACGGTCGGAAGCCTGCTCGAGGACTGTCGTGGTGACATCCGCGACTATGCGACCCTGGAATCCTCAATGACGAGGTTTGCGCCTGAAGTGGTGTTTCATATGGCGGCGCAACCGTTGGTCCGGCGGTCGTATACCGATCCGGTGACGACTTATGAAACCAACGTAATGGGCACTGTGCATGTCCTTGAGGCGATCCGCAGAACTCCAAGCGTGCGCGCCGTGGTTTGCATCACTACCGACAAGGTCTACCATAACCGGGAGTGGGTCTGGCCATACCGCGAAACTGATCCACTTGGCGGTTATGACCCCTATGCCTCCAGCAAAGCCTGCTCGGAAATTGTCAGCGCAGCCTACCAAAGTTCGTTCTTTCCAGTCGAGAGATTGCATGAGCATCACGTAGCTATGGCCACAGCGCGGGCCGGCAATGTGATTGGCGGTGGAGACTGGTCGGAGGACCGTCTCATTCCGGATCTCCTCCGCGGATTCTGTTCGGGGAAGCCAGTCCTTATTCGAAAGCCCGATGCCATCCGTCCTTGGCAACATGTGTTGGACCCGCTGCACGGCTACCTCATGCTGTCAGAACGATTGCTCGCCGCTCAAGGACACTGCGGGTCGGCTTACAACTTCGGCCCAAGCCATGAGGATACGTGGCCAGTAGAGCGTATCGCAGACAAGTTTGTGGCGGTGTGGGGCGCGGGTGCGTCCTGGAAGCGTGATCCGAATCCGGGAGCGCATGAGGCCAACTACTTGAGACTAGACGCAAGCAAAGCCCGCTTCGAACTTGGTTGGCAATCGCGACTCAACATTGCAGCCGCACTGGAGTGGACGATCGCATGGTATAGCGCTTGGAATCGAGGCGAGAACATGGCAGAGTTTACGGCAAAGCAAATTGCAGAATACGAGAAACTGTCCGGTCAGTAATGGTCCACGCGAGTGCGTTTTACCATGTTTTCCAAGGAGCGTTGCCGCTCGCCCATAGTTCTTCCAGTCGCTGCTTATCACGCAAAGTGTCCATTGGTTGCCAGAAACCGCGATGAAAAAAAGCTTGTACCTCTTTCTTCATCGTAAGATTTTGCATTGGTTCAGATTCGAACATCGTGGCGTCTTCGCGGACTTCATTGAGGACAGCGGGTGAGAGAACGAAGAACCCGCCGTTTATCCATCCGCCCTCACCCCTCGGTTTTTCCTGGAAGGCGGAGATTGCAGTTCCGTCGAGGCCCAGGCCTCCGAATCGGGCAGGCGGTTGTACGGCGGTCACAGTTACCAGTCGTCCGTGCTTTTTATGGTACGCAATCGATTCGGAGATGTTGATGTCGCTCACTCCATCTCCGTAGGTCATGCAGAAAACATCTTCGCTCTGAAGATAATGGGCAACCCTTTTCAGTCGTCCGCCAGTCCCAGCATTATCGCCAGTATCAACGAGGGTGACACGCCACGGTTCGGCGACGCTCTGATGGACTTGCATTTGATTTTCTTTCATGTCAAAGGTAACGTCGGACGTGTGCAGGAAATAATTCGCGAAATATTCCTTGATCAGATAGCCTTTGTAGCCGCAACAGATAATGAAATCGTTGATGCCATGTTGCGAATAAATCTTGAGGATGTGCCAAAGGATCGGACGCCCGCCAATCTCAACCATGGGCTTCGGACGTGTGCTCGTTTCCTCGCTCAGACGCGTTCCCTGGCCGCCCGCCAGAATGACAGCTTTCATTGGGTACTCTCAAGAGCGGTGCGCCTGCTAGGTCAACAAATCAGCCTGTCAACGCGATCGCTCGCCAGTAGTACAGTACACCGCTACGATTGAATTGTGTATGCTAATGCATCTTGCAGAGCGCGAAAGGTAATAATAGGCGCGGCGTAGTTTGTCCGCCGAAGACCCCCTGGAGAAGCGATGTCGCCTGCTGTTGATGCATGTTCAGTTTTCGATCGAGCAATCAGCGAGCACCTGGAAACCGTAGCGTCGCTGCGAGGACAGCAGGCCTTGCTCCAGCGAATTGCGGAGGAGATGACACATGCCATCCTTGCCCGGCACAAGGTGCTCTGGTGCGGGAATGGTGGTAGTGCGGCTGATGCCCAGCATCTGGCCGCTGAGTTGATGGGGCGTTTTCGACGAGAGCGGTGCGCGATCGCCTCCATTGCGCTGACAACGGACACGTCGGTCCTGACCGCGGTAGCGAATGACTATGGGTATGAAAGAGTATTTCAGCGTCAAGTTGAGGCTTTGTGCACCCCAGGAGACGTCCTGATAGGCATCTCGACCTCGGGCTCAAGCAAGAACGTCTGCGCCGCACTCGAGTGTGCCAGACAGAAGGGAGCATTCACGGTGGCGTTGACCGGTGAGAGCGGCGGGCAGATGGCGGGGATTGCGCATGTCGCATTGCGCGTTCTGTCTAAAGATACGGCTCGTATCCAGGAGGCGCACATTCTCTGTGGGCATATGATTTGTGACTGGATTGAGCGATGTGTCTGCGAGCAGCAAGGGGGATCGACGGGCCACTGAATGCCAGCTGGCGATAGAGTTACGCTCCGGACGAGCAATCCAGATATAATGGCCGCGGCGTCACCTGTAAGTTGTGGCGGACCTAAGAGTTCCGTCACAGGACGCAAGGAGTTTGATGATGGGTACGGTGAGGATCGGCAGCAGGCTGGTAGGCGACGATCAGCCCTGTTTTATCGTGGCGGAGATCGGGATCAACCATAATGGCGATGTCGATCTGGCTAAAAGACTGATCAGCGTTGCCTTGGCTGCCGGTTGCGATGCAGTCAAGTTTCAAAAGCGAACCGTGGAAGTTGTTTACACGCAGGAGGAATTGGCCAAGCCGCGCGAGAATCCTTTCGGTCCCACGAATGGCGACCTCAAATACGGCCTGGAATTTGAGCAGGAGGAATACGAAGAGATTGCTGTTTTCTGCAAATCGGTCAAGATGATGTGGTTTGCCTCTCCGTGGGATGAGGGATCGGTTGATTTTCTGGAGCAGTTCAAGGTACCGGTTTATAAGATCGCTTCCGCGTCTCTTACCGATGACAATCTGCTGCGACACATCCGCGCGACCGGAAAACCGATTATTCTGTCGACCGGCATGAGTACATATGAGGAGATCGACCACGCCGTGGAGGTTCTTGGCAAAGAAGATCTCGTCCTGATGCACGCCACGAGCACCTATCCCGCGGCATATCCCGAACTTAATCTGCGCGCGATTCCCACCATGGCCGCTCGCTATGGTGTTCCAGTCGGGTACTCTGGACACGAGACAGGTATTCCGACCAGCGTCTGCGCCGCAGCACTCGGGGCATGCAGCGTGGAGCGGCACATTACCATGGACCGGGCCATGTGGGGATCCGATCATGCGGCTTCACTGGAGCCGAATGGGATTTCGCGGCTCGTACGCGATATTCGTCTTTGGGAACAGTCCAAGGGTGACGGGATCAAGCGCGTCTACGAACGCGAGTTCCCGATTATCAAGAAGCTTCGTCGGGTAGGAGCCACGGTCTAGCTGCATGGCGCAACGGAACTCCCGAGCGGGTCTGAAAAAGGTCCGGGCGTTGGCTATTGACGTAGACGGCGTATTGACTGACGGTGGGGTGTGGTGGGGCCCTAATGGCGAAGAATGGAAACGGTTCAGCTTCGGCGATATTATGGCCGTTTCCTTGGCTCGCCGTGCCGGATTCATGCTGGGTCTAATCTCCGGCGAAAACAGCGCCCTGGTTGACCGCTACGCCGAGAAGATGCTCATCAAGCACGTCGCGAAAGGATGTCGCGACAAAGCCGCAGCTGTTCGCGAGTTCGCTTCGGCTGCTGGCGTTAGCCTTGCCGAGGTCTGCTTCATGGGTGACGATGTGAATGACCTGCCTGCTATGGCAATTACAGGCTTCTCCGCCGCCCCTGCCAGTGCCGCCGCAGTGGTGTTGAAGGAAGCCCTGTTCGTCACCAAAGCTCCGGGTGGCAATGGTGCTGTACGTGAGTTGGTGGATGCGCTTTTGGCTGCTCGGCATCTCACACCCCAGGAAGTCTTCGCGCGAGACTAATCGCGTTTCGGCTTCGATGATCTATCTCAAATCCGACTAAAGACAAGAGCAATGAAGCTTTCTGACTATGTAGTTCACTTTGTCGCCGAACAGGGAGTCAAGCACGTTTTTCTGGTAACGGGTGGTGGAGCGATGCACCTGAACCAGTCTCTGGGGGCGCAAACAGCCATAGAGCCCATCTGCAATTCGCACGAACAAGCTAGCGCGATCTGCGCCGAGGCGTATGCCAAAGCGACGAATCATCTGGGCGTCTGCATGGTGACCACCGGTCCGGGTGGCACGAACGCTGTGACCGGAGTAGCCGGTGCGTGGCTTGACTCCACTCCGACGATCTTTATTTCCGGGCAGGTGAAGCGGCCAGACCGGATGTTCGATAAAGAGGGCCACCTCCTTGGGATGCGGCAGCTCGGAGTGCAGGAAGTCGACATCGTTTCGATCGTCAAGCCGATCACGAAATACGCGGTAACCGTTCTCGATCCAGGCGAAATCCGTTACCACCTTGAAAAGGCCCTCTATCTCGCCTTTCACGGACGCCCGGGACCCGTCTGGATCGACATTCCACTCGATGTCCAAGCCTCCCCAATTGAAGAGCCTTCTCGATTGCGTGGTTTCGATCCATCTGAGCTGCAAGAGTCCGGGACGGAACAGCCCATCGCGCACGAAGTCGAAGTCCTTATCGAGAAGCTAAATCAGGCTGAAAGGCCCTTACTCTTCGCCGGAAACGGGATTCGATTGGCGAGGGCGGAACGTGAATTTGACCAGCTCAGAAAACTGCTTCGAATTCCTACCGCCGCCACGTGGTGTGCAGCGGATTTGGTGCCGAGTGATGATCCGCTCTATGTAGGAAGGCCAGGTTCCGTGGCTGCTCGCGGAGCAAACTTCGCCCTTCAGAATTCCGACCTTCTCCTGGCCATCGGTGTGCGCCTGGACTTTGCGATTACAGGCTACGCTCCACAAAACCTCGCCCGCGGCGCGTATAAGGCGGCGGTCGACATTGACCAGGCGGAATTGAAAAAACTTCATCCATACTTACAGCAGCCAATTCAGGCCGACGCGAAGCAATTTCTTGCAGAACTTCTGGCCCGAAAAGATTCAATTCGGCTAAGGGATCACTCAGCCTGGGATGCGCGCTGCGCTGACTGGAAGACGCGTTATCCCGTCGTCACCGAGGAGCACCGTAAGCCGGAAAGCCCTGTTTCGGTTTTTCACCTTGCCGAGGTCATCGGCACAGAAGTGAACCCGCAGGATCGACTGGTGGTAGGAAGTTCGGGCTCAGCGATCGAGATCTATCTACTTGCGTTTCCCACTTTGCATTCGCAGCGCCTCTTCCACACCGCCGGTTTGGGCGCCATGGGGTTTGGTCTACCGATGGCCATTGGAGTGGCTACTGCCAACCCCGGTCGGGAGGTCGTTGTGGTGGATGGCGATGGTGGGTTCATGTTTAACATTCAGGAACTGGAGACCGTACGGCGCCTTCAGTTGCCAATCAAGTTCTTTGTGATGAACAACGATGGGTATTCCTCGATCCGGGCCTCGCAGAGAGGCTATTTCGGCAAAGCGAACTTGGGCTGCGACCCAACGAATGGACTGACCATACCGGATCTGGTCCGAGTGGGGGAGGCCTTTGGCCTGGCTGCCACGGTCATCAAGAATCAGCAGAATCTTCGCGCGGAGGTGCGCCGAGTGCTGGACATCAAGGGCCCTGTGATCTGCGATGTGCGCGTGCTGCCGGATGAAATGCGGGCTCCGCGTCTACAGTCTTACCAGAAGCCGGATGGTTCCTTTGTTTCTAAACCACTCGAGGATCTGTTTCCATTTTTGCCCCGCGAGGAGTTTTTGGCCAACATGATAGTGGAGCCGTTGCCTGAGTAAGAGCGATTGGCGAGCAAGAGTGGCTTCGCTCGCGTCTTAGCAGGGAAGACAGTAGCACACGGAGTCAAAACCGTCGCCGCAATAAGTCCGCATTGTGAATCGCGAGTCGGGCAGCAACTCATTCAACTGTAAAGGAATCCTCCACAGATGGTCCGGTGCATGATAAACGCGGACGGCCATTCTCGGCCGGCAGCGGGAGATCGTTTTGCTGGCACCCGCTATCGCATCGGGTTCGCTTCCTTCGATATCCATTTTGATGTAGGTGGGCCTCACGTGATCAAGCACCTCGTACAGGGTGATGACATCCACTTCGCAGCTTCCTGTGGACGAAACGCGAGACCCGGTTCCGCTCAATGTGAAGCGGACCTTTTCGCGCCGAAGCCCGGTGGCATACGGATGCAGGTGGATGCGCGGATCTCCGTTTACGGCTGACTTCAGAGCAGCGAAATTCTGTGGATCAGGCTCGAAGGCAAGGAGTTCGACAAAGTGGCTATCCGTAGCATGCCGGAATTCGGCTATCGTATCGCCATCATAAGCACCACAGTCAACAAACACTTCGGTGGCACTCAACTGGAAGATATCGCCCGGGAAATATTGGGGTGCAGGATCGATAACCTGATCCGACGGATCTCCCAAGCGCAATCTCATTTGACGGTCAAATTCTTGACGTCCCTCTGAATCCATCAATGCTCGCGCTCGGTTGATTTCTTGCTCTTGCTGAGCGTAATAATCTGGGCGCTCCCAAAACATATTCGGCAACACGAAGTCTCCGTACTCGGCGAGTAGTACACAAAACGGAATGACGTTCGACGCGCCAAGAGACCTCAGTTGATGCATACGATCCGCGATCCTCTCGGTTCGGCTAGGATGCCAGATAGCGATGATAAAAGTGGCATTAGGAAAACGCTGGACCGCTGTACTTGGTGACTCGATAGGAATACCTTCCCACGAAGTCCCCCACAGAGCGCGATTGTTGTCGCAAAACAACACCGGGCGAACCGCTCGGGCAATGCGTCGACCAAGGTTGCCGGCGCCGAAGATAACAACGGGAGCGGTAAGTTTCATGATTGACCGACGTGTTGCGCGCGCGAGCGCGGTCCTGCACGAGATCCTTTGCACTAAAACATATCAGAGGCGATATTAGCGGCTTCTGAGCCGGTGATCCGGGATTGCATAGCAAACACCCTCCCAGCACTCCTCTGCATAGCGCCGGAGAAAAAAATTGTAATTAGGCGCAATCGAGTGGATTAAATTCGGGACCTGCCAGAGGTGTTCGGTTCGATGATAAGTGCATGCCGCCAGGATCGGTTGATGGCGCACAAGCAAATCTCTCGCACCGATGATCGCTTGTGGTTCTGCTCCTTCGATATCCATCTTGATGTACGTTGGCGTAAGCGGCCAATCAATGGCACCAAGTCTTCGACACTCTACGGAAATCGAGCCATTCGTGGTGATTTGCGACGTTACTGTTCCGGTGGAAGCGAACGAGACCATCTCGTCTCGTTCACCCACCGCGTAAGGCATGACGGTTGCCCGGTCCGCCAACCCGAGATTTTTGGTCACGGCCTCCAAAACCTTGCGATTTTCCGGGTCAGGCTCTAGCGCAAAAATGTGTTGGAATCGAGAGTTCCAGTGTGAAATGAAGCTCGGGAGAATGTCCCCTTGGAAACTGCCGCAGTCTACAAAAACCTCATCCTCCAGCGGTTTCACCAAGTCAAGAGGGAAGTAGGTACCCACAGGGTCCAAATAAGCGGGCAAGGATTCGTAATCCATCCAATAACGCCACTCCACTTGGCCGACGAGTTCGTGTCGCGATTCTTCGTCGGCCAAAATCCGATAACATTCTCTGATTTCATCAGCAAACGCGGGCAATTTATGCGGAAGTTCGACTCCGACGATGGAAGCCAACACCTCTGGGTAGTTCCAGGACAATACAACAAACGGAGCCACATTCCTGCATCCCAGTTTCTTGAGCTGCTGTCGAGCCTGTGACCCGTTATAGATTGTGACGACAAAACAGGCGGAGTCACGATACTGCTCAGCGGCAAAAGTGGGAGGAAGCACAGGAACTCCGCCGATCTCCGTATGCCACAACCGTTCGCTGTTGTCGGTGAAGGCAATCGGACGAAGCCCCGCCTGTTCAAGTCCGTGGAGAACAAGTCTGCCGAGTGGCCCCGCTCCGTGCAGGATAAGGCGGTTTTGGTTGTGACCAGCAAACTTAGCGAAGGCACCTTGTTCGCGTGAACGGACCGCTGCCATCGGTTCGGATTGGAGCCGCCCCAGGACCATCTCGAGATGGTCGAGCTTATTCTGCGCTGGCATCTTTCGGTTCTAGTCCTGAGAAAGGGGTAAATTCCTCAACTTCCTGTTGGTCAAAGCGGAGACGATATAATCCTGTGACATGACCGTTGAGAGCTGTTCTCCTTAGGGAGCATCAAAAGTTAGGACCACTTTTTCGGATACGACACAGTGTGAGTTGCTCGCATTCACTTTCAACGTTTGACTAATGCACCTTCAACCCCAGCGGCTATCCTTCCCTCTGCGCCACGATGGGAGGGCCTCCACGACCAATTCGAGAGGACATTAATTGTCTGACGGCCTCGTTCACGTCGCTCCTCCCTCTCAGGATTCGTCGAGAATCGCACGTTTTCGGCACTGGCTCAGACACGTCCTCGGCCTCGATCGGGCCGTCGGGTTTACCGTGCTCGCCCGACTTTGGGCCAGTTCAGCGGGGCTCGTCACGGTTGCTCTCATCGGGCGATTTCTGTCGCCCGCAGAACAAGGATACTACTACACATTTGGCAGCCTGGTGGCCGTGCAGTTGGTTTTTGAATTAGGGTTTTCATTCGTGATTCTGCAATTGGCGAGTCACGAGCGAGCGCTGTTATCGATCTCCAGCAGTTACGAGCTCACAGGAGATCAGGTTGCCCATGCTAGGCTAGCATCCGTAATCCAGAAATCGGTGCGCTGGTACTCCGTAGCCGCTGCACTCTTGGCAGTGACGCTTGTTCCTGCCGGACTCTACTTTTTTAATACACATCGGCAAGGGCAAGCCGTGTCCTGGCTATTGCCTTGGTGTCTCGACGCGCTCATGGCCGTACTCAACTTCCAGCTCGATCCGCTATTGTCGTTTCTGGAAGGTTGTGGCTATGTGGCCAATATTGCGCGCCTGCGATTCGCGCAATCGGTCACTGGGAGCCTTCTAGCCTGGACAGCACTCATCACTCACCATGGGTTGTTCGCACCATCGATGATGTTGTTGGGCATAGCTTCGTGCTCGCTCCTGTGGCTGCTCACCAAACGTAAGTTGTTGTTCGGTCTGTTAAAGCATCATCCAGGAACTAACCGGATTCGGTGGAGCGAAGAAGTCTGGCCGTTCCAGTGGAGAATAGCCGTCAGTTGGTTCTGCGGCTATTTCATTTTCTGGCTTTTCAATCCGGTTCTATTTGCGTATCGCGGTGCAGTGGAAGCCGGCCGGATGGGAATGTCGCTGAGCTTGGCGAACGCCATCCTGAACATTGCGGTGTCCTGGGTCAGCACGAAATCTGCTCCATTTGGCGCACTGATTGCCCGCAAGGAGTACCAGCAACTGGATCAGACGTTCTTCCGAGCTCTCTGGCAATCGACTGCGGTTTCAGTTGCGGGAGCTCTTACGGCATGGCTGGGCACGGTTTTCCTTAACGCTCAGAACATTCGCTTCGCCCATAGGCTGCTGGAGCCCAGTTCCATTGCGATGCTGATGGTCTACATGGTCACGAATGTAATCATCTTCGCGCAAGCGTATTATCTGCGAGCGCATAAACAGGAGGTGTTGTTTGTGAATTCGCTGGTCGGCGCCCTGAGCGTGACGGCTTGCACACTGGTTTTCGGAAGGTTGTATGGAGCCAGAGGTATTGTCGTCAGTTGTTGCATTGGAAATGTCCTAGGCTTGGTGTGGTCGACGTACAAGTTTCGTAAGTATCGATGTCTCTGGCACACGGCCTAGGGAAACTCTGATGAAGTGTTGAAAAAGGAAAATGCAGGGTCCCGGGACCGCGCGGAATTGCTGGAAAGAAGGCAATTCTGTTTCGCTGATGACGAAAAATGAGCTTAATCAGTGCTCCCTGGCTGCGGGAACCTTCTAAGCACTTTTGTTGACTGAGTTTTTAGGTTCAATTGATAAAATTATGAATTTGGCTGGCGCATTCCTCTTGGACTGCTGGCTCGCGTTTCTGAAAATGATGAGAAAAGTAAACGTCCTTGTGCTGTCTTTCCTCGCTTGTGCTGGGGCATCTTTGTCCCAATCTATAACTGGCGTGTCGCCCCAAAACGCTCAGTCGCCTGCTACTTCCGTGGATTGCACGGATCCACTGCAAGCCTCCAGTCCGGAGTGTGCTACCACGATGCCAAGCGGGACCGGTTCTGCAATGGGCCAATACTTGCCGCCCGTCGGGCAAGTGCCTCAGTTGAGGAACCCGTTCGGTACATACGAGGGACAATATCCTCCGCGGACCCTCAATCCATCGGAGAGACGGCGGAGGACAGTTCCAACCTGGCCGCAAACCGAGTTCGAGCAGATGGCGGCGGATTCTGCGGGCCGTCCTCTACCATTGTTCGGACAATCGCTGTTTGACCAGGCACCGAGCACGTTTGCTCCCATGGACTTTTTGCAGGTGCCCGATGATTACATCATTGGCCCTGGGGACGGACTGCAAATCAGAATTTGGGGTCAACTCGAGGCCGACCTGCGGGTGACTGTGGATCGGTCTGGCCAAATCTATATTCCCCGAGTGGGACAGATCTCTGTGGCGGGCGTGCACTATGGAGAGTTGGAACAACACCTGAAGAATGAGATTTCGAAGATATTCAAAAATTTCAATCTTACGGTAAATGTCGGACGGCTTCGTTCGATACAGATGCTGGTGGTTGGAAATGCGCGCTATCCGGGAACCTACACCATCAGTTCGCTGAGCACTCTCATCAACGCAATTTTCGCTTCCGGCGGACCAACTCCCCAGGGATCATTGCGGCACATCCAGGTGCGCCGAGATGGTGCGACGATTACGGACTTTGACTTCTATGATTTGGTGATTAAGGGGGATAAGTCAAAGGACGTCCGCCTGCAGCCGGGGGATGTTTTATACATCCCTCCAGTGGGGCCGTTGGTTGCGATCTCGGGTTCGGTGAATACGCCAGCGATCTATGAGTTGAAGGGCAAGTCCACACTGAACGATTTGATTGAAATTGCCGGTGGATTCAGCAGCCTTGCCGATACCGGTAAGATTACGGTTGAACGCGTGGTGGATCACCAGTCGCGCGCAACCTTGGAGTTTCCTTACGACGATACTTCTCGTGCCCAGCCCCTCCGGGATGGAGATATCGTACGCGTGCTTTCGATCGTGCCGAGCTTTCAGGACACGGTGACTCTACGAGGGAACGTGGCCAACCCAGGACGGTTCCCGTGGAAGGCGGGAATGCGCATCCGGGATCTTATTCCCACCCCGGAAGCCTTATTGACACGGCGATACTGGTTGGACCGCGCCGCGATCGGCAATGGCCATGCAACCGAATATCCGATTCGTCCGGGGTTCAACGTGCAATGCCTCCCGACGGGACTGCAACAAGAGACTACGACTCCGACTGCTCAAGCGGAGGCTGCATCCAGTGGGGCACCAGCCGGTCAAGGAACGACGGGGAATACTCCGAATGCCGGCACGCCCAGTGCGGAATCGTCGAATACGACCTACATTCCTTGCGAGCCAACGGGGCAGCAGCCTTATCAGTCGCCGACTCCGAAAGCCGATGAGCACACGCCGTTGGGTAGTCAGCAACGACCCGAGTCATCGGAAGCTATGTCCACGACACAGAGAACCGCGAAGAATGTAACCGCAGACCTGCGGCACTACGCTCCGGAGATCAATTGGGACTACGCCATCATCCAACGTGTGAACCCGACGGATCTTACTTCCAAACTTTTGTGGTTCAGTCCACGCAAAGCGGTCCTCGAACGCGATGAAGGCAGCAACATGGAACTGCAGGCAGGTGATATCGTCACGATCTTTTCGCAGCGTGATATCAATCTGCCGGAAGACGAGCGGGCCAGGTACGTGGTAGTCGAGGGTGAAGTTGCGAGACCCGGAATCTATAAACTCGAAATGAACGAAACGCTGCATTCGGTTCTGGGGCGTGCAGGGGGACTGACCCCGAACGCATACGTGTATGGCTCACAGCTACTGCGCGAATCTGCGCGCGTTGAACAGCAAAACAGTTTGGATCAACTCGTCAATACGATGGAGGTGCAAGTTCGGCAATCCGCGCTGTCCATCGCAGCCTCTGTATCCGGTGGCGATGCGCAAGGGATCGCTCAGTTGCAAGAAGGAATTATTTCACAGCTGCGCGCTGTACGTGCTACAGGACGAGTTGCGCTTCCCGTGAAACCCTCCGATAAGAGCCTCGCAGATTTTCCGAACATGTTGCTGGAGGATAACGATCGGCTGATTATTCCACACACACCTTCGACCGTCTCCGTAGTCGGAAATGTGTACAACCCTGGGTCGTTTATCTATGACGCCCACACCAATAGCGGGGGATATCTGGTAATGGCAGGCAAAGGCAAGCCACAGTCCGACTTGGGTCACGCGTTTGTGCTGCGTGCCAACGGGGTCGTCGTGGCTGCCAACAACGTCAACGGACCTTTTACTGGCACGAAGTTTGATCGCCTCCGGTTATATCCGGGCGATGAGATCATTGTGCCTTATAAGCTGCCAACAGGAGCCTTCACGCGAGGATTGCGTGACTGGAGCCAGATCGCGTCGCAATTGGCTATAACCGCGGCAGCGCTGGCTGTGATAGTGCCGTGATTTATGCTGATCAGCGATGGATTGGAAACCATGGCATCGGACGTTTTGCCCGGCACGTGCTGGCAGATCTCGACTACCAGCCAGTGCCACTGAACTCAAATCCTGCCGCACCTCTGGATAGCTGGGTTCTAGCACGGGCGCTGAGAGAATTGGAGCGGACTGACGTTTTCTTTTCGCCGGGCTACAACACACCTTTGTTTTGTCCGTCTGCGTTCGTCTTCACAATTCATGACCTGAATCACGTTTTTTGCCGCGAGACCAGGAGACCTCTGATTCAGCTCTATTACGCGACGGCGATGAAACGGGCTTGCCGCCGTGCTGCTAACATTCTGACGGTTTCGGAGTTCACGCGCAATCAGATCATTTCCTGGTCTGGAGTCTCAGCCGAAAAGGTCGTGAGCGTTGGAAACGGCGTGGACTCCGCTTTTCGACCCGAAGGAGATTCCTACGGACTTGCCTTCCCGTATCTCTTGTCCGTGAGCAACCGCAAGCCGCACAAAAACGAATTCCGGATCGTCGAGGCCTTCGCAAAGGCCGACTTAGACCCCGAAATCCACCTTGTCTTCACGGGCTTTCCCACGGCCAACCTTGCTCGCTGGATTGAGGCTCAAGGGGTCCGCCCCCGGGTGGAGTTTTTAGGTGGGGTGGATGAGGACAAATTGCCAAACCTGTATCGTGGGGCCGAGGCTTTGATTTTCCCTTCCCTTTACGAGGGCTTTGGTCTGCCAATCGTAGAAGCGATGGCTTGCGGTACACCGGTTCTAACATCGAACATCACTGCAATGCCCGAGACCGCAGGGGGAGCCGCCTTGCTTGTGGATCCGAGAGACGTGGAGCAGATCGCAAGGGGTACGGAGCAAATCGTCAGCCTAAGCGATTTGCGCCAGGACCTGCGGACAGAAGGCCTAAAGCGTGCCGCCCAATTCTCCTGGGTGCGCACCAGCAGAAGAGCGCACGAAGTGATCGCGGCGTCGGTGCGATTCTGCACTGATGGCTGATTGAAAAAGCGATGAGCCGCCGACCCGCGTCGCTGGGCGGAACTAGCGGCCAGAGTAGTACGTGAAAAAAAGGCGCTTACGACGCTGACTGCCCATATAGAAAGCAGCGCACTCCAAGCTCACTTTCATCACATTTTCGAGTGTCCTAATTCGCTCCGGCCGAAGAGTACTCCGACATTGCAGTCGAACGGTGGCGAGAGTGCAGAGACTTGGATTACGGGTGCTACGACGTTGGATGACACCCCCCGTTATCAAAAAATGGCTGCTGGCACTGTTTCTGTGTTGGCATGGCAACGTGACTGACACTCTCTCTGTGGGCAATACCTTGGTGCAGTTCGCAGGTCGCATCGATCGGGCCCGGGCACGCACACCCGCAAAGTTCTCGGTGCGGCAGGTTGTTCTTGTATCGATACGTTCGCATTTGAACCAGACCGGAGAAATTCAACCTTTAGGAACGCGAACGGAATTCGTCGGCTGCCTGGCCGTGCGATGACTCCCAGTACTGCGAACCCGTGCGAAGGCCTCCGTCCCAAAAGTTCGTTTCGAAGCTAGCCCGGGCGGGATATGTAGCGAATTCGTCGCGGTATTCTCTTGTTTTTCGGATGAGGAAGAAAATTGTGAAAGCGAAGGTGGGAAATGTGTTTGCAAGAACGCGCGCTATCGGGCGCGGGAAAGGATAGAACTGGGCCCCTCTGAACTTGGCTACCTCATAACCGTTAGGAAAACAGGCGTTCAAGAAAATGATCGTGTCGTGTTTCGAGAATGGCCTGACATGCGCTGAACAGAGCCTGTGCTGAGACGGCTGCCTCCCGATCAGCAACAGAAAACGATTGTGCAAAGAGCAAATGTTAGGCACGCCGAATAGGAAGTGCCCGCCCACTCTTAGGCATCGGGATACTTCGTGGAAAACCCAGAATACCTCTTTTGTATGCTCGAGGATTTGGTTAGCGATGATGAGATCGGCTTGACAATCGCCCAGCGGTAGTGGGTCACGTTCAATGTTTGCGACGTAAGTCTGGTCAACCTTACTGCTTAACGCGTCCGCGTATTCGAGTCCCGCTTCGATGGCAAGGAGTTTGGTCTTGGGATGGAAACGCCGCACAATTTCCAGGTCTCTGCCTGAACCCGCTCCTAAGTCCAAGACTACGTCAAGGGGACTCAGAGCGCTTACGAGCTCGGCAACGACATGCGGACCGTAGTTTTCTTGTTGGTCGGTGAATCTTGCCAGTGGATGTGAGCCGCCGGCGCTACCGAAGAGCGGCTTCGCCGTTTCCCTGCTACTCATAGTTTCCGCTTTTGGCAAACACCATTCTGGTTAGGTGAAAATCTTTTCAGATTATACACTCTGGCTGCGATGCTTCTCGGGCTCGAAATCGCGTTCGAGGTGCGATGGCTGGTTGCGGCACGAGTGACTCTTAGCGAAGGTCGATAGAATCTCGGATTGAGCCAGGTGGAGATTGCGCGAGCTGTAGTTGTTTTTTCAGCCCTCATCAACGAACTCGAACTCGGCACGGCAGTACGAGTTTCTACAACTTCGATGAAGGCTCTGCGGTGCCGGACCAAATTTCGAGGTTGCCAAAAGCGGATTGGCCGGCGGCGAGCTCATGGGTTTTCCTTTGCGGCAATCCTACGCGAAATTCTGGCAAGTTCCAGCGTGTCTGCTTTGGTTCAGAGCGCAACCGCTAGGTTACGCACTCGGTTGATTCTGGGACCTCGAAAATAACCAACAAGAAACAGATCACGGAATGGATTGATTACGGCGAAGATTCGGAGGTCGCGAGGGTTCGTGTGCGCAGCCAGTGTCCCAGCGCCGGCACGAATCAGCTTGTCCCAAACGATGTGGTTGCAGCATGCCGCAAGTACAAGGCCGAAGGTTATTCCTCACTCCCGAAAGATTCTTGCGGTGGATCCGGCGCGATTCAGGTGCTGCGAGAGCCGGGCCCGGCAAAGATAATGATAGAAACAGCGCAATTGCATTCGATAGTATGAAGGAGCTCTTCCATCCCGATTACTCCACAAAGGCCCGGATCTTGAAAGAAATAAGGCTTGAGCCGGTTAACTTCGAGTGCATCTTCGAGGCGGGAGCGCAGGGGGAATAATGCTGACAGCACTTCTGGTGGTCGCGGCGCTGTTTGTGATGGGGTACTTCTTCCGGCACGCCGCCCTCGGGATTGTGCGCGGACCCATCTTTTTGCTCGCGCACTATTTTTACTATCGCGACGAGGTCTGGACGGAGAATACATGGATGGGTCATAAACTAATGAAGCTACCCTTCGATCTGTGGACGTACCAGGAGATCATCTACCGGACCAAGCCGGACATAATCGTCGAGACGGGTACCTTTGAAGGCGGAAGTGCTCAGTACTTTGCCGGGCTCTTCGACCTCATGGGCGCGGGCAAGGTCATAACGGTGGACATCGACGCGCGGGCTCAACCGCCGCATCACAGGATTGAATACCTCTCGGGTTCGTCAACGGCCCCTGAGATCTTCGCCGACGTTAAATCCATGATTCCCGCCGACGCGCGTGTGATGGTTGTGCTCGATTCCGATCATTCCGAAAAGCACGTTCGTGAGGAACTCGCGCTTTACGCAGCACTGGTGACTCCGGGATGTTATCTCGTTGTCGAAGATACTAACGTCAATGGGCACCCGGTTTCGAGAAGTCACGGCCCCGGGCCCATGGAAGCTGTGCGGGCG
>Ga0335082_10000277_pt1 | contig 52369 bp, 39 predicted proteins | sample Lox_Sample_41_FD_206718 | JGI IMG/M metagenome (GOLD analysis project Ga0335082, IMG submission 206718) | Soil microbial communities from Loxahatchee National Wildlife Refuge, Florida, United States - Lox_Sample_4.1 | ecosystem: Environmental > Terrestrial > Soil > Wetlands | place: USA... | reverse complement strand
CGGCGGCAAGAAGGATGCCAGCACGGTCGGCGGTTTCCACAAGGGCATGGCGGTGTTCACCATCGTCAAGGGCGGCGCCATGTACGAGGCGGCGGTGTCGGGTCAGAAGTTCAAGTACCAGAAGAAGACAGACGCCAAATAACGCCACAGGGATCACGCAGGGATTTGCCATGTGCCTGATCGTGGGGAATGGATCGCATGAAGCACCAGCCGTGCAGGGATGCTCTTGTTCTGGCAGCAATCTGCAGCCTCTGGGTACCGCGCGCCGCTGATGCAGCCGCGGAACCGAGCGCCGATGAGCTCGCCACCAAGCTCGCCAATCCGGTGGCCAACATGATCTCGGTGCCGTTGCAGCTGAACTGGGACAGCGGCCTCGCGGACGATGGGCTCGGGCAGAAGTGGCTGCTCAACATTCAGCCGGTGGTCCCGATCTCGCTGAATGACAAATGGAACGTCATCTCGCGTACGATCCTGCCGCTCGCTTCCGAGTCCGACGTGGTGCCCGGTATCCCGCACGAATCGGGGCTCGGCGATACGACCCAGAGCTTTTTCTTCTCGCCCAAGGAGCCGGTGGGCGGCTGGATCCTCGGTGCAGGTCCGGCATTCCTGCTGCCGACGGCCACGGAGACGGCGCTGGGAAGTGGCAAGTGGGGCGTCGGGCCGACGATGGTCGCCCTGAAGCAGACTCCCACGGGCTGGACCTATGGACTGCTGTGGAATCATATCTGGTCGTTTGCCGGCAGCAGCAACCGCGCGGATGTCAGCTCCACCTTCCTGCAGCCCTTCGTGGCCAAGATTCTCGGGCAGGGCGTGACCGCGACCGCCAATCTTGAGTCAAGCTACGACTGGGAGGGCAAGCACTGGGTGGTACCGATGAACCTCACCGTGACCAAGGTGAGCAAGTGGGGCAGTCAGCGGGTCAGCTTCGGCGGCGGCGTGCGCTACTACTTCGAGTCGCCGGCCGGCGGACCTAGCTGGGGCCTGCGCGCGATCGTCACGCTGATCTTCCCCCAGTAACAGCGCGCGCGGCCGCCGCAGAGCCGTACACGCCGCGTGCAGCATCCGCTCTGGCACACCGCCGGGCGCCGCCTTGCGGTAGGATGCCCCGCCCGGCGATCGGGCAGCGGGCGCGGCGGCAGGCAGCAATGAGCGCTGTCGCAGAACCGCCGGCGGCGCCAATTCACACCGAATGGACCCATGACCACAGGCACTCGTCTGGCACTGATCATGGCAGCGGCACTCGCCGCGGGCCCAGCTGCGCCACAGCCGCCGCCGGCACCGCTCATCGATCTGCCGCACTCGTACTACTTCCACGAGATGTACCTGCCGCAGCTGACGAGCGGGCCCAGCGCGGTCGCCTGGTCGCCCGACTCCACCGAGGTGGTGTACTCGATGGCCGGCTCCCTGTGGCGGCAGAAGATCGATGCGACGCAGGCGCAGCAGCTGACGGACGGTCCCGGCTACGACTTCCAGCCGGACTGGTCGCCCGATGGCCGCTACATCGTCTACAGCTCGGGAACCGGCGAGGTGCTCGAGCTGTGGGCTCTGGACCTGTCGACGCACCGGGCGCACCAGCTCACGCATGATGGGGCGGTGGACGTCGAGCCGCGCTGGTCACCCGACGGCAGGCGGCTGCTGTACGTGTCGACGACATACCACCACCATTTCCACGTGTTCATCGCCGAAGTGCACGACGGGGAGCTGCAGTCGGCGGTGCGCCTGACGGGCGAGAACAAGAGCGGCCTGCCGCGCTACTACTACAGCGCCTACGATCACGAGATCAACCCGACCTGGACCCGTGACGGCAAAGCGGTGGTGTTCGTCTCCAACCGCGGGCGCATCCACGGCACCGGCGGACTGTGGAAGATGCCGGCGGTTGCGGGCGCCGAGGCCACCGAGCTGCGCTACGAGGAGACCAACTGGCAGGCGCGGCCGGATTACGCACCCGATGGCCAGCGGCTCGTGTACAGCTCGTACCTCGGGCGTAACTGGCTGCAGCTGTGGCTGCTGCCCGGAACCGGCGGCGAGCCGTTTCCTCTCACCTACGGTGATTGGGACGAGACCTGTGCGCGCTGGTCGCCCGACGGCCGCATGATCGCCTCGATCTCCAACCGCCTCGGCGACACCCAGCTGCGGCTGTGGAGTCTCCCCGGCGGCGACTCGCGCGAACTCGTGGCCACGCAGCGTCAACGCCTGCGACCGAGCGGCACCGTTCACTTGAGCGTGCGCGACGAGCGCGGCGAGCCGACCCCGGCCCGGGTCACGGTCACTGCCGCCGACGGGCGCTTCTACGCACCGCGCCGTGCATGGGTGCACCGCGCGGAATTCGACCGCGGCGAGCATCCATTCGAAGCGCGTTACTTCCACACCAGCGGTGACGATGCCATCGAGGTTCCCGCCGGCCGTGTCGAGATCGAGGTGCTGAAGGGACCGGCGCGCACCCCGCAGCACCGTACGCTCGAGGTTGAAGCCGGCCGCACCCTGGAGCTTGCCGTCTCGCTGCCAGCGCGCCCGTGGACGGATGGAGCCGAACGGCACTGGGCGAGCGCGGACGTGCACGTGCACATGAACTACGGCGGCCACTACCGTAATACGCCGGCGCATCTGCTCACGCAGGCCCAAGCCGAGGATCTCGACATCGTCGAGAACCTCATCGTGAACAAGGAGCAGCGTGTCCCGGACATCGCCTTCAGCGGTATGGGAGTCGATGCGGTTTCGACGGCGCAGAATCTCATCGTGCACGGCCAGGAGTTTCACACCAGCTATTGGGGTCACCTCGGGCTGCTGGCGCTGAACAGCCACGTGCTCATTCCCGGCTACGCCGGCTACCCCAATACCGCCGCGGCCAGTCTGTCGCCGACCAACGCCGATATTGCCGACCTGGCGCACGCGCAGGGGGCGCTGGTCGGGTATGTACATCCCTTCGAAGAGGAGCCGCAGCCGCTTACCAAGCCGGCCCATACCGACGCCGACGAATTGCCCGTGGACGTCGCGCTCGGCAAGGTGGACTACCTCGAGATCGTGGCATTTTCCGATCACCAGGCCACGGCCGGCGTGTGGTATCGACTGTTGAATCTCGGCTTCCGCATCCCGGCTGCCGGCGGCACCGACGCGATGGCCGACTACGCGACGCTGCGCGGGCCGGTGGGGCTGAACCGCGTCTATGCCTCCGTGCCGAACGGGCCGCTCAGCAGCGCCGCGTGGCTCGAGTCGCTGCGCCGCGGGCGCAGCTTCGCCACCAACGGGCCGCTGCTCGAGTTTGCGCTGAACGACGCCCCGCTCGGCTCGGAAGTGAAGCTGGCCCAGCCGGCGCGGATGTCTTTCTCGGCGCGGCTGCTGTCCCCCGTGCCACTCGACCACGCGCAGGTCGTGTGCAACGGGCGCGTGGTGGCTGAGCTGGCGCTCGGCCCCGCGCACACCGTGATCGAGCGCCATGGAGAGGTGAGCATGCCGGCGAGCGGCTGGTGCCTGTTGCGGGCCTTCACGGCGCGGGCACGCTACCCGGTGCTGGACAACTTTGTGTACGCCACGACCAGCCCCGTGTACGTCACGATCGCCGGTCAGAAGCCGCGCTCACCCGAGGACGCGCGCTACTTCGACGCCTGGATTGCGCACCTCGCGGAGGTGACATCCAGCTACCCCGACTGGAATTCGGCGGCGGAACGCAAAGCCGTGCTGCGGCAGTTGGCCGAGGCACGCAGCATTTATCAACGGCTGCAGCAGTAGGCGCGCCAGCGCCGGTCAGCCCGTACAGGCCGCCGCGCTGAGGCTTTCCGGTCGCGGTCCGTTCAATTCGGTGCGGGCGTGCTCGAGCAGCTCATCAATGCCGATCGGCCGCCGCGGATCGAAATGCGCCACGGCGCTGCGCAGCGCGAGGCTCGCGCAGGCGCTGCGCCGCAGTGCCCGCCCCACACGCACTTGCACTCCCTGGCGCGTCAGCCACACCGCATCGGTGCTCAGGGCGGCGAACTCGTCGTGCCCGATGCGTCCGAGTACTTCGTATACGCCGTAGCCCGGAAACAGGTCGCGCAGGAGATTGCCTGTCTGGCGCAGCAGCATGTGACCGCCGGCGCGTCCCTGCTGCTCGAAGACCCGTTCGAGCCCCTCGACGCCGAGGCACAGCAGGTGAGCGGGCCGGCCATCGCGCGCGGCCACGTCCAAGATCCGCGTACCGACCTGCACGAAACCCCGATGGTTGTGTAATCCCGTCACATCGTCACTGAGTGCGGCTGAGCGCAGCGAGCGGACCAGCCCAAGCAAGGCGCGCTGTTGCAGCGCGATGCGCTGGCCGCGCGACAGTCCTTTGCAACGCAGCAGTTCGGCGAGCAAGCGCGTGAGGCGGGCTTCGTCGCCGTCTTCGGCGGCGACGCGCAGCTGATTGGCCAGCTCGGCATTGCGGGCACGCAGTACCCGGGCATCGGCTAACTTCGCGACGGCCTGCGACATGGAACCTCCGCTGGAAGTGAAACCTGCACCGCCGCGAAGCTACGGCAGCGATGCAGCCCGCAGAGGCAGTGACTGCCGCGTGTCGGCGTCAGGGCGCCCCGGAGCGCTTCGTCGGGGTTATCCTACAGGGGCCAGTTCGGTGGATGACCGACAGAATCTGCGGTCCCGGGCGGGGAGAATCCCGCCCTCAGGCAAGGAGAGCGCTCATGACATCGACCAGACCCTCCGAAACGACCCCTGCCAAGGCGCCCCCGCAACTCGCGCGGGCTGACTCGGCCCACGAGCACGCCGAGACGAGCCCGGTGGCCGGCGGCCATCAGTTGCCGCCGCTGCCGTACTCGCTGAACGCGCTTGAGCCGGTCATCTCCGCCCAGACGCTCGGGTTTCACTACGGGAAGCATCACAAGGGTTACGTCGACAAGCTCAATGCTCTGGTCGCCGACACGCCGCTGGCGCAGCTGACGCTTGAGGCGCTGGTGTTACATGCCGCCGGCAAGGCAGAGCAGACCGAGATCTTCAACAACGCCGCCCAGGCCTGGAACCACACGTTCTACTGGCATTGCCTTTCCCCGCAGGTGGCGGGCAGCATCCCGGCCTCGCTGCACCAGATGATCCGGGCGTCCTTCGGCGATGCGGCCTCGTGCAAGAAGGAATTCGCCAAGGCGGCGACCGAACAGTTCGGCTCCGGATGGGCCTGGCTGGTGCAGGAGGGCAGTCGGCTGCGGGTGGTAAAGACCGCCAACGGGGATGACCCGTTGCCGCAGCACCTGCGTCCGCTGCTCACCATCGATGTGTGGGAACACGCGTATTACCTGGACTACCAGAACCGCCGCGCCGACTACGTGCACGCGGTCCTCGATCGGCTGATCAACTGGGAATTCGCCGCAGCCAATCTCGCCTGAGGCGCTGCCCCAGCTCCTGACGGCATGTAGCCGAAGTCCTACAAAGGGTGAGCGGCCGACCCGACCGACGCCGCCGCCCGGGCGACCGATAGTCTCGCCAAGCGGCCGGCTTGTCGGAAACACGCAAAGGAGAATCGCACCGTGGAAGGAACAGCCAAGAACTTCGATCAGGACTCGCGCGCCAGGCGGATGGCGCACGAGAAGGTGCAGCAACTGGGCGCGGCGACGAGTGAGGAAGTGCAGAATCTGATCGCCGACGTCGAAGACCTGATCGACCGGGTTGGCGATGCGGCCGACCCGGAAGTGCGCAGGCTGCGCGCCAAGGTCGCCTCGGCCGTGGCAGCTACCCGGCGCTCGCTGGCCGCGGGAGCCGACCAGGCGCAGCGCCGGGCCCGCCAGGCGCTGGATGCCGGAGACCGCTACGTCCGCGAACAGCCATGGGAGGCCGTCGGGATCGCGGCGCTGGCAGGCATCGCTGTCGGGTTCATAGTCTCCGCGTCACGTCGCTGACGGGCGCCTGACGGGCACGGCACGCCGATGCCGCAGCTGGAGCAACCGGCCGCCTTGCTGGCGCGGCACTTGGCCGCGTACGGCCAGCTGATGACAGACGACGTCGCGAATGCCATGCAGACGTGGCGCAGCCGGATGATCGCGGCTTGCGTGCTCACGCTCTGCGCCGCGTTCGCGGTCGGCTGCGCATGCGTCGGGGTCATCGCGGCGAGCTGGGACACGCGCTGGCGCTTGTGGTCGATCGCGGCGCTCGGCCTGGTCTTCCTGCTCGCCACCGGCCTGGCCGCGGTACGGCTGCGGCATCTTCAGGAGCAGCAGCCGCCGCTCCTCAGGCGCAGCGCACGCGAGTGGGCCAAGGACCGGGCGCTGCTCGATGAGCTGCTGGCGCCGGCGGCCGGCGACGCGCCGCTGCCGGCCGATCCTGTGTCGGGCGGCGCCGAGGGCGCGCTCCCCACCCTGCGTCGCAATCGTGAGGAGCTGCGCAGCATGCTGAGCACGGAGCCCGCCGGTGCGACCGAATTTCCGCGCAGCCGCACGCTGCGCTGGATCTTGGGCCACCTGACGGCCGGCGCCTTCGCCTCGAGTGCGCTTGCGGCCGTATTGCTGCGCTCGCCGCTGCGGGCCTGGCTCTTGCAGCGCGTGCTGTCGCGCGTCGGGCGCGCGCGCTTGCAGGCGGCGAGCTCGTTGTACCGGAGAGTCGCCTGATGGCCGCTCTTCCCAGGCCCCCGAATCCTTGCGCGCTTGGTTTTCGGCGCCCGCGCGGCGCCACCAGACGTATCGACTGTGAATGGCTGACCATCGACCCCCCGGTCACGCCCGCGATGCGTCTGACTTTTATTCCGGGGCGTTGCCTCGCGTGTCACCAGGAGTCTGTATTGTGATGCACGCTGTGCTCATTGCTGCCGCGGTCGTACTGGTGTGCCACTGGTACGTGAGGGAACGACGCCGCACTGCCCGGGCACGCGGCTACGCCCGTGTCGCCGTGGAGCGCTGGGAAGGCGAGGGCGGTGCTCTGCGCAAGCCCCGGGACTAGGTAGCTCGCTCAAGATCGAGCAGTGCCCCGGCGGGTGCTGCGCTCACGCTATCATTCCCGCATCGGGCGGATCGCCCATCCAAGCCTCGAGGGGCGCAGAGCGCACACATGCAGCGGGGGTCGATGTTTGACGACATGAGCGACCGCGGCGCAGCTGCGGCCGGCGGTTGAGGACGCGGTGAGTTCCGTCGCCCGCCAGCTTTTGGTTGTCGGACTGCTGCTCGCGGCGGTGATCGCGCTGTTCGTGGCGGCCGAATCGGGGCAGAGCCAGCTCGCCTCGGCCAGCCGCCGCGTTGAGAAGGCGGCGCAGCGCGAGCACGCGCTTGGGGATGTCGTGCAGGCGCTCAATTCGGCCGAGAGCGGCCAGCGCGGTTACATCCTGCTCGGAGATTCGAGCTACCTACTGCCCTTTCAGCAGGACCTGGAGCAGTTACCCGCCAACCTGACGCGTCTCTCCGAAGCCTTTGCCGATGCCGGCCCGGGCGTGCGCGATGACGTGGCGGAGGTGGCGCGCTTGAGCCGGGTCAAGTTCTCCGAGATGACCGAGACACTCGACCTGTACCGCGACCGCGGGCGCAGCGCCGCGATCGCGCTCATCCGCACCGACTTCGGTCAGCAGACCATGAAGCAGATCTCCGAGGCGGTGGCGCGCATTCAGGCTGCCGAGACGGACGACATGCTCGAGGCGAGTCGCTCCTGGCGCAGTGATCGCTGGCGCAACCTGGCGATTCGCTGTGCCGCGCTGCTGGCGTCGCTGTTCCTCGTGCTCCTGCTGCGGCGGCTGGTGCTGCGCTACGTGTATTCGAAGGAGCGCGAAGCGGAGGAGTTCGCCGAGCGCGAGGCGCAGCTCGAGCGCATCGTTAAGCGCCGCACCGAGGACCTGTCGGAGCTATCGACCCATCTGCAGTCGCTTGCCGAGAAGGAGCGCAGCGCGCTCTCGCGCGAACTGCACGATGAGCTCGGTGGCCTGCTCGTGGCCGCGCGCATGGATGTCTCGTGGCTCGAGGAGCGGCTGCCCACGGCCGACCCTGACATCCAGGCGCACTTCAAGCGCGTACACGAGGCGTTGCAGGCCGGCGTGGAACTCAAGCGTCGCGTGGTCGAGAACCTGCGGCCGACGCTGCTGGACAACCTCGGGCTGTTCCCGGCCCTGCGCTGGCAGGTCGCCGACACCTGTGGTCGAGCCGGCCTGCGTTGCACCGAGCACTATCCGCATGAGGACGAGCTCACGCTTACCCCGGAGGCCTCGATTGCGATTTTCCGCATCGTGCAAGAGTCGCTCACCAACATCCTCAAGCACGCCAAGGCTCAGAATGTCGAGGTCGCGATTCAGGTCCAGGGCCCGACGCTGGTGCTGTCGGTGCGCGATGACGGTATCGGCTTGCCACTCGATCGGCGCCGGGCGCTGCGCTCGCATGGCCTGGCCTCCATGCGACATCGCGCCATCGCCCTCGGTGGTCAGTGGCGCATCATCCGCAGGGCAGAGCGCGGTACCGAGGTGGAGGTGCGGCTACCGCTCGAGCGCATCACGCTCGCCGCCGTATCGGCCTGATCAGATGGCATCGCTCACCGGGCGGCCGTCGGCGAAGTCGCGCAGCAGGGCGGGGAGTCGAAAGTAGTCGCGCGACTTGTCGAGGAACGCCTCGACGCCGAACGCCTCCGCCTCGCGGCGGTACTCGGGCAGGCCGAAGTTGGTCAGGATGATCACCTTCGGGCGTTGCGTGCCGCGCTGGCGTGCCATAGCGCGCAGTACCCCGAACCCCGAGCCGCTCCGCAGATGCAGGTCGAGAATCAGCACGTCCGGCAGCAGCGCGCCGATGCGGTTGACCGCATCGCTCTCGGTCTGAACGGTGTCGATCAGATCCACGTCGGGAAGGCGTCGGATCAGTTCGGACAGTCGCGCTGCCAGCAGCGACGAATCCTCGACCAGGAGCACACGCAGCGATGAGTTACTCGACATTTAGGTCTGATGTTTTGACCTGCGCATAACGCTCCCGGCGCGGTTCGCGCCGGGTGCTTGCGCACCCCGACGAGCGTAATGATGCGCTGCGGTGCGCAAAGCCAGACTCCCCCTCTGCCCTGTGTCAGCGCACGCCGACGCCCTGAACCCTACTGCACCAGGCCGTTGCGCAGCGCGTAGGTCGTCAGGTCAGCGTTGGTATCCAGATTCATCTTCTCGAGCACGCGGGCGCGATAGGTGCTTACGGTCTTGACGCTGATGAACAGTTCCTTGGCGATCTCGGAAACCGAGCGCCCGACGGCGAGCTTGCACAGGATCTGGAACTCGCGTTGTGACAGGGCGGCGTGCAGCGGCTGGTCGGTCGGCTCATCGAGGGCCGTGACCAGCATTTCACTTAACGTGGCGCTCACGAAGCGGCGGCCGGCCAGCACCGTGTGCACTGCCCGCATGAACTCCTCGGGCGCCTGATCCTTGGCGAGGTACCCGGATGCGCCGGCACGCAGCACGTTGATCGCGTACTGCTTCTCGGCAAAGCCGCTGATCACCAGCACGCGCGTCTCGGGCTGACCGGCGCGAATGTGCCGCAGGATGTCGATGCCGCTGCGGTCGGGCATGTTGATGTCCAGGATTACGAGGTCCCAGTGGCCCTCGCGCAGCTTTTGTAGGGTCTCCGCGCCCGTTGCGGTCTCGCCGATCTTCTCGATCGAGCGGTCCTGCTCGAGGTAATGGCGCAGCCCGGTGCGCACCATCGCGTGGTCATCGGCAATCAGGATGCTTGGCATTGAGCCTCCATCTGAGTCGCTGGCGTCGGCCTGCCGACGGCAGGCGTGACAGTACCTGCTCACTCACCTTGCAAGCGTACGCCTTGCGCCTGACTGGCTGTAGGTATGGTCCTACAAAGTCCTACGCACTGCTGAGCTGCGCGGCGGCGTCCCCGGCGGGTAGGTCAGACCCTACGGTCTTTGAGGTACGCGTGGGACGGCGGCGCGCGAAGCGCGGACCGAACATGTCGCGGCGCTAAATGTGGCGCGCCGGATGGATTACCGACATGAACAAGGATCAGGTCAAAGGACGAATGGAGGAACTCGGCGGTAAGGCCAAGAAAGGCGTCGGCAAATTGACCGGCGATGCAGCGCTCAAGCAGAAGGGGCGTCTGCAGGAGGCCGCCGGCAAGGCGCGTGCCGCCTATGGGGACACCAAGGAAGAGTGGAAGAAGGACGAGGAAGAGAAGTAGCGCCTGGCGGCGCCAGCGGTGGATTTGATGAACCCAGGACAAGGAGGATCGAGATGAACAGCAGAATCTGGAGCGCGGGTGCGCTCGCATTGTCGCTCGTTGCGACTCCGGTGCTCGTGACGGCGGCAGAGCCCGACGCCGATAGCTCGCACCCGGCGCAATTCGTCAAGGACTCGGCGATCACGACCGCCATCAAGACCAAGCTGGCGACGGATCATCTGAGCAGCCTCACCCAGCTGAAAGTGGCAACCGACAATGACGGGGTGGTGTGGTTGAGCGGAACGACCCAGACGCAGGAGGCGGCAGATCGTGCAGTCGAGATCGCCCGCACCACCGACGGCGTGGTGGCGGTGAAGAGCAATATCGTGGTGACGCCGGCGGCGAAGTAGAGCTGGCAGCGGCAAATCCGGGGCGGCGGCCGTTGGCCGCCCCGATGCGCCGCCTGCCGAAAGGTAGCAGTCACGATGAGGGCGCAGTGAACGGGCAGCGTCAGGACTCGACAGAGCGCGAGGGCAGACCACCCGCCCCCGGCGGGCTGTACACCGCTTCGGTGCGCCAGTCCGAGCAGCGCCCGGCAGCAGCGTCCGCTGCGCTCGGCGCGCTGGCCAAGCCGTTGTGGATCCTGGCGCTGTGCGCCCTCATCGTCCTGCTGCGGGAGAGCCGCGAGGCCCTCGTGCCACTGGCACTCGCCGTGCTGCTGTCACTCATTCTGTCCGGGCCGGTCGAGGCCCTGCGCCGACTGCGGGTCCCCCGAGGTGTGGGCGCGCTGCTGCTGCTGTTGCTCGGGGCGGCCGCGCTCGCCGGTGCAGTGGATGCGCTCTCCGCGCCCGCCCAGGAATGGCTGCAGAACGCACCGCGCGCCTTGCGCACCATCGAGCATCGCGTGCGGCCGGCGCGTTCCGTCGTCAATCATCTCAACGATCTCGCCGCCCGAGCCTCGGCGATAGCAGGCGCTGACCCGCACACCGTGGGCTCGGGCCCGACCAACCTCACCGCACAGGATCTGCTGGCCGGGACCGGCTGGCTCGCCGCGGGCCTGACTACGACGGCGGCTCTGACGCTGCTGCTGCTGGCCTCGGGACCGCCCACGCTGGCACGGATGACGGCCGCGCTCGGGGGCAACTGGCACGCGATGCAGGTGCTCCGGACCATCGAGGCCATACGGCTCGAGCTCGCGCGCTATTACGGTACGCTGGCGCTGATCAACCTCAGCCTGGGCGTCGGCACGGCGTCGTTGATGTGGGCGCTACACATGCCGAACCCGGTCCTGTGGGGCGCGCTCGCTGCGGTGCTGAACTTCGTGCCCTACCTCGGTGCGGCCGTAACACTCCTGATCGTCACGATCGTGGCGCTGGTGAGCTTTGACTCCCTCGCCCATGTGCTGCTCGTATCCGGTAGCTTCCTCGCGCTGGCGACTATCGAGGGGCAGATCGTGGAGCCGGTATTCTTCGGCCGGCGTCTGCACCTGAATCCCGTCATCGTATTCGTCGCACTCTGGCTTGGCGGCTGGGTGTGGGGCGTTGCCGGAGTCGTCTTCGCGTTGCCCGTAGTGCTCGCGCTGAAAGTCGCGGCGCTGCGCGAGCGACCGGACGGCCTGCTGGTGCAATTTCTGGGTCCAGCGGTGAGCGCGTTGCAGGAAAAAGAGGATGCGCCGCGCGTGCCGGCGACGAGCCTGCTCAGCGCCCGCCGCCTGCGGCGCGCACACACCTCGTAGCGCGGCACAGCGGGGACGCCGCGCGCTCGGACGCCCGGTCTTTCGCGGCGCCGTCCTACAGGCATGCTCGGCGCGCCTGACTACTCTAGCTCTCGATGCAGCCCGCAGCACTGCACGGCCCGGTAGCGGTTCCACGCTCCGGCACCCGGAACGTCGGCTTCGAGCTGCGGACGTATACAGCCCTTAGCCTCAGAGGGAGCAGCGCATGGACATGATCGCGCTGCCGCAAGCGCGGCCGCGGCGCTGGTTCGACTTCAGTGCCGCCGACGCCCTGGAAATCGAGCCGATCCGCGCCGAGCTCATGAGCGTCGAGCGGCTGGAGCAGCACGCCGAGGCGCTCGCGCGCGCGCAACCCGTGTTGGCACCGGCTTGGCACGCAGGCCGCTCGCTCCTGGCGCGCACACGGCAGAACGCACGCGTACTGCGCCGCCACTTCGAGAGTGTGGCGCGGGCCACCGCCAGTCAGCGCAGCGTGACGCCGGCCGCGGAATGGTTCGTCGACAATTACTACGTCGTCGAGCGCCAGCTGCAGCTGATCCGCGACGACCTGCCCGCGGGCTACTACCGGCAGTTGCCCAAGCTCGGCAGCGGGCCGCTGGGCGGCCTGCCGCGCATTGCCGGCATCGCCTGGAGCTTCGTCGCACATACCGACAGCCATTTCGACCCGGTGCTGCTGGAGCGCTTCGTGATGGCCTACCAGCGCGTCGAGTCGCTCACGCTGGGCGAGCTGTGGGCGCTCGCCAGCGTGCTGCGCGTCGTGCTCATCGAAAACCTGCGGCGCTGTGCCGACCGCATCGTCAGCGGGCGCGCGCAGCGCGAGGCGGCCGATGTGCTCGCCGACCGCCTGCTGGGAACGCCGACCCGCCGGGCCGAGCCGGTCGACGCCGTGCTTGGCATCTACGACACACGGGCGCTGCCACGCACGCTCGCGGTGCAGCTCGTGCAGCGCTTGCGCGATTGCGACCCGAACGTCACCCCGGCGCTGCGGCGGGTCGAGGAGTTGCTGCACGCCGGCGGGGGTGCGGACGCGGCGGTGCACGAGGAGTTGCAGCGGCAGAGCGCCAACAACGTCACCGTGCGCAACATCGTCACGAGCTTGGTGCAGCTCTCGGCGCTCGATTGGTCGGACATCGTCGAACAGCTGAGTGTGGTGGACGCCGTGCTCGCTGCCGATAGCGACTTCGCCGGCCTGGACTTCGCGACGCGTAACCGCTACCGCAGCGCGATCGAGGAGATAGCCCGCGACTGCCCGGCCAGCGAAAGCGACGTGGCGCGCGCGGCGATCGCGGCCGCGCAGGGCAGCGCGGCCGAGGCCGCGGCACGCGAGCCTGGCTACTTCCTCATCGGGGCCGGGCGCGGCGCGCTCGAGGCACAGCTCGGTTACCGCGCGCCGCTCGGCCTGGCGGCGCGGCGCGCCGTGCGCGGCGCCGGAGTAGCGGGCTATCTCGGTGTCGCGGGGCTGCTGACGCTCGGCGCGCTGGCGGGGCTCAGCCTGCCGCTGCGCAGCCTGACCCAGGTGTCGCTTGTGCCGCTGCTGTGCCTGCTGGCGCTGCCGATCAGCGATGCGGTAATCGCGCTGCTGAACAGCCTGCTCACGCGGCTGATCCGTCCGGCACCACTCGCCGCTCTTGATCTCAAGGGCGTGGTGCCGGCGGAGTACCGCGCCCTCGTGGCCGTTCCCATCCTGCTGCACAGCGCGGCGGACGTCGAGGAAGCGCTCACCAACCTCGAGAGCCACTACCTGTCGGGGCCGCGAGGCGAGCTGTACTTTGCCCTGCTCGCGGATGGCGTGGATGCGGCGGCGGCCACGGTCGATGGGGACGCGCAGCTCGACGCCGCCGGTCGTCGGGGCATCGCGGAGCTCAACGCCCGCTACGGGCCGGCGCCGGGCGGGGCTCGCTTCCTGTGGCTGAACCGCGCGCGCCGTTTCAATCCCGCCCAGGGCTGCTGGATGGGCTGGGAGCGCAAGCGCGGCAAGGTGCACGAGCTCAACCGTCTGCTGCGTGGCGCCCGGGAGACGAATTTCCTGCTGACACCGCAGGAGCGCGGAGCGCTGCCGGCACAGGTGCGCTACGTGCTGGTTCTGGATGCGGACACGCAGCTGCCGCACGGTGCCGCCGAGAAGCTGATCGCGAAACTCTCGCACCCGCTGAATCGACCGCAGTTTGATGCGTCCGCGCAGCGGGTGCGTGCGGGTTACGGCATCCTGCAGCCGCGCGTCACGCCCTCGCTCCCGAACGGCTCGGGCAGCACCCTGGTGCAGGAGGTGTTTTCCGGACCCCCGGGGCTCGACCCCTACGCCTTCGCTGCCTCGGATCTCTACCAGGATGTGTTCGAGGAGGGTTCCTTCACCGGCAAGGGACTGTACGACATCGACGCGTTCGAGTGTGCACTGGCCGGCCGTATCGACGAGAACGCCGTGCTCAGCCACGACCTGCTCGAGGGACTGTACGCCCGCGCGGCGCTGGCTTCCGACGTCGAGGTAGTCGAGCCCGTGCCCGACCGCTACGACGTCATCATCGCCCGCGAGCACCGCTGGGCACGGGGTGACTGGCAGCTGCTGCCGTGGCTCGCCTGCGCGGCGCGTGGACCGCGCGCCATCTCGGCGCTCGGCCGCTGGAAGCTCATCGACAACCTGCGGCGCACGCTGGTGCCGCCGGCGACGTGGCTGGCGCTCGTGGCCGGCTGGCTCCTGCCCTTGCCCTACAGCGCCTGGTGGACGGCACTGCTCGTGGCTACCGTCGGCGTGGCGCCGCTGCTGCCAGTGGTGTTTGCGGTGCGCGACCGGCCCCGCGACCTGCGCCGCGCGAGCGAGCGGCAGGCGCTGCGTCACGACCTGCGCCTTGCGTGCCTGCGCTGGGCGTTTGCCCTGGTGTTTCTCGCCGACCGTGCCTGGTGGATGGGCGATGCCATCGTGCGCACGCTGACGCGGCTGTTCTTCACACGCCGTCACTTGCTTGACTGGACCACGGCGGCGCAGTCGCGGCGCCTGAGCAGCCTCGCAATCCTGGACTATTTCGCGCGGCTGCGCGGCGGCACGGCGCTGGCGCTCGTCGCCGCGCTGCTGGTGCTGCTGCTCGCGCCCGCCAATCTGCCGCTGGCGCTGCCGTGGCTGGTCCTGTGGTTAGCCGCGCCGCTGCTGGCGCGCTTCGCGAGTCATCCCCAGGGCGCCGGGGCCGGGCCACCCCTCACTACCGAGGACGCGCGTGAGCTGCGCCTGATCGCGCGCCGCACCTGGGTGTACTTCGAGCGCTTTGTGACCGCCGAGGAGCACTTCCTGCCGCCAGACAACTTCCAGGAGACGCCCGCGCCGGTACTGGCGCAGCGTACCTCTCCCACCAACGTCGGCATGTACCTGCTGTCGGCGGCCGCGGCGTTCGAGTTCGGCTGGCACGGGCTGTTCGACTTCGTGGGCCGCATCGAGAATACGCTCGCCGGGCTCAGCGAGCTCGAGCGCTTCCGTGGCCACTTCTTCAACTGGTACGACACGCGTACCACGCAGCCGCTGCTGCCGCGTTACGTCTCGACCGTCGACAGCGGCAACCTGGCCGGAGCCCTGCTGGCTCTCGCCAACTCCCTGGCCGCGGCGGCCGAGCGACCGCTGTGGAGCGAGGCGCGGCTCGCCGGTGTGGCCGATGCGCTGGCGCTCGTGCCCGAGGGGGCGCGCCAGAGCGCGCCACTCGTGGCGCTCGCGATGGCGACGCGCATGGCAGTCAGCGGTGCGCCGGGGCTGACGGCCCTGCAGGAGCCGGCCAGCGCCGTGCTGGCGGCGGCGCCGCAGGAGCCGGCGGGCGAGCCCGACTGGCGGGCGCTGGCCGCGCACTGCGTCCTCAGCCATGGGCGTGATCTGGCGGCACTGGAGCCGCGAGCTATTGACCAGCGCCCCGAGTGCGCGACGCTGGCACAGATCGCCGCGGCCGCGGAGCACCCCGGAGCGGCCGCCGCGAGCGAGCTCCTCGCGCGCCTCGCGCGCCTCGCTACGCATGCGCGCCAGCTGGCGAACGCCATGGACTTCGCGTTCCTGCTCAAGCCGCACCGCATGCTGCTGTCGATCGGTTACAACGTGACCGAGAGCCGCCTCGACTCGGGTGATTACGACCTGCTGGCCTCCGAGGCGCGGCTGGCGAGCTTCGTCGCCATCGCCAAGCGCGACGTCCCGGCACGCCATTGGTTCCGCCTCGACCGCCGCTCGGTGGCGTACGGGCGGGTCACCGCACTCTTGTCCTGGTCCGGCTCGATGTTCGAGTACCTGATGCCGGCGCTGGTGATGCGTGCTCCGCAGGGGAGCCTCCTTGATCGCGCCCAGTGCGTCGCGGTACGGGCACAGCGTGATTACGGCGCGAGCCGCAGCGTGCCCTGGGGGGTGTCCGAGTCTGCCTACAACACCCGCGACGTCGACCAGACCTACCAGTACTCGCCCTTCGGCGTACCGGCGCTCGGTCTGAAGCGCGGGCTGGCGAATGATACGGTCATCTCCCCGTACGCGACCGCGCTCGCGGCGATGGTGGATGCGCCGGCCGCGGCCGCCAACTTCCGCGCGCTGCAGCGCTGCGGCGCCCTCGGGCACCTGGGCTTCTACGAGGCCCTCGACTTCACGCCCGACCGCCTGGCCGAGGGCGAGGAGGTGGCGGTGGTGCGAGCCTACATGGCGCACCACCAGGGCATGACTGTCGTGGCCCTGGCCAATGCGCTGCGCGGCGGCGTCGTGCAGGGCTACTTTCTCGCCGAGGCGGCCGCCCGCGCGACCGAACTGCTGCTGCAGGAGAAGCCACCGCGCTCGGTCGAAGCCGCGCCGGGGACCGTGGGCAGCGAAGCGCATGAGGCGCGGCTGCCGGTGCTCGCCGGGCGCCGGCGGCTGCACACCTGGCGCCCGCGCACGCCGCACACGCAGCTGCTGAGCAACGGCCGCTATGCGGTGATGCTGAATGCGGGCGGCAGCGGCTTCAGCCGCTGCGGGGCGCTGGCGGTCACCCGTTGGTCGCAGGATGCTACCTGCGACGCCTCCGGGACGGCACTCTACCTGCGCGACTGCGACAGCGGCGGGCTGTGGTCGGCGGGCTTCCAGCCGACGGCCGTGGTGCCGGACAGCTACCGCGTGACCTTCACCGAGGACCGCGCGGAGATCGTGCGCGCCGACGGCCCCTGGTCGACGCGGCTGCAAGTGCTGGTCTCGCCGGAGCACGACGCCGAGGCGCGCCGTCTGTCACTCTCCAATCTCGGCGATCGCACCCGCGAGATCGAGGTGACCTCCTACGCAGAGGTGGTGCTGGCCCCGGCGGCTGCGGACCGCGCCCACCGCGCCTTCTCGAACCTCTTCGTGCAGACCAGCTACGAGCCCCTGCTCGAGGCGCTGGTGGCCGAGCGGCGAGCGCGCGCGGCCGGCGAAGCGCCCGTGTGCGCCGTGCACCTCGGCGTCATCGAGGCCCAGGCGGTGGGTGAGTGGGAGTACGAGAGTGATCGCGACCGTTTCATCGGTCGGGATCAGCGGCTGGCGCGTCCGCGGGCGCTCGGTGAGCGGCGGCGCCTGAGCGGCGCGAGCGGCATCGTGCTCGATCCGGTGTTCGCGCTGCGGCGGAGGCTGCGCGTCGCACCCGGGGAGACCGCGCGCATCACCTTCTGGACCGCCGTCGCTGCCACCCGCGAGCAGGCGCTGAGCGTGGCGGACCGTGTCCGGGAGCCCGCCGCGTTCGATCGCGCCTCGACGCTTGCCTGGACGCGGGCGCGCGTGCAACTGCACCACCTCGGACTTGATCCGGATGAGGCGAGCCTGTTCCAGCGTCTCGCCGCACACGTGTTCTATCTCAATCCGGCGCTGCGCGCCGGCGCAGACACCTTGCGCCGCAACCGTGCCGGGGTCCACGCGCTGTGGGCGCACGGCATCTCCGGTGACCGTCCGATCGTGCAGGTGGAGATCGATGACGCCGCGCACCTGCCGCTGGTGCGCCAGCTGCTGCGCGCCCACGAGTACCTCACTCTGAAGAGCGTCGCGCTCGACCTGGTGGTGATCAACAGTTCGGTGAGCTCGTACGTCCAGGATCTGCAGGCGGCCATCGAGGCGCTGGTGCGGGGCAGCCAGCAGCGGCTGCAGAGCGGGGCACAGCCGGGCATGGGAAGCGTGTACCCGCTGCGCGCCGAGACCATGTCGCCCGAGTCGCGGCTGGCGCTGCTCGCGGCCGCGCGCGTCGTGCTGGTCAGCCGCCGCGGCACGCTGGCTGAGCAGCTCGAGCGGCTCGAGGACCCCGCGGCCGAGACGGCCCCGCCGGCCGCGCGCCGTGCAGTGCGCAGCGTGCCGGCCACGGCCGTGAGCCTGCCGCAGCTCGAGCTGCCCAACGGCACCGGGGGCTTCGCCGCCGACGGCACCGAGTACGTCGTGGTCCTGAAGCCGGGCCTCACGACCCCCATGCCCTGGATCAACGTCATTGCCCAGCCCAACTTCGGCTTCCAGGTGTCCGCCACGGGTGCCGGCTTCACCTGGGCGCAGAACAGCCGCGAGAACCCGCTGACCCCCTGGTCGAACGATGCCGTGAGCGATCCGGCCGGCGAAGCGCTGTACGTACGCGACGATGACAGCGGCGAGCTGTTCACGCCCACGGCGGCTCCCATTCGCGACCCCGAGGGCACCTACATCGCCGTCCACGGCCGCGGCTACTCGCGCTTCCGGTACACCCGCGCCGGCATCGCCTGCGAGCTGCTGCAGTTCGTGCCCCGCGGGCGTGCCCTCAAGGTGTCGCGCCTGCGGCTGCGCAACGAGGGCACGCGGCCGCGGCGGCTGAGCGTGTGTGCCTACGCGGAATGGTCGCTCGGCGGGGCGCGCGAGGCGATGGCGCAGTACATCGTGACCGAGCGCTGCGCCCATACGGGGGCGCTCACGGCGCGCAACCCCTGGAACCGCGCGTTTGCCGCCCATACGGCATTCCTCGATCTGGCCGGCGAGCAGTCGGAGGTCACCTGCGATCGCCGCGAGTTCCTCGGTCTCGACGGCAGCAGCGAGGCCCCCGAGGTGCTGCGTGGCGCGGCGCCCCTCTCGGGGCGCACCGGCGCGGGACTGGACCCGTGCGCGGCGCTGCTCACCTCATTCGAGCTCGCCCCCGGGGCCACGCGCGATGTTGTCTGCTTCGCGGGCCAAGCCGAGGAGGGCAGCAGCGTCGCGACCGAGGTACAGGCGGCGCGCAACTTGCAGGTCGATGCGGCCCTCGCAGAACTCAACCGCAGCTGGAACGAGCTCCTTGGGCAGGTGCAGGTGAGCACGCCGGACCGCGCTTTCGATCTGCTGCTGAACGGCTGGCTGCCCTACCAGGTGCTCTCGTGTCGCCTGTGGGCGCGTGCCGCGTTCTACCAGGCGAGCGGCGCTTACGGCTTCCGTGACCAGCTGCAGGATTGCATGGCGCTGACCGGGCTGGCGCCGGCGCTGGCGCGCGAGCACCTTCTGCGGGCCGCCGCGCGGCAGTTCTTCGAAGGCGACGTGCAGCACTGGTGGATGCCCGAGGACGGTCGCGGGGTGCGCACCCACATCAGTGATGACCGGGTGTGGCTCGCCTACTGCACGGCCCATTACGTCACGGCCACCGCCGATGGGGCGGTCCTCGATGAAGTGCTGCCCTACCTCAGCGGTGAGCCCCTGCCGCCGAACGTGGCTGATCGTTACTTTGCCCCGCAGCCGGCGCCGCAGCGCGGCAGCCTGTATGAGCACTGCGCGCGGGCACTGGATGCGAGTCTCGCGGTCGGCGCGCACGGCCTGCCGTTGATTGGCGGCGGTGACTGGAACGACGGCCTCAACCTCGTCGGCGCCCAGGGGCGCGGGGAGAGCGTGTGGCTCGGCTGGTTCCTGCTCAGCACGCTCAAGGCGTTCGTGCCCCTGGCGTTGCAGCGCGACGACGCGGCGCGCGGCCGGCGCTGGATGGAGTACGCCCAGGCACTGCAGGGCGCGCTCGAGACGCATGGCTGGGATGGTGATTGGTACCGGCGCGGCTACTTCGATGACGGCAGCCCGCTCGGCTCGGCGGCGAACCGCGAGTGCCAGATTGACTCGATCGCGCAGTCCTGGGCGGTGCTCTCGGGAGCCGCCAATCCAGCGCGCGCCGCGCATGCGATGGCCGCGGTGTGGGAGCGGCTGCTGCGGCCCGAGGAGGGTGAGCTGCTGCTGTTCACTCCGCCCTTCGTGAGTTCCGAGCCCGACCCGGGCTACATCCGCGCCTACCCGCCGGGCATCCGCGAGAACGGCGGCCAGTACACCCACGGCAGCATCTGGTCGCTCATGGCCTTCGCGCGCCTGGGGGAGGGCGAGCGCGCCAAGCAGCTGTTTGACTGCTTCAGTCCCATACGCCACGCCCGGGGGGCAGCCGACGTGACGCGTTACAAGCTCGAACCCTACGCGGTGGCGGGTGACATCTACGCCGCCCCCGCGCCCGCCGGGCGCGGGGGCTGGTCCTGGTATACCGGGGCCGCGGGATGGCTGTACCGGGCTGGGCTCGAATCCATTCTCGGCATCCGCCGCGAGGGCACCCAGCTGCTCATCGAGCCCTGCATCCCGCGCGCCTGGCGTCGTTATGACGTGCAGCTGCGCCACGGCAAGACGCTGTACCAGATCACGGTCACCAATCCCTTCGGCGCCGCGAGCGGGATCAGTCACGCCGAGGTCGATCACCTGACGATCCTCAGGCCACCGCTGCGCATACCGCTCAGCGACGATGAGGCCGTGCACACCATCCGCGTGGTGATGGGCTGACAGCTGCCGCAGCGTAGGGGACAGCTGACAGCACAGCGCGTGCGCTCACCGCTGGCTCGCGGCGGCGGCGCGCCTCAAGATCGCGAGCGCCATCCGCGGGGAGGGCGAACCAGGAGCAACGATGGAAATCTCATGCGTGCGGGTGCGACGCGTCGGCGAGCGCTGGGGCGTGACCCAGCACGAGCTGGGGTGGTTCCTCGCCGAGTTCGTGCAGTGGCAGGACGCAATCGACTATGCGCGCGGCCTCGCCGTGGCCAGTCGCAACGCGGTCATCGAAGGTGAGGACTACCAGGGCCGGGTATCGCTGCGACAGATCTTCACTACGGATGCGAGCGGAGTCGTGCACGTGCAGTCGGTGAGCCCCTAAAGCAGGGGCAACACCGACCGCGCCGTGGCGGGCGCTGACTTCAGTCCGGGTGGTGGTCGCGCCACTCCCAGTAGCTATGCTGCTCGTTGGCGTCGAGACGGTTGAAGTCGCGGTACTCGAGGTGCTGGTCGGCGAGATAGCGGTGGTAGGCGGCATCCTCGTGGGCATCCCAGTGGTGCCCCGGTCCCTCGACGCGTACACCCGCGGTGCAAGCGGACATCAGCGCCGCCGCGCCGATGCTCGCGGCCAGCACCAGTGTGCTGCGGTAGCCTGCGGTTCGAGCCATGGGAGTTCCCCTGCTGCCTGACTGGGCTGCAGTGTTGCTCAGTGCCCGCGGGCCGCGGAGCCGGGCAAGCCACTCAAGAGCTGTCAGTGGCAGCCTACCGGGAGCGATCACTCCGCGGCCGGTACGCGCGCGGCGAACGGCCACACTCTCAGGTTGCGTACCAGGATGACGCCCGCGAACACCACCAGCGAGCCGAGCAGCTGCAGGACGCCGAGCCGCTCATCCAGCAACAGCCAGCCGGCGAACACCGCGACGAGCGGGTTGACGTAGGCGTAGGTGCCGATGCGCGAGGGAGTCTCGTGCAGCAGCAGGTAGGTATAGGCGACAAAGCCGAACGTCGAACTGAAGATCGCGAGGAACACGATGCACGCCAGGCCGGTCGGGGACCAGCTCCAGTACGCGGCGTCACCGTTGGCAAGCCCGAGCAGCGTGAGCAGCACGCCACCGACCAGCAGGTAGCCGGCGGTGAAGGCGAGCGGGTCGCACCGGGCGTGCGACTCGCGGATCACCATGGTCGCGAGCGCCCAGCACAGTGAGGCGAGCAGCACCATGAGCTGCCAGCCGAGCTGGGCGTGCGCGCCGAAGCCGCGCGCCGACAGCAGCAGCGCGACCCCGGCGAAGCCGAGCGCGAGCCCATACCAGGTGCGCGTGCTGACCGGCACGGCGCGCCGGCCGTACATGCCGACCCAGGCGATCCAGAAGGCCGCGCTCGAGTTGATGAGTGCGGCCTGGTTGGAGGCGACGTGACGCAGCGCCAGCACCGCGAGCCCGTTGCTGAGCGTGATGCCGAGGATCGCCGCGATCACGATCGGGCGCCACTCGCGGGCCCCGCGCGGCAGCGCCAGCCCGCGCGCCCGCGCCACGATCGCCAGGAACAGCCCGGCGAGCACGAAGCGCGAGCCGGCGGCCAGAAACGGCGGCAAGGCAAGGACCATGATGCGGTTCACCGCGTAGGTGAGACCCCAGACGATGTAGATCACGGCGAAGGCCAGGCGCACCTTGGCACGCGAGTGCGTGGCCAGCGGCGAGTGGCTGGCGAGCGCGGCGGGCTCGCTCACGGGCGCGGGCGAAAGTCCGCCGCGACCGCTTCGATGAGGGTCGGGCCCGAGCGCGCCAGCGCCGCGCGCACCGCCTCCGTCAGGGCCGCGGGCTGGTGTACGCGCACGCCGGTGGCGCCGCAGGCGCCCGCGAGTGCCACGAAGTCCGGATTGCGGCCGACGACGCCGATCGGGGCGATCCCCGCGGCCTGCATGTCATCGCGGATCTGCCCGAGGGCTTCGTTGTTCCAGACGACGAGCGGCAGCGAGAGGTCGAGTTCGACCGCGCTCATCAGCTCCTGCAGCGTGAACTGCACGCCGAAGTCCCCGGCCAGCGCGGCGATCGCGCGTTCGGGCTGGGCCACCTTGGCGCCGATGGCGGCCGGCAGCGCGAAGCCGAGCGCGCCGTACCCGGAGGGGTGGAACCACAGGCCGGTGCGCTCGGTGCGGAAGGCGTAGTTGCCGAGATAGGCGATCTGCGTCATGTCGCTGAAGACCGCCGCATCCGAGGGCAGAGCGGCGCGCAGTGCCTGCAGCGCCTGCTGGCGCGCGCGGGTGTCGGTGTCGAATTGCTGCTCGATCGCGGCCCGGTAGTGCGCCGCGCCGCCGGCGGCGCTGCGCCAGCCGCGTCGCGGCAGCACGGCATCGGCGAGTGCCTCGAGCGCCACCGCAGCATCGGCGCGCATGCGCACCGCGGCCTGGTAGTGATCGGTGAGCTTGCGCTCATCGACGTCGATGCGGATCAGCGTCCCGCCGATCGGCAGGCGCAGCCCGGTGTAGAAGTCGGTCTCGGACAACTCGGTGCCCGCGGCCAGCACGACGTCGGCCGAGGCCACCAGCTCCTGCGTCGCGCGGTAGGGCAGGCTGGCACCGAGGTTGGCCGGGTGGCTCTCGGCGAGCACGCCCTTGGCCGCCACCGTGGTGACGAGGTAGCCATCGAGCGCTTCGGCCAGCTGGCGCAGCGGCGCACCCGCCTCGCGCGCGCCGCCGCCCGCGATCAGCAGCGGCCGTCGCGCATCCGCCAGCAGCCGCGCCGCCTCGGTGAGCGCGGCGGCCGCCGGTGCCAGCGGCGGGGCCGCGGCCGCGAAGCGCTCCGGGCGCAGGACCGTCGTCTCACCGAGCAGGTCCAGCGGGATGTCCACGTATGCGGGGCGCGGCCGCGGGGCGCGCAGCGCGGCGAAGGCACTGCGCAGCTGCTCGCGCACGTCGGCGGGATTGCGCGCCGTGCCGGCGAAGCCGCTGCTCGCGGCGATGAGGGCGCGCTGGTCGGCGAGCTCGTGCAGCACGCCCCAGTGCCGCCCGAGGGAGGCGCGCGGCGGGGCACTCGCCACCACCAGCAGCGGCACCGAATCGGAATACGCCTGGGCAACGGCGGTGAGAATGTTGGTGAGCCCGGGTCCGGAGATGACGAATGCGGCCGCCGGGCGCCCCGAGGCGCGCGCGAAGCCGTCGGCGGCGAAGCCGGCATTTTGCTCGTGGCGCGCCAGCACGTGGCGCACGCGACTGTATTCGAGGCCGCGGTAGAGCTCGATGTTGTGCACGCCGGGGATGCCGAACACGGTGTCGATGCCGTTCACGGCGAGTGTCTCGACGACGTATCGGCCGATGGTCCAGGGTGCCGCGCTCATGCGCTTGAAATGTTATCACCGCCCACGCACAGTACGAACGTGAAGTTCTCTCCGCTCGTGGATCGCATCGGTGGCGAAGGCGCGGACGCGTGGCTCACGCACTACGCGGCCGTGGCGGCACGCGAGCGCGGCGAGGACGTGATCATCCTGAGCGTGGGAGACCCGGATCTCGAGACGCCGAGCGAGGTGGTCGAGCGCGCCATCGAGCGGCTGCGCGCCGGGGATACGCATTACGTGCCGGCGGCCGGGCGCATGCCGCTGCGCGCGGCCATCGCCGAGCTGCACGCGCGCCGCAGCGGGCAGGCGACCAGCGCAGCGAACGTGGTGTTCTTCTCCGGCGCGCAGAACGCACTGTTCGTCGCCGCGCTGTGCCTCGCCGGGCCCGGCGACGAGGTCATCACCTTCGAGCCGCTCTATCCGACCTACCCGGCGACCATCGAGGTCTCCGGGGCACGGCTGGTGCGGGCGCCGGCGACCCGCGACATCCGCCCCGACCTCACGGCGCTCGCCGCGCTGATCACCCCGCGCACGCGCGCGTTGCTGTGGGCCACGCCGAACAACCCGAGCGGGGTGGTGCTGTCGGAGGCCGAGCTCGCCGGCATCGGTACCCTGATCGAGCGTCACGATCTGTGGGTGATCTCCGATGAGGTGTACGCCGGTCTCGCCCGCGACGGGCGGGTGCCGAGCCTTGCGCGGCGTCATCCGGAGCGCGTCGTCACCCTCGGCAGCCTCTCGAAGTCGCACGCCATGACCGGCTGGCGCGCCGGCTGGCTGGTCGGACCCGAGTCCCTGGCGCAGCACGCCGAGAAGGTCGCGATGTGCATGCTCTTCGGCCTGCCGGGCTTCATCCAGGAGGCCGCGATCAGCGCGCTCGCGATCGCCCCGCAGGCGGAGGCACGTATCCGCGACTACTGCGCGCGCCGCCAGGCGCGTTTTGCGCGCGGTGTCGCCGGCATTCCCGGGGTACGTGCTCTCGAGCCCGAGGCCGGAATGTTCATGCTGCTCGATGTGACCGGCAGCGGACTCAGCGGCGGGCAGTTCGCGCGCGAGCTGTTCCGGCGGCGCGGGGTCTCGGTCATGGACGGTGCGGCGTTCGGCGCCGCCACCGCCGGCTGCGTGCGCGTGTGCTTCGCCACGGATGAGGCGACGCTCGATGCGGCCTGCCAGCGGCTGCGGCGTTTCTGCAGCGAGGATCTGCCGCAGCTACCGCGCGCCGCCGTGCGCTAGCGGCGCAGTTTCGAGTGCTGCCGCCCGTAGTAGCGGTAAATCAGCATCCCTGCGCCTACCCATATCGCGAGGCGCGTCCAAGTCGCCGCGGGCAGGGTTGCCATGAGGCCCGTGCAGCAGAGGAAGCCGACGATCGGCACGAGCGGCACCCAGGGCGTGCGGAACGGTCGGTGCGCCTGCGGCGCGATCCGGCGCAGCACCAGCACCCCGAGGCAAACGATCGCGAAGGCGAGGAGGGTGCCGATCGACACCAGATTGCCGAGTATGGAGAGCGGGAAGAGGCCGGCGAGAACCGCGGCCAGCACTCCGGTGATGACGGTGCCGAACACGGGCGTGTCGTGGCGGCCGCGAAGGGTGGCAAACTGCGGCCACAGCAGCCCGTCGCGGGACATGCAGTAGAAGATGCGCGCCTGCCCGACGATGCTCGCCAGCACCACCGGCACCAGGCCGAATATGGCGACCGTAGCGACGAGCACCTGCACCGGCCCGAGTGCCGCGTGTGCCGCTGACAGCGCGTAGTAGAGCGGATCGGGCACGGCGAGGGCACGATAGTCAGCAAGCCCGGTGACGACGACGCTGACCGCCACGTAGAGCACGGTGCAGATCAAGAGCGACGCGAACAGGCTCAGTGGCAAGGTGCGCTGCGGATCGCGCGCCTCCCCGGCGAGCGTGGCGACGCCATCGAAGCCGATGTAGGCGAAGAACAGGGTACCGGCGCCGCTGAACACCCCGGACCAGCCGAACACGCCGAAGCTGCCGCCGTTGGGCGGCACGAACGGATGCCAGTTCCCCGGGTGCACGAAGCGTGCGCCGACGATCACCAGCACGAGGAGCGCCACGATCTTGGCGATCACGATGGCCGAGTTGACGGCCATCGAGGAGCGCATCCCGGCGAGCGGCAGCGCGGTGCAGGCGAGCACCACCAGCACGGCCGGCAGGTCGAACCACGCGCCGGTCACGTACAGGTGCTCGCGCGCGTCCGCCGCGAACGGTGCCTGGGAGAGTACGGTCGGCAGGATGATGCCGAGGTCGCGCAGCGCCGACTGGACGTATCCGGACCAGCTCACCGCGACCACCGAGGCGGCCAGTCCCCACTCGAGCACCAGGCCCCAGCCGATGATCCAGGCGGCCACCTCGCCGAGCGTCACATAGGCATAGGAGTAGGCGCTGCCGGCGAGCGGCACCATGGCGGCGAATTCGGCGTAGCACAGGCCGGCAAAGAAGCAGGCGACGCTTGCCAGCACGAAGGACAGGGACACGGCGGGCCCGGCGTTGTGCGCGGCGATCTCGCCGGTGAGGGAGAAGATTCCCGCACCGACCGTGCAGCCGACCCCGAAGGCGGTAAGGCTGACGACCCCGAGCGAGCGCCGCAGGCGCCCTTCACCCTCGCCGTACGCCTCGTTCTGGCACGACTCGAGCGTCTTGCGGCGATACGGTCCCATTTCAGCTCACCGGGTAGGGCATGCCATCCCGATGGCGGCCAAGCACAAGCGTGGCCGGCACGGCAGCTGTCACGCCGCGGCCTAGACGTTCTTCGGCACGGTCCCGTTTGGCGTCAGGTGGTCGATGGCAGCGGGCAGGGCATGCGCAAGCTTCTGCGACAGATCCTGCGGGTTCATGCCGGTCTTGGCGGCGATCTGATTGATGATCCCGCCGAAGGCCGAATTGATCTGGTCGGCCGAGATCGGCTGGTTCGGTCCCGTCGACACCCAGGAGCGCACGGTATTGCCGAGGCCCTGCTGCTCGAACTGGGCAATGACACCCTGCACACCGCCGTGCTGCTGAATGAAGGAATTCACGACAGTGACCATCTCGGCACCGACGGCGCCGCCCAGCAAACCATCCAGTAAGCCCATGATTGCTCCCCGGTCGTTGTTGCAGTTCTCGAGGCGGCCCCATTGTGCGGCAAGTATCGCGGGAGGCTCAAGGCGCGCCGCCTGAGCGGGCCGCCGCCGCCGCCGGGCAGGGTATCGCCCGGCGGTGGTTTATTATATTATTATGAAGACATTAAAAAAGCGCGGCGTGCCCTGAGAGTGAGACGGTGCGCCGCGATTCCAACGAACCATACGGTGCGTACAGCTTATGAGACAGGTGAAGACGCTCGGTCTTCTGGGTACGGGAGTGATCGGTGGCGGCTGGGCGGCGCGCGCGCTGCACTTCGGCATTGACGTCGTCGCCGCCGACGTCAAGCCCGAGATGGAGAACTGGATCCGCGGCGCGGTCGCCAACGCCGAAGGGGCGCTCGCACGCCTGACGCTCGCGCCCCTGCCGCCGAAGGGCAGGCTCAGCTTTACGACCGACCTCAACGCCATGGCGGCGCAGGTGGACTTCATCCAGGAGAACATTCCCGAGCAGCTCGAGCTGAAGCAGCGCATCCTCGGCCAGGTGAGCCGCCACGCGCCCGCCGACGTGGTCATTGCATCCAGCACCTCGGGCCTCATGCCGAGTGATCTGCAGAAGGACATGCAGCATCCGGAGCGCTTCCTCGTCGCCCACCCCTTCAACCCGGTTTACCTGCTGCCGCTGGTGGAGCTGGTCGGCGGCCGGCAAACCACGCCGGCGGCGATCGAGGCGGCGCGTCGCTTCTTCACCTACATCGGCATGCACGCGCTCACGGTGCGCCGCGAAGTGCCCGGGCACCTCACCGACCGCCTGCAGGAAGCGCTGTGGCGCGAGATCCTGCACATGGTCAATGAGGACGTGGCGACCACGGGGGAGCTCGATGACTCCATCGTCTATGGCCCCGGCCTGCGCTGGGCGGCGATGGGCACCAACATGATCTATCACCTGGCCGGGGGCGAGACCGGCATGCGCCACATGCTGCGCCAGTTCGGGCCGGCGCTGAAGTGGCCGTGGACCAAGCTGGAAGCGCCCGAGCTCACCGAGGCGCTGATCGACAAGATGGTCGCCGGCACGCAGCAGCAGGCGGCCGGTCGCTCGATCCGCGAGCTCGAGCGGCTCCGCGACGGCTACCTGGTCGCTATCCAGCAGATGCTGAAGGAGTACAACATCGGCGCCGGCGCGACCCTGCGCGCGCTCGAGGCGCGTCTTTACCAGGATGCGGCGGCGGGTGCCGCGCCGCGTGTGGCCGCCGCGCTGACCGACGGCGCGCCGCTGCGCCTGCTCGAGATCGAGGTGCGCCCCGAGTGGATCGACTACAACGGTCACATGACCGACTCGCGCTATCTGCAGGTGTTCGGCGATGCCACGGACGCATTGTTGCGCTATGCGGGGGTGGACGAGGCCTACCGCCAGTCCGGGCGCTCGCTGTTCACGGTCGAGACTCACGTCACCCACCTCGCCGAGGCGCGCTCGCAGGAGGCGCTGTACGTCACCACGCAGCTGCTGGAGCTCGATGAGAAGCGCGTGCGGCTGTTCCATAGCCTCTACCGCAAGCGCGACGACGCGCTCGTCGCCACCGCGGAGCAGATTTATCTGCACGTGCAGGACGGACGCGCCGCCGCGATGAGCGGCGCGGTGCGCGAGAAGCTGGCCAGCGTCCACGCATCCCATGCGCGGCTGCCGCTGCCGGTACAGGCGGGGCGCGTCGGCGCCCGCGCGGCACGCTAGGCGGGCGCGCCGGGAACGCTCGTGCCGAAGATCGTCGACCACGCGCAGAGGCGCAACGAGATCGCGCTGGTGGCCTGCCGGGTCGTGGCGCAGTACGGCTTCGACCAGGCGACCATCGTGCGCATCGCGCGCGAGGCGGGCTATACCACCGGAATGGTGGCGCACTACTTCGATACCAAGCAGGACATCATCATCGCCGCGCTGCGGCTCATCCTGCGGCGCATCGAGGAGCGCCTCACGCCGAGTACGGCGCGCGCGGCGCCGGAGCTGCTGGCGCTGCTCACCGAGGCGCTGCCCGTGGACGAGACGCGCTACATCGAGTGTGCCGTTTGGATCGCGTTCTGGGGCCAGGTACCGGCCGATCGCCGCCTGAAAAGCATCAATGCCTGGCTGCACCGCGAGTACCTGCGGCTGTTCGAGCGCTGCCTGGCTCGTGGCTGGAGCGAGTGGGAGCGCTGGCCGAAGGCGACGCGCGCCCAGGTGCTGCGCTCGGTAGTCACCTTCATCAACGGCATCACCGCGAGCACGGTGGCCAGCCGCGCCGACTGGCCGGCCGAGCGGCAGATCGCGCAGCTGCGCCTGCAACTGCAGCTGCTGCACGGCTGGGCCATGAGCGGTGCGCCGGTGGCCGCGGCCCGCAAGAGCAGCAAGGCATCGGCCTAGGGGGAATGGCATGAATTTCGCGCTCACCGAAGAGCAGGAACTGATCGTCAAGACCACGCGCGAGTTCGTGCGCAACGAGCTGGTGCCGCACGAACGCGAGGTCGAGGACACCGGCGTGCTGCGCGAGGAGCTCTTGCGGGAGCTGAAGGCCAAGGCGATCGCCGCCGGCCTGTACGCGGCCAACATGCCCGCCGAGGTGGGCGGCGCCGGACTCGAGGGCGTGAGCTGGGTGCTGTACGAGAAGGAGCTCGGCTACACCGGCTACGCGCTGCAGTACTCCTGCGTGGCGCGCCCCTCGAACATCCTGCTCGCCTGCACCGGCGAGCAGCGCGAGCGCTACCTGCTGCCCGCCGTGCGCGGCGAGCGCGCCGACTGCCTGGCGATGACCGAGCCGGGCGCAGGCTCGGACGTGCGTGGCATGAAGACGACCGCACAGCTCAAGGGCGGTGACTTCATCATCAACGGCACCAAGCACTTCATCAGCCACGCCGATCATGCCGACTTCGTGATCCTGTTCGCCGCCAGCGGCGAGCAGGATGCGGCGCGCGGCCGCAAGAAGCTGATCACCGCATTTCTGGTCGACAAGGGCATCCCGGGGTTCGTCGTGCGGCCGGGCTATCGCAACGTCTCGCACCGCGGCTACAACAACAGCATCCTCGAGTTCAGCGATTGTCGGGTGCCGAAGTCAGCGGTTCTCGGGGAAATACACCAGGGCTTCGAGGTCGCCAACACCTGGCTGGCCGCCACGCGGCTGCAAGTGGCGGCCAACTGTCTCGGCCGCGCCGAGCGCGCGCTCGAGGCCGCGAAGGAGTGGGCGGCGCAGCGCGTGCAGTTCGGCCAGCAGATCGGCAAGTTCCAGGGCGTGAGCTTCAAGCTCGCCGACATGGCGATGGAGCTCAGGGCCGCCGAGCTCCTGACGCTCGAGGCCGCCTGGAAGCTGGAGCACAAGCTCGCGACCGACACCGACTTCGCCATGGCGAAACTGAAGGCCTCGGAGATGCTGCAGATGGTCTCGGATGAGGCCCTGCAGATCCACGGCGGCATGGGACTGATGAGCGAGCTGCCGCTCGAGCGCATCTGGCGCGACGCGCGCATCGAGCGCATCTGGGACGGCACCAGCGAGGTGCAGCGGCACATCATCTCGCGCGCGCTGCTGCGTCCCCTGGGCGGTTAGCGCGCGCCTCCGGGGCTGGCCCGGCTCGCTGACTACTTGCCCTGCCAGCGCGGCGTGCGCTTCTCGGAGAAGGCGCGCGCCCCCTCCTTGAGGTCCTCGGAGCGCACCACCTTCTGCACGGCATCGAGCGCGTCGTGCACCTCGAAGGCGGGATGCTCGGCGACCATCTCCGTGTGGCGCAGCAGCTGCTTGATGGCCGGGAACAGCAGCGGCGGCCCGGCGGCGAGCTGGACGGCGATCTCGCGCGCCTTGGCCAGCGCCTGGCCCTTGGGAACCACGTGGCTCGCGAGTCCCCAGTGCTTGGCCTCGGCCGCGTCCATCCAGCGCCCGGTCATGAGGAACTCGACCGCCACGTGGTAGGGGATGCGCCGGCGCAGCTTGATCGTGCCGGCATCGGCCAGCACGCCAACGTTGATCTCCGGCAGCGCGAACCTGGCGTGCTCTTCCATCACGATGATGTCGGTCCCCAGCACGATCTCGAAGCCGCCGCCGCAGGCGATGCCGTTGACGGCGGCGATCAGCGGCTTGTCGAGGTTGCGCGGATAGTTGAGCCCGCCGAACCCGCCTACACCCCAGTCGGAATCGGATTCCTCGCCGGCGGCGGCGGCCTTGAGGTCCCAGCCCGGGCTGAAGAAGCGCTCGCCGGCGCCCGTGACGATGCCGACGCGTAGTTTGGGGTCGTCACGGAAGGCGCTGAACACCTCGTTCAGGCGACGACTCGCCTTGAGATCAATCGCATTGGCCTTGGGACGGTCGATGGTGACTTCCAGCACGGCGCCGTTGGTCACGGTCTTGATTCCATCGGACATGGCTTCTAGTGCTCCTCGCGCAGGCGGATCAGCGCGTCGACGGCGAGCGCGCCCGAGCCCTGCGGGCGAACGATGACGGGATTGAGATCCAGCTCGGCCAGCCGCTCGATGTTGGCGTGAGCGTAGCGCGTTGCGGCCAGCACCGTCTCGATGAGCGCCGGGACGTCCCCGCGCGGGCGGCCACGGAAGCCGCCGAGGAGCTGCGCGACCTTGAGCCGGCCGAGCGCCGCCTCGATGGCTGCGGCGTTGAAGGGCGGCAGTAGGCTCACGCTGTCGCGCAGCAGCTCGGTGAGCACACCCCCGGCGCCGAGCACCAGCAGCTGCCCGAACTGCGGATCGACACTGATGCCTACCAGCACCTCGGCGACGCCGTCGGCGACCATCTGCTCGACCAGCAGCGTCGGGCACAGGTGCGCGAGGCGCTGCGCCGCGGCCTGGGCCTCCTTGGGCGTGCGCACGTTGAGCACCACGCCACCAACCTCCGACTTGTGCTCGAATGCGGCGTCCGCGGCCTTGATCACCACCGGGAAGCCGATGGCGGTGGCGGCTTCGGGAACATCGCGCACCGCGACGACGGCGGAACGCGGCACGGCCACGCCGAAGGCGGCGAGCGCGCTCTTGCCCTCGTGCTCGGCGAGCGCGTGTGCGGGAGCGTGGGTGCGGTGCGGAATGCGCAGCTCGACCTGCGCGCCCGCCGTCCAGGCCTCGCCGACCGCGCCGGCGAGATCCAGGGCCTCCAGTGCCTCGCGCTGTCCCTGCAGCGGCACGACGCCGGCGGCCAGGCACAGCTCGCGGGTGGCACTCGAGAGCGATTCCGGGAGCGATGAGACGAGGGCACCGCGCGTGCCGGAGCCCGGCAGGGACGCGGCGAACTCCTCCACCACGTTCACGTAGGCGGTGTCATCGGCCGGAGCAGGGGGGCAGTCGAGCATGAAGGCGACGGCGTCGTAGCCGGCGCGCTGCAGCACGTTGAACATCGCGCGCTGCTTGGGCCGGTCAAACCAGATGTGGGTGTGAAAGTCGAACGGGTTGGAGATGTGTACGCGCTCGGAGAGGATCGCGCGCAGCTCGCTCGTCGCGGCGGCGGGGATGGGCGGGAACTTCAGCCCGAGCGCGCGTGCTGCGTCCGCGGTCATCGCCATGTCGCCGCCCGAGGCACCCATGGCGAGCAGGCGGCGGCCGCGCAGCGGGCCGCCGGCATGGAAGATCTTGAGGGTCTCGCACAGCGTGGCGAGGGACTCGCAGCGCGCGATCCCGGCCTGCGCGCAGAAGGCGTCGAAGGCGCCGTCGGTGCCGGCGAGAGCCCCGGTGTGGGTGCGCACCGTGTCGGCCGCCGCGGCGGTTCTGCCGGCCTTGATCAGGGCTACGGGTTTGCCGGCCGCGCGCGCCGCGGCGACCGCGGCGGCGAAGCGCCGCACGTCCTTGATGCCCTCGACGTACAGGCCGAACGCGGTGACGCGGGGGTCGGCGGTCCACAGCTCGATCAGGTCCTCGGCCGCGAGGCGCGTCTGGTTGCCGACCGTCAGCACTGCCCCGAGCGGCAGCGAGCGGTCGTTGAAGAGCAGGTTGAGCGCGATGGTGCCGCTCTGGCAGATGAGGACCACGCCGCGCTCGCGCTGCTTGCCGACCACCTGGTCGGGCCACAGCGCCACGCCGTCGAAGAAATTGATGAGTCCGTAGCAGTTCGGGCCGAAGAACGGCAGCTCGCCGGCCGCACTCAGCAGCTCGCGCGTCAGGCGCTCGCCCTCGGGGGTGGCGGTCTCCGAGAACCCGGCGGCGAAGCACACGAAGCCACCGGCACCGCGGCGCCGCAGCGCGTCCGCGATCCCGGGGACGTCGTGGTTGGGCGCCGCCACGAAAGCCGCATCGGGGGTCGCAGGCAGTTCATCCACACTGCGGTAATAGGTCTGCTCGCTGGTTGAGGGCCGGCTCGGATGCACGCGCCAGATCTCGCCCTGGTAGCCGATCACGCGGCTGCCCGCGTGCACCGCGTCCGCCCACGCGCCGCCGATCAGTGCCACGCTGCGCGGCGCGAGCAGGCGCTGCATGGCAGTCGCGTTCATGCGGGCTTCGTGGGGCGCAGCTCCATGCGCCGCGAGCCGGGAGCGCCGGCCTCCATGCCTGCGGCCGCACCCTGTAGTGCTGCCAGCTGCGCCGCGACCGGGGCGGGGAACGGTGCGACGCTGACGCCGCCCTCGTGCTGGCGTACGTGCAGCAGCATCAGCTCGGCGGAAGCGGCGACCTCGGGACTGCCCGCGCGCAGCAGCTCGAGCGCGGCATGGATGCGCTTGGCATCGAGACCGAGGATACGCAGCGTCACCACGGCGGTGTCGCCGTGCTTCACTTCCTTGAGGAAGTGCAGGTGCATCTCCAGCGTATATAAAGTGCAGCCGGTCGACCTGCGGTAATCCGCATCGAGGCCGACCCGGTCCATGAGCGCGTCAGTGGCCTCGCTGAAGATGAGCCCGTAGAAGGCATCACGCAGGTGCCCGTTGTAGTCGATCCACTCCGGGCGGATCGCGGTCTGGTAAATGCGAACGCCCGCCACGTCAGTTGAGCTGCAGCCGCTCGCGGGCCTGAGCGGGCGTCACCACGCGCGCGCCCATGGCCTCGATGATGGTGCGCGCCTTCTCCACCAGCTGGGCGTTGCTCGCGTACACCCCGCGGCTCAGATAGAGGTTGTCCTCGAGGCCGACGCGCACGTTGCCGCCGAGCAGGATCGACTGCGCGACCCAGGGCATCTGCATGCGGCTGATGGCGAAGGAGCTCCACACGCTGTTCTCAGGCAGGGTGTTCACCATGGCGAGCAGGTGCCCGACATCCGCCGGGACTCCGTAGGGGATGCCGGTGCACAGCTGGATCATCGCCGGACCCGGTATCAGGCCCTCCTTGACCATCTGCTTCACGAACCACAGGTTGCCGGTGTCGAAGACCTCCAGCTCCACCTTGACCTTCAGGTCACGGAGGATCTTCGCACCCTCGCGGCAGTAATCGGGCGTGGAGATATAGGCGCGGTTGCCATCGCCGAAGTTGAGGGTGCCGCAGTCCAGGGTGGCGATATCCGGGCGGTAGAGACCCTCGCCGCACAGGTCGATGACGTGACGCATGCGCTCCTCCTGCGTCACGAAGTCGCTGCCCGGGGCGGGCGTGTCCTTCAGGCCCTGCTTGCCGATGCAGATGTAGCCGCCCATGCCGCAGGTGAGGTTCACGAGCACGTCGACCTTGCTCTCGCGGATGCGCTTGACGACTTCGCGGTAGTGCCTGGTGGCCATGCTGAACTCGCCGGTCTCCGGATCGCGCACGTGGATGTGTACGATGGAGGCTCCGGCCCGGGCCGCCTCGATCGCGGAGTTCGCGATCTGCTCGGGCGTGACGGGGCAGTGCGGGCTCTTGGTGACCTTGGTGTCGTCGCCGGTGATGGCGCAGGTGATGATGACGTCTGAGTTCATTGCGGGCCTCGCGAGCGGAGCGCGTGACATGGTAATATTATGGCGACAATAATATAACGTTGCGGCGCGGCGCGGCAAGCCGCGGCGCGCGAGGAGCCAAGCATGCAGACGCACTTGTTGATCGGCGGGCGACTGGTGTCCGGCGAGGGTGAGGTGGAGACGGTGCTGGATGCGGCCAGCGGGGCGCCGCTCGCGAAGGTGCCCGGGGCGTCGGCCGCGCAGATCGAGGCCGCGGTGGCCGCCGCCGAGGCCGCGTTCCCCGCCTGGGCCCGCACGCCACCCAGGGAGCGCGGGGCCCTGCTGCTGCGCATCGCCGAGCGGCTGGAGGCGGAAGCCGCCGCATACGCGGCGCTCGAATCGAGCAATACCGGCAAGCCCTACCCGGCGGCCCTGAACGATGAGATGCCCTCGATCGCCGACTGCTTCCGCTACTTCGCCGGCGTCTGCCGCGCCCCCTCCGGGCTCGCGGCCGGGGAGTACCTGGCCGGTCACACCAGCATGATCCGCCGCGATCCGGTCGGGGTCGTGGCCTCGATCGCCCCGTGGAACTACCCGCTGATGATGGTGGCGTGGAAGATCGCCCCGGCGATCGCCGCCGGCAACACCCTGGTGCTCAAGCCCTCGGAGCAGACCCCGCTCACGGCCCTGAAGCTCGCGGCGCTGCTCGCCGAGGTCCTGCCCCCCGGGGTGGTCAACATCATCTGCGGACGCGGCGAGCCGGTCGGGCGGCTGCTCACCAGTCACCCGCGGGTGCGCATGGTGTCGCTCACCGGCTCGGTCGCCACCGGGCAGAAGATCCTCGCCGCCGCGGCCGACAACCTCAAGCGCACGCACCTCGAACTCGGCGGCAAGGCGCCGGTCATCGTGTTCGATGACGCGGACGTCGAGGCGCTGGTGAGCGGAGTGCGCACCTTCGGCTTCTATAACGCCGGACAAGACTGCACCGCGGCCTGCCGCCTGTACGTCGGCGAACGGATCTACGAGCGCGTGGTCGCCGATCTCACCAGCGCGGCGCGCAGCATCAAGGTCGGCACCCAGCGCGAGGCGGGGGTGGAGATGGGCCCGCTCATCTCGGCCGCGCATCGCGAGCGGGTCAGCGCCATGGTGGCGCGCGCCGCCGCGACCAAGCACATCGAGGTAACCACCGGCGGCAAGGCGCGCGCCGGCAGCGGCTTCTTCTACGAGCCGACGGTGGTCGCCGGCGCCCGCCAGGAGGATGAGATCGTACAGAAGGAGGTCTTCGGCCCGGTGGTCTCGCTCACGCCCTTCCGCGATGCCGCCCAGGCGATCGCCTGGGCGAACGACTCCGAGTACGGCCTGGCCTCCTCGGTGTGGACGCGCGACATCTCGCGGGCGCTGGAGGTGGCCGCGCAGCTGCAATACGGGGCGACGTGGATCAACACCCACTTCGCGACGGTGAACGAGATGCCGCACGGCGGCTTCAAGCGTTCCGGCTACGGCAAGGACATGTCGGTGTACGCGCTCGAGGACTACACCGTGGTGCGGCACGTGATGGTGAAGCTGTAACGGTGCGCACGCAGCGCGTGGCGCGCGGCGCGGCGCTGCTCCTCGGCGGCCTGCTCGCCGGCCTTGGCGGCTGCGGCCACGGCGCCGCCTCCGGCGGCGTCGAGGCCAAGCGGCTGCACATCTACAACTGGTCCGACTACATCGGCAAGGACACCATCGCCGAGTTCGAGGCGCGCACCGGCATCAGGGTCGTCTACGACACCTACGACTCCGACGAGACGCTCGAGGCGAAGATGATGGCCGGCGACTCCGGCTACGACGTCGTCAGCACCTCCACCGACTACTTCAGCCGCCAGATCAAGGCCGGGATCTACCAGCCGCTCGACAAGGCGCTGCTGCCAAACTGGGGCAATCTCGATCCGCACATCCTCGAGCTCGAGGCCAAGACCGACCCGGGCAACCGCTACGCGATGCCCTACCTGCGCCACGTCAACGGCTTCGCCTACAACGTCGCCATGATCCGTGCCCGCATGCCGGACGCGCCGGTCGACAGCCTGGACATGATCTTCCGTCCCGAGGTGATCCGTCATTTCGCCGACTGCGGAGTGACGTTCCTCGATTCAGCCGAGGACGTACTGCAGCTGGCACTCAACTACCTGCGCCTCGACCCAAACAGCACCCGACCCGAGGACTACGCGCAGGCCGAGAAGCTGCTGCAGGCAGTACGTCCGTACGTGCGCGCTTTCGACTCATCCGAGTACATGAACGGACTCGCCACGGGCGACTTCTGCATCTCCATGTCCTGGTCGGCCGACTACGCCACCTCGCGCGCCCGCGCCAAGGCGGCCGGCGTCGACGTGCCGCTCGCCTTCACCATTCCGAAGGAGGGCGCGAACTTCGCCTTCGACGCGCTGCTCATCCCCGCGGACGCCCCGCACCCGCGCGCCGCGCACGCGTTCCTGAACTACATCCTCGAGCCAAAGGTGATCGCGGCGATCACCAACGAGATTCACTACGCCAACGATAACGCCGCGGCGAACCCGTACGTCGACCCGCTGATTCTCAACGATCCGGCGGTGTATCCGCCGCTGGCCACCGAGGCCCGGCTGTACATCGCCGATGAGGCTTCGCCGGCGCTCGAGCGGCTGCGCACCCGCACCTGGACACGCATCAAGACCGGGCTGTGAGGCCAGGGCCTCAGGCGCCGCCCTTGGCGGCGAGCTGCGCCTCGAGCGCGCGCCGGCGGTCGCTGCGCACCATGAGGTAGCCGGCGCCGAGCACGCACACCCCCACCGCACACACGATCAGGCTGGCGAGGGCATTCACATCGGGGCTGACGCCGAGCTTCACCTTCGAGTAGATGATCATCGGCAGCGTGCTCGCTCCCGGGCCGGCGACGAAGCTCGAGATCACCAGGTCATCGAGCGAGAGTGTGAAGCACAGCAGCCAGCTGGAGATGATCGCCGGGGCGATGATCGGCAGCGTGATCTCGATGAAGGCGCGCGCCGGGCTCGAGCCGAGATCCATGGCGGCCTCCTCGAGCGAGCGGTCGGCGCCGGCGAGCCGCGACTGCACCGTTACCGTCACGTAGGCGGTGCAGAAGGTGATGTGCGATATCACTATGGTGGTGAAGCCGCGGTGCGGCCAGCCGATCAGCTGCACCATCGACACGAACAGCAGCAGCTGGGTGATGCCGGTGATGATCTCCGGCATCACCAGGGGTGCATTCACCATGCCGGTGAGCAGCAGCCGGCCGGGGAAGCGCGCGAAGCGCACCAGCGCCGTGGCGGCCAGCGTGCCGAGGATCACCGCGCCGGTGGAGGCCGCGACCGCCACCTCGAGCGACAGCAGCGCCGCCTCGAGCAGCTGGCGGTTGTGCAGCAGCGTCGAGTACCAGGCGGTGGAGAAGCCGCCCCAGACATTGACTATCGGCGAGGCGTTGAAGGAGTAGGCGATGAGCACCGCGATCGGCAGGTACAGCACGGCGATGCCGGCGAACAGCACCGTCTGCAGGAAAGCCGAGGAGCGCCGTTCCACGAGTCTTCAGCTCTCGAGCTGGCGCACGTTGTAGTACTGGTAGACGGCGATCGGGCCGGCCAGCAGCAGCAGGAACGCGATCGCGACCGCCGCCGCTACCGGCCAGTCGTGGTTGCCGAAGAACTCATCCCACAGGACGCGCCCGATCATGAGGTTGTTCGGCCCGCCGAGGAGCGAGGGGATGACGAACTCCCCGACCGCCGGGATGAACACCAGCATCGAGCCGGCGATCACGCCCGGGACCGACAGCGGCAGGGTGACGTCGAAGAATGCGCGCCGCGGCGTACTGCCGAGATCGCCGGCCGCCTCGAGCAGCGTCGGGTCGAGCTTCTCGAGGGTGGCGAACAGCGGCAGCACCATGAACGGCAGGTAGGAGTAGATGATGCCGATGTACACCGCCCAGCTGGTGCGCATGATATGCAGCGGCTGGTGGATGAGACCGAGCTGCAGCAGCACGGTGTTGAGAAAGCCGTTGTCACGGATGATCCCCTCGAGGGCGTAGACGCGCAGCAGGAAGGAGGTCCAGAACGGCAGCATGATGACCAGCAGCAGCAGGTTCTGCGTCGACTTCGGGCTGCGGGCGATGGCGTAGGCCATCGGGTAGCCGATCAAGAGACAAATCAGCGTCGAGAAGAACGCCGTGCGCAGCGAATACAGGTAGGCGACGCCGTACACCTCATCGGTCAGCAGGTAGCGGTAGTTGCCGAAGTTGATGGCGAACTGCAGGTGATGGTCGGGGGTGAAGGAGATGACGTCCGTGAACGGCGGCACCCGCGGCACGGCCTCGGCGAAGCTGATCTTGAAGGCGAAGGCAAACGGAACCAGGAAAAATATCAACAGGAAGATCAGGGGCGGCAGGATGATCAGCCAGCGGCCCGGGAGCCAGGTCGGTTTCATGTTGGATGCTTTGCCGGTGCTCGCGCGCTATTGTGCGCGATAAGCCTACCCCTCGCGCAACTATCGCAGGACCCAAGCGTGGCGCCGCAGAGAAGCTCGACCGAAGTCCCGGTGCAATCCGCCGGTGGCGGCTCGCGTATCCGCCAGCGCCAGCGCCAGCGCCTGATCGATGCCTGCATCTCGGCGCTGCACATCTACGGGCCCTCGCGCACCACCGTCGAGAAGGTCGTGGCGCTCGCTGACCTCTCCCCCGGTATCGTGCGCTTCTACTTCGACTCCAAGGCGGCGATGCTGGTCGCCTCGCTCGATTACCTCTCGCGCGAGTTCGAGGAGCGCGTGCTGGCACCGGTGGCCGCGATGCGCGACACGCCGGTGGAGGCGCTGCAGCGCCTGGTCGAGCTGTACCTGGATGCGGACATCGCCAGCCCGCGCAAGGTCTCGGTGTGGTACTCGTTCTGGGGCGAGGCCAGCTCGCGCCAGGAGTACCTCGACATCTGCGGCAAGCGCGACGAGGACTTCGCGGTGCTGGTGCGCGATCTCATGGACGGGCTGATCGCCGCGAGCGGCGCCACCCATCTCGATGCCGACGGCGTCGCGCTCGGCCTGATCGGCGTTCTCGAGGTGCTGTGGCAGGGCATCGCATTCCAGAGCGAGGCCAACATCGACAGGCGCGAGGCGGTCAACCGCGCGCTCGCCTACCTGCGCTCGGTGTTTCCCGGGGAATTCGCCGCGCCGCCGGCGCACTCCGGCGCGCACGAGGCGGCCAGTCCCGGCAGCGGCGCGCGGCTGCCGGCGCGCGCCTACGAGGACGCCCAGCTGCTCGCCGCCGAGCGCGAGCAGCTGCTGCGGCCGGCATGGCAGCTGCTCGGTCATGAGGCCGAGCTGCGCACACCGGGCGATTACCTGAGCGGTGACCTCGGCGGCGAGCGGGTGCTGGTGGTGCGCGCCGAGCGTGAGCGGCTGCATGCCTTCCGCAACACCTGCCGCCGCAGTCCGCACGCGCTGGTCAGCGAGCGCGCCGGCAGCCTGCAGAGCGCGATCCGCTGCGCCACCCACGGCCTCACCTACACCTTCGACGGGCAGCTGGTCGAGGGCAAGACCCCGGGCGACCTGGCACCCCTGGAGCTCACCCGGCGCGAACACCTGCTGTTGGCGCGTGCGGTGACGCCCAGCGCCGAACCCCCCGAGCGTGACATCCCCTGGCGCTCGCTCGCGGCGCTGCGCCCGCGGGGCGTGAGCGATCTCGAGGTGGCCGCCGACTGGAAGGTGCTCGTGGAGCAGTGGCTCGAGGCGCTGCAGCCGCAGCAGCACTATCTCGCCCCGAACCAGTTGCTCGAGCTGCGTGCCGACGCGGCATTCGTTCTGCAGGTGACGCCGCTGGCGCCGGGCCGCTCGCGGCTGCGGCGCTTCGACTTCGTCGCCGACAAGCGTGCCGCAGGGCGCGCCGCTCGGGATGCCTGGCGGCGCGAGGCCGACGCCTGGGTGGCCGCACAGGTGGCGCTGGCCGAGTCGACGCAGGCCGGACTCATCGGCGCCGCGGCCGATCCCGGCGATGCCGGTCCGGTGAGTGCCGCGCTCGCGCAGTTCCGCGACGCGATCGGCTCGCTGCTGCACGCTCTCGCGACGCGCTAGTACGCAGGCAGCTGCTCAGGCGAAGCGCAGCGGGGCGCTCGGCAGGCGCGCCTCCGGGATTTTCTCCCGCAGCAGGTCGTGGAACTCGAGCATGCAGTTCTCGAGGCGCGAGAGCGGGCCGGGCTCGTAGCTCGGGGACGCCAGCCCCTGCTGCACGCGCCGGCAAAGGTTCTCGTCCTCGCGCTGCACCTGACGGTTGATGCGCATCGAGAGGTAGCGCGCGATGCGCATCTCGCGCCGCGCATCCGGCAGCGCGAAGCTCGCGCCGCGGATGGTGCACTTGCCCGGGCCGCGCGGCAGCACCTGGAAAAAGTCCATCTGGTCCGGGAACACGTCGATGCCGAGATTCGGCAGCGAGCTGTAGAAGCTCCAGCGCCGCCGGTGCGACTCGGGCAGATCGGCGCTCACCTGGCCGATCAGGTGCTGGTACAGGCGCTCGCTCCAGCGCGGCGAGGGCTGCTCGCGCATCCAGCTGATGCCGCGCGCCACGCCCGGGAAGTTCTTCTGATCATCGTAGTCGGGGGTGAACATGCGATTCAGCCCCGGATGGCCGATCGGCACGTGGTAGGACTCGAGGTAGTTGTCCATCGCGATCTTCCAGTCGCAGTCCCAGTGCTCGATGTAGGTGGGGCCGATCGGCTCCATGGCATCGAAGCGGTGCGGGGCGAATTCGCTCGCCACGCCACCGAAGATCTCCTCCAGGGGCCGCGGCTCGCCGGCGAGACAGATGAAAACGAAGCCGAACAGCACCTGCATGCGCACGCTCTTGAGGCCGAGCTGCGAGCGGTCGAGCGGCGGGAAGGTGTCGCGCGCGCTGATCGCCAGCAGCTCGCCGGAGAGCTTGTAGGTCCAGCCGTGATACGGGCAGGTGAGGGCGCCCGGGCAGCTGCCGGCGCCATCGAGGAGGCGCGCGCCGCGGTGGCGGCAGACGTTGTGGAAAGCGCGGATCTGACCCTGCGAGTCCTTGAGGGCGACGACGCTGTCGATGCCGCCGAGATCCGCGCTGACGTAGTCACCGGGCTTCTTGAGCGCACTCACGTGACAGACGATCTGCCAGGAGGGGCGCAGGATGCGTTCGTACTCGAGGCGAGTCATCTCCGGGTGGTTGTAGACCCAGGCCGGCAGGGCGCGGGAGAGCTGCTGGGGGGCGGTGGACTCGACCGGGCGGGCGGCGGCGTGTGCGGTCATGGGGGGCGTCCGGGTGGGGTTTATATGATCATATAATTCTACAGCAAGAAACTATATGATCATATAGACTAATGCCCGGCCGGGTGGTAAGTTGCCGCTCGCGCTTGAGTTTTTCGCCAATCTGCACCCGGGAGCGCCCCCATGGCCCGAACCCTAACCAAGAACCATGAGCACTATCGCCGGGCACTGACGCGCCTGCCCCTGGGAGTCGCCTCGAACTTCCGCTTCTGGGGCGAGGAGCGCACGATTTATGTCAAAGAGGGGCGGGGCGCGCGCATCACCGACCTCGACGGCAATGTCTACGTCGACTACCGGATGGGTTACGGACCGGCGATTCTCGGCTACGCCGATGCGCGCGTGGATGAGGCAGCGCGCCGCGGCATGGAGGTCGGGGGCGTGTTCGCGCTCTCTACCGAGCGCGAGTACACAGTCGCCGAGCGTATCGCGAAGATGGTGCCGGCCGCCGAGCTCGTGCGCTTCTCCAACTCCGGCACCGAAGCCGTGATGGCGGCGCTGCGCCTGGCGCGCGCCTACACCAAGAAGGACAACTACGTGATCCTCGAGGGCAGCTACCACGGGCTGTTCGATGCGGCCATGTGGTACACGCCGATGGAGAAGTGGTCGCAGGTCGGTGACCCGCAGGTGGTGCCCTACAGTGAGGGCGTGCCGCTCGCGAGCCGCAGCTTCGCGCACTTCGTGCAGGCGAATGACGCCAACCAGCTCGAGGACGTTCTCAAGCGCCACGGTCCCTCGATCGCCTGCATGCTGATCGAGCCGATCATGGGCAACTGCCTCGGCATCGCCGCGGACCCCGCTTACCTGCGCGCGGCGCGCGAGCTGTGCGACCGCCACGGCGTGCTGCTGATCATCGATGAGGTGAAGACCGGCTTTCGCGTCGCCCGCGGCGGCGTGCAGGAACTCTACGGCGTGCGCGCCGACCTGTGCACCTTCGCCAAGGCGGTCGCCAACGGCTACCCGATCTCGGTGCTCGCCGGCCGCGAGGACATCATGCGCAAGCTCGGCAAGGGCGTGGCCCACGGCGGCACTTACACCGCGCACCCGGTGTCCCTCGCCGCCGCCGAGAAGACCCTCGAGATCCTCGACGAGACGGACGCACTCGAGCGCATCGCCGGCTATGGCACGCGACTGCGCGCCGGCAAGAGCGCTATCCTTAAGGCGCGCGGGATCGCGCACAGCTTCGTCGGCCACCCCTCGATGACCGGTCTGTACTTCGCCGCCAACCCGCCGCGCACCTACCGCGACTGGAAGGGCAGCGACTACACGTTCTACGATGCCGTGGCCAAGGTGCTGCACGATGAGCGCGTGCTGTGCGAGCCGGACTCGCGCGAGCCGTGGTTCGTGTCGGCGGCGCACGATGACTCGTGCCTGAAGGACACGCTCGCCGGCTTCGAGGTGGCGATCGACCGCACCCTGGAGAGCCTCGGGGGCGGGCGCCGGGTGAACGCCTGAGCGCACGCGGGGAGGGGACGGCGGCGTGAGCACCGGGGCGGCGAACCGCTATGACGCCATCGTGGTGGGCGCGGGCCACAACGGCCTGGTAAACGCCTGCTACCTGGCGCGCGCAGGGCTCAAGGTGGTGGTGCTGGAGCGCAACCCCTACATCGGCGGCGCGGCGGTCAGCCGCAGTCTCTACGACGGCTTTACCTACTCGAACTGCTCCTACGTGTGCAGCCTGCTGCGCACCGAGATCATCCGCGCGCTCGAGCTGCCGGCGCACGGCCTGCAGATCATCCCCTACGAGGGTGGCTGCACCATGATGCGCGACGGCGGTCACCTCGCGGTCTACGACAATCACGACGCCATGCGGCGCGAGATCGCGCGCCACTCGCGCCACGACGCGGAGGCCTACGACCGCTACGTGCGCGACATGCTGCGTCACTGCCGCTTCATCAAGCCGCTGCTCCTGCGTGAGCCGCCCGACCCGACCTCGTTCCGCCCGCGCGACCTGCAGGAGCTCATGTTCCTCGGCAAGCACTTCCACAAGCTCGGCGAGGCGCGCATGTACGACACGCTGCGCTTCTTCACGATGAGCTGCGCCGACATGCTCGAGGAGTATTTCGAGAGCGAGATCGTCAAGGCGCACCTCTCGGGCAGCTCGATCATCGGCACCGCGCTCGGGCCGCGCTCACCGGGTTCCGCCTACGTGCTCCTGCACCACTACATGGGCAGCATCGACGGGGCGGTCGGCGCCTGGGGCTTCGCCCGCGGCGGCATGGGCGCGATCACGCAGGCGCTCGCGGCCTCGCTGCGCGCCAGCGGCGGGGAGATCCGCGCCAGCGCGCCGGTCGAGCAGATCGTGGTGAAAGGCGGGCGCGCCACCGGCGTGGTGCTCGCCGGCGGCGATGAGCTCAGCGCCCCGGTGGTGGTCTCGAACCTCGACGTCAAGCGCACCTTCCTCAAGACCGTGGCGTCCAAGCACCTGAGTCCCGAGTTCCTCGAGCAGGTGCGCCGTTTCAAGATCCGCGGTTCCTCGGGCAAGCTCAATATCGCGCTCGATGGCCTGCCGCACTTCCCCTCGATCCCGCAAGGCTCGCCCTCGACCCGCGGCGACATGCACATCACCGACACGCTCGAGATGGTCGAGCGCGCCTACGATGACTGGAAGGAGGGGCGCTGGTCGCGCGAGCCGTACGTCGACATGCTGATCCCGACCCAGATCGACCCGACCATGGCACCCGACGGCAAGCACTACATGTCGGTGTTCGTGCAGTACTGCCCGTACCAGCTGGCGGACGGGGAGTGGACGGCGGAAAAGCGCCAGGCATTCGGCGCGACCGTGATCGATGCCATTGCGCGCCACAGCCCTGATTTCAAGAGCCTGATCCTGCACGCCGAGATCCGCACGCCGCGCGACATCGAGAACGAGGTCGGTCTCACCGAGGGCAACATCTTCCAGGGCGAGCTTACCTTCGATCAGCTGCTCTTCAATCGTCCCATCCCCGGCTACGCGCAGTACCGCGCGCCGCTGCGCGGCATGTACATGTGCGGCTCGAGCACCCACCCGGGGGGCGGGGTGATGGGAGCACCCGGTTACAACGCCGCCCACGCCATCCTGCGCGACCTCGGGCGCCTGCAATGAGCTCCACGCGCTACGACAGCATCGTCATCGGCGGCGGCCACAACGGGCTGGTATGCGCCGCCTACCTGGCGCGCGGCGGGCGCCGCGTGCTGGTGCTCGAGGCCGCCGCGCACCTCGGCGGGGCCGCGGTCACGCGCGAGTTCGCGCCGGGGTTCAGGACTTCGGCCTGCGCGCACCTGCTGCACCTGATGCCCGCCAGCGTGATGCGCGAGCTGAACCTCGAGACCCACGGCCTGAAACTTGCCGCCGCCCGTTTGCCGACCGTGGCGCTCGGGGCCGACGGCGGCCACCTGAGCTTCGGGCCGGACAACCTGGCCGCGCTCGCGCGCGCCTCGGCGGCCGATGCGCAGGCACTCGCGGACTGGCAGGCGCTGCTCAAGCGCTTCGCCGCCGCGCTGCACCCGCTGCTCGCCTCCACGCCGCCGCGCCTCGGCACGGATGCCTGGCGCGACCGTACGGCGCTGCTCGGACTCGGCTGGCGCATCCGCCGCCTCGGACGCCGCGACATGCGCGAGCTGCTGCGCATCGGTTACATGTGCGTGCATGACCTGCTGGAGGAGCGCTTCACGCTGCCGCAGCTGAAGGGCGCGCTGGCACTCGATGCGGTACTCGGCACCAACTACGGGCCGCGCTCCCCGGGCACGGTACTCTCGCTCCTGTACCGCGCCGCCGCCTCCGGGGGTGCCGACAACCTGTCACTGCCGGCAGGAGGTCTCGGGGCGCTGTCCGCCGCGCTCGCCCGCGCCGCCGAGGCGGCCGGGGCGCAGCTGCGCACCGCTGCCCCGGTGGCGCGCATCCTGGTGCGCGAGGACCGCGCGGCCGGGGTGGTGCTGGCCTCCGGCGAGGAGATTGCGGCGAGCACGGTGGTTTCCAGTGCCGATCCCAAGCGCACGTTTCTCGGGCTGCTCGGCGCCGAGCACCTGGACGCCGGCTTCGTTCGCCGGGTCTCCCAGGTGCGCAGCCGCGGGCTCACCGCCAAGCTGCACCTGGCACTCACACAACTGCCGCAGTTCACCGGGCTCAGCAGCGAGGCCCTGCGTGCCCGGCTGCTGTTGGCGCCCTCGTCGGACTACATCGAGCGCGCCTACAACCACGCCAAGTACGATGAGTACTCGCAGCAGCCGGTGCTGGAGGTGACGATCCCGACGCTCGTGGACGCGCAGCTGGCTCCGGCGGGGCAGCACGTGATGTCGGTGATCGTGCAGTACGCGCCCTACGCGGTGCGGGGCGGCTGGGAGGGCCAGCGCCAGGCCTTCGCCGAGCGCATCATCGACACGCTCTCGCTCTACGCCCCGCAGCTGCGCGATGCGGTCCGCGCCACCGAGCTGCTCACGCCGGCGGACATCGAGCGCGAGTTCCGCATCACCGGCGGTCACTGGCACCACGCCGAGCTCGCGCTCGATCAGCTGCTGATGGTGCGCCCGGTCCCGGGCGCGGCGCAGTACGCTACCCCGGTGGCGGGCCTGTTCCTGTGCGGCGCCGGCGCGCACCCCGGCGGGGGTGTCATGGGAATCGCCGGCCGCAATGCCGCGCGCCAGCTGATCCGCGAGGCCGCCTGAGTCATGCTCACCGAGAGCGAACCGCACTACCGTCAGCCACTGCTGAAGACGCCGTTCCACGAGCGCCAGCGGGCCCTGAGCCAGCTCGACAGCTTCGTGCCGTGGGCGGGCTACACCACGGTCGACGTGTTCACCAGTGTCGAGCAGGAGTACTTCTCGGTCCGCAATGCCAGCTCGCTCTATGACCTGACGCCGATGGTCAAGTACCGCATCAGCGGTCCGGATGCGCTGCGCTATCTCAACCGCCTGGTAACGCGCGACCTCGCACGGCTGGCGCCAGGCAGGGTGGCCTACACGGTCTGGTGCGACGATGCCGGCAAGCTCATCGATGACGGCACCGTCTTCTGCCTCGGGGCCCAGGAGTACCGCATCTGCACCGCCGAGCGCCAGCTCGACTGGTTCACGGCCTCCGCCATCGGCTTCGACGTCGAGATCCGCGAGATCACCGAGGAGGTCGCGGCGCTGGCCGTGCAGGGGCCCACCTCCGCCAGGCTGCTCAAGGGCGCCGGCATCGCCGGCATCGAGCGCCTGAAGCCCTTCGAGCACGGCGAGTTCACGCTCGCGGAGAGCGGGCGCAATCCGGTCACGATGATGGTCTCGCGCACCGGGTTCACCGGTGACCTCGGCTACGAGCTGTGGATGCCTCCGCAGGATGCCGAGCGCGTCTGGGACGCGCTCATGGATTTCGGCCGCTCGCGCGCCGTGCGCCCGATCGGCTCCAAGGCGCTGAACATGGCGCGCATCGAGGCCGGCTTCGTGCTGCCGAACTGGGACTTCGTGTCGGCGGCGCATACCCTCTACCTTGGCACCGAGCGCTCGCCGCTCGAACTCGGCCTCGCCTGGCTGGTCGATTTCAAGAAGGGCCACTTCACCGGACGACGCGCGCTGCTGGCGGAAGTGGCACGCGGCCCGCGACGTCAGCTGGTCGGGCTGGACATCGAGGGCACCAAGCCGGCCCACAACGCGCTGCTGTACACGGCCCGCTCGGGCAAGACCGAGGCCGGCAGCGTGACGTCGGCCACCTGGTCGCCGACCTGCAAGCGCAACATCGCGCTGGCGATAGTGAACGCGCCCTACATCGCCACCGGTTCGAGCATGTGGGCGGAGATCTACCTCAACCGCGAGCTCACCTGGGAGCGGCGCATGGTGCGCGCGCGGGTGGTGGAGCGTCCGTTCTTCAACCCCGCTCGCCGGCGCAGTACGCCGCCGGCGGACTTCTAGCCGCCACGAGGAAACAGCCGGCCGATGATCGCGACCCAGTCCAAACCGACCGCCGACCGGCCCTGGCTCGATCCCGGCGCGACCCCGCAGATCGTGATCGACGGGGTGACCAAGACCTACGGCACGCACACCGCCGTCGACCACGTCAGCCTGCGCATCTTCAAGGGCGAGATGTTCGCACTGGTCGGCGCCTCCGGCTGCGGCAAGACGACGCTGCTGCGGATGCTGGCGGGTTTTGCGACACCGAGCAGCGGGCGCATCCTCATCGACGGCGTCGACATGGGCGCGGTACCGCCGCACGAGCGGCCGGTGAACATGATGTTCCAGTCCTACGCGCTGTTCCCGCACATGACGGTGGAGAACAACGTCGGCTACGGCCTGCGGCGTCTGCCGCTCGAGGCGACGGTCAAGCGCCAGCGCGTGCAGGAGGCCCTCGAGATGGTGCAGCTCGGCGCGCTCGCCAAGCGCAAGCCGCATCAGCTCTCCGGCGGCCAGCGCCAGCGCGTCGCGCTGGCGCGGGCGCTCATCCGCCGCCCGAAGGTGCTGCTGCTCGATGAGCCGCTGTCGGCGCTCGACAAGAAGCTGCGCGAGCAGACGCAGTTCGAGCTGATGGACCTGCAGTACAAGCTCGGCATCACGTTCATCGTCGTGACGCACGATCAGGACGAGGCCATGGCGCTCGCCAGCCGCATCGCAGTGATGGACAAGGGCCAGGTCGTGCAGGTCGGCACGCCGGCGGAGATCTACGAATTTCCGCGCAGCCGCTTCGTCGCGGACTTTGTCGGCACCACGAATTTCTTTGAGGGCACGGTGGCCGCCTGCGAGCCGGGCCTGGTGCGCGTCGAATGCACCGAGACCGGCTGCGAACTCATCGTCGATGATGCCGGCGCTTTCAGCGTCGGTCAGCGGGTGTGGGTCGCGTTGCGCCCCGAAAAGGTGCGTCTCAACAAAGAACCCACCAATCAGGTGCGTGTCAATCAATTGCGCGGCACGGTCTGGGAGCTCGGCTATCTGGGTAACCGTTCCACCTACCGGATCCGCACGGTAACTGGCAAGCTCGTCACCGTGTTTGCACAGAACGAGCGGCGTACCTCGGAGGCCGCGATCGACTGGAGCGACGAGGTGTTCGTGAGCTGGAGCGCGGATGCCGCGGTGCTGCTGCAATCATAAGAAGTCTGAAGGTATCGGTAAGGGGAGGTCTCATGAAGCATGCAATACCTGCCATCGCTGCGGGCCTCGCGGTGCTCGGCATGTGTGCCGCGCCGTCGCCGGCATGCGCTGAGGAGCAGACCGTCAGCGCGGACACCGGCAGCGGCGGTCCGCAGAACGTCGGGCTGCAGGAAGTCGTCGTCACGGCGACCCGTCACGAGGAAGCACTGAGCAAGGTGCCGATCAGCGTCACGGCGCTGACCCAGGAGTCGATGGACCAGCTCGGCATCAAGGACTTCCAGGACGTCGCGCGCTTCACCCCCGGGGTCACCATCGACAACTCCGGCACCAATGCCATCTCGATCCGCGGCATCTCCTCCTCCGGCGGCGCCGGCACCACCGGCATCTACATCGACGACACGCCGATCCAGATGCGCTCGCTCGGCTTCAACCCCGACGACACGCTGCCGAAGACCTTCGACCTGGAGCGCGTCGAGGTGCTGCGCGGCCCGCAGGGCACGCTGTTCGGCGCCGGTGCGGAGGGTGGCGCGGTGCGCTACATCCTCACGCAGCCGAGCACCACCAAGGTCGACACCTACGTGCGCAGCGAGGTTTCCTATACCGAGCACGGTGAACCGAGCGCCGAGTTCGGCATCGCGCGCGGCCAGCCGCTGGTCGACGGCGTGTTCGGCATTCGCGCGAGCCTCTGGTACCGCTATGACGGCGGCTGGATCGACCGGGTCGATCCGACCGGCACCACCACGCTCGATCACAACATCAACTACTCCAACTCCTACATGGCGCGCATCGCAGCCCTGTGGACCCCGAGCGACCACCTGAGCATCACGCCGAGCTTCCTCTACCAGAAGCAGGACAAGAACGACGACTCCACCTACTGGCCCGCCTACTCCAACCCCGGGGAAGGACACTTCAACACCGCGACCCCCGAGCGCGTGGGCGGCCCCGACGAGTACTACCTGCCGGCCCTGAAGGTCGAATGGGACCTCGGCAAGAGCCAGGTCATCCTCAACGGCTCCTACTTCCACCGCAAGCAGATCACCGCCTACCAGGGCACGGTCTACGACCTCAGCTACTGGCAGACGATTCCCGCCGGCCTCGGCGGCCCGGATGAGTTCCCGCAGCCGCCGAAGTGCTCGGCTGCCGACGATGCCACCAGCTGCTCGTGGTTCCCGCTGCTCGATGCCACCGGCATACACCTGCCGGCCGCGCTCGCCGGCACGCAGACGCCCAACACCATGACCAACACGCAGGAGAGCTACATGGGCGAGCTGCGCTGGCAGTCGTCCGACCCGACCTCGCGCTGGACCTGGACGGCGGGCGTGTTCTGGCAGAAGGCGAAGGAAGGCAGCATCGAGGAGCTGAAGTCCACGAACATCGACCAGGTGTTTGCCTACCTCTTCGGGCTGGCGCCGGCGGACTTTTACTCGCCGGCGCAGTATTCCTGCCCGACCAACGCCTCGTACCCGGTGATTCCGGCCTGTGACATCTACTACAACAACAACACGACGGTCGACAAGCAGATCGCCGGCTACGGCGAGGTGAGCTTCGCCTTCACCGACTGGTTCAAGCTGACCGTCGGTGAGCGCATCGCGCACACCGAGTTCACTCTCGATCACTACGCCGACGGCTACGAGAACTACGGCCCCGGCCCGGCGCACGCCGAGCAGTCCGAAACGCCCAACACCCCGAAGGTCGTGGCCTCCTTCCAGGTGAACCCGCAGAACCTGTTCTACGCCAGCTACGCCAAGGGCTTCCGCGTCGGCGGCGGCAACGCGCCGCTGCCTGACTACTGCAATGGAGACCTGGCCGCCGCCGGCTATCCCAACGGTGCACCGCTGACCTACAAGTCAGACAACACCCAGAACTTCGAGCTCGGCTCGAAGAACACCTTCGGCGACTGGCTGCGGATCGCGAGCAGCATCTACTACATCAAGTGGAACGACATCCAGCAGAGCATCTACGTGGCCGGCACCTGCGGGCTGCAGTTCACCGACAACCTCGGCCAGGCGCTCGCCTGGGGCGGGGACGTGCAGGCGCAGATGGTGTTCGGCCGGGTGCACGTCGACCTCGCCTTCGGCTACACCAGCGCGCGCTTTACCCGCGACTCGCCCGAGGGTTGCCAGTCGGCCGCCACCCCGGACGTCCCGTGCCTCGTGACCAACGGCGACGCCATCACCGGCCAGGAAGGCATCAACTACTCCCCGGGAGCCGCGCCCCCCTGGACCGTGGCACTCGGCGTCGAGTATGCCTTCCAGCTCGGGCGGCGCGATGCCTTCGTGCGCGCCGACTGGGAGTACCAGAGTCGCAACCCGTGGCTCGCGAACATGCAGGACCCGAACAACAACGCCACCTACAACTACGGCTATTCCTACACGCTGCCCGCGACCAGCTTTGCCTCGCTGCGCGGCGGGGTGATGTTCGGCGAGATGCAGCTCGCCTTGTTCTGCGACAACCTGTTTGACTCGCACACGGTCAACAACTACGCGCTCGGCCAGACCGACGGCACCTACTCGCCGCAGCAGAACGCCTACACGTTCCGCCCGCGCACGTTCGGCCTGACGCTGACCTGGCACGGCCACTGAGGGTCCTCGCGCCGCCCGCCCGCCGGTGGTAGCGTGGCGGGCGCATGGCAGAGGGCGAGACACCGGCGGCGGCCGGCACGACGGCGCGCGGTGAGCGGCTGAACACCCGCGCCGCCGGTGTCGTGGCGCTGGCGGTGCTGTGCAGCCGCGTGCTCGGGCTCGCGCGCGAGCAGATCTTCGCGGCGCTCTTCGGCGGCGGACGCGTCATGGACGCGTTCACCATCGCGTTTCGTATCCCCAACCTGCTGCGCGACCTGTTTGCCGAAGGGGCGCTGTCGACGGCGTTCGTGACGGTGTTCACCCGCACCGCGACGCTGCGGGACGAGCGCGCCGCCTGGCACCTCGCCAACAAGGTGACCACGCTGGCCGCGGTGACACTCAGTGCCATCACGCTGCTCGGCATCCTCACCGCGCCATGGCTGGTGGCGCTCCTGGCACCGGGATTCGATGCGGACAAGGCGGCCCTGACCGTGACCCTCACCCGCATCATGTACCCCTTCATCCTGCTGGTGTCGCTCGCCGCGCTGGTCATGGGGATGCTCAATGCCCGCGACGTCTTCGGCGTGCCGGCCATGGCGTCGAGCTTCTTCAACCTCGGCTCGATCATCGCCGGAGTGGCGCTCGGCTATTGGCTCGACCCGCACTTCGGCAGCCGCGCGATCCTCGGGCTGGCGATCGGCACGCTCGTCGGCGGGGCCCTGCAGCTCTTGGTGCAGTTGCCGACGCTGCGCCGTACCGGCTATCAGTTTCGGCCCGACTTTGCGTTCCGCGATCCGGGCGTC